>ERZ779865.202-NODE-202-length-55518-cov-5.511404_pt1 | contig 55518 bp, 56 predicted proteins | sample MGYA00433088_ERZ779865 | MGnify/ENA primary metagenome ERZ779865 (study PRJEB29588, sample SAMEA2151703) | human gut metagenome | biome: human gut; feature: human-associated habitat; material: faeces | place: Denmark | collected 2008/2010 ... | reverse complement strand
TCCGCAAGGTCGTTTATATGAGCGTTTCCGAGATTTCAAAGAAGTGGACTATGCCGGTTCGCGACTGGGGGCTGGCTTACGCTCAGTTCACGATTTATTTTGAGGATAGATTTGCAGCATGACAACCATTGAGGGCTCTGTTCTGTCGGTCAATCCCTCTGTCACTCCGTGACACCTCCCCCACTGGGGGAGGCCACCTCAAACTCCCGGAGTTTATCCGCCGGAAGATACCGGTGAAGTAGAAAAGCAGCAAATTGACTCTGCTGCTCTTCACCGTATATCTTGCAGCTGCGTCGGGTCGCTCTCCAGCGTTGCCCTGTTTCGCTGCATTTTTAGCTTTGGTACGTTTTTCGGGATTATGCGCATTTACACAGTTGTTTTTTCAGACCCAATTTTACCCCTTATTGTCCGGTGTATATGTACCCTTCGGGAGCGTGGGGCGGTCAGAAGTGGACTGACTTCTATCTCATTGGCTTCATGGCCGATGATACTGTTGGTTCATACTATGGTCAGTATTATGTACATTGTTATTCTAAGGCAACACCGCGCAATTAACAAAGTATTATCATCAAAAGCGTGAAACGCAGCGAAGTTCATAAGAGTTACCGATCATGCTCGCCGGGGCGCACTGAATCAAGCTGCCAGATGAGGTCTGTCAGCCAGAATCAGATTCGCCAGGGCGAACATGATATTCAATTTAGCGGTCTGTTTTCGCAGACCTTTGTACCGGGTTTTTCGGTACCTGAGCAGTCCTTTGACTACTCCAAAAACGTGTTCAACCTTTGACCTGACTGATGATTTCTACCTTTCCCGGCGTTTGATTTGTGCCTTCGATCTGACGGAATTGTCCTTGATCTGCGATGGACGGCGGTTCAATTTATACTTTATCATTTTCCCGGAACGATTCTTTACGATTGCTTCCTCACGCTTTTCAGCTCCAAGATAACCGCTGTCGCCATAAACGACTTCTTCCTCTCCGGTAAGGAGTTCAGACATCATCGTTACATCGTGAACATTCGCCGGAGTGGCTTTAACAGTATGCGTAAGCCCACTGTCCTTATCAACTCCGATATGCGCTTTATAGCCAAAATACCACATGTTCCCCTTGCGCGTCTGATGTGCATCAGAGTCACGTTTGCGTTCCTTGTTTTTCGTGGAGGTCGGCGCTGCTATTATCGTTGAATCTACTATCGTTCCCTTTTTCAGAATCAGTCCTTTTGCTGTGAGCTGCTCTACCACCTGTGAAAAAAGCTTTTCCTGCAGCTCGTTTTTTACCAACAGATTTCTGAATCTTCTCAACTATCGCTCGTAAATGGTCTGAACATGAATTCTGCTCGCGCTCTCAGGCTAATGCTAATGAAACTAAGATAGATTTTAAGAGCCAGGACGAGGGCTTTTTTAAAGTCGGCAGGCAGACAGTTAATAAAAAGCGTGGAACAATGGGACATACGGTTTATTTCGGTAATCGTAAATCTTCGGTTTATGTGCGTTTTTATGATAAAAAGGCTGAGCAGCTGCAGCAGGGACTATCTGTTGATGAAAATATTAACAGCTGGGTTAGATGTGAGTATGAGTATCATAATAGCAAGGCTATTGCGGTTATGACTCTTTTCATTGAAAATGATTACGCTGATTTTGTCCAGAAGTATAAAGCTACGGTTATGGGGCATTTGAGGTTTATTAATTCAGATGATAGTAATCGTTCACGCTGCTCAACATGCGGTTGGTGGATTTCCTTTCTGAACACTCTGGACGGATTGAAGTTTTCTACGGGTCCTGTGAAAACGGTTCAGTTTCGTAAAACGGCAAAGTGGCTCAGTCGTTCGGTTGCTCCTACGCTCTGGGCTATGATGTCTTGCTTGGGCATTGAGTTCCTGACGGGTCTCCAGGAAACTGGACGGGATAAGATAAAGGAGAGACAGCTGCAGCTGATAGAAGATTACATGGATAATCGTGATGGAGTAGATAAAGAGTGTCCGAATCTTTGGGCGTTCTTTGCTTCGGCTGTCTGCGGGGGGTATCAGGAAGCACTTGAACGGCTGAAAAAGGATAGTATTTACATTAATAATATACCGTCTTGCATGGATAAGCGCGAATGGCTTAATATGGTTTTTGCGGATTGCGAGGGGGTCAAAGCCTGATGTTTGTCTTATCTCCTCTGAGTTCAGCGGTTATCAGTGAGTTGTATTCTCATTGCGTTTGTAATGTAAGTCGTGGAGTTTATACAGCAGCTGCAATTGCCTGAAAGTTTGTTTATAATCATGCACAGGATATGCGCGTCAGGCGTTGGTGGGCTTTGCCTAATACAATAAAGTTTCGGGGGTATCATCTTGACGTGTGACTACTGGGAATGCAAGCACCGTGCTGAATGTCCGCTGATTGGGTATTTTTATAAGTATCCGCCTTGTGCAGCTTGTACGAGCTTTGACAGCTGCGCGGTATGCAGCCATTATATTGAATGCTGTGATTTGGTGTGCAGGTATCTTCCGAACATGTTTCGGCGCCTGGTTCGCGAGATCAGGCACGGTGAGAACCTCGAGCCGGTTCAGCGATACATCAGACGGAACACCCACGGAGGTAAACGGGATTGAAATTCCCGGGGAACTGTGCTATAATGTAACAAGGTAAGAGTTACATAAAAATATGCGTAATTGCGTAAAAGAGAAAATAAATCACCTGGATTTTGGTTCTAAATAGGAAATCCGGGCTTTTGGTGTTTGTGCATGATTTTATACTATAATAATATATCCATATCCATCACTTGAAAGGGTTCGGGGATTGCCCCGAGGCTCTGGGTGTAAACTTCGGCGGGTGAGTAATTTTTCTCGCGAAGCGGTTGGAAACTAGCCCCTTATTCTGTGTTGCGCCTGCGGCAGAATAAGGGGCTAGTTTTCAATGGATTTGTGAGGAATATGACGCAGTCCTCCAGGTTTTCACCGCCCCATAATCACTCAGCGCGCCGGAACTACAGCAGCAACAACTGCACAACCTTTCCAGCCCGCCCCATGCGCTTCAGCGCCGGGCGGGCTGCACGTGCGCAGCTGGTAAAAAACCAGGCAAAAAATTGAACCCCCGCATTGTAATACGGGGGTTACAGTTACACCGTCAACCTCTTTGAGATGGCTCTACTACAGAGGTTGACGGTATTTTAATTATTTGCGCTTATGTGCACCTCTAAAATGGGAATATCCCATTTATTGTATATTGAATTTATAAAAATACCCCGATATTTCGGGGCATCTTTTATATTGCTTTCTTGTCTTCTGTGGGGAATGGGAAATCTTCACGGAAATTAACATCTATCCACTTAACTACTTCATTAAGTACTGATCTGGTAATTTCGGTGTTCTCTTCGATGGTGTCCAGACGTTCATCTATTCCGTCGAGCCTGTTGTCTATTCCGTCCAGGCGGTCGTTAATTGGTTTTAGTTTCTCGTCCATGAGCTGGGACAGCAGCTGGATATCTTCTTTTGTAAGCATGCAGGTGACTTCCTTTCTAAAAGATGTGATTATATTTTATCACTTCTTTTGGATTATGTCAAGTATTAATTATTAGGTGTATTTATTGATTTTATATAGAAGTTTCTTTTTAGCTTTCATGTCTATAGGATCATGGCGATTACTCATGATTTTGATTTCTATAGTTTTCATATCTCCATTTTCATTTTCTGCATAAAGATAATTTGAATTACTTATGTATTTGCTGCTAAGTGCTTCCGGTGTAAATTTGTCTTTTATCTCTTCGTAAAATGTGTGTCCGGTGTCGCTTGCAAGGTTTATTTCAATGTGAATATGGTTCATTATAAGCCCCTCGGTTTCTGTAGTTTCATTGATGAGCTTATACCCTTTTATCATTCCGATTTCTTGTAGAACGAAGTGTTTAGTATAGTCTGGCGTAAAGTGTTCTTTCTTTTTCATATAATATTACCTTCTTTTAATTCTGGGGAAAATCATTTATTTTGTTTAATATTTCATCTAATTTATTATTTTGGTTCTCGAATTCTTTTTTCTGTTTAAATGATATATTTTCTATCAAGTTTCGCATGTTCTGATTTTCTATAGTTAGTTCTTTTATTTGCTTAAAGCTTATAAATAATTTGACTATCAAAACAATCTCTAAAATTAGCATTGCAAGGCTTAATATTGCTTTTAGTGTATCCATTTTTTCTCCTATTATTTCTTGTCTATATTTACTATTGCTTTATTGTTGTTGTGCTGATTTATGTTTATGCCTGTGTTTTCTTTTTTATATTTTTTTACGTATTCTTTTAATATTTGTTCTATTTGTTTATTTTTACTTCTTCCTTCTTCTTCTGCTATTTTTACAAGTTCTTCATTTAGTTCTTCATCTATTCGTAGATTAAAAAAAACAGTACTCATTTGGCACTACTCCTTTCTAACTAATTTTACTATATATTGCATAATTAATCTAGCTTCATTTTGGTACTATTGTGGTATTGATTTTTTGCTATTTTTATGGTATTATAATTATGGTACCATTAAGGTACTATAAGCCCGAAAAGAAAAAGCCCCGCCGGTTGGCAGGGTAGGGGATATCTGAATTGTTAAATTTGAAAGGCTAATTTAAAGTTGAGAGGTGTTTAATTATGACTATTACCCCTATTTCTTTTATTTTTGTGGTTGGCTTAGCTTCCGGTGCTGGTTTTTTCCTTTGCGAATGTTTTCATATTCTTTATGATTATTTATCTAGGAAAAAGGCAAAGAATTTTTCTATCACTCCTGAGCAGGTCGAAATTCTTAGATTTGGTATTCTTCTTGTGGAGAATGAGTGTGTTAATTCGTATCGCAAAAATGGCGACGAATTTTCAAAGTTGCAAGATGATGAAGCTGTAAAGCTTCGCAGACTGTTTAATCAAGTTGCTGGTGCTGGCTGTTCTTCTGCAATTATCAAAGTTCGAAAGTGATGAGCTTCAACAAGCTCTTGATATTGCTTTAGATGATGTTTCTAATTTGTCAGTGAAATATGATTCTAAATGTCGTGAACTGAATGATATGATTATTGCACGGGATGAAGCATTGCAGGATATTGAAAAAATCAAAGAGCAGGTCAAGAAACTGAAAGCCGAAAATAAAAAGTTAAAGGCTGAAATCAAGGCGTTAAAGTCTAGTTAATAATTGTAATCATACGGTGTTGATATGACCGTTGATTTATATAACTGGGAGTAAATCCCGGAAAACATGCAGCGGAGTAAATCCGCAGAAAGAGGTATAAAATGTTACAGATCGTATCACTCAAGCACAAAACTGGCTCTTATGAGGGCAACAACTACGACAACTATGTAATTCATTGCGTGGATTACGAAAGCACAAACAAGGTGCTTATCTTCGGACCGGATACCGAGGATATCAAGATAAAGGCTGATGTATTTGCTATGGAGCTTGGGCGCAACATTGCAATGCTCAATTCTCCTGCTGTAAAGCGTGTGGAAGATATCGAGGGTCTTTTAATCGTTCCGATCTATAACAAGTTCGGTAACTGCACGGGCTTTAATCTTGACCTGGGCGCTGCTGCTTCTGAACCCGCTAAACCGGAAGCGAAACCGGAAGCAAAGAAGTAAATCACTTCCATTCCATTGAAAGGGGGTGACAATATGGGCAATCTGAACATGGTTTCCGAAGCTGGTGCTTCTGCTGGCTTTACTGCTCCTACTTCAGTAGGTGATACAGTCAAGGAGATTTCCACGGCTGCGGGCGGTATCTTCGATCTTGCAAAGGACGCTTTCAGCTTTATGCTGTCAAATCCGCTTTGCTTCCTCATGATCGGTAGCGGTTTCTGCTTTACGGCACTGGGTCTTGCACGGCGTGCGCTCCGTACTGCAAAGAGTCGCTGATACATAAAAGGGGAGGGGGGATTTAATTTCCCCCTTTTCTTTTTAGTCTGACATGGGGGTGATTTTATCAAAAAGTTTTTTGCTGTTTTTCTTGCGGTGATATCCATTTTTATGATCACTTCAACGGCAGCTTTCGCTGATATTGATCCTGAGCAGTGGAACAGCTTTATTGACGCTAAAGGTTATCAGTATGTAAAGTATGATGATGCCCGTCAATGGCTCGCGGGTTATCTTGGGACATCAATGTATTATGTGAAGAACAATTATTCTATTGCATATATTGAAAGCTCTCAGGTGCTTATCATGGGAACTTGTCAACCTGATCTTGATGGTGTCGAGTATATCTATCAGTTTTACTACGGTAAAGATTTGAAGCTGCATGTAAAAAAAGCTGGTTCCGATGGTTCAATTGATGTGCTTGCCGGTGGTGATTATCACAGTGTTTCAGAAGTTATATCAGATGTTTCAAAGGCGGGAAGCGGAATTTTTGGCATAGGCACTATGGCGCTTGATTTTATGTTGTCTAATGCTCTTTGTTTTCTGCTTCTTGGCAGCAGCTTCTGTTTTACTTCTCTTGCTCTGGCACGGCGTTCACTTCGAGTTTCAAAGAGGGGGTAAATCATGAAATCAAGAGTTAATTTCGGTCTGATCGGTGCTATTCTGCTTGGCGCTGTGGGTCTTGTGATGGTCGTTGTTGCTATTGTGGGCTTCTTTTCTTAACTAATTTCGTTTAGCGGTTGCGAATTGAAATAAAACCGCTTCCAGAGTAAAAAAGGGGGTTATATAATGTCTACTGTTGATTTATGCAGGTTCTTTCTTTGTTAAAATGCTTCCGTTTGTTTCAAGGGTAAAAAACGGGTCGTTCTTCCTGGTTCGCAATGTGGTGTTGTTTCTTGTATTTCCTGTGAACATTATGGAAAGTTTTCACGTTGTCAAGCTTCTGACGGCGAAGCTTGCAAGTTTATGTGTAAAGGCATTAAGCTTTGTAAGGAGAGAGGTTAATTATTATGTGGTTTGCTATTCTGGCTTTTTTCTTATTTCTGATTGCTATGGCTGGGTTTTCCCTTATGGTTCTTTATATCTTGGAGGTTAAAAATGATGAAGATAAGAGAGATCATTAAAAGAGCCGGCACATTACTGCTTTCAGTGCTTTGCGCTTTCTGCTGTTTTTTAACTCCGGTGACTTCTATCGCACTGGCTGCTGGTGTTGCTGAAGTTATATCTACAGTATTAGAATTTGCTTCTACTTGTTCTGATGTTTATTCTAATATTATTGAGCCGTTGGTTTCTGCTGAACCTGGTGGGCTTCGTCAAGCAAAGTATATTTGTGCTTGGATGGACATTATTGATAAATATAATCTGTCTGAAACTGATTTTCGCGCTTATTATACTGAAATTGCTACTAATGGTGAATATTCTGCTTTAGGTTCTGATGAATATAACACTTGGCTTTTTATTACTGAAACTGCTGCTAATGGCGTTAGTCTTGATGCTATATGTGAGCTTGCATTTCGTGGTACTGGAAAGACGGATTATACTATAAATCACAATGCTGATGATAATAATAAATTTCAGATAACGGGTAAAGCATTCAAAGATGTAGTTGCTGATTATAATTCCAGATATTCGCCGATGGATAACCCTGAGCAGTTTATTTGGTCTTATAATTCGGATAATTCCGTTACTAAAACGAAACAAGATCGTTCACAAAGATTTTACTTTTTTCCTCAAGTCCCGGTTTATGCTGGCTCGTCTGGAACCTGGGGGAATCAGAAGTGGACTGATTTTTATTTGATAGGATTTGCAATAGATGATATTTCCGGCGTTTATTATGGTAAATATTACGTGCATGTATACACTAAGAATGAAAACGGTTCAGTTTCGCTTATTACCGATTATTATTCACTCTCTGACGGCTCTTTATATCAGACTAAAAAAGGCACCTGGGATATAGGGAATTACCCTTATTTGTCTATGCATTATGCTACTGGTTCTTCTATGTTTTCCTTTCGTGGTTATAAATCGGCGTCTGCTTATTATGGTGATGTAACTTCTTCTTGGAAGACCATTGTAACTTCTAATGTTGCTATGCCTTTATCTGCTTCAGATAATTCCGGCACTCTTGAATTTACAAAGTATGTCGCGCTGCCTTCTTTTACTCCTGATACCAATAAATCTGATGATTACGGTTTCATCTGTTCAAGTAAGCCGTTTGAATTGTTTGCAAATCAAACGGGCATTGATTTTCAGAAGATACCGGATAACTACATAATCACTATCAACGGTGATACGATTTATAACTATCCCATTACTGACCCTTCTACAGGTAATTCTACTACAATAAACAAGTTTATCATAAACAATTATATTATTCCTGGGAAAATTGATATTGATGAACCTATTGACCCTCCGTATATACGTGAAGATCCTAACGTTATATTAAGCGGTAATGTCGAGGTTAATGGTAATATCAATATAAGTGCAGACCCTATACAAATCAAGACAGATCCTATTGACATTAATGTAAATGTGAATTCTGGTTCTAATGCCAATGCTGGTGATTTTATTGATCCTGGAACGGTAGATACAAACCTTGATCATTACCTTGAACAAGTTCCGGAACTCTCTAAAGGCTTTGTAGATTATCTAAAAGATTTTTTAGCCTGGCTTCCTCCTGAGATATACGGGTTGATTATTCTCGGTCTGATCGTCGTGGTCTGGTGCAGGCTTGCAGGGCGGTGATGTTATGGATAACGGTATAAATAATATCTGGGATTTTTTAACTTTGCTCTGGGCTTCCGCTGTTGATTTTCTCAATACTGAGATTTCCGGCTTTGGTCTTGATTTCACCCTTTGGGAATGGGCTTTAGGCTCTGCAATTCTTTACCTGATTTTATATGCTATTTTTCGTGCTTTACAGTGAGGTGTTTTCATGGAAGTTATTGCATCTTTGTTATCTCAGCTTTTAGAAAAGTTGATTGTTGAATATGCAAAATATTACATACGTAAGCAAATTGACAGTATCGGTAATAGCTTTACTCAGATCGTTCAGTACTTTGACGACGACGGCGACGGTGAAACAGATCGTGAAGTTGTCTTAGCGCAATTTGATGTTTCTGTTCCTGATCTCTCTGATGATTATTGTATAGTCAATAAGGGTGATGAAATTGGTCTTGGACTGCCTAAGCTGGAGCCGTTTACTGCTGACGATATCGGCAGCATGATAGATGATGAAGTTTTTACCGGAAACTCTAAAGGTGTGTATATCGGTGATGATGTGTATGTTCCTATTCCGGTTGACTTCGATAATGACGGTTCAACTGACTGGGGCAGGGTAGTGGATAGTGATGATAATGGTGTTCCTGATGCTTCGCCTGATGCGCCATTTTTCCCGGTCGGTTCCGATGGTTATAATCAGATACTTTCTGAAATGGGTAACGGTGATGGAGTAGATATTGTTCTTGTATCTCCTGAAGGTGAGATAGCGGTTTATGACAGGAACGGTAATATCAAGGAAGAAGATGTAGATACAGCTTATGCTACCTGGGTTAGTCAGAATGGTATAATGGTTAAAAAATTAGATAACTATTCTGTTACCGAGGGTCTTTTGCTTTGTGTGCTTTTGATCTCTGTTGCCTTCTTTATTCGCAGTTTATTCAAGAGAAAGGATGTGTTTAGATGAACCTCGCAGATATAGGTAATTTACTTGGTTTTCCTGTAGATTATTCAAGCTTTTCATATTTCTTAGGTTATGTAATAAATTGGGGCGTAGGCACTCTGTTTATGATTTGGGGCATTAATCTTATTATGTCTATGCTTCGTAAAATCGTGCTTATTGCTGCCGGTGTAAAGGGGGAGTAATATGCCAACTGTAGAAGCTACTGTAGAAACTGTAGAGGCCGCTAATCAGATCATGAGCTTTGGCTATTGGTTTGCAGGTGGTCAGGCTACTTTTGGTTCTTTAGCTGCCCAAGTAGGTTTAGCAGCTATTAATTTAACCTTGTTGCTCTGGATGACGAAGTGGGTATATTCTATTCTTATTGAGCTTAACAGGAAGAAGGGCGGTCTTAAATGACATACTTTTCTATTTTTATTCAGCGCTTGAAACATCTTCCGGCGTTGATTTTCTGGTTTATCAAGGATGTTTATAAGTACTTTAAAAACCATGAGGGGAAGCACTTTCACCAGTGGGGATTGCATATTTACCTCGGTAAGTTCGGCGCCGGTAAAACCTGCAGCATGGTCAGAGATGCGTATTATATATGTAAACGGTATCCAGAAGTTACGGTTGTTACAAATCTTAAGCTTGAAAACTTTCCTAAAGATACGAAAATACTTCCGCTGCATTCTATCCAGGATATAATTAATGCTCCAGATGATACGGTGGTTCTTATTGACGAGATCGGAACGATTTTCAATAGCCGTGACTTTGCGAACGGTAAGACAAAGGACGGCGAAGGGGGGTTACCAAAGATATTGTTTCAGCATATTTGTCAATGCAGGCATAGGCATCTTGTAATCTATGGAACTGTTCAGCGGTGGGGTTTTCTTGAAAAGCAGCTGCGCGAAATAACAAATGATGTGACTGTGTGCAGTGCTTTTCCCTGCCATCCGTTCAGCCGAATGATCACTAATTGGATATATGATGCCGAGGAATATAATTTATTTTATCAAAGTCCGCTTCGTCCTCTTGTTCCTCTGGGCGGGGAAGTGTGGATACAGTCGGATTTTTTCCGGCAGTTGTATGATACCAAGGAGATGGTTAATACACTGCTGACGATGGAATATATCAGCGATGAAGATATTGAGCGCAACAGGCAGTTTGAAGCTTTGGGGCTTCCTCCTACTACGCTTGATAAAAAGGGTGAGCGCAAATTGCGCAACAATATACGTAATAGGTAACGTTATTAACTATTAAGGAGCGATAATAATGACAGAAGCTAGATTTGACTATCTGCGCTTGACTATTAAGCCGGAGCATGTGCAGCCGAATGATCGTGATGAATATGGAAAAACACCATTTGAGCATTGTCTTGATACTTTGAAATGTACTCTCCTTATGGGTGATTTAATTTCAAAGATGGTTGACTGCGGGCGTTGCCTGCATTATGATAGGCGTTTAAGCTATGAAAATGTTAGTTTAAAACTTCCTCTGCCTGATCGATATTCTGAACAGGGTATTTGCCTTGAGTTCAGCTCGCACGGTCTTGACTATTTTAATTCATATCTGGATAGCTTCGGAGTGTCTTTCAAATCATGGCTTAGTATGGTTCGTGCACTGTGTTTCAGAGGTTATGCTTTGGCTTTTACTCGTCTTGATTATGCTATGGATGATATTTGTACTTCTGGTGCAAGGTCTACAATCTCTTTGAAGCGTGTAATTAACGCTGTCCAGAATGGGGAAATGTGCTGCAAAGCTCGTGTTTGGTCTGATCAGGGTGACGATTTCAAGCGCCTTTTTTCTTATAAGAACAGCAGGAAGCGCCGGAACGGGGAAGAACTCGAGGGCTTAACGCTGCAGCTTGGCGCTCGTCAGTCGGAACAGATTTGCCGTTTTTACGATAAATTCACTGAACAGAAGATGAAAGGTAATGAACTTCCTGATGATTGTTCTTCCTGGACAAGGTGCGAATTTGAATACAAGGGCGGTAATGCTATGGCTGTAGTTAATGCTTATATTGATTATAGCGATGCTGATTTTGCTGAATATATGGCAGCTAATGCGCTTAACTTTGTTCGCTTCGTTGACAGGACTAGTGATAATGTGAGCCGTTGTAAGGTCAAAAGATGGTGGAAGTGCTTTCTTAACGGTGCAACTAAAGCTGTAAAATTTAATAAGGTAAAGGCAGCTAAATCTGCTTTTATGCGCTTTTCTCGTGGCTTTAAGAAACAGTATCTTAGAAAGCTATATACTTTGATTGATTGCTGGGGGTTAGAGGGTGCAGTTGATTGGCTGGTTAAATCTGCTGATGAAGAACTTGGCAAGGGCAAGATCTTGGTTGATCCAGAACTAAAGCATAATCTTGAAGATGGTCAACTGTTTTACGAAACTTTTGATGGATTTCGTAAGTTCTCTAGCTGCTCAAGCCTGAGTGCCGAGGAACTGCAGGAAAATATCAAGCAGCAGCATTTTGATTACTATCAGCAATTTTATAATGTTGTTCGTTTGGGTAATCACGAAAAAGCTTCGGCAATTGGAGGAATGATATAGTTGACATGTGATTATTGGGAATGCAAGCACCGGACTGAATGCCCGCTGATCGGGTATCTTTATAAGTATCCGCCTTGTGCAGCTTGTACGAGCTTTGACAGCTGCGCGGTATGCAGCCATTATATTGAATGCTGTGATTTGGTGTGCAGGTATCTTCCGAACATGTTTCGGCGCCTGGTTCGCGAGATCAGGCACGGTGAGAACCTCGAGCCGGTTCAGCGATACATCAGACGGAACACCCACGGAGGTAAACGGGATTGAAATTCCCGGGGAACTGTGCTATAATGTAACAAGGTAAGAGTTACATAAAAATATGCGTAATTGCGTAAAAGAGAAATTTTACGCAATTAGAAGAGCGATTAAGAAATAATTGATAAAGGAACAATATTATGACGAACAAATACGATGACGCTCCGAAGCTGTTAAAGGACTATCTTGTATATCTGCAGCTTGTAAAAAACCGTTCAGAATTGACGGTACTTAATTATTACACTGATATTCGGTCATTTCTGAGATTCTATAAAATCAAACAAGGCAGAGCCTCTGACGACCCTGCAGAATTTCAGAACATCAAAATCAGCGATATAACCGAATCAGATATAAAATCGGTAGACCTGATGTTGGCTCAGGACTTCCTGATATACACAAAGAATGAAAAAGATAATCACCCACAGGCACGTTACCGTAAAGGCGTTGCATTACGGCAGTTCTTCAAGTACCTTACTAATAATAAGGGAATATTTGAAGTAAGCCCGCTGGCAAATCTTGAATTACCATCACCAAAACCAGCACTGCCAAAGTACCTTACACTCGACGAATCCATCGAAATGCTCCAGAACATAAACACGCCCGACCAGAAACGCGATTATTGCATAATAACGTTTTTTCTGAATTGCGGCATACGTTTGAGCGAGTTAGTTGGAATAAATATGTCGGATATCCGTTGCTCAAGAGATAGTTCCGGTCATGAATCCTGGACGCTTAAAGTGCTCGGTAAAGGCAGTAAGGAACGCATAGTATATCTGAACGACGCATGCATACAGGCATATCTCGATTACCTCTCCCCTGCTGAAACCGACAATAAAACACGCGCCGAAGCCGGCTGCCGTGATATGACCGCTAAAACAGACGCGCTCTTTCTGAGTCGCAGGAATACGCGTATATCCAATCGACGCGTCCAGCAGATAGTCGAGGAATGCCTGAAAGCCAGCGGGCTTGATAACCGTGGTCTGTCAGTACATAAACTCAGGCATACAGCCGCAACACTGATGTATCAGAATGGCGTGGACGTCAGGGTGCTTAAAGAAGTCCTGGGGCATGAAAATCTGAACACGACCCAGATCTACACTCATATTTCAAATGATCAGATGCAATCAGCGATGAGCAAAAATCCTCTCGCGGAACTGAAAAACAAAAAGTAAAAGGATCTCTGCTTTCCAAACACAAAGACCTTACATACAAAAGGACCGCGCCTGATAGCGCGGTCCGGTTTTTTTATTCACCACAAAGTTCCTTATAAAGACCAATATAAAGCTTAGCCGACTGAGCCCAGCTGAAATCTGCCTTCATTGCACGTGTCACAAGTCTGCCCCATGCCATTCTGTTATCATAAGCAGCCTTTGCACGCTGTACTGCGCCAAGCATATCATGCGCATTATAGCTCTGGAATGTAAATCCAATACCATTATCGCCATAATCAATGATACTGTCTTTCAGACCACCGGTAGCTCTTACTATCGGAATAGTACCATAACGTGCCGCGATCATCTGCGCCAGACCGCACGGTTCGCTCTTTGAAGGCATAAGGAACATATCAGAACCTGCATAAAGACGCTTTGCAAGACCTGTGTTAAATCCTCTGTAGAAGCCGACCTTATCCGGATAACGCCAGTGCATGTTCTGGAAGAATTCCTCATACTGGCTTTCACCAGAACCGAGAATTACGACCTGCATATCTGTAGCGATGATCTCATCGAAAACTGCACGTACAAGGTCAAAGCCCTTGTGATCAGCAAATCTGGAGATCATAGTCAGCAGCGGTATCTTATATTCAGGCATGCCGAATTCCTGGAAAATAGCGCTCTTGCACGCGGCTTTACCCTTATGATCCTTAGCGCTGAAATTAGCGGCAATGGCAGTATCGGTTTCAGGATTATACATATCCGTGTCGATACCGTTCAGGAAGCCGCATGTCTTGTACTGCTTGCTCACAAGAATTCTGTCAAGACCATGAGAGAACCACGGGTCGAGTATTTCCTTGGCATAAGTAGGAGATACGGTTGTAACCTTGTCGGCAACCTCGATAGCGCCCTTCATGAAATTAATATCGCCATCATATTCGATAATATTTACCTTGTGCGGAGGAATGCCTACGATATCCTTAACCAGGTCAAGACCATACTGTCCCTGATACCCAATATTGTGGATAGTGAACACATGCTTGATATTATCATAGCAGCCGCCTGCATTGCGATAGAACAGATCATAATAAACCGGGATCAGCGCGCACTGCCAGTCGTTGGAATTGATGACCTGCGGCCTGAACTGAATATATTTCAGCATTTCGAGGACTGCACGGCTGAAGAAAACATATCTTTCTGCGTCGTCATAATAGCCGTAAAGTCCGTTATCGCGCTTGAAATAGAACTCATTATCGATGAAGAAATAAGTAACGCCATCGACCTGCTGCGAAAACAGACCGCAATACTGGCTTCTCCAGCCTACAGGGACTGTAAAATTGGTTATGTAATTCATCTTTTCCTTCTGCTCAGGCTTGAATGAATTAACATAATACGGCATAACAACACATGCTTCCTGACCGGCGGCGCAAAGAGCCTTGGGGAGGGAGCCTGCAACATCTGCGAGACCGCCAGATGCGGCAAAGGGACGAGCTTCACTTGCAGCGTAAAGAATTCTCATTATGATATGTCCTCCGATTTGATGCTGAACACTGCCGAACGACACAGAGCCTGCCCACGTTTCTGCAAACGCAGCCTAACGGAGCACTTCGATGCCGGCGCACAGATATCGCCTATATATAATATAACATAGTTGTCTGAAAAATTCAAGTAGGTTTTCTAATTTTTCAGCTTTTTTATGTAAAAAAACTGACCAGCCGTAACCAGTCAGTTTTTGTATTACTTCGCATTATAAAGCTTATCATAATTAACAAGTTCATTTAGCAGCTGCGGTACCTTTTCTTCCATCTGGTCGTCCGGGAACTGGCATGTTCCGACAGCCATATGACCGCCTCCACCGTATTTCAGCATAAGCGAACCAACATTGACATGGCTGGTGCGGTTGAGTATGGAATAACCAACCGCGCAGGAACAGCCCTTGCCGCCCTTGCCGTTTACGATCCAGCAGGAAATGTTCTGCTCAGGATAAAGGCTGTATATTAGGAAGCGATTACCTGTGTATATCGTATCGACGCCGCGCAGGTCGGTGATTATCACATCGCCCTCAGTGCGTGTGTACTTATGTACCATTTCCTTGAACTTTTCTGTCTGCTCGTTGTAGAGCTTTATACGCTCCTGAATGTCGGGCATTGCAAGGATCTCGTCAGTTGTCATGTATGCGCAGCACTTGAGAAGCTTTTCCATCAACTGGTAGTTGCTTATGGTGAAGTTCCTGAATCTGCCCAGGCCAGTTCTTGGGTCCATAAGGAAGCCTATAAGTATCCAACCCTGCGGATTTAGTATCTCCTCGCGGGTAAGATTACCGCTGTCCACCTTATCAACCGCTTCCATAAGATCATCAAAATTCGGGAAGCGTTCCTTACCACCGTAGTACTCATAGATTATACGCGCACAGCTTGGTGTTATACGGCTCTCACCCTTATATTTGCCCTTATACTTCCTGCGCTCTTCCTCGCTGGAATGGTGGTCGAACCACAGTCCGCAGCCCTCAACGAACGGAACATTTGCCAGTACATCGTTTTCTGTTACGGGAATAAGTCCGTCCTGTAGATCCTTCGGGTGAGCAAAAGTCCAGGAATCAGGCTCGACAACTCCGGCGCACAGAAGCAGCGCACCGCAGGCAAGTCCGTCAAAATCTGAACGTGTTATCAATCTCATGATGATGTCCTCGCTATTTCAAAAAAATTATGCAAAGTGAATGCAGCTTATCTGCATATATTATTATAGCAAATAATTACGCAAAAATCAACATGATTTTTCAATTTTTCAAGATTATTTTATGAAAATTGCAAAATCTGGTCAGACTGCTTTTTGAATAATCCGCAGCACCTTGATATTACCAGGGAAATGGAAAGGCTCGATCTCATCGACAAGCTTTATCAGCTGAGCGTAAATCTCGCTGTATTCATCGGGCGACGGCTCGTGCGAGCCAAACTCAAGCGCTTCCAGTAATCCTGAGATGCTTTCAAGCGAAGTACCGAATTTCAGGTCGGCACGCCGCCAGAATGCTGCAGGAAGTTCACCGCGCCTGGGGATTATATTGTTTTCCTCCAGCAGCGCCAGTATAAGGCTGAACATTGCCTTTGAATTATCGCCGGCTGGTCTGCTGAGTTTATTCAGGGCTTCACGCGCATTGTTTTTCAGCTTGTGGAGCCTTATCAGTAGCGCCGTCAGCACTGCTGCGACAGCTATCACAACAATCGATGCCGGGAGATACGGCAGGATAGCATCAATAACGTTTATCCCAGGAGCCTCATCTGATGTGTTCGCTTCTGATGTCTGTAATGCGTTTGTTGTGTTATGTTCCTCAGTCGGTACGTCAACGCTTTCAGGGGCAGCATTCGAAACCGGTTCGACGATCTCTTCCGAGGGCGCGTTTACGGTCGCTTCGTGAGAAGCGTTTTCAATGGTGGCAGCTGCTTCCGAAGCGCCATTCTGGTCCGGATAAGCAGCCGAACTTGTCGGGTCGAAAGTCACCCAGCCGTACTCGCCCACATAAACCTCCACCCATGCGTGCAGGTTCTTTTCACGCAGAAGTACTGAGTTGCTGTCCTCGGGGGCCTGCACGTAAAATCCAGTACAGTACCGCGCGGGAACGCCCAGTTCACGGAGTATCAGCGTCATAGCGCTTGCATAAAGCGAGCAGTGACCGCGCCTGGTATCATTCAGGAACTGCATTACAGGATTGCTGCTGTTGTTTGCGCCGTCAAGGGAATATGTGTACGCTAAACGCAGATAGTCAGAAACATAGGTCGCAAGTTCGTAACGATAACGCGCCGTTTCGCTTGCGCTTTCACCGTAATGATCCTTAAATTGCCGTACTTCTGCCAATTCCCTTGAGATATAAGCGTCAATATCGCTGCGATAGGGCTCGGGAATTCCAACGTAGGTGCGTTCCACATATTCTTCATATTCGCTGAGGATATCCTGCTGCTGCATTTCCGTTACAACAGAACTGTAGATATCATTCAAAGTGCAGCCAGCAAGGTCAAACTGCTCGGTCATTGAAGCAAAGCCTTCGCTGTCGCCGTGCATTTCATTGCTGGTGTACGAGGGAATCAGAGCGGTGCACTGAACGGAATTTATGTGGCTGCCAGCCTGTTCGCTCACCCTTACGGCATAGTCGGAATAAACATCGAAAAGTTCGTTGTTATAGAACGAGTAATCCGCTGTATAAGCAGGCAGGAAAACAACGTCTGTGTCGCACAGATATTCAATAGTTACTGCGGAACTTGTTATTATCGGAAGTCCGTCAGCCGATGCCGCAATATGTTCACCGGAAGCGTCGAGAAGAGCGCTGATAACGCGGTTTTCACAAGGGCGATAGTTTTCTTTAAGGTCGGAATTTCTCCAGAGTTCAGGCTCGCTTCCAACTGCGGTGGTCCAGGATCTTCCTGTAAATTCTATGCCGATATCTCCCCTCAGGTAGAATGGACGCGAGCCGTCATAGGTCACGTGGAGCATCTCGCGCTCTCCCCTGCCGGGGGAAATGATGTTCAGGAGATTTTCCTGTTCGCTGCCACTGTGGGTGAAGTATTCGGAAGCGGTTCCGTTGTCAAACGGAGACTGCACGTCTGTTACTTCCCCACCCAGATTGGAAACGAATTCATACACGCTTGTGTAATTTATGCTCCCACCAACAGGGATTATCGTTGCGCCGACCATAATGCATACCGCTACCAGGGCTGCACAGTACATTCCGGAACTGAAATACTTCAGATAATAGTTGCAGCGCATTTCAGTGCGTTTAGTCAGCGGCGCGGTGGAAATATGCTTCAGGAATGAGCGCTCTTCACGGCGCATTCTCCTGCGGTAATCCGAAGAACTGCTGTGCTTTACCGCAAGCCCACCTGAATAGTTCTTCCTGATGGCAAATGCAGCGGCCAGAGAAGCCAGCGCCGGCACGAGCCACATAGAAAATTCAAGGTTTTCCGAAATAAGCACCGGCACGCACAGTCCCACAAACAACAGCCCGGGAACGGCAAGGCGCAGCTTCCCCGAAAAACACAGAGAAACGATAAAACTGTAAAAAACACACAGCAGAACCGTCCCGAGGACAACTCCCTGCACGAATTGATCGTTAAGGGCGTTAAGCGGCTCGTCCTGGTGAAAGAGATAGCTGCGCGGGTACAGGAAACGTCCTTCTACCAGCAGCATACATGCGTCAGCAAAATAACTCAGTCGTTCTTTCAGAATGCCGAAATTCAGCCAGACTGCCAGCCCTGAGACCACTGCGGCGCCGAGTATAAGCCAGCGGCTTCTCACAAACACAAGTATTGTCGAGAACACCACGCAGGAAATCCCGCATATCACTCCCATAGCAGGCAGGCTGACCGGAAAGTCATACTGCCCGAGAATGTACATCATAGAGCTGACGCAGAACAAAACCGCCAGTATTATCCTTTTTATTACAAGCAGAGGGGTGTGCGGTTTTGAGCAGTAATACCTGTCATAAACCAGCACACCGTCTGATAAATAATCTTTTGTCATTAAATATCCTTTGCAGAAAATATCATGCAAATATTTTCAGTCCATGCTTTTTAAGCGAGTCATTCGCATATGCGTAGTGCATATTTTCCCATTGCTGATATCCGCTGAATTCCTCAAGCTGTGCGCCTCCGCATATGGTGGAAGCCGCGGTCATCTGACTGCACACGGAGCCGTTCCAGATGTAATTCACGCCGTGATACCGCTTTCTTAACCGCGCAATATCTTCCTGCCGGACATTTTTCGGGCATATCACTCTGGTGATGAACAGCTTGTCGCTGACAGGCGCAGTTACGCCGCAGCCGGTGACGCATGTCTCCATCGCGGACTCTATGCCGTTTTCGACGCCGAAATACGCGCACATTTCTCCGAGCGGCATAGAAAGCTGCTCTTCGAAGCACTGGCGAAGTATCTTGACGACCGCTTTTGCAAACGCCGTTTCATCATCGTCTGGCAGGGAAAGTATCCCGGACTCGCTGAAATACTTCTCAAGCTTATCCTTTGGAACGCTGTCAGCCATTGCGTCAAGTTTTGCGCGGATATCGTCGTTGTCAAGGGAAAACGCCTCGGATACGCAGCTGCTTCCGGAGTAGTCCTCCTTTATGCTGTCTATAACGCCACCGCGGTTCATTGACATCTGCTCAAACGGAGCCACCGCTTTCTGCAGCGTGGTGTTGTAATATTCAGTGAGCTTGTCGTTCAGAAGCTGATAGAAAGCTATCATGGGTTCGCTGCATTCCACAACAACGCTCGATTCTGCAAAGCCTTTCAGTTCAAAAAGGTACTGCTCCACCGCTTTATTCACGAAAAGCGAAGAATGAACCTTCCGGTATGCTGCACGTTCAAGATCTCTTGTGCGCGCAGTCTGTTCAGTCATGTCCTCGGTTTCGGATTTCACCTTTGCAATGTTTATGCGTATCTCTGCGAAACACTTCCGCAAAATCTCCTGAGCATAAAAGGGACCCCTTGCAAAATCAGTTTTGGCATTTTCGCAGTCTGTTATAATGCTGTCTGCTATTTCCTGCGCGCATACGGGACCGCCATTAACAACGGCGTCTTTCATTGAACTCAGCCACTTCTGCACCGCCGACAGCGGATTGTCGCTGCTGTTTCTCACTGATTTTGCAGAAAAAGCCGGCTCTGAACGCTCGTCAAATTCAATAGACGGCAATGAGCCGCTCTTTGAAGCGACAAGTTCCCTTGACGGAGACACCATACTTGAATATCGTTTCAGCAGAACTTCGCCGACGTTGTTTCCGTTTAAAGTGTGGTTCAGCCTTGTGAACAGTTTGATGCTCAGATAGGACATCATTTTCCCGACCGGGGCTTCCACAACTCTGGAATTGCAGGCAAGGTACCGGAAATCATGCGAAGCGTCCGCTTTAAGCATGTTATAGGAAAGAATGCGCTCTGCGTCGTCGTCCTTGCTGAAAATTATCTCCATACGGTTGAGTATCTTTTCTGAAGCATCGCTCATTGTAAGGTCGTAGTTTTCAGCCGCTGGTATCAGGAAACATGCATTGAATGGCGGTTTATCGGAATCAACGCTGAACGTTTTGGAATACTGCTGGGAAAAATACTTCTTTCCAAGCTGGAACTTATCAAGTTCGTTTTTTGCTATTATCGTATTGGCAGAATAAAACCCGAGGTCGCGGTTGTCCTCTTCGATGAGCGCGGCAGTGTCCGCAGCGAACAGGTATGCGTTAACACGAACTGCGCCAGGGTAAACAGCGAATATTCTCTTAAGGATATAGGCAAGGTCAATGAACATTCCACCGAACATCGGGTCGCCCAGATTACCCGTCAGGATTATGTCCAGCGGCTTGTCTGCGCTGCCGAAATCATTCATCACGCTGCCTGCCATCTTTACTATCTGCTTAATATAGTGGAACAGAGCCACGCGCCCGCACTGCCTTTTGGTAAGTCCATAGGTAGGCGTTGCAGGTGAATAGTTCTTAAGTCCCTGGTCAAACCATGAAAGAGCGCAGTCCGGCAACTTTGCAGGATTATTGAGATACTTGTATATTGCATCCTCCGGAACTATTTGAAGCACATCGCCATCAGACGGCACAGTCCCCTCATAGGACGCGTCGTTCAGCTGATTTTCAATGCCAATGCACAGAAATCGCACTTTTTTAGGGTCCAGGCCGAAACGGCGGCTGGTATTATGCATACATCTGAGCACACAGTCAATGCCGTTTTTCCCGATGCCTATCACAAATAGCCGGTTCATTCCATAGGAGCTCTTCTGCCCCTCATAAAGTTTCTGGATCCTTTCTGGTCTTAGCCATGCGATCTTCTGTTCAATCTCCACGAAAAAGCACCCCTTACTTTGCGTAAAAATCAATATACAGATCCTGTCGTCTGTCGTTCTTCAGCGGAAATTCAGCGCGGATACCGCTGCATTTTTCCTTGTCTATATCTGCGTAGATAAGTCCCTCGGCATAAGGCATGATTCTGCACAGCACTTCGCCGTCAGGCGAATACACCTTGCTGTCGCCGGAATAAGTCAGCCCGTTTCCTGAACCGCATCTGTTGCACCCGGCGATATAGCACTGGTTCTCTATAGCGCGTGCTTTGAGCAGGGCGTTCCAGTGAACGGAACGAGATTCCGGCCAGTTTGCAGACACTAATATCAGCTGACACTTACCGGAAAGCGCCTGATAAATTTCCGGGAACCTCAGGTCGTAGCAGATCGTCAGTCCCACTGTGACCCCGCAGATATCCGTTATGCAAAGGCTGTTTCCACCGGAATACACGGAGCATTCCCCACCATGGGAAAACGGGTGTATTTTATCGTATTCTGCCGTTATTTCACCATGGTCGGCAATGGACATTCGATTTGTTATGACGCCGTCGTGGGCGCACGCATATCCGAACGCTGCCGCGACGCCAAAATCCTCGGTGCATTGCTTAAAAAACTGCACCGTTTCTCCATTATACGCTTCTGAAAGTTCAGAGTTCATGGTAAACCCGGTTAGCGAAAGCTCCGGGAACACGACAAGATCCGCTGACTGCCGCGCAGCCTCGTTCATGATATCACGGCATTTATGCATATTCGCGGACTTATCCTCCCATACGATGTCAGTCTGGGCAAGACAAAGCTTCAATATACACACCTCCATGAAACGCACGAACCCGGCTCACAGACCAAAATCCGCAAGCTTAAATCTACTTATGTTATTATTATACAATAATAAATCTGTATTGTCAACACAGAATGTAACATTTACATAAATTCTTATAAGTTGCACAAAGTAAAAGCATGATTTATGACTTCATGTCATTCGGTTCCGACCGCTTCTTTATGATATTTGACGCGATAACAATAACCGCAGAAACAGCCATCATCGCCAACGCAAACAGGACGGCAGCATTTTCAGTCAGTTTGCCGTTCCTTATGACGGCAAACGATTCTTCGTCTTCATCAGGAAGAAGCATGAGCGTGTAGCACAGCGCCATTGAAAGCAAACTGATCGCATTGATAATCACCTGGCTCCCGGAAACGCCAAACAGGCACCCCTTGCGCGCAGCCATTATCACCCAGATAAGATACGCCGCTCCGGTGCAGAGCAGCATTCCTGAAAAACTGCCTTCAAGAAATCCGGGAGTAACCTCATTCAGCATTACGACCAATGCGGAAGCACCGGCGTAGATTGCAAGAGAAAAAAGCGTCAGCTGCGTACGCTGCTGTTTCTGCCGCTCGTCAAAAATTTCCTTTTCACTGCCCGGCTCTCCGAGTATGATTTTCTCGCAGAATTTGTCAAAACTCTTCATGCTCATTTTTGTTCCCCTCCCAGAATAAATCGTCTAATGTTTTCCCAAGCGCCCTGCATATGGAGATACACAGGTTTATCGTCGGGTTATAGTCGCCGTTTTCTACCGCGTTTATCGTCTGCCGGGTCACTCCGGTCTTTTTGGCAAGCGCTTCCTGCGACATATCAAGCGCCGCTCTTGCCGCTTTTAGTCTGAGATTTTTTGCCATTATCTCACCTCACGTTCAGTATAACATATATTTTTTATAATGTCAAGTATATCTTACATAATGACAAAAATATTTTCGCTTGATTTTTACAGCGGCAATGGGCATAATATTTTTATACATTATAATATATGCAGGAAAACCGCATTACGTCGATATGAGCATTTAATCCCGCTTGTTATTTCCTTTTATATTTCTCCGACGTCTGCAAATAGTAAAAGCGTGACGGAGAAATTTCTCCGAATGAGTTGATCGGGGTGAAAAGATGGAAAGAGCAGGCAGACTTATTTCCGGATTGCTGTGTTGGCTTATCGCAATGTCAATAAGTGCTTTCGGAATAAAAGGCGTCATTCTGTCCGGAGGGAGCACGGTACAGACTGGCAGCAATCACATAAGTTCAATTTCTGAAAGACGTTTTGAAAATATAGGACAGTTTTCCGACAGCTGCATTTGCAATTTACCGGCAGAAAACCAGGCTGAAAGGAAAATGCTTGTTCCAGGCGGCACGCCGTTTGGAATAAAGCTGCGCACTGACGGAGTAATGGTGGTTTCAGTCAACAAGGGCTCCCCTGCAGACCGCGCGGGAATAAAGCCCGGGGACATGATATCCAGCGTAAACGGAGTTCCGGTGCAGACAAATTCCGGAATAGCCGAGGCAGTGCAGCTGTCGCCGTCGGAATGCACTATAGTTGTATCAAGAGGAAGCAGCGAAAAATGCATTCGCCTGGTTCCGGAAGCAGCCAACGGACAGTACCGCATAGGAACATGGGTGCGTGACAGCGCAGCAGGCATCGGCACTTTAACGTATTTTGACCCGGCGACTGGCTTGTTCGGTGGACTTGGGCACCCGGTGAGCGATGTGACTACCGGTGAACTGATGCCGATTTCCAGCGGTGAAATAACGAATGCCGAGATATTCAGCGTAATGAAAGGCTGCGACGGTGAAGCAGGCGAACTATGCGGCGACCTCTGCCCGGGAATTCTCGGAAAACTTTCAGCCAATACACCGGTGGGAATATTCGGCACAATGAACGCTGAACCGACCGGAAGCGCCATACCAATGGCATTCCGTGATGAAGTGGAATGCGGTCCCGCGGTGATACTCGCCACCATAGAGGGCTGCGAGCCGCAGGAATACACCATCGAAATCGAAAAGATCAATATGTACGCCATCAGTGGCACTAAAAGCATGGTGATAAGGGTGACTGACGAGCGGCTGATCTCCGAAGCGGGGGGCATAGTACGCGGAATGAGCGGAAGCCCGATAATACAAAACGGAATGCTTGTGGGAGCGGTAACGCACGTATTTCTAAACGACCCCACCAGGGGGTATGCCGTATTCGCGCAGACCATGATGGAGCAAATGGACGAAGTATCCACAGCCGCCGCTTCAGGCGGTTACATATTATGGGCTGTTATTCAAAAATTCTGCATTTTAATTCAATAATCCTCATAAAGACCTTGATTTATCAGAAAAATCTGCTATAATAATATAGTAGAACCGCTCAGACGGTTCAGCGGGGATTTTACAGAGACAAAAAAGTGAGGTTATTGTTATGGATAAGGTACTTCTGATCGGAGAGCCGATGGAGCTGTTGCTTGCTGAAGAAGAAGGCGCGCTGGCTGATACCGTTCATTTCCGCGCAAGCGTTTCAGGCGCTGAGATAAATGTCGCAGTGGGACTTTCACGGCTCGGTCTCTGCCCCAGGTTTATGACAAGACTTGGCGACGACCCCAGGGCACAGAGAATACGCGCATTCATGAAAGCAAACGGAATTTCTGACGACCTTATCATAACCGACCCGTACCATCTCACAGGTTCCATGATGAAGAGCAAATCTGAACCCGGGAAGCATGAGATATACTACTTCCGGCAGGACTCCGCAGCATCGTTCCTCTGCGAGAACGATATTGACGGGATAGACCTTTCCGATATAAGAGCGGTGCATTTTACCGGGATATTCCCGACCATCTCGAATTCTGCAGCAAAGGCTGCACGCCGTCTTGTGGAGCGTGCAAAGGAGAATTCCATCACAGTGGTGTTTGACCCCAACCTCCGCAGCCAGCTTTGGGACAGATCCCCGGAAACGATGGCGCTGCTTAATGAATTTGCGGCTCAGTCTGATGTTTTTCTGCCCAGCCTGAAGGAAGCTGAGAGCCTCTGTGGACTTAACGACCCCGAAAATATAGCAGATCATTACATTTCCCGGGGGACAAAAAAGGTAATCGTCAAACTCGGAAAGCAGGGCGCTTTCTACAAGAGCCGTGTCGAAAGCGGAATAGCGCCGACATTCCGGGCTGACGCCGTTGTTGACACAGCCGGCGCGGGCGATGGTTTCGCTGCGGGGCTTATTAGTGGTATCTGCGATGAAATTCCCCTTGGCGAGTCTGTTTTCCGTGCAAACGCCGTTGGCAGCATGCAGATACAGAATGCCAGCGACAACGCTGGTCTGCCCACGATGGAGCAGCTGAGAGAATACATGCTCGACCACCGTTTTGTAGACGCCCAGCCTGATTTCTGACGACCGGAGATTAAAATGACCCTATACGCCACTGACCTTGACGGGACGCTGCTTCGTTCCGACAAAAGCATATCTGACGAGAGCGCTGAACTGCTGAACAGGCTGACTGAAAGCGGCGTGCTGTTCACATTTGCGACGGCGCGTTCATGGTCCAGCGCCTCTCCCCTGCTCACAAAGCTTGATCTCAGATGCCCCGCTGTAACATTCAACGGGGTTTTTGTCGTTGACCCCAGGGACGGCCGCCATATCGTCGAGAATATTTTTCCGGATTCTTCTCTCAGGTTGGCTGTTGATTATTTCAACCGTAATGAACTTTCGCCGCTTGTGTATTCATACATAGACGGCAGGGAACGCGTAAGCTACCTTGAAAGCAGGCTTGACGACGTTTACGGCTATGTGAGCACCCGGCAGGGCGACAAGCGGCTGCGCCCTGTGAAAACCCGCGAAGAGCTTTTCCAGGGGCGCATATTCTATTTCACGCTGCTTGACCCCAAAACGGATATTGCCGAACTCGACAGCGTTTTCAGCCGTGAGAATGGCTTTGCTGTGAATTATATGCCCGACACATACAACAAAAACGAAATATGGTATGAGATATTCAGCAGGAACGCCAGCAAGGCAAGCGCGCTTCTCCAGGTGATGGAACTCACACACGCTGACAGGCTGGTGTGTTTCGGCGATAACAACAACGATATGTCGATGATAATGTCCGCTGACACCGGCGTTGCAGTCGCGAATGCGTGCGATGAACTGAAAAAGGCGGCCGATATCGTTATAGATTCCAACGATGAGGGCGCCGTTGCAAAGTACATAGCAAGAGAAAACGGCATTGAAGCGCCTGCGGTTCATGTTACAACTGACAGCGAACGCTTTTCAAAAGCGCTCAGCGCTGCAATGACCCGCGTCCGCGGAATGCACGGTTCCGTTGGGACTCAGAACGAAAAGCTGATACACGCCGCTCTCAAAAACTACTATTCCCCTTACGGCGACGACCAGGAAGTGCGTATAGGAAAATTCTTTGCTGACGCCGTAAACGAGGACGGAATTTACGAAATACAGACCCGCAGCCTGTACCTGCTTAAGGAAAAGCTGACCGAATTCACACAGGCAGCGCATGTCACAATAGTCCACCCGATGATTGCAAAATCACGGAATGTGTACATCAATTCCAATACAGGAGAAGTGCTGGACGAGACAGTGTTCCGGCATGTAAACCGCAAACTCGCCATGTTTGAGGAGCTTTATTCGATAAGGGAGCATCTCACAGACAGCCGTATCACGATAATTCTTGCAAGGCTGAACGTAGAAAAGCGCATTGCTTACCCCAGTGACAAAATCCCCGACATGAAAAGCCGCTCAGTCCGGAAAAAGGCGCAGATAACCAGAATCCCCCTGGAACTGGTGGAAGAAATACGCATTCCGCTGCCGGGAGGGCTGAGAATATTCCTCCCGGAAGGGCTGCCCGGGGAGTTCACAAAGGCGGAGTTCTGTAAAATCGCAAAGGAACCCGCATCATCATTGCGCCTTGAGGTACTCCGCGCTGCCGGAATCATCGAAAAAACCGGCTGCCAGGGGCGCAGATACGTCTATTCGCTGAGCAAGGGAGGTCAACCATGACAGAAGTCATTACGGGCAGGGCCTGCGCAGATGTCACCGGCAGGCTTTACGACAGAATAATCAGCACCGTCGGGAGCGGCTGTGAGGCTACTGTCATAGTCCCCGACCAGTTTGTTTTCGAAACCGAACGCGCGCTTTTCCGCAAGTGCTCGGAAAGCGGGCACACTGAACTTTTCCAGCGGATACGCGTCAGGACAATCGCAAGAATTTCCGATGAAATAGTGAACAGATACGGCTCGGAACTCCCGCCCGCAGACGACATAACCAAAAGCGTGATAATGTACCGCGCAGTCCGCAGCCGCAATGTGGAACTTTCGACCCTTGGCAGGATTTCAAGAAAACCAGGCTTCGCGCCGGGCATGGTGCAGACTGTTTCTCTTTTCAAGACGGCTGGAATAGACGCAGCACGGCTCTCCGAAAAGCTGCTCGGCGACATGCCCCCGGTTGAAAGTCCCGCTCTGCTTGCAAAACTGAAGGACATCAGCGCGCTTTATACGGAATACGACCAGATACTTTCCAACCACTACACCGACAAGCTGGACGTGACCATGCGCGCGGCTGATTACGCCTCTCGATATGACTGGTGCTCCGGGAAACAGATTTTCGTTGACGGGTTCAATTCATTTTCCGGCAGTCAGCTGATGCTGCTGAAAACAGTATCGGAGCGCGCGGATTATGCGTGCTTTGCTTTCGTGTGCGACAAAAACGACGAGCGCGATATTTTCCGCACGATTTCTGCGGATATAGACGCGCTTTCCGGTGAGGACGGGATACCCGAACCGATATGCGAAAACACACGCGGCATGGCAACGGGCATAGTAAGGGCTTCGGAGCTTATCTGGAGCAACACTCCCGACCCTGAAGCTGATATGTCCAGCGTGAGAGTGATACGCGCCGACGATGTATACGGCGAGATGGACTTCATTGCCGCTGAGATAAAAAGGCTCGTCAGCGAGGAGGGCTACCGCTATGGCGAAATTGCAGTGCTGTGCTCCACTCCGGCTGAACACCGCACGCCGGCTGAGAGCGCATTCGCAAAATATGAGATACCTCTTTTCTGCGATATTCCCGAGGTGATACTCAACGCCCCGCTCACAAACCTGATACTTTCCCTGCTGAAAGCGCTCGACGAGCCCAGTGCGGAAAATCTGCTCAGCTATGTCCGCAGCAGCTTTCTGCGCGTCAGGGACGACAAGGGGGAATTCAGGGCGCTTTCGCTGGCAGATATAGACAGCTTTGACGGGTATATCTTCCGCTGGCAGCTTCACGGCGACCAGCTGCAGTCTGAGTTCACAACGGACAAGATGAGCAAGGAGGACTGCGCACAGGCTGAGCGCGCCGAACATGTACGTGTTGCCGCGATAGTTCCCGTAATGCAGCTGCGCGACGAGATACGTGAAAAATCCAAAGCCCATGAGTGCACCGGCGCATGGCTCAGCGAACGTATCTGCAGTTTTCTTTTCACAGAAACCGGAATAGAACAGGCAGTGCTTTCCTCAGAAAATGGCGGCTCTGCGCTGTGGGATATACTGGTTTCCATATTTGAAGCTATTCACTCGGCTCTTTCAGACGAGGAAATATCTGTCGGAGACTATTATGCGCTTTTCCGCGACATATGTTCCCAGGCCGAACTTGCAAAGCCGCCGCAGCTGGTGGACTGCGTTATTCTGGGCGACACGGGGAGAACAAGGGCAGACAACATCAAAGCGGCTTTCATAGCCGGCGCATGCTACGGAATGTTCCCCGATGAAAGCAGCGGCTGCGGGCTTTTCTCTGAATATGAAGCGGAATTGCTCGGCGACAGCGATATAAAGATAAGCATGAAGCAGGAGGAGCGGTATCACTACAACCGCTATCAGGCTTACCGTGCGATGACGCTCGCTTCCGACAGGCTGTACCTCACTTACCCGTCGCTCAGCACGGCATGCGATACGCTCACACGATCGGAAGTTATAAACGACCTGCTGGAGCTTTTCCCGCAGATACACGAGGAATACGCAGGAGATGAAGCGCGCTTCGGCGACGCATTCTACTGCCGTACCGCGAATTCCCTCAGGGCAAGGTACGCTTCGCTCTTCGGCGACAAGAACGCCCACCGCAGGAGCACGCTGAAACGCGCACTGGAACTTTCCGGCGACGGAAGCTACGCAAAGCGCCTTGAAAGGCTCGTGCTGGAACGCCCTGCCGCTTACCGTCACAGACTATCCCCAGATACTGCGGAAAAGCTGTTCCGGGGTAATCGTGTTTCCGCGACCAAGCTTGAGGGACTTAACAAATGCAGGTTTGAGTACTTCTGCAAGTACGGTCTGAAAGTCAGGGAGCGGCGCACGCTGAATGCCGCCAATTCCGAAGTCGGCAGCGCGGTGCACTACGTTCTCGAAAAAACGCTTTCGGAATACTGCACCAGAATGAAGGAGTTCTTCCGGCTGACGCGGGAACAGCTGACCGACATCTCGTCAAAATATCTGCAGGAATACGCAGACCTCCACATGGGCGGCAGCGAGAACCGCACGCTGGCGTTCAACTATATGTACAACGGACTTGCCACCAGCTGCGCAGATCTGCTGGTGATACTGCAGAACGAGTTCCGCAGCCGTGAATACAGACCGGTGCTGTTCGAACTGCAGTTCAGCGACGGAAACAAGGCAGAGCTTCCAAAGATAAACGAAGAACAGACCGGGGAACAAATCACGCTGGACGACCTCAGCGACCACCCGGAGCCGCTCCCGCTAAAGACGAACTCTCTTTCAGTTGCGCCGCTCAGGATAAAGGTGAACGACCGTATCACCGTTGCAATAACGGGTATCGTTGACCGTGCGGATATGTTCCGCAGCGAGGGTGGAAACGAATATATCAGGATCGTGGATTACAAGACCGGAGGGCATGCGTTCAAGCTGTCAAATGCGTTATATGGCGTGAATACCCAGATGCTGGTGTATCTCATTGCGCTGACTGACGCAAATCCGCAGGTGACGCCGGGCGGCGTGAGCTACCTCACCGCGCGAATGACCGACGCAGCCAGCACCCCCGCGGGACTTCTCGCGCTGCTGACAAAGGGACATTACCCCAGCGGAATGTGCATAAAGGACGACGACACCCGCGCGGAAATGGAACAGTTCGCGGAACGATACGCACGCGCGATACTTCTGCCCGGAGACGACATAAGCAAAAAGAAGCTCAACCCCCGCGAGGACGCGCAGCCTACCCCGTCGCAGTTCAGAAAACTCAGGGAAGAGATACTCAGCCAGACGGAAAGCGTGCTGCGCAGGCTCTATAACGGCGATGTGCAGGCAGTCCCCACGATATATACCGAAGAGGGAAAAGCCGGGCAGCAGCGCTCCTGCCTTTACTGCAGATATAAGGGCGTGTGCGGAAACCAGGACAGCCACGGAGTGATAGTTGACGAGGGCGTGACCGAAAGGAAACTCGGTGTTATCGGCGTTGACGAAGAACCTGAAAAATCCCCGGAAACCAAGCCGCTTGACGAAGCAAAGCCAGAAATCGCCCCAAAAACAAAACGCCGCAGAAAGAAACCGGCAGACGACGATGACAACGGATTTATCGGCAGTCTTATCTGAAACAGGAGAACTATATGAGCAAAGCAATTAAATGGACAGATGAGCAGGAAGCGGCGATAGGCTTTCCGTCTGACCGCTCTGCGTGCGTTACTGCAGCTGCGGGAAGCGGAAAGACTGCGCTGCTCGTCGAGCGCGTTGTCCGGCTGATAAAGGGCGACCCCGAGCGAGATATTCTCCCGGTGAGCGCTGATAAATTCGCGATACTCACATTCACCAGGAATGCGGCAGACGAATTCCGCACCAGAATGACCCGTGCCATCGACGAGGCTTCCCGCAGCCGCGAGGAGAATTCCGTTTCCCGGGAGCAGCTGATAAAATTCCGCAGCTCGGTGATAAGCACGATAAACTCGTTCTGCCTCGGCGTACTCCGCGAGAATGCGGAACTTTTTGACCTGCCCGTGAATTTCTCAATAGTCGAGGAAAGCAAGGGTCTGATAATGCGCCAGAACGCTCTCGACAACGCTATGGAGTACTTTTATTCGGAAGATTTCGTCAGTGATTTCCCTGACGTTTATTCTGGCTTTGGTGGAAAATTCACTGAAACCGACCGTGCGGAACTTGGGAAAAATGCCCGGGAACTTCTCCACAAATCGTTCTCATTCAGCACCGACGCAAAGCTTCGCGAGGCTGTAACGGCAGTCTACCTGAAATCTACGTCGCTTGCCGACAGCGATGAATGGCTCGACGGCTGCGCTTCGGTATTCAGCAGCGTTGACGAGATGGAAAAGCGCTTTCTTCCGGTCATCGTCAGCGACCTGCGGCGACAGTGCAGGCTTCTTTCCGCATGCCTCAGGAGATATGAGGGTATCTGCGAACAGGCTGACGAAAGCTTCTACGACAGGTTTCAGTCGGTATTCGAAGTGGATAAGTGCGCAGTGGAAACGCTTCTTTCCGCGTTCGATAAAGCCTTCCCCGATGAAAAAGCCCCCGCAGTCGCGGATTTCGAGGTGTTCAGCAGCGAATGCCCGAATCTTACATTCGGCGTGTTCAGCCGCAGTGGAATTCCCCGCAACAACCCTGATTACAAGCAGATGAAAGCCGACGTTGACGCGGTGCGCAAGCGCATTCAGAAGTACTGCGCAGATATCCGCGATGGCTGCGGGTATTCCACGGAAATAGTGCAGAATGAAATAGTCCCGCAGCAGATGGCAGTAACCGGGCTTATCATGCTTGTCCGTCGCCTGCAGCTGGAATTCACGACGCTCAAAAGAAAAGCAGGCGTGGTGGATTTCGCGGACTGCGAGAGAATGCTGCTGAACAAACTCAGAGATGACAATTCCAGTCTGCGCGGGGAACTTTCCAAGAGATACCAGTGCATTATCCTTGATGAATTCCAGGATACGAACGACCTGCAATTCGAGATATTCAGGCTTATCTCCCGCGATGAGGGCAACCTGTTTTTCGTTGGCGACATCAAGCAGTCCATATACGCATTCCGCGGGGGTAATCCTGAGATAATGGCGCGCTGCTGCATGCCTGGCAGCGGTTATGAGAAACTCCCGCTGAACAGGAATTTCCGCAGCCGGGAAAGCGTTATAAATTCCGTCAACGCTATGTTTGAAGGAGTTATGACCCGTAAATACGGCGAGGTGGACTATTCCGACAACAACCAGCTGGCAAAGGGCGCAAAATACCCTGACAGCGACGCAGACTATTCAACAGAAATGTACCTGCTGGACTTCCCCGCCCGCGAAAAGCCGTCCGGAAATTCCGACGAAACCGACGAGCAGTCGGACGAACTACGTCTGGAAGCCACAAACCCGGTAGCGGAAGCACGCTTCACCGCCTCGCTGATACGGAAAATGGCGCAGGAAATGTTCCCGGTAAAACTTGACGACGAAAATACGCGCCCCTGCACCTGGGGAGATTTCGCGATACTTCTGCGGTCGAAAACGCATTTCGCAGATTACCGCTCGGAACTTGAAAAGCTAGGAATACCGGTAGCGGCAAGCGGCGGCAGCAGCTATCTTTCCGCAGACGAGATAAACCTGATACTCAGCTACCTGAAAATCATCGACAATCCGCAGCTTGACGAGGAACTACTGTCAGTTATCATGTCGCCGCTTTATGGCATGACTGCTGAGGAGATTTCCCTTGCAAGGCTCGGCGTGCTTGGATATGACGTTGACGCACTGGGCAAAAGTGGAACCGACCTGAAACCGCTCTACGACAGCTTTGGCAAGCAATCGCTCTTCTGCTGCGTGGCATGCGCCGGTGGAAGTCCCATGGCGCAGCCGGAACTTTCAGACAGCGCCGTCGATGTTATCGAGAAGCTTGAAAAATCAGGGCTGGTACGAGTACCGTATGAAAAATGCGCTTCATTTGCGAACGACATAAGCGAATTCAGGAGCTTTGCGGCAAACAACTCCGTAGAACGCCTGATACGCAGGATATACGACGGCACCGATTTCTTTTCCGTTATCTCGACCTATGAGCGCGGTGACAGAAAACTCGCCAATATCCGGCTTCTGCTGAAATACACTGCGGATTTCGAGAATTCCGGAGGCGGCACGCTGAACGACTTCCTGCGATATACCGACGCCGTGAGGGCAAATTCCGGCAGCCTTGACGAGGCTGTTATTCCGCAGGAAGCCGCCGACGCTGTCAAGATAATGACATTTCATGCTTCCAAGGGACTTGAAATGCCGATCGTTATCCTTGCAGGTCTGGAAACAGGTCTGCACGATGAAAAATCCCCGGTAATCATTGACAGGCGCACCGGCATTGGCTTAAAGAACACGCTCATCGACAGACGGCTCCGGCTGCCTACGGTAAGCTACAACGGCGCTGCTGCCTCAGTTGGCTGCGCTCAGCTGGGCGACGAACTGCGGCTGCTTTATGTTGCAATGACGCGCGCGCGGGAAAAGCTGATTCTTATCGGGCAGTGCACTGCAAAAGCAGCTGCGGAATGCGTTACCGACAGCTTCACGCCGGAATTCGCGCTGGCAGGCGATTCTCACATAAAATGGATACTTTGCTCCATGCTCAGATACTCAGGAGCAGCCCCGGCACCCGGCGAGCCGCTGGCGCTTGACGGCGTTCCCGTAAAGATATCGTTTGTTAACGAACGCCTGCCAGAGCCGGAACTCATCGAAGCAGCGCTTCCTGAAACCGGCGACGCCGACGAGCAGACCGCAGAAGAAATCAGCAAAATGCTGTCTGAAAGCTATCCGTATCAGTCAGAAGCTGGACTGCACAGCCGTTTCAGCGTAACGGAACTGGCACACATGGACGAACCGCCGGAAGAAAACGACGAAATAACATTGAAAAAACCGGTGTTCCTTACTCCGGAAATGGCAGGGGTACGGATAAACGGCATTCTGATAGGTAATACCTATCATCATATCATGGAGCTTTTCCCGCTTGAAACGCTGAAACCCGGATATTCTTACGAGGATATGGAGGCTGCTGTGGAAAACGCAGTCGATATGCTGGCTGAAAAGCAGCGCCTTAAACCCGAGGAGATCTTCTGCCTGGAAAACGGCAGAAAACAGGATATAGTCCGGCGTATCGCGAATTTCTTTATGAGCGGTCTTGGGCAGAATATGCTGACGGCACAGCAGTTGGAACGCGAGTATGAAATATTTGCGGAACTTCCGGCTGACGAGATAATCGACGGTGGCAGCGGAACAACCATAGTTCAGGGTCGTGTTGACATGCTGTTCATAAAGGACGGCGCTGCAGTCGTCGTGGACTACAAGAGCGACAGCGCCGGAAACCTTGAAAACGAGCTCCCTGCTTATTCAAAGCAGCTGGCTTTATATAAAAAAATTCTCCCGATACTCATGCCGGAATGCAGAAACGGCAGCGTGCAGCTGGCGCTGTATTCATTCGGGCAGAACAAAGCAATTTATTTATGAGGTGATATTACGAACAAGAAGATTTTTACAGCAGCTGCTGCGTCCGTGCTGCTTCTCACCGGAGTGACTGCCGGAGCGGAAAGCGCTGGTTTCAGCGGAGAGAACAGGTACATTACCGCTTCTGCGGCGCCTGTCAGCAACAAATACACGCAGATACAGTGGGGGGGAGATATCCAGCGCGAGGGCTGCGGAATTCCGCTGGCTTATGGCAATAAGGTACTCCTGCCGGCAGAAGATTCGCTCATAGTGCTGAACGAAACAGACGGCGCCGTCGCAGATTCTATGGAACTCCCCGGGGAATGCTCCACGGAATATTCCGGCGCACTCATCGGAAGCAGGCTGCTTCAGCCTACACTTAACGGTCTGTGCCTTATCGACGCGGACGATCTCAAGCTAAAAGCTTCGCGCACGTTCGACGGCAGCATTTCGTCTGACTGCGCGATAATCGACGGCATGGGCTACACCTCAGTGCAGCTTGACGACGGCTATGAATTTGTGTGCGTTGACCTCGGCAGCGAAACCCTTGATACGCTCTGGAGCATGAAATTAGACGAAAAGCCCTCTTCTCCAGCGGTTCAGGGCGACAACATCATAATCGCGGCAGGAAGCAGCATTTTCACGCACGACTACAAATCAGGCAGCTCCACAGAGATACCAGTTGGAAAGGAGATCATCGGCGCACCGTTTGCTTCCCAGTATGCGGTATTTTTCAGCACCGCAGACGGAAACGCGGGCAAACTCAGGCTCAACACCGACGGAACTCTCGAAGAGGACACGCTACAGTTCTGCAAGATAGGCGAACAGCCCTCATCGCCGGTTTCCTGGAACGGAAGGCTGTATACCGCGACAAAGGACGGTTTCTACATTCTCGATAACCTGAATATGGAAATAACCTACATCATCACCGATATCAGGGGTGGGTGCACTCCGCAGGTGCATTACGGCAGCGGTCCTTACATCTATACAGTCGCCCCGCGCGAGGACAGATGGGCTATCTACTGCATTCTCGATATGGACGACAGCGGTGAGCCGACTTATTCGATTCTTGCGCAGATGGATAACTTCACCGGGGGCGCATTCTGCGCTTCTGACAAGGGTTCGCTGTATTTCCGCGACGGCATCGGCAGAATGTACTCTCTGACCGCTGTGCCGTTCAACATCTGGAACCTTATCATAAGACTGGTCGTTCTGCTGGCGCTGCTGGTGCTTGTGTTCATCTGGATAAAGAAGATTGCAAAGCGCAGGGAAAATTTACGCCCGAAATATTGATACTATAAGCATATTTTTTACAAAATGTATTGATTTTTTTTCTGAGTTGTTGTATAATATAAATAGGATTTCCCAAGTCCAATGAAAAGGAGAGTAAGCAATGGAAAGCAACATACTCTTAGAGAGCGGTACAAACGAGCTTGAGGTGCTTGAATTCATGGTCGGAACCCAGAGTTTTGGCATCAATATCGCTAAAGTCACCGAAATAATGAATTATCAGGCTATGGTGCCGGTTCCTGATTCTAACCCGGCATTTGAGGGCGTTTTCACTCCCAGAGATAAGGTCATATCCGTGATCAATCTCCATACCATTCTTCATAAGGAAAGCCCCGACCCTGAACATGATCTTCTGATCATCTGCCACTTCAACTCAAAGGACGTTGGATTCCACGTTTCTTCCGTGAAGGGCATTCAGCGTATTTCCTGGGAGGATATCGAAAAGCCCCCGGCAATGTCTGGCGACAGTCAGCACAATATTGCCACCGGCATCGCAAAGTTCAAGGATCGTATCGTGCTTATCCTTGATTTTGAGAAGATTGTATCCGATATGGATCCTACTGCTGCATTTGACACCACAGGCGTTTCTGCGTCTGCTGGCGACAAGTCCTCAAAACACATCGTTATCGCTGAGGATTCCCCTTTCCTGAACACGCTCATCGTTAATACACTGCATGAAGCCGGTTACAAGAATGTAGTTCACTTCGACAATGGTAAGGACGCATGGGATTATGTAAACGGTCACAGGGATCTGGGCGGAAATATTCTTGACCAGATTTCCTGCGTTATCAGTGATATTGAAATGCCGAAGATGGACGGTCATCATCTGACTAAAATGATCAAGGACGACGATGTTTTAAAGGTCATTCCTGTATATCTGTTCTCTTCTCTTATCAACGACCAGATGCGTATTAAGGGCGAGAGCGTGGGTGCCGACGGTCAGTTCTCCAAACCGCAGATTGGTCAGCTGATACAGTACTTAAACGAACATCTCTGATATCTTTCAGTAAATAACAAAAGGGACTGCTCCGGCAGTCCCTTTTGTTATTTACTTTAATGTGAGTTCCGACATTGCCGCATAGTGAATTACGTCAAATTCCTCCGGGCAGCTTTCCAACATTTTCAGGTGTTCCTGCTCCCAGCGCTGTATTTCTGCGGGAGCGAGCGACGCACCAACTCCCCTGCAGGCTTTCATTCTGCCGTTCCAGCTGTCACGTGTGAAGTGCACATTCAGCCGGAATTCTTCGTGCCAGGTGCGTTCAAACGCACTTTCGTAGCACTCCGGAATGAATATCGGGTGAAGAGTTTCTCCGGCGCCGCTCCACGCAGGGCTGTACTTAAGAACAAGCTTCTCGCTTTCACCGGCGATTGGATCCTCAAACGGAAGCCACGCCATGTAAAGAACAAGTAGTTTCCCACCGGGTTTCAGAATCCGCTTCAGTATCGGGACAAGCGTATCATGGTTAAAATACCAGAAGCACTGGCACGCCGTCACAACATCAAAGCTGCCGTCCGGAAAGTCAATATCCTCTGCGGAAGAAACACGGAAATCAATGTTCATTCCACTGGAAAGCAGCTTTGCCTGCTGTATCTGGTTCTCTGAAATGTCGGTGCCGACCCAGTCCGCACCAAAACGATACATGTTCCGCGGAAGTACGCCAGTTCCTGTCCCCAGATCAAGGACGCGCTGACCGCTCACACAAAGACCGCGGTCAACTATCCGCTGATAAAACTCATCGGGATAGATGTCACGATATCTGGCGTAATCCTGCGAAGTACGCCCCCAGTCGAACGATTTCCCTCCATCTATCCTGCTGTCAGTTATCTCCATATTTCCGTGCTTATTTGCAGAATTCCTCAACGGCGTCTGCTATAGTTTCGGCTTCCGGGCAGTCAAATCCCTCGACAGAACCATTATCCACACGCACTGCAAGCTCCGGGTTTATAGGAAGCTTTGCGAGAACTTTCAGCCCGAATTTCTGCGCTGTTTCGTCGATGTGGCTGCAGCCGAAAACATTCAGGTGCTTTCCGCAGTCGGGACAAACAGCGTAACTCATGTTTTCCACAAGACCGATTATCGGAACGTTCATCATCTCAGCCATCTTGACAGCCTTGCCGACAATCATGGAAACCAGCTCCTGCGGTGATGTGACTACGATTATACCGTCCAGCGGAATGGACTGGAACACCGTCAGCGGAACATCTCCGGTTCCCGGAGGCATGTCAACGAACATGTAGTCCACGTCGCCCCATGCAACGTCGGTCCAGAACTGCTTTGCAGTCCCCGCGATTATGGGACCTCTCCAGATAACAGGGTCCGTTTCATCAGGGAGAAGCAGATTGACGGACATCACCTTTATGCCAGTTTCAGTAGTCACCGGGAATATGGCAGTTTCGCTGCCCTGCGCCTTTTCATGAAGCCCGAACGCCTGCGGGATAGACGGTCCGGTAATATCTGCGTCAAGCACTGCGGAAAGGTTGCCCCTGCGGTTCATGAGAACAGCAGACATAGAAGTGACCATGGATTTGCCAACGCCACCCTTTCCGCTGACTACGCCTATCACCTTTTTGATATGGCTGTCCTTGTGCGGCTGAGCCACCATGCTTTCCTGCTTGCGCTCGGAACAGTTTGCGGAACAGCTTCCGCAATCGTGTGTACATTCACTCATTTTATCACCTTTGATTTCAGTCTATGGGGGAAGTTTACAGAATACATCGTCATAAGACGAACGGAGCAGATAAGTCTGTCAGAGAGGGTCATGTAATCCTTGGCGAGGGTCTGATCCTTCTGCGCCTTTGCTGCGGGTGCGTCATTCCAGCTGCCTTCGGTACCAAACACATCTGCAACGTCTGCAGCGAGATAGTATTTTACCATTTCCTCGGGTATCTGCGGGAGCACTGCGCCTGCCTTGAGCTTTGGAGTTTCCCCGTCGAGAATTGCCTCAGCCTTGCGGAATTTAGCGGCAAATTTCTCTTCGCCAAGCTTGTCAGCCAGCACAGCGATGTCCTTGAGCGTAGCTCCCATCAGCGAAGCCTCGTTGCGGAACTCAGGATCGGCTGCGGGCGCATTTTCAGCGATGAACTCATTGTACTCCGTTCTCCACTTGCCAAGATCGCTGTTATAGCTCCAGGTTACGACAAAGCGAGTAACAACATCGTCGCTGTAGCGAACAAATATCGTAGTCGAAGAATGATTGATAAGTGCCACTGCGCGACGGTTTATCTTCAGGCTCTCCACCATGAAAATGCTCTTTACGCCCTCAGACTTGAGATGAGCGAACCAATCTGCAGGGTCCTTTGCGTGGAAAAGCGGTCCACCTGCCTTTTTTCTGTCGCAGAAGTTGAATGTGACAGGTCCCTCGTAAGGAAGCGCCGTGAATTCAAGCTCCTTATCATCTCTGAGTGCCGCTCTTGCTGCCGCAACGATGCGGCTCATCTGTGAAATCTCTCCGTTCATATTATGCTCCTTATTTTATGATTTTATTTGCAAAGCTCTCACCGTCAATCTTCCCGGGGACGCCGAGAAGTTCAAGGACGGTCGCTCCGATATCACCGAAGCAGGCTCTTGTACCTAAATTGCCCGGCTTGATCTCACTGCCATAAACCAAAACCGGAATATGCTCGCGGGTGTGGTCCGTCCCTGTATAGCACGGGTCGCAGCCATGGTCCGCAGTAATTATGAGCACATCTTCGCGCTGCATTTTCTCCAGGAATCCTCCCAGCCACACATCGAACTCATTCAGTGCGTTGGCGTAGCCCTCAGGATCGCGACGGTGCCCATACTGCATGTCAAAGTCCACAAGGTTCGTGAAGCAAAGTCCGTTGAACGGAATGCCCTGGAAGCTTGCCGTGTAGCTCATGTCGCATATGTTCCCTATGTCGCGGACGTACCTAGTCAGCCCTTTGCCGGCAAAAATATCGTAGATCTTACCAACGCCGATAACGTCAAGCCCGTATCTGGAAAGACAATCGAGCATGGTGTCCTTTGGGGGGACCAGCGAGAAATCATGACGGCGCGGCGTTCTTGTGAATGGGTATTCACCCTCGAACGGGCGTGCGATAACCCTGCCGACAGCGTAATCTCCGGTGAGTATTTCCCGCGCCATTCTGCAATACTCATACAGTTTCTCTGGTGGAACTATCGACTCGTGAGCGGCTATCTGGAACACGCTGTCCGCAGAAGTATACACGATAAGATCGCCGGTGCGAAGATGTTCCTCACCGTAATCTGCGATCACCTTGGTTCCGCTGTAGGGCTTGTTGCAGAGCACTCCCCTGCCGGTCGCAGCCTTGAACTTCTCGATCACCTCGTCAGGGAAACCATCAGGGAACGTCGGGAACGGCTTTTCAGAAACGATGCCTGAAATTTCCCAGTGACCCGTCGTCGTGTCCTTTCCGCGGGAACGCTCGGCAATTTTCATGTACGCGCCCTTTGGAGTGCTGAATTTCTCGCCGACAGTTACGCCGTCGATATTGAACAGACCAAGGCTCTGCATATTCGGGACGTTAAGCTTTCCCGTGCTAAAGCAGGATTTCAGTGTGTCTGCGCCCTTATCACCGAAATCTTCCGCGTCGGGCATGTATCCAACGCCGAAACTATCCAGGACTATCAGAAATACGCGTTTTGTCATGATTTATCCCCCCGATCACTTATCAGCATTTTCACTGCCGAACTTGTGCCGATACGGTCGCAGCCGGCATTCAGGAACATCTCCAGGTCCTCGCGGGACTTAACGCCCCCTGCCGCCTTCATCTTCACGCCAGGACCGATGTGCCTGCTGAATAAACGGATATCCTCAATGCAGGCGCCTGCAGTTCCGAACCCGGTGGAAGTCTTGATGTAGTCCGCGCCGGCTCTTGTCACACAGCCGCACAGCGCTGTCTTTTCCTCTTCGGTGAGGTAACAGGTTTCAACGATGACCTTTAATGTGATTTTGCCGCAGGTATTTTTTACTGCAGCTATCTCATTCTCGACTGCCGCCATGTCGCCGTTCTTCACCATGCCAAGATTTATCACCATGTCAATTTCATCGGCGCCTGCGGAAATTGCGTCAGCCGCTTCATAGCATTTGACTGCAGTCGTGTTATATCCCAGCGGAAAGCCAATGACCGTGCATATGTTCAGCTCCGGGTACTTCTCCCGCACTGCCCTTACATACGCCGGTGGAATGCACACGCTCGCGGTACAGTACCGCGCCGCCTCGTCGCACAGCGTGAATATCTCCTGCCGGGTCGCAGTCGGTCGGAGAAGCGTGTGGTCGATATGGGAAAGTATCTCGCTGTTTGTCACGATATCACCTCAAAAATCCTGTTCATTACTTGTGAGCGGCAGAAACACGCCCATTCCGGAGGTTATCTCAAGTTCGCTTCCAGGTGAAACGATAACGGTCTTGCCCCAGCTGAAGCGAATGTTCAGCGCCGTTTTTCCGCTGTTGCAGATGACGCCGAGATATTCCCCGTTGGAAAGAGAAGTCTCTGAATGCCACAGGAACTCGATATTACCGCCGTTATACGGACAGTACTCCACGATGTGGTTTATCACAGCTATCAGCTTTCCATGCTCGGTATCGAAATCAGAAATGCGCGGAATGAACTCCACAGTTCCACCTGAACTTCTGAAAAGCCCCCTGTTGAAATAGAACTCCTGGTCGTCGGAAAATTCAAGGTACAGCGAATTGTCCTTTATTTTCGAGCTAATTTCCGCACGCATGTCAAGCTGTTCCTTTTCAAGTTCAAGATACTTCTTCCGCACGTCGGAAAGACATTCCTCGATACCGAATTTGTTCGCGAATTTCTCAAACATTCTCAGGGAACGCCACGGGTCGAAGCACTCACAGTCCATCTCGTCGATAGTAACGTGATATTCTGAATTCAGCGTGGAAAGGATAAGTTCCCCGTCGGATATTTCAGCGCCCTCGATGAGTGAGGTATGTATTTCGGTCCCGTCAGGACAATGCGGGCTGGTGTGCCCGTAAACGATACCGTTTGCGGTGTAGCCTATCCCATCATATACCACATACCATTTTTCCAAAGTGATCATATTTTCTCCTCACCGGTCAGAAAAGCCTGAACGAACGAAGCGATACCATTCCGCTGGCTGTTAGGCGCAGTGTGACAACGCCGTCAACAGGTTCCGCAGGGGCGCTGACAGTCACGAATTCCGTCAGGCTGGCTGTTGGCGGTATCTCGACCTCTGCGACATTCCTGCCGTCGTCGGTGACGAAATTCAGCTTTACTGCCGAACCGGGGTTTGACGCCGTGACTTCTATGTTATGATAACCTTTCAGCCTGCAGAATTCAAATGTGACTATGCTCTGCCAGTCGTTTATCAGCAGGTATTCCCTGAGTTCACGGTCTGCGTCGAACTCTGCGCCCACGAAGTCAAACGCTGCGGTCGCAGGAACCGTTCCTGAAACGTCAAGTCCCTCATACTCAGAACCGTTTATCTGTATATCCGCAGTGCGCCTGATATCAGCCGAGGAAGCGCCTGCCATAAGCGTGTAGCAGCCGCTGAACAGGTCAAAGCTGTCCTTGTTCATATTCCAGAACGACAGGTCGTCAGCCCTGAAACTCAGTTCCACGGTAACGCGCTCTCCCCTGGGGACAAACACCCTGCTGAACGCAACAAGCTGCTTTTTCGGCTTGGTGAACGGCAGAGAAGCAGGCGCAGACGCATAAAGCTGCACGACCTCCTCGCCGTCCATTGCACCGACGTTCTCAAGTTCAAATGAAACATTGACCGTTTCGCCGCTCGTGTAGGACTGCTTGTCAGTCTTTATCGCCTTGTACCTGAATGCAGTATAGCTGAGACCGTACCCGAACGGGAACAGCGGCTCACCGTCAAAATACAGATACGTTGAGCGGGTGCGGAACAGGTTGTAGTCCTCAATGTCGCAAAGATCAGCCATGGACTTGTACCATGTAACAGGGCATCGTCCTGCCGGGGAAATGTCGCCGAAAAGCGCCTTCGCGACTGCCGTGCCCATAGCGGGACCCGCATGACAGATATGCATTACTGTTGCAAGATGCCGCTTTTCCAGTTCATATGGGTATCCGGAAACCAGGAAAAGCACCGTGTCCGGGTTCATGCCGATAACGGCGTCAAGGTTACGGCTTTGCTTTTCAGGGAGTTTCAGATCCTTGCGGTCTGTGGTTTCACGCGCGTTTATCATGGGGTTGTTTCCGCAGAAAACAACGGTCTGGTGAGCCTCAGTGGCCAGCCTGCGGACGCGCTCGGTTCCATCGGAGAAAGTCTCAATGCTGAGAGCGGCGCTTTTGGGCGCATGCAATGCGGGGCTGACTGCAAGTTCCTCGCTGCCGTTGACGTACAGGAAACGCTTCTGCCAGTTTTTCAGCATGCAGTCGCTGCCATTGCGCTCAAGGTAAAACAGTTCCTTAACGAACCAGCCGAACGGCTGAACCGCTGTGCACTTCATAACTCCGTTATCTGAAAGGAAGCGGTTATTGAACTTCGACCGCAGCGAAACCGCGCCGTTGCCCCATTCGAACAGCTCAAACAGACAGGTTTCATTTATGAGCGGAGTGTCGCACTTCACAGTTCCGTCCTCGCTGACGGAGAAGTAAAATCCGCTGGAAGCGCTGCGGAGCGCAATTATATCGTTGCCGTTGTCATAAATTATGTTCTCGCGCCCGACTTCGGCAGTGAGCACGTCGAGAATGGTGCTGGTTTTCGGTGAAAGCCCGGTGTACCAGTCGCGGAAATTCATGTCGGCGTGGTATCCGATAACCGCAAGCTTGCTTTCCTTTGACAGGGGAAGCACCGCGCGGCTGTTTCTGAGGAGTATCACCGATTTTTCAGCGGCTTCAAGCGCTGCCTGGTAATACTCGTCGCTGCAGAGCAGCTTCTCAGAATAATTGTCGAACGGCGTCTTTTTGTCGAACTCACCGAGCATGAAGCGAGCCTTGAGCGCACCGCGGATAGCCCTGTCGATATTCCCGACAGTGATAAGCCCCTTGTCAAGAGCCTCCCGCGCGGCTGTGCGGACTATCTCCTCGTTATCGGTCATTATATCTGCGCCGTTATGGTTATATATTTTCGCAAGCGCCTCGGTGTGATTGAAGTCACGGCGATGGTACTGCACATTCTGGATGAAGTCGCCGCCGTCAGTCACCGCAAACAGAAGCCCCCACTGCTCGCGGCAGTACTTCTGGAGCTCCAGTGATACGATCTGCTCTACGCCGTTCACCTCGTTGTAGCTTGTCATAAGGCTGCCGGCTCTTCCCTCGCGGACGGGCTTTTCAAATGCGCGTAAGTAATACTCGTGCTTCAGCCTGTCAGGAATGCCAGCATTGCAGTTGATGCGCGTGTCCTCGTTGTTGTTGGCATAGAAGTGCTTCAATGTCGGAATAACGCGACGATACTTTTTATCGTCGCCTGCCATTCCCAGCGTATAAGCTGCAGCCATCGTTCCGGTAAGGCAGGGATCCTCTCCGTAGCCCTCCTCGGTGCGCCCCCATCTCGGGTCTCGCTCAAGATCTACAGTCGGTCCCCATACGCACAGGGAAGCACACCCCTTATCATGGTAAATACGCGTTTCAATTCCGGCAATCTCGCCCATGCGCTTCATTACGTCGCGGTCGAAAGTCGCTGCAAGTCCGAACGGCTCGGGGAATACAGTGGTCGGCGCTTCGCCGTTCTTGTCACCGCGGCAGACAAGCCCGCGTGCGACCTCAGTGCCTATCCAGAATTCCTTTATGCCAAGACGGGGGACTTCGTTCATGTGCGTTGTAAGCAGGGTAAGCTTTTCGTCAAGCGTCAGCTCGGCCAGGAGTGCGTCAACTCTCTCATCGAATGTCAGATTTTCATCAAGAAATCTATATTCCGCCATGATATTCCCCTCCGTTTACTTATTGTCCTTGTTCTCCTGCGGGCGTTTTTTCTTCGTCACGTTCGCATAAATGAAAATATCCCTGGAACGTGTTATGTTGAAGCTGTTCTTCCTGATATAGTCATTGGCGGTTATCTTCGGCACTGCAGTTTTCATGCATGATTTCATTATCAGGCAGACCACAAGTGCGATAACCAGACCGATACAGAGTGATATTCCCGCCATTTTAAGTATGTCCTGCGCGGTGAATGACTTTTCGCTGTCTTCGGCAGCTGCATCGTCCTCCGGTTCAGCCTGCACGGAATTTTCGAGGAACATTCTGTCGGGTTCCCCTGCGGTAATTCCGGCGTCTATGTACTCATCATCGGAATTGTCGAAATAAACCACCATCGGGGCTTCCGGTTCAAGCTGGAAAGTCTCCTGCGCGTATGATGTCGCAGTAAGGGTAACTGCCGCGAATGCCGCAGCTGCAAGTGCTGTTATTTTCTTCATACCAACGCCCCCTTACATGAATATCTGCAGCACCGTGCCGAGGACGGTCACAATGCCGGTTATCAGTGCGAATATTCCCCAGAACTTGCTCCAGCTGACAGGAAGCTCTCCAACGAACTTTCCGGTCTGGGCGTTCATCGCGAACTTGTACACCTTGCCCCTGTATTTCGTGCTGAGTATCCATACAGGGAGCATAGCATAGCGTATTTCTCCTGTTTCCAGGCGCATGCTGCTTGACTGAGTAGTCACTGTATCGTAGCCAACCACGGTATTCCGAAGCAGTTGCTCCATGCCCTTCTTCACGCGTTCGTTGGCGCGGGGCTGCGCTTCTACGGAGTCAACGTTATATTTGTCGGCAAGGTACCCTGAAAGATACGCTTCCTGGAACTGCTTGCCGTCCTTGGTTTCAAACGGCTCAATAGCTTCCATGTAACGCGCTTCCATATTCGTGCTTCCGTTCACCGGAACGTCGTCAAAGGATGCTCCACCCTCGCGAATGACCATGTAATGCTCTGTCTTTGTGTAATCAAAGTCGCCGGAAGTCCACTTCTTGACCTTGGTGGCGTCAAAACGCATTTTTCCTGCTGCGCTGCAGTCGTACAGCCAGAACGGGACATACAGCCCCTTTATCTCCTCAATGTGGTGTTCGGAAATGAACGTAGGAGGAAGAAGCGGCTTTCCCTTGCAGAATTTCTTCAGGGCTTCCTGCGCCTCTTCCTTGGTCTTGCTGAAAGGAATTATGAGATCCGGCTTCAGCACGCCGGAAACGTTATTGTCAAGCACAACGGGGCTGTCGCAGTAAGGGCAGCTCGTCGCAGCGGTATCTCCGCTCGCGGATATCTCGCCGCCGCAGGATTTGCAGACGTAAACTTTAAGCCCGCTTACTTCTCCGTTATCGGAATACGGGGTCCACTCGTAATTGTCGGCGGCGTTGGAAGCTTCTTCGCTTTCAAACTCCTCCAGGGTGGCAATGTCATAAACGTTATCACAGTAATCGCACTTCATTTTCTGCTCGTCTGCGTTCCATTTAAGCTTGGCGCCGCAGCCGGGACACTTGAATTCCTTAACGCTCATAGGTTCTTCCTTTCCGCAGCATGGCTGCAATTTATTTGCCGGAAACTATCTTTTTTCTGAGAATGGTATGCACGGGGACTGTTATTTCTGTAGGGATCGTTAACTTTTCAGTTGCACGGCGCGCTATCGTGACTTCCTCGCCATCGGAATTGATCATCTTTTCAGGAGCAAACGGAATGGGCTTCTGATGCGGTGGAACAAGCTCCAGCTCGTCGTCAAGCGTGAAGTAATTCCGCTGGGTGAGGTGCATCACGCCGTCGCTGCAGTCATCGACAACGCCGACGAAGTCAGAATCGCGCCGATAGCCGCTGTCAGCAAAGAACTGCCCGCCGTTAGTCACAGCGGAAGGATCCTGCGTACCAGAGCCGTCCGTAGGCTTGCCGTAGAAGAAACCCGTGCTGTAGGGACGGTGGCTTATCTTGTTAACCTCGTCGAGTACCCACGGCTCCGGCTTTTCACCGCGCTTGAAGCTGTCGATAGCGGCGCGGTATGCATTCACCGTCATTGCGACATAATACGCGGATTTTGCCCTGCCCTCTATCTTGAAGCTTGTCACGCCTGCTTCCATCAGGTCGTCAAGATGCTCTATCATGCACATGTCCCGCGCGTTAAGAATGTAGCTCCCGCGTTCGTCCTCAAACACCTTATAGAACTGGTTCGGACGCTTCTCTTCCATGAGGTAGTACCCCCAGCGGCAGGGCTGGGCGCACTCTCCACGGTTGGCTCCGCGGCCGGTGAGGTATTCTGATATAAGACAGCGCCCGGAAAAGCTTACGCACATCGCGCCATGGACGAACGTTTCTATCTCCATGTCCTCCGGAATTCTGCGACGTATCTCGCGTATATCCGAAAGCCCGACTTCACGCGCCAGAACAACGCGTTTCGCGCCCATTCTGTAAAGCTCCAGCGCAGTCTGGTAGTTCACTACGCCGGTCTGGGTGGAAATGTGCAGCTCCAGCTTCGGCGCATACTGCCTTATCATGGATATAACGCCAAGGTCGCATGCTATTGCCGCGTCAACGCCGCATTCCTGCGCCTGCGCGATATATTCGGGGAACTGCTCTATCTCGCTGTTGAGTGGTATCGTGTTGCATGTCAGGTGCACCTTAACTCCGCGGGAATGCGCCAGCTTTACCGCGCGCTCAAGTCCCTCCATGTCGAAGTTTTTCGCACCGGCACGCATTCCGAAGCTTTTTCCGGCAAGGTATACAGCGTCACAGCCGTAATCCAGCGCCGAGAGCAGGCATTCTTCATCGCCAGCCGGAGCAAGAAGCTCTGTGGGGTAATCCATATGGGTCAATCCTCCTCACGCAGGGCAGCGTCAATGATGTTCTGTTCGTGCTTTTCTGCGGTATTTGCGTAGTAGAATACTCCGTCGCTGCTGCTCAGGAAGTAGTAATAATCGGTCTCAGCCGGGTAAAGAGCCGCGTTTATCGCCTCAAGTCCGGGGCTGCAGATAGGTCCTGCGGGAAGTCCGTCGCAGACATAAGTGTCGTATGCGTCGATAACGTCCTGATAAAGCTCGCGGGAGCCTGACGGTATCTTCGGCTCGATGCAGTCGCGGATATAGTATTCCGTCGTGTCAGACTGCAGGTGCGGGAAGTTGTACTGATCCTCAAGACGGTTGTGGAATACGGAGGAAATGTTCTCCATATTATCCTGATTGGTACCCTCTTTCTGGATTATTGAAGCGAGCGTTATAACCTGATCAAATGTCATTCCGAGTTCAGTCGCGCGGGCGTACATCTGCTTGGTTATCTTGCTTTCAAAGTTGGCATACATCTTCTCAGCTGCCTGCTTTGCGTACTCAGTGGTGTCAAAAGCAGGATTTTCCTTGAGATCATCGATAACGTAGAACTCATAGGTATCCGGGAAGAGATAGCCCTCCAGCGCATAGAAGCGTGTATCGGAGATTTTTATCTGCTCCTCAAAGTCGTACTTGTCCAGCTTGGTACGGTAGTAGTTCTCGAAATCCTCTGCGCGGCATACGTAATTCTCTTCAAGCAGCTGACCTATCTGCTGGGCATTGGAGCCCTCGGGTATCATTACAGTCACCGTGCTGGTATAAGTCTTGACGGTTTTAAGCAGCGTGATAATGTTGCTGTAGGACATTCCCGCATTGACAGTGTACTCACCGTCAAGGAAGCCCTCTGCCTTGTCAGTCATGTTGATATAGGTCTTGAAAAGCCACGGCATCTGGATTATTCCGTTGTCGTAAAGCGTGTCAGCGATATCATCGACATTCATTTTGTCTGTTATCGTAATATTCGCCTCGTGGTTTTTCTTTGCCATGCCAGTGTAATCCTGCAGGGCAACGATGACTTTCCATGCCAGGAAAGCACCGATGCAGATTGCAGCCACAGAAAGCACCACGCCCAGGAAAATATGACCCATGGTGCGGGTGTGATTGAAGTGGTGCTTTTTCTTTTTACGCTTTTTGCGCTTTCTGACCGGGTTTGCAGGCTCGGTGGGCTGCGTTTCCCCGGGTACGTCGGTCAGCGAGTCCATCATACGGGTGCTGCCTGGTTCATCTGCGCTGTTAAGTTCGGTGAAACGATCCCTCGGGGCAATGTCGGAGAAATCGTCGTTCTCCTGAATGCTGCTCATTTCACGGGTGGCGCCGAAATCCTCAGGCTCCTCATCGCCATTCACCGGAAATCCCAGCTGATCAAAATTGTTCTTGTCCATAAATCAACCTCATGTATCACACAGTTTATCTATGATAACTGCGTCTGCACGTCTGTCGTGCGGCTCTGCCGGAACTTCCCCCACAAAGCCTGAATAGCAGATCACCACCGATTTTCCGGGGAAACCCGCAAGATATCTGTCATAATAACCTCTGCCGTAACCCAGCCGCAGCCCTGTCATGTCACACATCAGCGCAGGGACAATACAAAGGGAATTTTCATCGGGAACAGCAGGAACGCTGCGTTCTCTCGGCTCCATAATGCCAAACCTGCCATCTGCAAGATCCTCGGCCGAACGAACCGAATAAAATGTCAGTTCACTGTCGCCAGAAACTGGAGTTGCGATAAGCTTTTTATTTTCAAAGCACCAGTTAAGCAGCCTGCGGGTATCGACCTCAATTTCAGTGGAAACATAGGTGAACACGCTGCCGCACTGCTCCAGCAGCGGAATCAGCTGTCTGAAAATATCCTCGTCGGCTTTGTTCCTGAGCTCATCGGGAAGTTCCCTGCGGCGCTGTATCAGCGCTTTTCGCAGAGATTTCTTGTCGTCTGTCACGCTCATCTGTCGGCAACTATCGCGTGAAAGATCTCGTTTGATTTTTCCACACCGCAGAGGACCTTTACAAGTTCAACGCCAAATGCGATAGCGGCGCCCGCTCCGCAGGCGGTCGTGAACTTTCCGTCGGTCACGCACAGCTTGTTCTGAACGTGCGCGCCGGTAAGATACTGCTCAAAACCCGGAAAGCACACAGCATTCCTGCCGGAAAGAAGCCCGAGTTTGCCAAGTACAGACGGTGCAGCGCAGATAGCCCCGACGGGAATTCCGTTCTCGGAGCAATATTTTATCGCAGCCTGAACCGTTGCGGACGCTTCAAGATTAAGCGTGCCGGGCATTCCACCGGGGAGCACGATCAGCTGCAGACTGCTGTCAAGTTTTACGTCCGCTTCTGTGAGATCTGCAGTGACTTTTATTCCGTGCGAACTTGTCGGTGTCGGAGTTCCGACGCCAACGGTCTTTACGTCAAGCTTTGCGCGTCTGAGCATGTCAATGGGCGCGATAGCTTCTGTTTCTTCAAATCCATCTGCTAAAAATACGTATATCATATCTGACCTCCGAAATCAATAAAGTACTTTTCTTCAAGGAATGCCGGGTGGTAGGACAGCTTTGCGCGTCGCAATCCCTCTGAGCCGGCGTCCTCCTCGCGGTTTATATAGGAATATTCATTTACCAGTGTTTTGGCAAATTCGCAGTTCACCGCGGTGTATGCCCCCTGAAAATCAAGGAGCGCTTTTTCAACATGAACAACAAAAGTGTCATTCGACGAGCGTTCCCCGAATGTGAATGCCTGGGGTTTGCCGTCAACAAACAGCACCCCTCCGCGATATCCCAGCGCGGAGTAATCGGCAAGGCTCTTGCGCACGACCTCCGCTTCCGTCAGCTTTTCCTCGTCGTCATTATCTGCATTCAGCCACTGCTCAAGCACCTCGCGGCAGAACTGTATATTGTCAGTGTTTATTACCTCAAAGCTCCAGTCGTTCTCATAGAAACGGTTCAGGTGGTTGCGCTTCGAATGGTACTTTCTTCCACTTAGCTCCGCTAAATCCGACGTGTTGTAGACATAATCAAAACCGTCGCGATCGGCATGCACGGTTATCTCCGGGTAAATCGCGAGCAATTTTTCGGTGCATTCCTTATTTGCAGTCATTTTCAGCGGAATTTTAAGTTCCGCGCAATAACCGCGGAGCGCTTTGATAAACAACTCAATGTTGCCTTCACCAGCCGGGTACAAAAACCTCGGCGTATCGGAATGATCCGAGTTCTGCAGGACATAGAAATCATTCCACCGGCATATTTTCACGTTGTAAACGTCTTTCCACACATAATTATTGCCAAAAGTATACGGGCACCCCCGAAATCCGGACTGTGCCAGCAGTGGTTCCACCCAGGCGCGGTCGGAAAGTTCAGGCGTCCTGAAATCAAATTCAGCCATCAGATAACCTCTGTTTCTTTTTGTATTCTGAGGGCAATATCAGCTATCGGGAGCGGTTTTTTTCCGTCGGAGCAGGGCACTATTTTCCAGCCGTTTCTTTCAGCGGTGTAAAGCGCACTTTTACTGCATTCATTCAGGAATGCCACGTTTTTTTCGTGTATGTCTTTTTGGCTCTCATCGCCGTTATATCGCGCTGAAAGCAGCTCCTGCGAAATTTCCACCGGCATATCAAGGAATATCACCATATCCGGCTTTGGAAGCGCGAGCCTGTGGTACTCAAAGTCCCACAGCCACGCAAGGAACTCGTCCCACTGCTCCACAGGAAGCTTTGTCATCTGGTAAATCGCATTAGACGTGGTGTATCTGCCGGAAATTATCGTCGTCCCCGCGTCATAATCGCGTTTCCAGTCGGTGACGAAGCTTGCATAACGGTCAGCCGCGTAAAAAGCAGAAGCTGCATAAGCGCCGCTTTCGCCCTCGCACGGAATTCCACCGGAAAGGTACTCAGAAACCACGCGCCCTGTGCAGCTCTCGTAATTCGGGAAGCTGATGAGCCGTGCGCTGCCCTTTTCGGACATGTGTTTGCTGAGTAATTCAAGCTGCGTTGACTTACCGCAGCCGTCAAGTCCCTCTAGCACTATTATCTTGCCTTTGTTCATCTTTATCAATCCTGTTCATAAATATACATTATTATTTTATCATAAAAATCCGATTTAGTCAATGCTTTTTTGTTCATAATAGCTGATTTGCATATTTAATATAATACGTAAAAGTTTTCTTTTACGTCGTAGATACAAGTTGCTTTGTAATAAAAAATCGCGCTGCCCGAAAGCAGCGCGACGATTATTGCAAATGAGATCAAGCCTTGCCAACAGAACCGAACAGTTCCATCTTCTCCTTGACCTTAGCCTTGATAGCCTCGGTGCCGGGAGCGAGAAGCTTTCTGGGATCGAAGCCCTTGCCCTGGAGATCCTTGCCGTCTTCGATGTACTTTCTTGTTGCTTCCTGGAATACCAGCTGGCACTCGGTGTTAACGTTGATCTTTGCAACGCCGAGAGAAATTGCCTTCTGGATCATGTCGTCAGGGATACCTGTGCCGCCGTGAAGTACGAGAGGCATATCGCCGGTCTTAGCCTTGATTGCTTCGAGAACGTCGAAACGGAGGCCGGGCCAGTTTGCGGGATACTTGCCGTGGATATTGCCGATACCTGCTGCGAGCATTGTTACGCCAAGGTCTGCAACAGCCTTGCACTCGTCGGGATCAGCGCACTCGCCCATACCAACTACGCCGTCTTCTTCGCCGCCGATGGAACCAACCTCAGCCTCGAGGGAGAGACCGAGAACGTCGCAGGTGTGAACAAGAGCAGTGGTCTTTTCAATGTTCTCAGCGATAGGATAGTGAGAACCATCGAACATGATGGAAGAGAAGCCTGCGTTGATGCAAGCCTTTGCTCCCTCAAATGTACCGTGGTCGAGGTGAAGAGCAACAGGAACAGTGATGTCCAGGCTGTCCATCATAGCGCTTACCATAGCCTCTACGGTCTTGAAACCGCACATATATTTACCAGCGCCTTCGGAAACACCGAGGATAACAGGAGCCTTGAGTTCCTGAACAGTCTGAAGTACAGCCTTTGTCCATTCAAGGTTGTTGATGTTGATCTGAGCAACAGCATACTTGCCGTCACGTGCTTTGATGAGCATGTCCTTAGCGGAAACTAATCTTGACATTATATTATACCTCCAAGCTTATTATGCGGTTAGACACCGCTTCTATATTTTTATTATACTCTATTTTTTTATTTTTTGCAATAGTTTCCGAGCAATTTTTCTGATTTTTCCGCAGATGAACACAATATTCTCTGAAATACCCAGATAGGGTCTGAATATGTACCTTAAATATATACAATAAAATCATATATTATTTGTACAAAAAGGATATTTTAATTAAATGTGACATAATATTGCATTAACTGACTTTTTTCGACAAAAGTAGTGCTTTTTCGCTGTTGCGCAAAAGGAAAATTATGGATATAATTATAACAAGATAAGCGGAAGGGAGGGAGAAAAGATGCTCGAAAGGCTCTCAAACAGGCTTGCGGACAAGCTTCTCAGCGAAAAACTCATATCCGAGTCAGAGCGGGATATCTACGCTTACGGCATGGAGCTGTTTCTGCTGAGGGTCGTCTTTTACTCTGTTATCCTGCTGACTGCCATTGTGACGGATACGCTTTTTATAGGTGCGGTGTTCTCGATTGTTTACCTGTCCCTGCGACAATATGCGGGCGGATATCACTGCAAAACTCCTATGAGATGTATGGCGGTATCGCTCATATTGTATCTGGCGGTGGCAATGGTGTGCAGAGCGGATATAGGAGCGCTGAGACCTGTTCTGGCGGTCGTTGATGCGGTTGCGTTTGCGGTCATAGCAGTCTTTTCTCCCTCAGAAAGCGAAAATAACCCACTTACCGATGAGGAAAAGGTCATTTACCGCAAAAAGGCAGTTATACTCGCAGCTGCGTATCTGCTGATAGGTGCGGCGGCTTTCATCTTTGGGTATGACGCTGTATTCTTCCCTTTATCATGTTCATTTGCGGCGGTTGCCGCATTGATGACGGTCAATCTCAGAAAGTTTTCCTGATACAGGCTTGCTGAGGACACAATTTTATTTTACAGGAGGAAAAAATTATGAAAAAGACACTTCTCAAGATCGCTGCAAAGGCTGCTGAAAAGAGCGCAGTAAAATCCGCTAACACTGCTTGCCTGGTATTTACATATCAGCCCAAGGCTCCCAAGGGCATCAAGTCCTTCAAGAAGTAATATCTGAGGGAAATTCCAAAAGAGACTTCCGCACAAGCTGCGGCGGTCTCTTTTTGTTTATGCACTTTATTGACATTTCCCCACGGCTCTGATATAATAAATGCAACCAAAGCTTACAAAAATCGGATAAATATGTAAAGTGTGTATGGTTGATATGCAGGCGGGACGATAGTACAATTATCATAAGAGCTTTTCCGAAAGGGGTATTATATGAAAAAGGTTATGATGATCGTACTGATAATTCTTGCGGTGCTGATAGTTATTGCTGCGGCGTGCTTTGGCGGGTATTGCTATAAAAATCTGCACTGGTATGACAGGTATGAAAAGGCGCTGAAGTCGGTGAATGCTGTTGAAAAGCAGTTCACGCTGCCGTCGGGCAGGGTGATAAATTACGGTGAGGTCGAAAATGACAAGCCCCTGCTGCTGCTTATCCACGGTCAGATGAGCATATGGCAGGACTATGCCCTTGTTATGCCCGAGCTTTCAAAAAAGTGGCACATTTATGCGGTTGATGTGTATGGTCACGGCGGCTCTTCCCATGATGAGGACCTTTATTATCTGGACGTGAACGGCGATGATATCATTACCTTCATAAACGAGGTCATAGGCGAAAAGACCGTTGTGGCAGGTCATTCAAACGGAGCGCTCGGCGGCTTATATTGCGGCATACGGCGGTGAAAATATTGCCGGAGCTGTGCTGGAGGATCCGCCTGTTTTCTCCGTTGAGGGCGAGGGCTGGGAGAACAGCTTTGCTTATCTTGACACTTACAAGCCTCTTCATGACTATGACCTGTCGGACAAGTCGGAGTGCTGGGAAGCATATTATCTGCGGCACTGCTACTGGGGGCAGCTTTATATGAAGGACAGTATGCCCTCCATAGCGGACTATGCTCAGAAATATCATGAGAAGCACCCTGACGAGGCTGTGAAGATATTTTTCATGCCCTCCTCCGTGTGGAATGTGTTTGAGTATGCCAGACATTATGACCATGCCTACGGCGAGCATTTCTATGACCTATCATGGAACCACGGCTATTCCCACAGCAGGATACTTTCGGATATAAAAGTGCCGTGCGTATATATCCACGCCAAGGAAAGCATTGCGGACACAGGTGTATATCTCTGCGCCGCTTCTGCTGAGCAGGCAAACAGGGCTGCGGGATACATAGAAAACTGCACATTTATCGAGACGGAGACCAGCGACCATGTGATACATACCGTTCACAGCAGGGAATATATCGACGCTGTGAACAGTCTTTCGGAAAAGGAATGATGTTATGCTTAGTAAAAATCTTGCGGTGCTTAGAGATCTTCACGGGCTTTCCCAGGAGGAAGCGGCGGAGATAGTGGGCATTTCCCGTCAGGCGTATGCCAAGTGGGAAAAGGGCGAGACTGTACCTGATGTGGAAAAGTGCGCATTGCTGGCGGAATATTACGGAACTACGGTGGATTCGCTGCTTAATTTCAGGACAGAGCAGGAGGGCATGACCATTGCTCCCGCACCCAAGGGCAAGCACATCTGGGGTACGGTGACTGTCAGCGAGCGTGGGCAGATAGTGATACCCAAGGCGGCACGGGAGCTGTTCGGCATAAAAAGCGGCGACAGGCTTGTGGTGCTGGGCGATGATGCTCAGGGCATTGCTCTTATGAGGGCTGAGGATTTTGAGCGCAGCATGAATGAGATGCTTGCTGCGGCAGGGAAGAAGTGCGAGTGAGGGCTTTATAAAAACTTTTCAGGGTTATGAGTGGTTCTTGTCGCAGAGTTATACTAATCACCAATAAAACTATAGACAAAAAATCATCGCATAATCCATA
>ERZ779865.200-NODE-200-length-56658-cov-7.123651_pt1 | contig 56658 bp, 48 predicted proteins | sample MGYA00433088_ERZ779865 | MGnify/ENA primary metagenome ERZ779865 (study PRJEB29588, sample SAMEA2151703) | human gut metagenome | biome: human gut; feature: human-associated habitat; material: faeces | place: Denmark | collected 2008/2010 ... | reverse complement strand
TTGCTTTCTTTCATCTTCTTGTTTTTTAGGAGTCAACCTTATTTACAAAAAGACACCTTCTTGCGGAGGACGAAATCTCTACCTAAATATTTTTCCCTTACGATTTCATTTTCAGCCAGCTGTTCGGCAGTTCCCTGGAACAGAACCTTGCCTTCGAACAACAGATAAGCACGGTCGCAGATACTCAACGTTTCATACACATTATGGTCGGTTATCAAAATACCGATGTTCTTATGACGCAAGCGCGCCACGATCGTTTGAATATCCTGCACCGCAATCGGATCGACACCGGCAAAAGGCTCATCGAGCATGATAAACTTCGGATTAATCGCCAGACAACGGGCTATCTCCGCACGACGGCGCTCACCACCCGAGAGGCGGTCGCCCAAATTCTTCCGGACCTTCTGCAAACCGAATTCCGAAATCAGGCTCTCCAGTTTCTCCTGCTGATATTCCTTGGTCGTATCTGTCATCTCCAATACCGAACGGATATTGTCTTCTACCGTCATTTTCCGGAAGATGGAAGCTTCCTGAGCCAGATAGCCAATTCCGTTGCGGGCACGCATATAAACCGGGAACTTGGTTATTTCCATATCATTCAGAAAGATTTTCCCTTCGTTGGGAGTTACCAGTCCCACCGTCATATAGAATGTAGTCGTCTTGCCGGCACCATTCGGGCCTAACAGACCGACAATCTCACCTTGTTTTACATTAATCGAAACATGATTTACCACTGTACGAGCCCGATACTTCTTGACCAGGTCTTCCGTACGAAGCACCATTTGTTGATTTTCAGCCATTGTTCACGTTGTTTTGTGCAAAGAAACAGAAATTAATCATGCCAAACAACACTTCCATACCGGATATTTGCCTAACTTTGCCCACTGCAACAAAAGAAATCGAGTAAAAATGATAAAAGCATTACATCAAGTGGGAGAATATGTTATGCTGATGCGCAAAAGCATCACCATTCCCGACCGTTGGAACATGTTCTTCAAACAGCTCATTAAAGAGATTTACAAATTAGGCGTTGATTCGCTTTGGATTGTGGTAATCATCTCCGTATTTATCGGAACGGTAATTGCCATTCAGATCTCCTTAAACATCAGCTCACCGTTGATTCCGAAGTTTACCATTGGTTATACCACCCGTGAGATTATCTTGTTGGAATTCTCCTCATCCATCATGTGTCTGATCCTGGCCGGTAAAGTAGGCAGTAACATTGCCTCCGAGATCGGGACCATGCGTGTGACCGAACAGATTGATGCCATGGAAATCATGGGTGTTAATTCGGCCAACTTCCTCATCCTCCCGAAGATGGTCGGCATGATGGTATTTATTCCGGTACTGGTAATCTTCAGTATGTTCACCGGTATATTGGGCGGTATTGCTGCCAGCTATTCATCCGGCACCAACATGACGCCGGCTGCTTTCGAATACGGATTGCAATTCTATTTCAACCAGTTTTATATCTGGTATTCTATTATAAAATCGGTAGTCTATGCCTTTATCATCTCATCCATTGCCGCTTATTTCGGATACAATGTAAAAGGTGGCGCTTTGGAAGTAGGTAAGGCCAGTACCAATGCCGTTGTGATCAGCAGCATTATGATTCTGCTGGCCGACGTAATATTAACGAACTTAATGTTGACTTGATCATGATCGAAGTAAAGAATATAACCAAATCGTTTGAAGGACGTCCGGTGCTGAAGAACATCAGTACCGTATTTGAAGACGGGAAAACCAACCTGATTATCGGACGAAGCGGATCAGGGAAAACCGTAATGATCAAGAATATCATCGGACTGATGCGCCCTGATAGCGGACAGATTCTGTATGACGGCCGCGATCTGACCTCTATGAACAAGGCCGAATTAAAGATGTTACGCAAGGAAATGGGAATGTTATTCCAAGGCTCTGCCCTATTCGACAGCATGACAGTACTGGAGAACGTCATGTTTCCACTGGATATGTTCTCAAAAGCCAGCAGCAAAGAAAGACTGATGCGTGCCGAATTCTGTCTGGATCGTGTCAACCTGTCGGAAGCAGGCCATCTGTATCCGTCGGAAATCAGTGGAGGTATGATGAAACGTGCGGCGATAGCCCGCGCCATTGCCCTGAATCCGAAGTATCTGTTCTGCGATGAGCCAAACTCAGGCCTCGATCCCAAAACGTCTTTAGTCATCGATGACCTGATTCACAGCATCACCATCGAATTCAATATGACGACGGTTATCAACACCCACGATATGAATTCGGTTATGAACATCGGAGACAACATCGTATTCATCAAAGAAGGCGTGAAAGAATGGCAAGGGACAAAAGAACAAGTCATCACTTCCGATAACCAGGCGCTCAACGACTTCATCTTTGCTTCCGAGCTTTCTCGCAAGGTAAAGAAAGTCGAAGAAGAAGAGCTTAGGGAAGAGCATAAACTCTGATATCGGAGAATTGCCTTATTTTTCGCTGAAAAATATACGGGGAGAAACGCCTGTCACTTGCTTGAACACACGGTTGAAGTGATTAGGCGTACTATATCCCACTTCATAAGCTACCTGCTGTAAATTACGTCCGCCATCGGTAAAAAGCTCGATGGCACGCATAATCCGTTGATGATTCATATAATCACTGAAACGGATTCCGGAAGCATGAAACAGACGGCTCAGATTACGAACCGAGAAACCACAGTCGCGGGCAACCTGTTCCATCCGCAAGTCTTCCTGCAAATGAGTAGTCATATAATCAAATACACCATGAAGCCGCGAATCATTAGGAATCAACAAAGTCTTCAACAAAATATCGGATGAAGGACTCATCGCCGGGAGAAGGCGGAAAAAGCTTTGGACAAAATCATATAACGCCGGAGTTTCAGCATGCCGTATTTCAGGTCCTTTTGACCCAATGTATTTCAGGTTTTCAGCTATCACAGGATTCGTAGCATAAATAGAAAAGGCATTCTTTCCCGACAGATCAGCATCAATGTAATAAATAACCAAAGAGACCTGCCGGTTCTTACTGGTCATTTCATGTTCCACACAAGCCGGAATCCAAGCGACATGCTTCTCCGGAATAAAATAACTGGTTGATTCGATCTGCACATGTAAAGTACCAGACAAAGTATAGATAATCTGCTGCTTCGGATGTGCATGACGAAGCAGGAGGACTTCTTCCCAACCGGTTTTCTTAATAAGAATTTCTTCGGGCTCCGACTGCTGAATACGGGCAATATAACTACGTTGTTCGCAATTCATTTTCTTAGTATTGGCTTAAATTGATAAGAATATTGCAGAATATCCAAATGCAAGACAAAGGTAAACATTTAATTTTGCGCCGTCAAAAGAATAGGCAGAATTCAGTTGGCAAACTTGTCGGGGGACAAGTTTTTTATGATAAATAAAGATTTGGTTTAGAGATTGTGAGGTTATATATGACAGGTCGTAACATGTTTTTTATTAGCAGAATTATTTCTTATTCGTTACTTATTCTATTTACATTTTCCACGTGCTTATCCGCCCAAGAGCAAGTTCTCACCTTACAGGAACTGTTCAGACTGGCCGATGAAAACAGTAAAAGTATCCGGATGCACCAGTTGGCCATAGAAGAAGCTGAACAAGGAATCAAAGTAGCCCAAAATGCGTATCTTCCCTCTTTGTCGGTCAAAGCAGAAGCTTCGTATATCGGTGACGGATATATGACTGACCGGGATTTCTCTAATGGTGTTCATGCCGACATGCCTCATTTTGGCAATTCCTTTGTAGTGAAAGCCGAACAAGTCATTTATGCCGGAGGAGGTATCAAGAGTGGTGTCAAACAGAATAAACTGCAGAAGCAGGCATCTGAACAGACTTATCTGGACAACCGGCAGAACCTGCGTTTCCTGCTGGCAGGATATTATCTGGATTTATTTCAGTTGCGCAATCAGGAATTAGTCTACCAGAAGAATATCGAACAGACCCGTTTGCTGGTAAAAGACATGCAGGCCGCCTATCGCCAGGGAACAGCCTTGAAAAGTGATATCACCCGTTATGAATTGCAACTGCAAAACCTGGAACTGAAACGGACTTCCACAACCAATAAGCTGAATGTGCTGAACCATGAACTGGTAACAACCTTAGGATTGAAAGAAGGCATCCGGATTGTTCCTGATACCGCATACTTGCAACACCAGCTCATCGAAGAGCGGGCGGAAAAAGAATGGAGTGAAGGTATACAGGAAGCACCGGTAATGAAGTTGGCCGACATCGAGATCGCCTTGAGCAAGAACCAGAAGAATCTGATCAAGGCAGAACGTCGTCCTCATATTTCCTTTTCGATTACCAACGAATTTACCGGACCGATTTTGGTAGAAGTACCTCCTTTGAACAACAACTTTACATATTGGTTCATGGGAGTCGGGGTTTCCTACAATATAGATGCCTTATTCAAAGGGAAACGCAAGCTGAAGCAGGCCGACATCACCCTGATGAAACTGCAGGAAAAGCGGAAACTGGCAGAAGAAGAGCTTGAGAACAAGGTACACGAAGCCTATGTCAACCTGCAGGAAGCATACATCCGGCTGCGTACACAGAAAAAGAGTGTCCAATTGGCGCATGAGAACTTTAATATCGTCCGCCAGCGGTATGTCAACGGACTGGCTCTGATTACGGATATGCTGGATGCCAGTAATACTCAGCTTGATATGGAACTGCAACTGGCCAACTACCAGGTAGGCATTCTGTATCAATATTACTTGCTGAAGAAGATTGTAGGCACACTATAATCAAACAGATTTTACCATTTACACATTACCAACGATTAAAATCCATAGATATATGATCAAGAATAAAAGAAAAGCTATCCCCAACTTCTTTATTGCCTTAGTCTTAGTTGCCGGAATCAGCTGGGTCTGCGGCCGTTTTGTCTATTTGAACGATGTAGAATTCACGGATAACGCCCAGATACAGCAACATCTGACACCGGTCAGTACCCGTGTACAGGGATTCATCAAGAAAATCTGCTTTGACGAATATCAGAATGTAAAGAAGGGTGATACATTAGTCATCATCGAAGATACAGAATACCGGTTGAAAGTGGCACAGGCAGAAGCCGATTATCAGAATGCGCTGGCAGGGAAAAGTGCTATGTTTACTACGATCAATACTACCCAAAACAATATTCTGGTAACAGATGCCGCCATTGAAGAACAACGCATCCGGTTGCAGAATGCCGAAACCGACTATAAACGATATCAGGAACTGCTGAAAGAAGAAGCAGTTACGCCTCAGCAGTTCGACCGGGTTAAGACGGATTATGAAGCAACGAAAGCGCGATACGAACAGCTACTGCGCCAGAAACAATCTACTTCGCTTGTCAAGCAGGAACAGACTCAGCGCCTGGAACAGAATGAATCGGCTATCAAACTGGCTGAAGCCGCGTTGAATCTGGCGAAACTGAACTTGTCGTACACCATTATTCTGGCAACAGCCGACGGTGTTACCGGACGAAAGAATATCCATGAAGGTGAACTAGTTCAGCAAGGACAGACATTGGTAACGCTCGTCGACGGTACAGAAAAATGGGTGATTGCCAACTATAAAGAGACACAGACGACCTATATGAAGCGCGGACAAGTTGTCAAAGTGAAGGTGGATGCCATCCCAAATGTAGAATATGAAGGACGGATTGCTTCTATCTCTGACGCTACCGGTTCTTTCTATTCGCTTATTCCGCAAGATAATTCAGCAGGCAACTTCGTCAAGGTTGAACAGCGTATTCCAGTACGAATCGAATTCACTGAGAATAATTCGGAAGAAAACCTGCAACGCCTGCGGGCCGGAATGAATGTGGAGTGTTACGTACAATCGGAATAAAGGAGAAACAGCATGGCTGAACAACGACCCAGAATCATGTATTTCAAGGAATACCTGCCGACTCCGGTCTGCGTGGTACTTTCCATGTTCTTCGCCTTGGTATTCCAATTCAACGGAGGTGTATTTCTTCCTACAGCCGTTCAGATGTCGAGTGCCTTAGGCTGTATTCAGGAAGACGTCATGATGGCGGGATATGCATCCTTCATCGGGATGACATTGATCTTCCCGATTCTTTTCCGCCTGAAATTCCGTTTTACTACGCGAAGGATTTTCCTTACAGTCTGTCCGGTACTGATTGTCTGCAACCTCATCACACTGCATGTCAACAGTCTGCCGATCTTTATCCTCGTCTGTTTAGTATCCGGTTTCTTCCGCATGTGGGGAACCTTTGAATGTTTCTCCAATATGCGCCTGAGTGTCACTCCTTCGGGAAACTTCTCTGTCTTTTATCCGGTTATTTATATTATCGTACTGGAAAGCATTCAACTATCCGGACTGGTAGCTACGCATATCAGCGACTGGGCCAACTGGCGTTACATGCACTGGTTTGTAATCGGGATGTTATTAATTGTCTGGGCTTGCGTCTGGTTTTTTACCCGGCCTTTCCGTATGATGAAAAAACTCCCGCTCTACGGTATCGACTGGATTGGCGGTCTGTTGTGGGGCGTTATCTTGTTTTCTATCGTCTTCATCTGTATCTATGGAGAATTTTACGACTGGACAGACAGCATGGAAATCCGGGCAAGCATCGTCATTGCCGTCGTTGCCTTACTGGTCAATATCAACCGGATGCTGACAATCAAGCGCCCATATATCGAACCTCAGGTTTTTACCTATCGTAATTTTCCAGTAATCCTCTTCCTGTTCCTGATGCTGTGTTTCTTTCTGACAACCTCATCCGTCCTGCAGAATCAATTTATGACAGCTATCCTGCATTACGATTCGCTCAATGCCATATCGCTGAACTGGTGTGTCTTTGTCGGTATCTTAGCTGGAGCAGCCGTTGTCTTTTACCGGCAGGTAATCTTACGGAAAGGATTTAAACTGCTAATCTCAGTAGGCTTCCTTTTCATTGTGATTTACCAATATTATATGTATTTCCTAATCCACCCGAACCTGAATATTGAAAGCCTGTACTTTCCTAATTTTCTGAAAGGTATCGGACATGGAATCTTATACATCGCATTAACGATTTATGTAGCCAAGAGTGTTCCCTTCAAACATTTCTTCCAAGGACTGTGTGTACTCAGCTTCATACGTACCAGTATCGCGACTCCATTAGGAACAGCTATACTAAGCCGTTGGATGCGTCATTTACAACAGGAAAACATCGGATTACTCAGTCGCCGGATTGACGGAATCCGTGACTGGATGCCTCAACTGTCCATTAAGAATCTTTACGCGGCAGTATCACAACAAACGATGCTGACCAGCCTGAAAGAACTGTTCGGGATTGTCTGTATCTTCGGGACCTTGTTCCTAATCTGTATTTTCACGTACCGAATCTGGAGAAAACATCTGCCGCTTAAATACCGGCGCCGCATTTGATAAGACCTGATTAAAACGGCCGGTCGAAAGGCAATAAGAACCTTCTGCTAAAATAAACGAAAATCGCCCTCAATTCTCATTGGAATTGATTACGATTCTCGTTTATTTCGTAGAAAAATATGACTAAGCCTGTTTCATTCTCTCTTCTGCAGGCGGAATGAAATCCAGCCAAGATACAACAGACAAAAGAGAAGCAATGACAAACCTGCTACCTGCCCAAAAGCATCTGATAATACGCCCATCAGCGGTGTAACCAAAGCTCCGCCCGAAACACCCATGATCATCAATGCCGAAATCTCATTGTCGCGTTCCGGCAGATGTTGCAAGGCATACGAAAAGATAATCGAGAAGACATTGGAACAAGCCAATCCGACAATTACCACCAAGACTGATATCCATAACAGGCTATTTACCAATAATAACAGGATAAAACCAACAAGAGCCAGTATCATACTATATTGCATGAAACGATCGGAAGCTATCTTAGCCAACAAAAAGGCACCGACAAAAGAGCCGATGGTTCGTGCCGAGAAATAAAGGCTGCTGCCTAACCCGGCTTCACTGACCGACATACCGGTTTTCTCCATCAATAACTTAGGAATAGTCGTATTCAACCCGACATCAATGCCGACAATCAACAGGATTCCGATAAACAGCATCACGATATACCGGTCTTTGAACAGCGAACAAACCGTAGCGAAAGTTGACGCCTGTGCGGACTTCTTCTTTTCCTCGTGTACACCAGTCAGCAACCAGGCAAGAGAAAGCAGAGTAGTCACTGCATACACGGCAAAGATCCATTTCCAGTTACCCCAGAAAGAAGCGGCTGCTCCGGCAATCAGCGGACCTAAAAAAGAGGAAACCGCCTTCAGAAACTGGCCTAATGTCAGTACACTCGTCACTTTACCCGGTACGACAACACTTGCCACCATCGGATTCAGAGATACCTGAAGAATAGTATTCCCGATACCCAATAAGGCAAAAGCCAGCAAGACACCAGCGAAATCATACAGAAACAAAGGCAACAACATCGCCACAATCGTGATCCCCAGAGAAACAGCCACCGTATTCCGCCGTCCGATCCGCCCCATCAACATGCCGGTTGGAATGGAAAAGATAGCGAACCACAAGAATACCATCATCGGAATCAGATTGGCCAACGTATCCGACAAACCGAAATCCTGCTTGACATAATTCGTCGAGATGCCGACAACATCCACAAATCCCATCACAAAGAAGCCAAACAGAATCGGCAAAATAGTCCATTTGGAATTAGATTGCTTCATAAGTCCAGTTTAATCTATTCATACGAATCCTTCGGCTGAGCACCCATATCTACTTCCAAGACGCCACCTTCCACAAAGGAAGCGAAAGGCAAACGAGGTTCATGCAACGGCTTTCCGTTCAACACGTATTGCTGGACATAACCATTCTCTGGTGTATTTCCTTTAACCTCGATAACAAATTCCTTTCCGGAATAATATTTCGGATTCAGTCGAATCGTAATCTTGTCAAACAAAGGAGCACCCAAGCCGAATGAAGGTTGCGAATCCGTCAGGCCCTTGACATCAAACAGGCCCATCGATGAGATAACATACCAGGCACCCAATTGCCCCTGATCTTCGTCCTGTCCATATCCATAACCATGAATACCGTCTGTTCCGTAAAACTCATTCAAGATAGCCCGTACCCATTTCTGCGTAAGTGAAGGACGACCGGCTTCATTGAACAGCCATGAAATATGAAGGCAAGGCTGGTTTCCCTGGTTATACAATGTCTGCAAACCGGCAAAAGCGCCGACTTCTTTTCCCCCACTGAAAATCATCTTCTGCGAAACAGTAAAGATACTGTCGAGACGGGCATTGAACACATCAGCACCAACTTTTCCAACCAGTCCTTTTACATCGTGCGGCACATAGAATGTATATTGCCAGGCATTACCTTCCTGGAATCCGCGCCATACCTGCATCGGATTGAAGTTGTCGATAAACTTTCCGTCTCTCTTCTTCGGACGGATGAAATTGGTTGAAGGATCATACAGCCGCTCCCAGCCTTTAGACAGAGACATCAACTGATTGTAATGAGCCGTATCACCTAATTGTTTGGCCCATTGAGCTACTGCCCAGGCGGTATAAGAATACTCTAATGTATGAGAAGCCGAGAACATGAAAGTTTCCTGATATCCTTCTCCTTCATCGGCATGCGGCACATAACCATACTGAACAAATTCCTTCGTATTGACCTTACCAGCTCCGAAAGGACGGTTCTCACCATCCAATTCATTCTTCAGGCAAGCTTCATAAGCCAGCTTTGTATCAAAGTCCCGGATACCGCATTCATACGCAGCAGAAATAATTGCGGGCAACAGATTTGTTCCTACCCCCGAAACGTACCGGTTATTAGCCAGTCCGTCAGCCAACCAACCAGCGTCCTGATAAGCCTGCAAATGACTGCTGACATAATCAGATACATATTCCGGATAAGCCATGATCCATAGCTGAGAAAGATTCCACTGTCCACCCCAAATAGCATCTGTATTATAAATATTATGTACAGGCTTTCCGTCTTTCATCTCCAATTGTCCGACAGAACCATCATTCTTCGGATAAGCACCATTGACATCACTCGCCAAACCGCGACCTAACAATGCATGGTACAAACCTGTATAGAATTTTACTTTGTCCTCTTTCTTCGTAGTCTCCACCCGGATACGTCCTAAATAATCTTCCCAAGCCTGGTGCGAAAGGTCTTTTGCTTCATCAAACGAAAGGTCTTTTGCCTCGGTTTCCAAATTCAGACGAGCATTCTCAACCGACGTATAAGAGAGACCGATCTTAGCAGTTACAGAAGAAGCTTCCGGAAAATCATACGTCAAATAGATACCGGCACCCACACCTTTCATTTCCCGAATGCCAGGTTCTTGTCTCTCTCCTTGAAAAGCACCAAACGAGGCAGGCTGTTTATCTACTACTGCCGAGAAATACAACGGTACCTGAGCTCCGGGCTGATACTTCTTGACATATTCCGGCAAAATTATTACCCAGCCTTCAATACGTCCGTCTTCAGCATAAGATACATAGGCATCTGACACAGCTCCACTTTCGCCCTGCCGGTTTCCGATATCAAACAGAAGATGATTCTCGGCACCTTTCGGGAAATGAAAACGCTGGTAAGCCACACGCGGTGTAGCAGTTACTTCCGCCTGGATCTGATAATCGTCCAACAATACCGAATAATAACCTGCCGTAGCTACTTCATTCGCCCGGTCGAAATGAGAGCGATATCCGGTTTTGATACTATCAGTAGGCAAGCCAGGTACAGTTATCAGTTTTCCGGTTGTAGGCATCAGGACAATTCCTCCGATCTGGAATTCGTGCAGACAAGGAAAACCTTCAATTGAGTTCTCCCGATAATCATAGCCCGTAGCTTCCCAACCCGAAGCATTTCCTAAGTGTCCGTTCGTTGAAGGACCGGGTTTTGCCATACCGAAAGGCATTGCTCCCGGTGTAAAATGGAACCACCGACAATGGGCTGTTCCAATGCGCGGTTCTACATATTGTGTCAGCGACTCCGGTTCTTCCTTACCAGTAGAAGCTGAAGTACAGGCTTGTAGAAACACCAAAAAGATGATACATATTGAATAAATAGTCTTCATAATTACAGATATTATCTAAAGATTTAATTTTGCCAGAGCATACTGATAAGCTCCCAAAGCAATCGAACGGCTCGCTCCCTGCTTAGAGATCGCAACGCCAATACGTTTATAGGGATCATAATCTACCCAGCGGTTTGTTCCCGGTATTTGAACTTGCTTAACCTGCCCTTTCAGGAATTCCTGTAATTCATCCGGATCCTCCAAATTAAAAGGCTTCATCTGCAAGCGGGCAAACCGATTACCATTCATCATGCCGGTCGTACCCGACAATTCCCGCATCAAAGCTGGAAGAATATACTTCGAAGCTCCCGATAAACCTCCACCCATCACAATAAGCCCGTCAACTAATGTCACAGCAGAGGCAATGGCATCGCCTGCTATTTCGCCCAGTTCTTCAAAGGCGGCTATCGCTGCCTGGCAATTGCCCGGCCGAATTCCTTCAGCGATATCGAATATATCTTTGGGAGTTAAAGCTGCCTTATCACCCGATTCCTCTGCATAAACACGCTTTACGGCCCGGATACTCACACTTTCCTCTACAATATAATCCGGATATTTCTTGTTACGACAGCACCAGACATCACCACCGGTACCATTATCTCCTATCAACAACTCGCCGTTAATCACCACACCAGCCCCGAATCCGGTACCTAATGTAATTCCCAACAGATTATGATATTGCTTACAGCTGCCCGCATCCTTCAGTTTACCGTTAATATCCGGCAGTACACCGGCTAAGGCTTCTCCATAAGCGAACAGACTACCGTCATTGTTGATGAATACAGGAATCCTGAAATGTTCCTGCAAGAACGGACCTAAGGCTACTCCACCTCGGAAACAGGGGAAGTTAGGTAAATCACCAATAATTCCTGCTTCATAATCGGCTGGTCCGGGAAAAGCAAAACTGATAGCAACAGGCTCTTCCTTCAAGGCCTCTTTGACCTGTTTGAAGCCTTGCAACAAGGTTTGCAGACACACGTCCAGATCATTCACTTCTGACCGCAAGCGGATCGGAGTCACAATCTCTTCATTATCACAGATAGCGGAAAATACCAGATTGGTTCCTCCGGCATCCAGAGTCATCACGATACGATTCTCTTTCTTCATGGCTTTTATTGTCTGAAACGTACATACGCTTTGATGGTTCCACATTCCTTCCCTTCGGAAGTTCCATACGGGCGGATCATATATTCTCCTACCGATGCCGGAACGATAAAGGTTTCTGCATAGTGAACGACAAACGGCTCAAAGGATTTCGTCGGACTTTCCACAATCAGCTCATCGCCTTCGATTACATTGAGCACATTGACACCTCCATCCGTTTGATGCGTGACCGGATTGGTAAACCAGTGACGACGGGTTTCGATGAATTCATTTTCGTGCAATCCTGTCCGTTCTTCCCGCCAGCCGTCTCCTTCGGCAACCGGTTTAATCTGGTTCACCAGATTATCACGGGTAAATTCAGTCTGACGTTCCCACTGGATAACATGTGAGCCATGACCAATATTAATCGGACGAGGCAGACCATCCAGTCCGAGACGTCCCCAATCCCACAACTTGAAGGTAAATATACTTGGCGTAGCACTAATCTCCAAGACCATGGCTCCGGCTCCGGAACAATGGATCGTTCCATTCGGAATCAGGAAATGATCGTGTTTCTTGGCCGGCCAGCGGTTCACATACTTTTCTGCCTCAAAAGGTTTTCCGGTATTCTGCGATTCCTGCAGGGCTCCGATCATTTCCTTCGGATTAACACCAGTCTTTAATCCTAAAAATACCGTGGCTCCTTCTTCGGCATCCAACAGGTAGTAACTTTCATCCTGTGTATAATAAATACCAAATGTATCACGGATATATTGTGTCGTAGGATGAACCTGCAGACTCAGGTTGCCACCACCAATTGTATCCAGGAAGTCAAACCGGATCGGGAAATCCTGTCCGAAGCGGGATTCAACCGGACCACCTAACAAGGCGCGGGTCTGATAGAAGACCACATTATTGGAAGGCATCTCAAACAATTCTCCGTCTACATTCAGATACAGACTGTTTTCTTCGGGTACGCAGTCGAAACACCAGCCATAATTAGCCGGTTCAGGATCTAATCCGCAAACCCGTTTCATCCATTGTCCGCCCCACGGAGCCGGATCAAAGAACGGAACTACACGGAATGGCTGATGAGCCGTTTTAACCAAGCCTGCCAGCATCGTTTCTCCTGTAATCATTTTAGGCAGCTCCGGTATGTGTGTATCCAACCAATAATCCACCTTCGGCAGCAATTGCTTCTTCAAGGTATCGCAAACAATCCAATCTACAAAATAACCTCTCTTATAATGATAAGAAGCGCCTTCGGCCTTATTCTCTACACCCAGACCATTGATTTCGTGACGGCGGAAACGAAGCTGTATTTCCCAACGGGCCATATCCACATATACCAAAACATCTGATTCGGGAGCTACAACGGCCGCTCCATGGCCATAAACCAATACCAAGCCTGCTGCCTGACTGATTTGCTGACGAGCATCCGCTACTTTAGAAGCATTCAGGAAATCAGCATAAGTAAAATGTGCCCGATACCCGAACAGACGGTCGTCTGTTACATAAGGATAAGTCATTGCCTCTATCTCCTGTACGGATTTGAATACAGACTGTGTATCCACCCATAAAGCAGGATTCAACGCAGACAGTTCACGTGTCAGCTCCTCATGATGGACACCCTGATAGCATTCCACGACAACGACGACCGACTTCTTGCCTGCCAACGACGCGCAACGGCAGGTTATCTCATCCCGCACAGCCTGCCATCCTTTCCACAAATGACCGGCTATACGAGTAGCCGGCTGCTTGTCATAATTACTCTTTCGCATGATTATATTTTCATTTACTTACTTTCTTTTCTTCAGCCCAGTCATTCATCATTTCAATGGCTTTGGCCAATACACCGGCTGAACCTTTAAAGTTGCCTGAACCACTGGGAACACCTCCCATCCCATACCATTCAAAGAAACCCCGGTTCTTGATTACCCGGTCAATCATCGGACGGATTTCAGCATAGGCTTCTTCTACAAAACCATTGGCAACCAGCTGCTGGATCATACGTCCTCCGAACCAGGTCCAGTCTCCACCGTTCTGGTAAACATATGGTTTTGACATTCCTCCCCGAAAAAAGCCTTCCGGATACGTTGGATAAAGGGTTAATCCGATACTTGGCATACCCGACAAACGGACATTCTCGAGCATCTGGGCATTGACTACGGCAATTTCTTCCTTCGATAATAAGCCTGCTTCAATGGCGATGGCAGTTCCTCCATGATAATGAATCTGGTTCTCATCGAATCCAGCAGGAATTGGAGACGGATCTATATACAGATGAGGAATAAACTTCTTCCGTTCGGCATCCCACAAGTGCTTCCGCACATTCTGGGCAATCTGTTCACGGATGCCTTTCCACTTCTTCAACAACGAGGTGTCGTCTGTCATTTCCTGCAAATAATCCAAAGCAATCAGGAACATGGCATTATCATACACATCAATGGCCCGCGAAGAGAGTTCATTCATGTCACAACCAAAATCATCATTCGGCTGAACATCTCCCCAATCAGCAGTCATGGCGCCGAACAATAAGCCATACTGTTCGCTATAACGCTCCCGCATCAGATAATCTACCATATCATCCATCCGCTCCAATACAGTTCTTCCGGCCACATCTTCCCGTAAAATAGAAGTATCGCCGGTTTTACGGATGTATTTTCCTACAATCTGAATCAAGGAAGATTCCTGATCGGTCTCGACAGTATTCTTGAATCCCACATGATCTGGTGCCGCATCTGCATAATAGGGATGATTATCATACCAGGTAAAATCAGGCTTCAGTACATAGCCGTCTATCATTTCATCATTCGGTTGCTGAAGGGCAAAGAACAATAAGATAGCATTCCGTATATCTGCCTGATTTGTTTCCTCACAGGCCACCTCTATGAATGTATTCATATCCCGGGCCCAAATCTGAGAATAACCGCTACCGGCATTGAATCCCTGACGGATAATCGAACGGGCCATGCTATCTACCTGATGAAAGGTTGTATCATTCAAAATTGTCTCTGCTAACTGTTGTTGTGGATTGGTGGTAGTACAAGAGAGAAAAGCTGCACAACCCATCAACATTAAACCGAATCGTTTCTTCATGATGTCTTGATTTTTCTGCAAAAGTAACACCACGATACCAAAACAAACCGTACCTTTGTTTTGATTTACTTATACTATCTTACGATTTTCTATTATGATAAAAATTAAAGAAGGTTTTAAGGGAGAACGGTTTGCTTATCTGCCTGATGACATTCTGAAAGCTTATAGCAGAAATCCTCTTATCCAGAATTTATATATCCGGAAAATGGGATTTTTCCCCCATGTAAAATATCATTATGTACAGAAAGAGAATGGATGTGATTATGGTATGCTTATCTATTGTACCGGAGGTAAAGGCTGGTATAAAATAGAAGGGAAGAATTATGAAATCAAAGAAAACCAATATATTATTATTCCGCCGAATATTCCATATTCATTTGGTGCCGACGATTCCGACCCGTGGACCATTTACTGGGTTCATTTTAAAGGACTGCTGACGGAACAGTTCATCCCGAAAAGTCACGCTCCTAAAAACATTCTTCCTGGCGATTATTCACGCGTGCAAGACCGGCTGGATTTGTTTGAGGAAATTTATAATAACTTTTCCATGGGATACACACTGGAAAATATGATTTATTCGTCTATGTGCCTGTACCAGTTCTTGGCTTCTTTTATCTATTTAGACCAATACCGGTCTGTCAATCTGCCGACGCAGCATGAGCATCTTTTATTATCGGCCAGGGCTGTACACTACATGCAGGAGAATATTCATCAGAACCTGTCACTCGAGCAAATTGCCGGTTATTTCAAATATTCTACTTCTCATTTCTGCACCCTATTCCAAAAGGAGACAGGCGTTTCACCCATTAATTATTTCATTCGCCTGAAGATGCAGAAAGCCTGTCAATATCTGGAGATGACCAACCGGAAGATCAACGAAGTAGCCGCACTCTTAGGGTTTGAAGAACCAGCCTATTTCACGAAAATGTTCACTAAAATGATCGGTATTACACCTTCTCAATACAGAAAACGCGAATCTTCTGTCCACCAAAAGGAAGTCCAGTAATTCTGAAAGGGAATACAACTGATCCCGTCATTGGTATCATGGCTAACTGATTCATTTTCAATATGCCCATAAGATAGGCATGAATTCATCAAAACATAGGCATAAAATGATCAAAGCATAGGCATGAATTTAGACAAAATAAACGGGAATCGATTTTGATCCTCTCTGGATTCGATTTCGATTCCCGTTTATTTTAAAGAGCATGGTTTCATACGCCTGCTCAGTTCTTTGCATATACTTTTTCTTATTTATTGGCCTGTTGGATGACTTCCTTGATATGATTCTCATCGTTGAGCGGACAAATCATCAGCACATCTTCCGTATCGGCAATCATATATCCCGAAAGACCGTCGATAATGACCTTTTTATTGGGATTGGTTTCCTTGATCAGATTTTGCCCGGCATGAGAGAACTGCGAATCAGCCCCGGAAACAGCATTGGCCGCGGCATCTTTTTCCAATAAAGAATACAACGCGCCCCATGAGCCCACATCACTCCAACCCAAATCAGCCACACAACGGACGTACACCTGAGCCGCTTTTTCCATGATTCCATAGTCGATGGAGATAGAAGGCGACAGGTTGAAAGCCTGATTAACAGCTGTCTGTTCTTCACAAGTTCCATATTTCTTGTCAATGGAAGCAAAAAGGGAAGCGACTTCCGGCAAATACTGCTCAAAAGCACCGATGATGGTCTGGGCCGACCAAATAAACATACCGGAATTCCAGAAATAATCTCCTTCGGCCAAATACTGGGAAGCAGTCGTCAGGTCCGGTTTTTCCTTGAACCGCAAAACCGGCGTAATGGCCGATTCCTTATCTTGTCTCGTCTGAATATATCCATAACCCGTAGCCGGGAAAGTCGGCGTAATACCCACCGTCAGTAAAGCCGGACGGGAAGCTGCAAACGCCAACCCTTCCTGCATAACTACCGCAAAACGAGCCGTATTGGATATATAATGGTCGGACGGCGTCACCACAGCCACCGCCTTTGGGTTCATCTGCCGAAGTTTATACATGGCATAAGCAATACAAGGCGCCGTATTCCTCCGGCAAGGCTCGGTCAATACCTGAGACGGTGATAACTGAGGAAGCTGTTCCAACACCAACTCCTTATACACTTCGCCCGTCAGTACCAGAAAATTCTCCGCCGGAATAAACCCCGCAAAACGATCATAGGTCAGCTGGATAAAAGTCCGCCCTATCCCCAAAGCATCCACGAATTGTTTCGGTTTTTCCTCCCGGCTCAACGGCCAGAACCGAGAACCTATTCCTCCGGCCATAATGATGCAATAACAATTATTCTTATCGAGTGTCATGTCGTTTCCAGTTTTTCTGCAAAGTAAATAAAAATCAAGCGTAGTACAAAAAGAAGGGACGACGATGTCAAGTTCCCTACGGAACCGGATCAAGGCCTGAACAGAAAATAAAAATCGCCGGATTACTGTCATCCTAAAGAGGAACAGCAATCCGACGATTCAGATAGAAAAGCTTCCTGAGAAGCTTAGCGTATGTTTACTTCTTTACTTTATAAGTCTGATGAATGGCCTTATCAAACTCAACCCAATGTCCATCCGTCATATTAGCCGGAACAAACAGACTGACACCGGCAGCTCCCGCTTCCATGGAACCACGAACCGCTTCGGCGATTTCAGACGGAATCAGTCCGTGACCTTCCGGATCTTTGATGTTTGCCTTGTTTTTCCAGTCATGACAGATAAACAAACCACTGTAAATCGGCTTTTCTCCATTTACAGAAGCGACTTCTTCAGCTGTTATCTCGCCAACCCATGAAGCCGGTTCCAAATAGAAATCATTATAATTCATCGGGAAGAAAGCATCAATGTTCCACTTGTTCCATTCCTGACGTACCAGTTTCTTGGCATACGATTCCGGACCCGGGAAAACAGCAGCACTTACTTTCTTACCTTTGGCATGAACGGCATCAGCAATTTTATCAACCAGATTTGTAATCACATTATAACGGAATTCCTTCCATTCTTCACATTTCGATGGATCTTCAACCGCCTTAATGTCGATACCTGTGGCCGCTTTAAAATCAGCCACGCACTTATCGCAGTAACAGTAATCGGCCGTCGGATATTCTTCATTCATGACCAGTCCATATTTCTCCCACAAGCCACGAGCTAAAATCACATCCACGTAGCGGATATAATCCAGATGAACATAATCGACTTCAGGAATATCAGCAATCTTCGAATACTCAGTTACCAGGTAATTGATTACATCCTCATTGTTCGGACACATACATTTGTAATAAGGAACATAAGCCTGCACATTGTAGGCAGATTCGCCCTTACGGTTAACAGCATACCAGGTAGAATCAGCATCAGCTTTCAACATCGTCGGAATCCACGCATGATATTCCAAGCCGTTGGCATGAGCGATCTTGGCAGCACGAGCATGTTTCTCTACATTAAAACCACCGGCGTTGTAGCACATACCGTCTAATCCGTGTGCCTTCCATTTACTGAAGTCAGATTCGATAGACGCTTCTGTGGCATCGTCACCTTCACCTTGCCAACCATACACCGGAATCTTATTTCCCGTATTACCCGAACAAGCCGCCAAACCAATAACAGCTGCGGCGATTGCTAAAAATTGCTTTACCATAATATTATACTTTACTGATTAAAATGCGTTTAATAGCCGAACAACGCTTCCTGGGTCAACTTTTCAATCGGGCCATACTCAGCCAAGCCTTTCATGTTCAAATCCTTCTCATCTCCTAAGACAACATACACATACTTACGATCTTTTACCCATTTTTCCTGGAAGGCCTTAATATCTGCCAAGGTCATTTGCTGTACCTGTTCAAACAAGGCTTTCCGTGTATCCACAGACAAACCTAAATCCTGAGCATACATATAAGCCCAAAGGACATCAGACTTCGTAATTCTCTCGGTACGCAAACGGGTTATCAATGCGTCTTTTGCCAGATCAAATGCTTTCTCCGATTCAGGCATTTCATTGATGATCTCATCAAACGCCTTCATGGCATCCAGCATTTTGTCGTTCTGCGTGGCGATAAAGGTACGATAAATATATGGATACTGCAACTTTGACGGAGCAATTAAATAGGCTCCGGCCGAATAAGCCAGACCTCGGGCCTCACGCATTTCCTGGAATACAATAGAGTTCATGTTTCCGCTGAAATATTCATTGTATAAATTCAGTACCGGATCAATGTTTACGTCATATTTTTCACCCCGGTTGGAAATAGCCGAGAAGTAAATCTGCTTGGCATCATATTGGGCGAACAGAACTTTATTATCGGTTGTTTCCTGCATCTTGAAGTCTGCTGGAGCCGGAACCAGATTCAGCTTCTCAGGAACCTTGTGCTGTTCGTTGATAATGGCAACTACTTTGTCGGCAGTTTCCGGACCATAATACAGAATCTTATGTTCATACGTATTGATCTGATGAATACGATCAACCAGATCCTGCGGATTCATCTGCTGCAATTCAGCCGTAGTCAGAACATTTGTCGTCGGAGACTTCGGACCCCAGATCGCATATTGAATCAAGCGATTGAAATTCTGTCCCTGATTCAGCTTCGCGTCTTCGCGTTTCTTCAGCATATCCGAAGCCAAATTCTCGTAGGCTTCCTTATTCACCTGCGCATCAGCCAGCAATTCTTCAAACAGAGCCATGGCCTTCGGCATATTCTCGGCCAGACCATCCAATGTCACATACGTACGGTCTGCTCCCGGATGAACGCCGAATGAACAAGCCAACTGATAGAATTCCATATTGATTTCCTGAAGCGATTTCTTTGAAGTGCCCAAATACTTCAGGTATTCAAAGGCAGTACCCATGGCTTTATCATTGTTATTACCCATATCGAATACATACAGCAAAGAGAACAGATCGTTCGAAGTATTCTGCTTGTATAAGACAGGAATACCAGACTTGGCAGTCAGCTTGCTCAGATCCTTATCGAAATCCAGGAATACCGGTTCAATCGGAGTGACCTGTGAAGCCTGAATCTCTTTCAAGAAGGCACTTGCGCTGTCACGATTCATGACAATCGGCGTAATCTGCGGTTTTTCTATCTTCTTTTCGTTCGGATCTTTTCCCTGACGTTTATATATCAAGGCATAATTATCCCCAAAATACTTATTGGCAAAATCAACAATCTGCTGTTTTGTCACCTTACTCATACGAGTCAGCTGTTCTACTTCATCCTTCCAATCAGATTTGCTGATAAAGGCATTCACGAACATATCCGCACGTCCGCTATTTGAATCCAGCTGATACATCTGCATCAACTTGAAGTTGTTGATGGCTGCTTCCAGCAGGCTTTCATCGAAGTCGCCTTTCTTCAGTTTTTCCACTTCTGCCAGGAAGAGATCCTTTACTTCATCCAGCGTCTGTCCCTGCTTCGGTGTTCCGCCGATGATGAAAGCATCATAATCAGCCAGACCGTATATTCCGGCATAGCAATTCAGGACTTTCTGCTGCTGAATCAAATCGACATCCAACAAGCCAGCCTTATCGTTGTTCATAATCAATGACACCAGATTCAACAAGTCTTCCTGTGCGACCGACGACTTACCGGGGAAACGCCAGCCCATCATCAGATTTTCGGCTTCCAGACCTAATACTTCCTTCACCACCGGAGCTTTAATAGGTGATTCGTGTGTAACAGGCAAGGCCGGCAGATTCGGATTTGGTTTCAGGTGGCCAAAGTATTTCTGAATGATAGCAATTGTCTGGTCCGGATCCAGATCACCCGACATACAGATGGCCATGTTATTCGGTACATACCAGGTCTTATGGTAATTCTTGATATTCGTGATTGACGGATTCTTCAGATTTTCCTGTGTTCCCAACACCGTCTGTGTTCCATACGGATGATCGGGGAACAAAGCCGACAAGATTGCTTCAAATACTTTCCGGCTGTCGCTCGTCAACGACATATTCTTCTCTTCATAGACAGTTTCCAATTCGGTATGGAAACCACGAATGACCGTATTCTCAAAGCGGTCGGCCTGTATTTTCGCCCAGTTATCAATCTGGTTTGAAGGGATATCTTCTACATAAACCGTCTGGTCAAAACCGGTATAGGCGTTCGTCCCGGTAGCACCAATGGCAGCCATCAGTTTATCATATTCATTGGGAATAGCCAATTTGGATGCTTCATAAGACACACTGTCGATCTGATGATAGATCGCTTCCCTTTCTGCTTCGTCGGTCGTTTGACGATAGACTTCAAACAGCCGTTCGATCTCATCCAGCATCGGCTTTTCCTTTTCATAATCCTGCGTTCCGAAATGAGTCGTTCCTTTGAACATCAGATGCTCAAAGTAATGCGCCAATCCAGTTGTTTCTGCCGGATCATTCTTTCCCCCCACTCTCACCGCGATATACGTCTGAATACGCGGCGTCTCTTTGTTTACGGTTAAATACACTTTCAGCCCATTGTCTAAGGTATAAATACGGGCTTTCATCGGATCATTGGGAACCGATTCATAAGGAACTGAAGCATTCTTCGTACATGCCGACAGCACACATAGGAAGAAAGCAATTCCTAACCAATAACTAATCTTATACATACCTATTATGTTTTTATGATACGGTTACAAATATCTACAAAAAACCTCACATAAACACAGCCTTATCCAGGAAAACATTTCTAATAAAAAATAAAAGAGGAATGTTTTCAGGTATTGAAACCCCGAAAACATCCCTCTTGAAAGACTACTTCCGATAAACGGATATTTACTTCAAGCCAAAAGCTTCTTTTACTTTATCTACATAATCCAGCTTTTCCCAGGTAAACAGCTCTACTTCGCAGACAACCGGTTCCGGAATATATCTGGAATTAAACACTTTCTTTACAACCTGCGGTGTACGTCCCATGTGACCATAAGAAGCCGTCTCGAAATAAATCGGATTCCGTAATTTCAGACGTTCTTCAATAGCTTTCGGACGCATATCAAAGATTTCCCATACCTTGGCTGCAATCTCTCCATCCGTCATATTTACATGCGAACGGCCATAGGTATTTACAAAGATATTCACCGGTTCAGCCACACCAATCGCATAGGAAACCTGTACCAGCACTTCATCAGCCACTCCGGCTGCCACCAGATTCTTGGCAATATGACGGGCAGCATAAGCCGCTGAACGGTCTACTTTCGAAGGATCTTTTCCGGAGAAAGCTCCACCACCGTGAGCGCCTTTTCCACCGTAAGTATCCACAATAATCTTTCGGCCCGTCAATCCGGTATCACCATGAGGACCACCGATGACGAACTTACCTGTCGGATTTACATGATAAATAATCTGATCGTCGAACAAAGCCTGTACATGAGGCGGATATTGTGCCTTTACGCGAGGCACCAGTATATTCTTAACGTCAGCCTTGATCTTATCCTGCATGGCCTTGTCGGCTTCTTCCTGAGAAATCCCCTTCGGACCAATGAATTCATCGTGCTGTGTAGAGATAACGATGGTATCAATCCGCAACGGACGGCCGTTATCATCATATTCAATGGTTACCTGACTCTTGGCATCCGGACGCAGATACGGCATCAGACGCGGTTCATTTTTACGGATATTCGCCAATTCCAGCAACAGACTATGTGCCAAATCCAAAGCCAACGGCATATAATTAGCTGTTTCATTGGTAGCATAGCCAAACATCATACCTTGGTCGCCCGCTCCCTGATCATACGGATTCTCACGTTCTACGCCTCGGTTGATATCTCCACTCTGCTCATGAATAGAAGAGAAGACACCGCATGATTTGGCTTCAAACTGGTATTCACTTTTCGTATAACCAATCTTTTCAATCACGTGGCGGGCCACTTCCTGCACATCAACATACGCATTTGATTTAACTTCTCCAGCCAAGACAACCTGCCCGGTTGTAACAAGGGTTTCGCAAGCTACTTTCGAACTGGGGTCAAAACCTCATCCAGCAAAGCATCCGATATCTGATCGGCTACTTTATCGGGGTGTCCTTCTGACACCGATTCGGAGGTAAATAAATAACTCATTACTTAGATAATTAATATAAAATAAATTAGTAATGAATTGATTGGGGAAAGAAACATGTTTGCCTAACGGCACAAAAAAAGAAAGATTGTTTTTAGCATTTTTTCCTGTGGTTGCAAGCGCACAAATCTATCCACGTCAATTCAAGGCGCAAAGATAGTATTTATATGAAATATCTATACACTATCTTGCGTTAATTTCCCTTTATTTTTTCTTTTGCGTGTTACGCAAGGCTTTCTTCAGCTTAAAGCCGGCTCTCATTTTGGCGGCTCCAGAACCATGCGTCCCGCGAAGAAAGTCTGACATCTTCGGTTTCCGGTTTCCTTTCGGTTCTTCGGCTTTCTTCTTGAAGACCATGCCACCACCGGTTATGATTCGTTCTATATCGTTCATATATATTGAATTTGTAAGTTCTTTATCTTAAGATTCCTCTTCGGTCAATAACTCCATATACAGCTCATACATACTTTTATGCAGGACAGGATGAACCAGTGAAGGAGCAATCTCTGCCAACGGCTGCATCACAAACAAACGCTGCTGCATCAGCGGATGCGGTACAACCAGCTCTTCCGTATGTATGATTTCATTGCCATACAGCAATATATCAATATCAATAATCCGGTCATGGTACGAACCGTCGCTTTTCTGCGTCCGCCCCATTTCCCGCTCAATCTGCTGAGTCAGGTGAAGCAGCTCCATCGGCGAACAGCTGGTTTCCAATTCCAATGCGGCATTCAGAAAGGTATTCTCTGAATCAAAACCCCACGGCTCGGTTTCATAAAAAGAAGAAAGGGACAGGACATCTCCTGCCCTTTCAGCCAACAGCGCGGCGGCTGTCACCATATTTTTCCGCTTGTTACCGATGTTCGTACCTAATCCCAGGTAAACTGATGCCATACTTTTCTTTACAGGATTAACATGGCATCGCCATAGGCACCGAACTTGTAGCCTTCTTTCAAAGCCACATCGTATGCATCCATAATCAATTCATAACCTCCAAATGAGGCAGTCATCATCAACAATGTTGACAACGGCATGTGGAAATTGGTTACCATGCTGGTTGCCACACTGAAATCATACGGCGGGAAGATGAACTTATTGGTCCATCCTTCAAACTCTTTCAAATGTCCGTCGGTGCTGACAGCCGTTTCGATAGCCCGCATAACAGAAGTACCAACAGCACAAATCTGGTTGTTTGAATCTTTAGCGGCATTCACTGTTTCAACAACATCGGCATTGACAAACATCTGTTCTGAATCCATCTTGTGTTTCGTCAGGTCTTCCACATCAATTTCCCGGAAGTTACCCAATCCGCAGTGCAATGTCAGGAAGGCAAAACGGCAATCCTTGATCTCCAGACGTTTCATCAATTCACGGCTGAAGTGCAGGCCGGCAGCCGGTGCCACAACAGCGCCTTCTTCGGTAGCAAATATATTCTGATACCGTTCTTCATCATCCGGCTCAACCGGACGGTCGATGTATTTTGGCAGCGGTGTTTCACCCAGGCTATATAATACTTTCTTAAAGTCATCGTGATTGCCGTCGTACAAGAAACGCAGCGTACGACCACGCGAAGTGGTATTATCAATCACCTCAGCCACCATAGAATCATCTTCTCCGAAATAAAGCTTGTTTCCGATACGAATCTTCCGGGCCGGATCAACCAGCACATCCCACAAACGCAACTCTTCATTCAATTCACGAAGCAAAAACACTTCGATGCGAGCCCCTGTTTTCTCTTTGTTACCGTACAGACGGGCTGGAAATACACGGGTATTATTAAAAATGAATACATCTTTTGGTCCAAAATAATCCAGAATCTCTTTAAAGATCCGATGTTCAATCGTTCCTGTCTTGCGGTTAACAACCATTAATCGGGACTCATCTCTGTTTTTCGACGGATATAAAGCGATTTGTTCCGTCGGCAAATTAAATTTGAATTTAGAGAGCTTCATACTTTATATATCTATTTATATCGTTTTACTTATCATTTTACTTCCTCAGCCGGGACCTCACGGTCCAGAAAGGCATCTATATCTTCCGGATTCATGCACTGATCTAATGTTACATCGCCCACACGGGTTCTTTCCAATGCGATCAGATGCGCTCCCGAATGCAAGGCTATTCCAATATCGCGTGCCAAAGCCCGGATATAAGTTCCCTTGCTGCATACGACCCGGATTTTTATTACCGGCAGCTCACACGACAACAGTTCTATCTCATCAATCACCAATGTTTTGGCTTTCAAAGGTACTTCTTCCCCATTACGGGCTAATTCATACGCTCTTTTTCCTTCTATCTTACAAGCCGAAAAAACGGGTGGAACTTGCTCAATGGTTCCCACAAACTGCTTCAAGACGTCTTCCACCAGTTCCCGTGTAATATGTTCAGTCGGATACACGGCATCTACTTCCTTTTCCAGATCAAACGAAGGCGTTGTTTCACCCAATTTCAGCGTTGCCACGTATTCTTTCGTCTGAAACTGAAATTCATCAATCCGCTTGGTGGCTTTTCCCGTACACACAATCATCACACCCGTCGCCAAGGGGTCTAATGTTCCGGCATGACCAACTTTTATTTTCTTTACCTTCAACTTCCTCGACAACTTATAGCGGAACTTGTTCACCAAATCGAACGACGTCCAAGTCAGCGGCTTGTTGAAGAACAAAACTTCTCCAGCAATAAAATCCATCTATTATCCTTTATTCTCCAGAACAGAACAGGTCCGTCACGCACCTCTTCTGTCTATCAAAACTTATAAACTTAAAAACTCAAGAACTTACAAACTCAAAAAGATCGTCACCGCACCGGCTATCGCACAGTAAATGGCAAAGTAGATCAGCTTTCCTTTCTTTACAATATTAATCATCCACTTACAAGCCAGGCAACCGGAAACGAAAGCTGCCACAAAACCGATGGCCAACGAACTGGCAGGAATATCACCGCCCAGACTTTCTCCATGCATCATCTTCAGCAAATCCAGCAAGGCTTCGCCTAAAATCGGAGGAATCACCATCAGAAAGGAGAATTGGGCCAAATGTTCCTTTTTATTTCCCAACAACAGTCCGGTTGCAATCGTACTGCCCGAACGAGAAAGTCCCGGCATCACGGCACAAGCCTGCGCCAATCCGATAATGAAAGCATCGCGCAAAGAGATCTTTTCCTTTTGCCGCGGTTTTGCATAATAGGAAAATGCCAGCAGCAAAGCCGTCAGCAACAACATACAGCCGACAACCAGCAAACCGGAACCAAATATATCTTCTACCGTATCCTTGAAGAAAACGCCCACAATACCTACCGGAATCATGGAAACCACGATATTCAGGACATAGCGTGTTTCATCGTTCATTTCAAAACGGAACAAACCTTTGAAGATCCAGGCTATTTCTTTCCATAAGATAACCAAGGTACTCAACACTGTAGCTATGTGTACCAAGATAATAAACGAAAGGCTTTCCTCTCCTTCTATACCAAACAAGGCTGAACCAATAGCCAAATGACCACTACTACTTACCGGCAAATACTCTGTCAGACCCTGCAACAATCCCAGGATCAAGGCTTCCAATCCATTCATTCTTCTGTCGTTGTCTTATCGTTACTCTTCTTCAGGATACCATATACTACGGCTATAAAGCCAATCACCGTCACAATAGGAGCTATTACAATCCGACGGGTATCAAATATAGCCGGATTAAATGTATTATCGCCCGAACCTCCTCCACTCATCAGGATGAAACCAATGATAATCAGCACAACGGCTCCGGCTATCAGGATAAAATTCTCTTTTCCAAAAGCAAAATCTTTCTTCGCCATAGTTTCTTTACTCTTAAATATAATATAATTTGTCAAAACTCATTCGCAGATATTTGTTGACCGATACGATCGTTGCCAAAACTGATAAAAAGATACCCAGCAACAAAACGGCTGCATACACTATTAATAACGTAGGAATATCCAATATTTGTATAAAGCCCGTCAATTCTGCCTGCAAATAATATAAAGAAGCCGTCAGCATGCAAATAGCCAGTATGGCTGCAATAATTCCGCTAACCACATTATACCAAATAAAAGGCCTTCGGATAAAACCTGCCGTTGCTCCAACCAGACGCATCGTATGTATCAAGAAACGCTTGGAATAAATCAGCAAACGGATGGTATTACTGATCAGGACAAACGAAATAATCATCAGCATAGCCGCCAGTCCCAACAGCACCAGTCCGACACGTTTCATATTATGCTGTACCAGCTCCATCATATCCTTCCGATACAGCAACTCAGACACCGAAGTATAGTTTTTAATCTTGTTCTCAATCAACTTCAGACTGTCCGGATTGGCATATTCCGAATGCAACTTCACTTCAATAGACGCCTGCAACGGATTAAACCCTAAGAAATTCTCCGGATTTTCGCCCAATTCATCTTCCAGTTCCCGGGCAGCTTGTTCTTTAGAAATGTATTCAGTGGATTTAATATAAGGAAGGGACTCCAGATTCTTCTGCATCCGCTTTACGTCCAAGTCGCCAACATTATCCTTCAGGACAATCGAAAACGACATATTCTCTTTCACATATACCGATAGTTTGTTTCCCAGCAATCCCATCAGGATAATCAAACCCATCAGGAAAAGAACCAGCGCGATACTTATTATCGAAGTAAAGCGGGAATGAAAGAAAGAAACAGCACTAACTTTTTTATTATAAGCCATTCGTAGCAATATTATTCACATTCTTCGTATCAGGAAGAAACATACAGGCACTTTCTTCCCAAATTTTCTGCAAAAGAACGAATATTTTGCGAGATAGCGACCTATTTTGTGTTATTTAACGATCGTCATTAAAAAATCATCTGGAGAAAGAATGGTTTCAGACCGTTGTAATATTCTATCTAAAGCAGTCTGTATTTTTATTAAAGAAGAACGAACTAACTCGCTATCATACATAAATGCCCCAAAAAACAAAACCCAAGCAGAGAAAAGTCAAAAGTAGGTGAACCAAACATGTTGTTCCTGCATCCAATTATTTAGTTCACGGTGTGAACTAAGTAATCCACGACGTGAACTACTTAATCCACGGCGTGAACTAAGTAAACCGCGCCGTGAACTAAAGAATTCACTAGAGGCTTCATACTTTTGGATAGTGGATATGGAAACTTTGATCTGTCCGGTAGAAAAATTATTTCTGTGAATGCAGTATTTTATGGGAAAAGACATTTAGGAGATAAAAAACCTCTTAAATTTGTTATACGATGAAACAATGGAAACGAGAACTTTGGAAAACCTGTAATGGCGTCTTAGCCACGCTCCTTGCCTGGCTGGGCTTTTCCTGCCTGGATGAAAACGGAAATGAACCGATTGTCTGTGAATATGGCGTACCAACCGCAGCTTATTCGCTGAAAGGCCATGTTGTCGATTCGCAAGGGAATGCAGTAGCGGATATGCCGGTTGTTATCAGCGACGGGACTTTCCCGTACAATTATCTGATTGGCGACACGGTGAAAACGGATGCTAACGGAGAATTTATCTGGGAAAACAAGCGTGTCGAACCTAGGGATTTCCAGACTATCCAATGGAAAATTGTAGATACTTGCCGGATCTATCAGGATACGACAGGTATTACCGTGTTTGATCCGGAGAGTGCCGTAGGAGCCGACGGATGGTTTATCGGAAGACTGTCTGCAGAAGAGACGATTCGCCTGTGCAATTATCAGGAGTCGCATAGCGAGCCGTACCTGCAATACCGGATTTACGGACGAATCACCAACTCCATCAACCGGGGTATGCCATTGGTTTTCCTGTCGGCCCGGAAAGCGAATGGACAGGAACCAAAGGAATTCTTCGACATCTCCAACTGGAACGGCGAGTATTCGTTTATCTATGAAAAAGCACCGGGCGAAGGCGATTCGCTTGTCGTTTATACCTCTCCGGTGACTTCGGCTGAAACAGGCTGGAGCAAAGATATTCCGGAAGACTCGGTTGTGATCCGTTTCGACGGTGTGCCTTTAACCGAGGGTTCGGGTCTATTGAAAGGAAAAGGAAGTATAGAGCAAAATATATCGTACAGTTATGAAGCGTACCCTTACTAAACGACTCCGTTTTCTCAACGGAATAGGAAGTTTTCTTCTGATGTTACTCGGCTTCGGTTGCTCAGCAGGAGTTGAAGAATATGGCACACCGTATGCGACTTTCCAAATCAAAGGCCGCATGGAAACAGGCAATCAGGAAGGCATTCCGAATATTCAGCTGGCAAGTATCTTCGGAGAAAATGACACCTGCGCTGTAACCAAGACAGAAACGGATGGTTCTTTCGAGATGAACTTCAGTTATGTTCCACTTACTGATCTGAAAATTGTCGCAGAAGATGTGGATGGCGATAAAAACGGAAGCTATTTACCCACTGTTCAGGAAATTCATCTCACGGAAAAAGATTTTCGGGGCGGAGATGGCAATTGGTACGCGGGTGAAGTAGAGAAAGAAATTACAATCAGCCTGAAAGAAAAGGAGAAACATGAAACAGCAGATTGACTTACGCAAACGGCTTGGCCTGGAAATCTTCCGGAAGATACATCAGAACCGAATCAAGCTGCATGAGCTGAAGACGCTTTTCTGGGAATGCACGCTGCGTTGTAATGTGGCTTGCCGACACTGTGGAAGCGATTGTCGCGTTTCTTCGGCTTTTCCCGACATGCCGGTTGCCGACTTTCTGCGCGTCGTCGATGAAATCACTCCGCATGTGAATCCACATGAAGTATTAGTCATCTTCACCGGTGGAGAAGCCTTGGTGAGAAAAGACATCGAAAGTTGTGGAATCGAACTGTATCGTCGGGGATTTCCTTGGGGAATCGTTTCCAACGGACTTTATCTGGACCGGGAACGGCTGGACAGCCTGCTGGCTTCCGGTCTGCATGCCGCGACAATCAGTCTGGATGGATTCGAGAAAGAGCACAACTGGCTGCGTCGTCATCCACATAGTTTTGAGAAAGCGGTACAAGCCATCCGGATGCTGGCAGAAGAGAAAGAGATCATCTGGGATGTTGTCACGTGCGTGAACCGACAGAATATTTCATACCTGCCGCAGTTTAAAGACTTCCTGGTTAGTATCGGCGTGAAACGCTGGCGGATATTCACCATCTTTCCGGTCGGACGAGCCGCCACGATGCCGGAACTACAGCTAGACAACCGGCAGTTTGTCTCCGTACTCGACTTCATCCGTCAGTGTCGCCAAGAAGGAGTGATACGAGCCAGCTACGGCTGTGAAGGATTCTTGGGGAATTATGAAGGCGAGGTACGCGACGGATTCTATGAATGTCACGCCGGCATCAGTGTTGCTTCGGTATTGATAGACGGTTCCATTTCCGGTTGTCCCAGTATCCGCTCAAACTTCCATCAGGGAAACATTTATCAAGATCACTTCATGGACGTCTGGAACAATCGCTTCGAAGCCTATCGCGACCGCAGTTGGGCCAAACAAGGAATATGCGCAGACTGCAAGATGTTCCGCTACTGCGAAGGCAATGGCATGCATCTACATGATGAAGAAAAGAAATTGCTGGTCTGTCATTATCATCGGATTCAAGGACAGACGGAAGATTAACTAAAAAGGCTGTCGCTTCCGAAAATGGAAACAACAGCCTTTCAAGTTAATGAATTTATTTCTCACGAATAAAGATATTGATCGGAGTACCGGTGAAATCCCAGTTATCACGAATCTTATTTTCCAGGAATCGTTTATACGGATCTTTCACCCATTGTGGCAAATTGCAGAAGAAAACAAACGAAGGAATGCTTCCTGCCGGCAACTGCGTCACATATTTAATCTTAATATACTTGCCTTTCCAGGCTGGTGGCGGATAATTTTCAATGATCGGCAGCATGGTTTCGTTCAACTTCGCTGTCGATACACGACGCTGGCGATTCTCATAGACTTGTTTAGCCGTTTCCAATACCTTGAAGATACGCTGCTTCGTCATCGCCGAGATAAAGATAATCGGGAAATCTGTAAACGGAGCCAGACGTTCACGGATGGCAGTTGTGTAAGAGTTGATGACCTTCTGACTTTTATCCTCGATCAAATCCCACTTGTTCACACAAACCACCAGGCCTTTCTTATTCTTCTGTATCAGCGAGAAGATATTCAGATCCTGACTTTCAATGCCTCGTGTGGCATCCAGCATCAGAATGCAGACATCCGAATTCTCGATCGCCCGGATCGAACGGATCACAGAATAATATTCCAAGTCTTCGGTCACTTTTCCTTTCTTACGGATACCGGCTGTATCCACCAGGTAGAAGTTCAAACCGAACTTATTATACTTTGTATAGATTGAATCGCGCGTAGTTCCGGCAATATCCGTCACGATATTCCGTTCTTCGCCGATAAAGGCATTCACCAATGACGACTTTCCGGCATTCGGACGACCAACGACTGCAATACGCGGCAATTCTTCTTCCAATGCCATCGGTTTGTCTTCGGGCATCACTTCCAGAATTTTATCCAGCAAATCACCGGTACAGGAACCATTGATCGCTGAAATACAGATCGGATCGCCCAGTCCCAATGCATAAAATTCAGCCGAATTCATGTGGGCTTCAAAATTATCGGCTTTATTGGCCACTACCAGCACCGGCTTACGGCAGCGGCGCAGAATATTGGCTACTTCCTGGTCCAAATCAGTCAGACCATACATAACATCGACCACAAACAGGATAACATCAGCTTCTTCGATGGCGATTTTCACCTGCTTATTGATTTCTTCCTCAAAAACATCTTCCGAGTTGACAACCCATCCACCGGTATCGACCAGCGAAAACTCTTTTGTCAACCATTCGACCTTGCCATACTGGCGGTCGCGTGTCGTCCCCGCCGCCTCATTCACGATCGCCTGCCGTGTCTGCGTCAGACGATTGAACAACGTGGACTTACCTACGTTGGGCCTACCAACAATTGCTACAAGATTTCCCATTTCTTAGTTTATGAGTTTTTAGCTTATGAGTTTTTCCTTTTTCAAGTGTGTGGTTCTTTACATCCTCACCCACTTTATCCACTTATTCCAGGCGATACCCGAAAGCACGAAGCATATTGTCGCGGTTTCGCCAGTCTTTTTCTACTTTGACAAACATCTCCAGAAAGACCTTCTTCTCGAAGAAGCGTTCGATATCCTTGCGGGCCATTGCGCCTACTTTCTTCAAGGCCTGTCCTTTATGTCCGATAATAATACCCTTCTGCGAATCCCGTTCACAGATAATCAAGGCCTTGATATGAATCATCTCATCATCTTCCTTGAACAGCTCGACAACCACTTCGACCGCATACGGTATTTCCTTCTGATAATACAGCAGAATCTTCTCGCGGATAATCTCCGTCACAAAGAAACGGGCCGGCTTGTCGGTCAGCGCATCTTTCTCAAAATAAGGCGGTGATTCGGGCATCAGCTCGGCCACCCGCTGTTTGACATAATCAATGTTGAAGTTCGACAGAGCCGAGATCGGAATAATCTCAGCCTGCGGAAGAATGGATTTCCATTCCTGCACCAGCGCTTCCAGCTTCGCCTGGTCGGTCAGGTCGATTTTATTGATCAGCAACAAGATCGGACACTTTTCCTTCTGCACCTGCTGCAGGAATTCTTCATTCTTATCGATGGTTTCAATGACGTCTGTCACATACAACAATACATCCGCATCATCGAGGGCAGACTCTGAAAAGTTAAGCATAGACTCCTGCAGCTTATAGTTAGGCCGCAAGACGCCGGGCGTGTCTGAATAGACAATCTGCATATCTTCGGTATTCACAATACCCATGATCCGGTGACGGGTCGTCTGCGCTTTCGATGTGATAATCGAAATACGCTCGCCCACCAGCCGGTTCATCAAGGTTGATTTTCCGACATTCGGATTACCGACGATGTTGACAAACCCCGATTTATGCTTTTTTTCCATCATATCCCCATTTCAGGTAAATAGATCCCCATGTAAATCCTGCTCCGAAAGCAGCCAGAATCAGGTTATCACCTTTCTTCAGCTGGTCTTCCCATTCCCACAGACACAAAGGAATTGTGCCGGCACTGGTATTTCCATATTTCTGAATGTTGATCATTACTTTTTCCAGAGGCACACCCAATCGCTTGGCTGTCGCATCAATGATACGCAGATTTGCCTGATGCGGCACGATCCACGCAATATCGTCTTGTGTCAGATGGTTCCGTTCAGCGATTTCGGCAGCTACATCAGCCATAGAAGTCACCGCATATTTGAATACGGTTCTTCCATCCTGATAGACATAATGCTCACGACGATCAATCGTTTCGTGTGTAGGAGGATAAGCCGAACCACCTGCCTTCATGATCAGGTGAGAGAAACCGATGCCATCCGTACGAAGGATCACATCCATTACTCCAATTTCTTCCGTAGTCGGTTCAAGCAAGACAGCACCGCAGCCGTCGCCGAACAACGGACAAGTTGTACGGTCCTGATAATCGGTAATAGCCGTCATCTTATCACCGGCCACTACCAGTACTTTATGATAACGTCCGGTACGAATATAGTTCGAACCCGTTTCCAAAGCATACAGGAAACCAGCGCAGGCTCCCTGCATATCAAAAGTCATGGCGTTCTTACAGCCCGTCTGATAGGCGATGATAGAAGCAGTCATCGGGAAATGGTAGTCGGGTGTTGTAGAAGCAAACAAGACTACTTCAATGTCTTCCGGATTGACTTGTGTCTTTTCAAACAATTGCTTTACGGCTCTGATGGCCATATAAGACGTACCACGACCTTCGCCTCTCAAGATTCTACGTTCCTTGATTCCCACACGTGACATGATCCACTCATCTGTGGTATCGACCATTTTACATAGATCTTCGTTCGTCAGAACATCTTCGGGAACATAGCCTCCGATTCCCGTTATTACTGCATTAATCTTTTCCATTACATCAAGAACTGATAAATGATTGATAAATTAAAAATAGCCCTAAAAATTTGATTTTTAGGGCTATTCCTTCCGCTTAGTCAAATTAATCCTTCTGAATAATTAAACTGCAGCTTCTTTAACGATTGCTAACTTACCTCTGTAATAGCCACATTCGCCACATACAGTGTGATAAACGTGCCAAGCTCCACAGTTCGGGCAGATAGCCATTGTCGGAGCAACAGCCTTGTCATGAGTTCTTCTCTTGGCTGTTCTTGTCTTACCTTGTCTTCTTTTAGGATGTGCCATTTTATTATTAATTTTAATTGTTATTATTCTCTATCAAATCTTTCAGAGCATCCCAACGCGGATCAGTGGGCTGATCAACGTCTGAATCGTCTTCATAAAAACCGTTGTCCGAAAAATCATCTTCTTCGTCGGCCCGGACTGCCCGGTGCTTTCTCAGTTTAGAAGACATCTCTTTATTGCATTTTCCCGGAGCATGCACATGCTTCATCGGGACGGCCAAAGCGACGAACTCATATAAGAACCACGCCAGGTTAATCGTTCCGTCATCTTCCGGAATAACCAGCACCTCGTCACTTTCTTCCGCATATTCCTTGCCGAATTTCACAATCAGGCGGGCGTCTGTACTCACCGGCTGATCCATATCGTCCAGGCAACGATCACATGGGACAACCGCATTTCCCTCCAAATGGAAATTCAATTCAGACATGAGAGCTGATTTGCGTAATGTCAGATGTACCTGAACCTTACCCTTTTGCACCAAATCTCCTTCTATGTCTGCAAAGAATTTGTTCTCCAATAAGTAGTCATATTCATGTACTCCTGGAGTGAGATTTTTCAAATCAATATGATATAATCCAAATTTTCCCAAAGCCTACTTATGTAAAAACCTTGCAAAGGTACGAAAATTATTAACAGAAAAGCAATATGTATGTAGATATTTTTTCGCTTAATGCTTTTTTGACGCATTATTCACGGATTTTAACGCATTATCTGCTTCAATTCGATACGAAATGTCGTCCCTTTGCCAATTTCCGAGCTTTTTACATAGATTTTTCCACCATGATACGACTCAATGATCCGTTTTACCAACGACAGTCCCAAGCCCCAGCCGCGCTTCTTTGTCGTGTAACCCGGATTGAAAACGGTCTTGAACTTCGACTTCAGGATGCCTTTGCCCGTATCCGTCACATCAATCCGCACTTTGCTGCCTTTTTCTTCGATATGAAAGGTGATGCTGCCCTGCCCTTCCATGGCATCGACAGCATTCTTGCACAGGTTCTCAATCACCCAGGCAAACAAAGCCTGGTTCATCAGGACCATCACCGGCTTATCCGGGGCTTCGACGGTTATTTTCACCTTCGACGATATACGGGTTTCCATATAATCGAGGGCCGAACGGACCGACTCGCAGATATTCACCGGGACGGGTTCGGGTGTAGAACCGATCTTCGAAAAGCGCTCGGCTATCATCTCCAACCGCTTGACATCTTTCTCCATCTCGGCCAACAGCGACGGATCGACGTCTTTTAGCTTCAGATACTCAAGCCAGGCGATAAGCGACGAAATGGGTGTTCCCAACTGATGTGCCGTTTCTTTCGACAAGCCCACCCATACTTTGTTCTGTTCGGCTTTCTTGGTACTGGCCAAGGCCAGGAAAGCGGTCAGGATGAAAACGGCCATTACCGTCAGCTGGGCATAGGGATAAACCAACAGCCGCTTCAGGATGATCGAATCATCATAATATAGGTATTGATAGGTGCCGTCTTCCATATCAATCACGATCGGGTCTTTCTTCTTTTTCAGTTCCTGCACTTTCTTCCGCAGAAATTCATCGACATTCTTCTCGGGCAATTCAATGTTCTTGTAGTTCATCACACTGTCACGGTCATTGCACAGCATCACCGGAATGGCGGTGTTGCCCTGGATGATCTGCAGGATCAGGTTCATGTTCAGACTCGGGTCTTCGCTGGTTAGCACACGCGTGGCTTCGGCCCAGACTTCAATCTTCTGGCGTTCTTCGCGTGCCAGGTCTTTGATCAGCAGGTCGGATACAAAAACGGAAGCGATGGCTATCACCACGGCTGCCACGATAAACAGATATTTCAGCAATTGCCGGGAATCGTACAGGCTATTCATTCTTCATTATCATTTTTCTATCAATAAAGAGACAAGGCAATTCGTCAACAAAGCTATGTCAACAAATCTATTCTACTCTCCGTCACTGTAAATTTAACGACTAAAAGATTGTTTTAGTGTATCCGATTTCTTATTTTCCCAAACCAGTAAGCCAAAGTGCCTGTCAGCAAGGGGTTCGAACGCCCTGCCATAAAGCCTGAAAATTCAGGCCTATGAATGCGTCAAAACACGCCGGCTTCTTAACCACCGATATAACTGTCTGGGAAGACGGTGTATTGCTCTACTCCATATTTGGTACGAATCCAGGTAGCATATTTGCCGGAGCCTTCGGTCAGTTCGATGATGCGAGCTCCGTTGGGCAAATGATTGTATTCGGTCGGACCACCGGTGAAACGGCCATAAGCCAGCAGAATGCCTTGCCAACACACGGCGTAGTCGTTGTCGTGATCATGACCGACGAACACACCTTTCACATCGCCCTGTTCCTTCATGGCAGCAAACAGACCGGAATTCAGGGCCGGCGCACAGGCTTTTTCCTTACGGATGCCATAAAAATGAGCATTCTCGTCGGCTACTGCCAGATGATATTCGGGCAGCGGAATATGGAAGAACGCCAGCGAAAGCAGCGGTGTTCCGCCATTGGCTGCCGTGAAAGCCCGGCTGCGGTCGCGGTACCAAGCAATCTGGTCGAACTTGATGTAATCATATCCTTCAATACCTTGGATCGACGAATAGGCATTCGAATCGAAGCAATACAAGACGGCCGCGTCTTTCTTGTCGTCCGACGAACGAACCGCAAGGGCATAGTTGCCATCGCCCGATATCTCAGGCACCTCATCAGCCGTCAGGTTATAAGGCAGGCTTTGGGCCACTTCCAGCAGTTCTTTATGTGGTACACCCTGCTCATGATCGTGATTTCCGAATACGATCGAGAACGGGATCTTCCGGTCCGACACGGTTTTCAGCACCCGCCGCAGGTTGTCTTTGGCCGGCTGGCTGTAAATAATATCTCCGGTGAAGATCACCAAATCGGGTTTCTCTTCATCCAATACCTGGTTGATACGTTCATAGGCCACTTCCGACCGTTCGTCCTGCCACTTCAGGTGTAAGTCTGTGAACTGGACGATCTTGAATTTCTTACTGTCACTGTGAAACTTCAGCACAGGCGTCTGCGCCCAGGCAGCCACACCGAAAAAGGCACTCGCCACCACACCGAAGATAAATTGTCTGATTTTCATCATTTCATCCGTTTTTATTTGATCTTGTCACAAAGCTAACCATTTCACCCAAGTTTTGCAAGCCTGAAAAATAAATGATGCCTGTTCTTTTATTTCTCGATTATTCCCAGTATCTTTGGTTCGTCTCTTTCGGGAGACAGAAGTAACAAGTATCATTTATCAACATTAAAAAGACCTACTATGAAAAAGTTTGTAGTCCTTTGGTGGGCCGGTCTTCTCTTCTGCGCCGGCTGTAGTGAAGAATCCGTTGTTTATGAATCAGCTGAAGAAACGTCCGTCAACGTCCGGTTTACGTTGGCACTCCGGCAAGACATTACGCCTTTCCGGCAAACCCGCAATATGCCCGACGAAATACCCGGCGAGCCTGCTGCCACGGGCGACACATCGGGTGAAACGTCGGGTGAAGAAGAGACAACACCGACTCAGCCGGTTTCTGCGTTATCGTATATCGAATATGCGGTTTATGATAATGACACGGAAGAGCTGATCGAGCACCGGCGTTATGAAGTGAGCGGACAGGATGGAAACCTACAAGTGCAGGACGAGCTGACAGCCGGTATATATAAGGTATGTTTCCTGGCACATGGCGTGGCGGAAGCGACCTTTACGGAAACTGGAAGCCTGATGACATTCCCGGAGATCCAAGACACGTTCTGGGGATTTCAGGAAATCGAAGTGGATGCCACACAGACTGACCAGTCGTTCAGTGTTGAGCTGACGCGCGCCGTAGCGGGCATCGAACTGGTGCCGACCGATGTGGTGCCGGAACAAGTGGATCAGTTCCTCATCGAGACTTCGGGCCGTTATCACCAGATCAGCCTGCTGGACGGAAAGACGCCAGTCGAAACCGCTGCCTTCTCGCTGACCGTCACCTTCGAAGCGGAAGACAAACTGCCCGATACACGGGTGAAGCATTTCTTCTATTCGTTTGTGCCGGAAGCCGCTCCCGAAGCTGCATCAGCTTTCCTCAATGAAATGTTACTGACCTCACAAACGGGTTTGGGCGAAGTGCAACGCCAGCGAACCATCACGCAAGTGCCGTTATACCGCAACCGCATCACGCGTTATACCGGGACGCTTTATACGCCCAGCATCGTGGATGGTTTGTTCGACCTGCAGATTGATACCAACTGGGGCGAATATGTGGATCAGGTGTTGGAAGATGAGTAGGTTGTTAGGGGACGAGGTTTATTTTATTAGTTGACGAGTTGACAAGGGGACAAGTTAACGAGTTGACAAGTTGACGAGGTTTTAGATAGATTAGATAAAATATAAATACCTCGTCAACTTGTCCTTTTGTTTTCTGATTCATTTGAATCCTAGTTAACTCGTTTTCTATATCCTTGTCAACTTGTTCCCTTACCAACTCGTCAACTAATAATCCTTGTCAACTTGTTAACTTGTCAACTCGTCAACTTGTTATCTTGTTACCTTGTTTTCATCTGCTTTGCCCAGATGTTGCCGGGATAAGCTTCCAGCGCTTTGGCAAAAGAAGCCTGAGCGGCCTGCTTGTCTTGCTTCAGCAACTGGATCAGACCGGCATAATAGTCGATTTGACTTTGCCGGATATTCTGAGTCGCTTCACCAAACTTGGCATACGAATCCAACGTGCGCTGGCGTGTCTGCTCCAGGTATTTTTCCATCGCCTGCAAAGCCGACTGTGCTTCTTCCGTCTTACCCAGTTTTTCCAGGGCTTTCACCCGGTAGTAAGCCAGATCCGACAAGCCACCCGGATATTTGGCAGAAGCCGCTTTCTCAAAGAATTCCTGAGCCTTTGCTTTCTCGTTCAAGCCTTCGTAGGCCACGCCTGTCAGGTAATATGCCTTCACTTCATAGCCTCCACGATGCGAAGGAGCCACTTCCAGATTGGCCGGATACTGATTAGCCAAGTCAAACTCGCCAATGGCTTTCTGATAATTCTTCTTAGCCAGAAGCGACAAGCCTTTCAACAGATGTGAATCCACGTAAATATCGTGAATCTGTCCGCCGCCTTCCCACAAATGGAAATGACGTTTGTCCATGATCTGAATGGCTTTATCGTACTTACCCATGACGTTGTACAACGACAGCAGGCGCATCACCGCGTCGTCATGTTTCATCACCGTCTTCAAGTGACGTTCCAAACGTTTCAGACGGACATCCAGAGCCGCATTGGCCGATTCATAAATCTTGTCGGATTCTGTAAACAACAGAGCATCATCCGGATTAATCTCGATAGCCCGGTCATAAGCTGCCATCGACTTTTCCCATTCGCCCAACTGACCATAGGCAAAACCGACGTTCCGCCATGAAACGGCAAAGTCCGGTTTCAGTTCGGTTGAGCGTTGCCATTCAGCCAGTCCTTTGTCTTTCTGTCCGATATAATACAGCAAGTTACCGTATGCATAATGCAACAAGGCATTATCAGGCTGCGCCTTCAAAAGGGCTTCAAACAGATTCACTTCTTCCAGACGCAACGGATAATTGTGCAACGGCGAGCAAGCATCTGCCTGTGCCAATGCTGATGTCACAGCCGACTGTTTACCTGTCTGCAAAGCGACAAAGGCCTGATAATAATGTACCATTGGTGAAGAAGCGAACGGCTCGCCCAACTCGATGGCTTTTGCCAGCAGCTTGCCGGCCTCATCCGTTGCTCCGATCTGCAAGTAATTATTGGCCACTTCCAGCATTTCCTGGATTGCCACCAGTCCTTCTGTCTGTCCTTTCAGGCGCGAAGCCAGTGCCGAGGCATCGCCTTTTGTCAGGAAGCTCTCTTCTATCAGGCTGCCATAATCCAGCGGATCAATGCCACGCACATAAGCCAATACGGCTTTCGCCTCTTCCGTTCGTCCTAACTTACGCAGGATAAAGGCTTTCAGGTTCTGTGCCTGAATATCACGCTGACCGACATACAGCGACTGGGTAATCATATCCAGCGCCTTCGGATAATCCTGTTGCTGCAAAGCCAGAATAGCCAGTCCATAGAAAGCCGGATGCTTATAATCAGGTGTCCAGGTGGCAGCCCAGTAATTGTTTTCTGCCTGGTGCCTGTCTCCCGTCAGCTGATACAGATAGCCTAAATAATACAAGGCTTCCGCATCTTTCACACGGGTATAATCATGTGACAGACGAGCCTGAGCCCGCAGCAGGTGTTTCTCGGCCTCTGCCCACCGTGCCTGACGCACGTAATGTTTCCCGACTTCAATATTCACCCGGGCATCCATCGAGTCACGGCGCAGGGCTTCGTTATAGAAGTCCATGTAATCCAGACGGGCATTATTGAACTGGTCCACACGCAGACCGGCCAGATACAGTTCTTCGTTCGTCTTATATTCGTCTACCGGCTTCGTTCCGTCGATCACCTTCGGCAGCGGTTTATCCGCATCCAGCTCGATCGGCCGGTAATCTACCAGTACATTTCCTTCCGCGTCATACAAAGCGGCATATAAATCGGTAGCCTTCGCTCCTGCCGGAACAGCTACCTCATCCAGGAAGTAATGATCGGGATCAATGTCGATAGTCTTCTCCAGACAGACCTGATCCTGGTGTTTGACAACTACGCGGGCCTGTTTATACGAAGTAGTCGCACAAAAACCTACCCGGTATTTCCCGGCTTCGCCCGGCTCAAAATTGACGGCGGCATCCATGGTCGCGTTCTTACAGCCTTTGATACCTTTGATCGGATACCAGATCTGGCTGAATTCGCGTGTTTCACCCGGATTGATCCAGCTATAATCCGGCTGGTTGTCTGAATAGGCACCGACCATCAGCTCCAGGTAATGCCCGTCTTTATCCGACAGAATCTTGTTCCACATGTGCCCGTTCGGATTATTACCCCACAAGAAGAACTTCTTTCCGGGCACCACATGGCGGTTTGCCACATGCACGGTTCCGGCATCCTTGGCGTAATCATACCCGGCCAGGAACTCCATTTCGCTTCCCCAGGCAAAGATCGAGCGTGAATCGCCCTTATAGTTTTCCCAACGGGACAGATCCACCTGCTCGCCGCTGCCCAATACAGCTTCGCCCATCGGCCATTTCGTAAAATAGACCTTATGATGATCGGCACCAAACTGTACATCGGGTGGGAAAATCACCTGATAATGTTCATCACAATGTACCGACACATTTGCCCAATACAGCATCGACTGGATCATTTGGGTCGGGTTTGTCACCATAATCTTGGCTTCCACCCACGAACGGTTCGGATACACCGAAACGCCCACCGACCATTTCAGGCGATGGCGCAGCTCCGTCTCGCCCACCCAGATCGTCTTGCTGCCATCCGTATTTTCCTGCATCTTCCAGTTGGTCGGCAAATACGTCGTTGCCCGGTGATGGTCCGGAATATTCCATTCCACACCGCCCGACAGCCAGGCGCCCAACATACCGATCAGGGCAGGCTTCACACCGGTCTGCGTATAGAAGAAATGATAATCATTGGTTTTGTCGGTCGCCGAGAAAATACGGCCGCCGATTTCCGACAAGACAGAGATATTCACATACTCATTGCCCAGGCGCAACACATTGTATTCCTGATCGACCACATGCTCGGTCAGCACATCATACAACGGATACGGATAAATGTAACCCTCTGCTCCCTGGTAAACACGCCCGGTAAAAAAGATAGGATCTACTTCCGGACTCCCGATCTGATAGGTCGGAATCTTCTCTTTCACGGCTTTCATTTCCACCTGTTGCCCCCAGGCTGGAAGAGAAAGCACCGCCAATAAAGGTAAAACTAACTTTGCTTTCATAGGATATGACCTAAAGTGTTTATGTGTTATTTAAGATAAGCTATTAAAAGTAATTTATTTTCCCGTTTCCGGGAGCATTCCAACAGATGTTTGACAACATAAGGTCATAATCAAAATGACCGGATAACGGTTTTATCCTAATCCGGACAATTCAATGTAACCGATTTGTCTTCCTCATTCTATAACACCATTTCCTTTGATCCTATTCAACTTTTAACGATTGATCGTTTTCGCGCGCACGCGCGTTACTCTCTCTCTCAATTAAATTATACTTTCATTTTCTTTACTATTCTCTGCTATACTTTTATTTCCTATACTTTGTGCACTTATCACTGTGCAAACGGGGGTTTGCACGGTGATAACCGGGGTTTTCACAGGGGAAGCCCTGACTTTGACTTCAGGAAGTGGAACCAGTTGTTGCGTATTCGTTCTTTTCTCTTGAAAGAAAAGAGCCATAACATCAAGATCATATTCATACTTTTGGCTTGCCCCGAAAATCGAAAACGAAACCGCAAGGAATCGATTTTGATTCCCGTTTATTTCATTTAAAAAGGTAGGCAGAAAAGAGTAAAGCCAAGCCTTTGTTTTGATTGAAATCAGAATGGAACACAGAACGTTTCCACCGCCTTCGGCGGCAGAAACGTTTTTAGTTACCTTTGCTGTAGGCATAAGAAGCAAGCCGGTTTTTTCTTGGGCTTTTAATTCCACAAAAGAGTATGGCTCTTTGTCCTGCGAATTGAAGATTGGTCGTCGGAGGCCGTATAGAAGAATGCTCATTGACAGGACATGGCTTATGCCTTTATCCATCAACAACAGTAACAATTATTATCATGGCAAAGAAAGCAAAAAAAGTCAAGACGGCCAAAGGTGCGGAACTTCGGATAGTCAATCCCGATGCGGCGGGGATAGACATCGCGGACGGTATCATGCAAGTTTGCGTCCCTGCCGACCGCTCCAAGGACAACAACCGCGCGTTCGGAGCGTATACATCCGACCTGCACGCCATCTCGGCATGGCTCAGAGAGTGCGGCATAAAGACAGTCGCAATGGAATCCACCGGGGTTTACTGGATACCGCTGTTCTGCCGTCTTCAGGAGGACGGGATGGATGTCGTATTGACCAACGCAAGGGACGTGAAGAACATAACGGAGAGGAAAACCGACGAGTCGGATGCCAAATGGCTGATGTTGCTGCACCAGTACGGGTTGCTCAAGGCAAGTTTCCAACCGCACAACGACGCCAAACGGATGAGGACACTCACCCGTCATCGTGACACCCTCTCCCGTGAGGCTTCAAGCATAGTCCTGCGTATGCAGAAAGCCATGCAGCAGATGAACATAAAATTTACGCTTGTCCTGTCTGACATTACGGGAAAATCCGGCATACGTATCATCGAGGCCATTCTTGCAGGTGAACGTGACCCCAAGAAACTTGCGGACTTGGCCGACATCCAGTGCAAGACTCCGAAAGAGGAAATAGCCAAGGCGCTTGAGGGCAACTGGGAAGAAGACCTCCTGTTTGTCCTCAGGCAAAACTATGACACTTTCAAGCATTTTTGCGCCCAACTTGACCGATGCGACACGGAACTGGAGAAACTTATGGAAAACTATCGCACGGAGGTTGCCGGAACAGGGCGTCCGTCATACAGTCCGACGAAAAAACGTCGTGACTATCACAAGCGTAAACGGAATGTAGGCTTCGATGTGGAAAGAAAGGCATATGACATGTGGGGAGTGAATGTCTTTGAGATACCCGGAATAAGCCACCTGACCGCACTTGGACTGATGAGTGAGTTGGGACACGACTTTACCCGGAAGTTCCCATCTTCCAAACAGTTTTGCTGTTGGTGCAACATCGCACCGAATACCAAAATATCAGGAGGGAAAAGAATATCAAGCCACGTGCCACACCGTCGGAACAATGTCGGATTGATTTTTAGAAGTATCGCTTCTTCGCTCGCCAATGCGAAGAACCAGTTGGGAAACTTCTACCGCAGGATACGTTCACGGGCCGGAGGTAAAGCCGCAGTCATTGCCACCGCCCACAAGGTCGCTGAGATATTCTTTGCCATGGTTGCAAACCAGACAACTTATAATCCGGAAAAAGTAGGTATAGACGAGAAAGTATTACTCGAAAAACGGATTGCGAGATACAAGCGTGAATTAGAACGGATTACAGGAATGCATATTGAAATAGGCAATGCATGTGTTCCATAGAAGAAGAAGAAAAAAGCCGGCGTGTTTTGATGAAAAGCCGGCGCGAATTGATAAAAATATGCCGGGAAATTTGAGGTTAAAATGAGGCCGGAAGATGGTGTTCTATTAGTAGCTTCGTTTTAACACAAAAAAGCTCAGCAAGACTAATCCTGCTGAGCTATACTGATTACTTCTATTCAGTAAATAGAATCAGTTACTGATGCTTTAAACTAATCAATAGAATTATCTCTTCAAACTACTATTCAACTGTGCATCTGTAGAAGGATATGGAAGATAAATGGATTTTTCTCCTTGCCAAGTTACATTTGCAGGTACTTCTACTCGATTCTTACGCATAACACCCGGAGCAACTTCGATCGGCTCATTTGCCTTACGTTCGTTAAACGTTTGTTCCAATAATTCCATACGCAACTGATCATCACGACGGGTTACCAAAGCGACCCAATAGCCAGCTACTTCCCAACCATGTTCTGCTAATGCTGCATTGGCAAAGGCTTCACCACTCAAACCTGATTGCAACGGTTCCAATCCGGCACGTTCACGTACCTGATTGATACAGTCGTAAGCCATCGCATTCGGTGAACCATCAGCACGCGCCTGAGCCTCAGCATACCACAGCAATACTTCAGAATAACGGATCAGACGATGACGATGCCCATTACACATATCGTAACTCGCGGGCTTCGTATAATCATAGTCTGTATCACCAACACCAACGGTAAAGATAGAAAACATCGGATGCTGTTCTGGAATCTTTTCATCCCACCAATCTAACAAATTTGTTTCCCCTTTACGGCCATTATTATCCAAAATCTTTGGATTATAAGTTGCATCTTTACGAGGGCCTGCTGGGAATTCTTTCCAGAACTTGAGTTCACCCCAACCATCACCCCATCCGCCAAGCGATTCGAACAGGTTACTAGAAGTCATCTGTGAGTCTTCATCCCAAAGGAAAGATCCTGAATAACTGATACCTACAACTGTTTCATTCGTATTATTATGACTTGGAGCATAAACATTCTTATAATCAGACTCCAATATATACTCATACGTACCAGCATTTACCCCATCAATAACCGCCTTGGCCTGTTCAGCAGCCTTTGCATAATATTCCGTTTTCTTCAATGGCCAACCAGCCATTGCCATATAAACGGCAGATAACGTAGATTGTGCAGCTTGCCTAGTAATATAAATATTTGTTGTTCCAATTTTTCTTGGCTCTGAAGAATAATCTGTAGGCAATGTCGCAATACAATCTAACAAGTCTTTTTCAATCTGCATATAAACTTCTTCAACAGTAGCTAAAGGACGTTCATAATTCACTTCTGTATCTAATACTAAAGGGACTTGCCCCCACCGACGCACCAACCAGAAGTAATTAACTGCCCGCCAAAACTTAGCTTGCCCAATAGCAATGTTAATTTCCACCTCGCTAGTCGGAGTTCTGTCCGCATTCAGTATAATGTAGTTAGAGGCCTTAATTGCCGCATAAGAAGTACTCCAGGCTGCTTCAACTCCTTTATTCGCATTAGTAGGATAAAAAGCATCTACCTGTGCATAATCTTGTTTATTACTACCCGGATTTGTTGTCAAATCATCACCCTGCCAAGACGGAATGGTCGGGTTTGTATTAGTTTGTAAATCACATACTTTACGATATAGAGCATACGTACTCATGTCCAATTCTTCTTGAGAAGAAAAGAAAGTACTAGGAGTCAACTTTCCTTTTGGATCTTCATCCAAAAAATCATTACAAGAAGTTGACAATAGAGTTAAACCCAAAGCACATAATATATATTTTGTTTTCATCGCGTGATAATCATTTTAATGTTAGAAATTCATACGAACACCAATTGTATAAGTCCTATTCAACGGATAGGCACCCATATCGATACCATCATTGATATCCACACTGCCGTTTGAAGTATCCATAAACGAGATACCTGCCGGATCCATACCTTTATAGCTTGTAATTGTAAACAAATTCTGGCAACTGAACGTAAACCTTAAATCAGCGAACTTAGCTACTTTCTTTGGTAAATTATACGACAAACTGATATTGTCCAACCGGAAGTAGTCTGCTGATTCTAGCCATTTCGTAGAAGCTGCCTGATAATTATTACCTTCCACTTTTACAGAAGGATAACGTGCAGACTGACCTAATTTATCAAATGAATTTTCCCACGCTTCTTTCAAAGTAATGAAAGCAAAATCTCCGGTAATAGCCGCTCCAGTGTAACGAACCAAATTCAAACGATCGGCGCCAAATGCTCCAGTAAAGAATACATTCAAATCCCAATTTTTCCAACTCAAAGTATTGTTCCAACCCAATGTAAAATCAGGTGTAGCCTTACCAATAAAGGTACGATCGTTAGCATCAATTACTCCCGAATTGTCTAAATCCTGATAAGAATCTTTTCCACTCTCATCCAAGCCTGTCCATACATAACCATAGAATGCTCCTATCGGTTGTCCTACTTCTACTCGTGTCACACCGTCATTCGGAATCATTCCGGCTGCCGGAGTCGAACCTGAAATGAATTCCATTCCACCCAACGACTTCACTTCATTCTTCAAATAAGTTCCCGTAATGTTTGTATTCCAACTAAAATCTTTCTGATCAATCACCAATGCATTGATTGAAAAGTCCAAGCCTCGGTTGCTAATCTCTCCAGCATTTACCCAATACGATCCACCTCCATCATAATTAGGAATCGTTTTTTTCAGCAACCCATCTTTAGTTTGTTTATCAAAATAATCTAACGAAACATTCAACCGATGATTTAAGACTGAGAAATCAAGGCCTAAATCGAATTGATGCGTTGTTTCCCAGGATAAATCTGGTGTTGCTACACTCTGCCCTAACCAATAGCCAGTATATTTTGAAGCTCCACCAAATGCATATTGCACCTGGCTCATTAAGCCCAATGTTTCATAGGGCTCAATAGCCTGACTACCAACCAAACCATAGCTGGCACGCAACTTCAAATCAGAAAAAATATTCTGTTGCTGCATAAACTCTTCATTACTAATAGTCCATGCCGCAGCAATAGAGGGGAAATAACCCCATTTGTCATTGAAGAACTTAGAAGAGCCATCCGCGCGGAATGTTCCGGTCAACAAATAACGATCTGCATAATTATACATCACACGAGCCACGCCAGACATCAATGCCCATTTAGAATAACTGTTATCTGTCTTACGACTAGAAGCCATATTGATATTCCACCAACCACCGCTTTCGGTCATTAGATTAGACCCTTCTATTTTCATCATACGATATTCTGAAGTCGTAGCTTCATAAACAGCCGTAGCAGTCAATGCATGATCTCCCCATTTACCAGCGTATGTCAAATTATTTGTTGTCTGCAAAGTCATCCGATAGGCATCTTGGTTAGACAATGAGCTTTGTGTTGCGACTTTTGTAGTTGAGAAAGAATAAGATTTCACATCATTGTAATCGATGCCATTTGTTGTAGTAAATGTCAAACCTGGAAGGATATTAAACTTCAAATCAATACGAGCATTTACAATATCCGTCATTGTTTCCCCCGCTTGTTCTTTCAATAGGCCGACAGGATTCAAAGCATTCAAAGCACAATAACTATCCCGATAATATGAGCCATCTTCTTTCTGTATTTGAGTAACAGGAGAATAGTTCATAGCAATCGTCACAATATTATCTTTGGATGCACTAAAATTTCCTCCCTTTTTCACATTATGTGAAGCATTTACGTCTGCCGTCAAACTCAACCAGTCCGTCAGTTTTGAAGTAATATTAGCACGTGCCTGATAACGCTTATTGGTATTCTCAATAACTACACCTTCTTGTCCTACATAATTCGCAGATACCAAATACTGGGTATTTTCATTACCGTTAGAAAATGTCAACTTATAATCTTGAGTCAAGCCCGTTTGGAAAATCGCATCCTGCCAGTCTGTTCCGGCTGTTCCATTCTGGAATGCCGTTAACTGATCTTGCGAGAAGGTATTAGGAATATAGGTATTATATGCCGTTGCAAATTCATAAGGACTCAAGGTTTCATAACGCTTGGCTACGGTTCCAATACCTATCTGCGCATCAAATGTAATCTGTTTTACATTGGCTTTACCGGTCTTGGTTGTAATCAAGACAACACCATTCGCACCACGCGAACCGTAGATTGCTGTTGAAGAAGCATCCTTCAACACTTGCATTGACTGGATATCTTCAGGGTTCAAACCAGTTAATCCACTTTCGCGAACGATACCGTCGATTACATACAACGGGTCGTTACTGCGGTTGATTGAGCCCGAACCACGCACACGGATCTTAACCGTTCCACCCGGCACACCGCTATTCTGCACCTGCACACCGGAAACACGTCCTTGCAATGCGTCTGACACCTGTACAATCGGCTGGTCTTTAAAGCTCTTACTATCCAAGACGGCTACTGATCCCGCCAAGTCGGCTTTACGAACTACACCATAACCTACAACAACCAGTTCATCCAGATTCTGTGAATCTTCCTTTAAAGTAACATTCAGTTTCGTCTGGTTTTCACTACTATTTCTTCGGTTGTATAACCGATATAAGAAATCTGCAATGTAGCATTTCCCGGAACTGACAAGGTAAAACGACCATCCATATCGGTCATGGTTCCATTTGTCGTTCCTTTCTCGATCACATTCACGCCCATTAGCGGTTCACCTTTCTGGTCAACGACTGTTCCGGTGACAGAAATGGCCTGTTGTTGTTCTTGTACTACCGGGCTTGATTCATTTGCAACAGCTAAAGTTGTGCCGCCCAGCAACATTCCCGCCATCAAAGGCATTGTTTGAAGAAGTCGCTTCAATCCGGGATAAAATAATCCCGCAGGTATCACATTCTTTTTCATAAATTAATTATATAAGTTTTTTTCGTATTTCAAATCGTCAGGCCGGAACGGTTAAATATGTCCTGCGCCTTTTCAATTTTAGCATCATTATAAAGCTGTATTTATAAAGAAAAATAATTAAAACTTCTTACAGCCTCATCATTTTATAATCTCCGATTACAAAAGTAAACTATTTTTAAATAGTAAACCCAATAAGCAATATGTTTTATAATACATCTCGAATATTATTAACAAACACACACTAAAAAACAGTCTATTTCTGTAATAATTTCATAAATATGATGAGGTTCAAAATATAATTCAGAAGGAAAATGAGGATATTTGTTTTCAATTTATTCTTTGACCGCCACTACAAAAAAAGGGCACGCCTCGCTGGACGTGCCCTTTCATCTGTAAAAAAGTCTGTTTATGTTTTGAGGTTTATAGATGGAGTCATTCCATTTCTTTTGCCCGATAAGCTACGGCATACAGATGCATTTGCTTGACCATCGCCACCAGACCATTCGAACGGGTGGGCGAGAGGTGTTCTTTCAGTCCGATCTTCTCGATGAAATACAAGTCGGCGTCCAGAATTTCCTGCGGTGTGTGGCCGGACAGGACGCTGATGAGCAGCGACACGATTCCTTTCACAATGACGGCATCGCTGTCGCCCTGGAAGAGAATCTTCCCGTCTTTATAATCGGCCTGAAGCCATACACGGCTCTGGCAGCCTTCGATCAGGTTACTTTCCGTCTTATATTTTTCGTCGAGCGGCGGCAGACTGTTGCCGAGGTCAATCAGCAGGGCATATTTGTCCATCCAATCGTCGAAGGCTGAAAACTCTTCGATCACATTGTCTTGAATTTCGTTGATAGTCATATTTGCGGTATTTTAAATTCGCTGCAATATTCGGGAAATATTCTGACATCTGCAAATAAGAAAGGCAGAGATTGCGTGATGGAAAAACTTTCGGGCAAGGAACGCCGAGTAGTGGAAATAATCCGTATCTTTAGGCAATTCAACCATGAAAATAAACAGTATGTATTGTCGAAATCAATTGTTTCTGGCATGGGTGATGTTCATTCTTTGCCAGATCATACCGATTCCTGTAAAATCAGAAGAGGCAGACAGTTTGAAACGGCATCGGTTGTCGCATCAGTTGGAGTTTAATCTAAGAGAGGGTTATTTGTTGAACACGCATCCTTTCTTTGGTGGAGAAAATAAATTTAACGAACCTATGCGAAGTGCCGGATCGGTTCATCTAAAATATGCATTCCGCTTTGATCCTCATTCCCGGTGGGGAAGCCAATACCCGGATGTTTATCAGGGAATTGGGCTGGCTTGTCATGCATTCCGGAACCGGGAGGAAATGGGTGTTCCCTGGAGTGCCTATGTCTTTCAAGGAGCGCCTATTACCCGGCTTACTCCTTCGCTTACGCTGGACTACGAATGGAACTTCGGGGTTTCGTGGGGCTGGAAAAAATATGATCCGCAACTGAACCCGCGTAATATGGTGGTCGGTTCGAAGATGAATGCTTATATCAATCTGGGCTGGCTGCTAAACTGGCAGGTCAACAACAACTGGCGTCTGACGGCAGGTGTGGATGTGACGCATTTTTCCAACGGCAATACACATTATCCTAATGCCGGTGTCAACTCCGTGGGTGGACGTGTAAGTCTGATCCGGACATTCGGGACGCATGCGTATCGGACATCAACCGAAGCACGGCGCAAAGCCCGGGCAGAAATTGAGCGTTACTTCAGCTATGACGTGGTTCTTTATGGAGCCGTCCGGCGAAAAGGAATTATCTGGCCCGACGATCGGGTGTTAGTTCCGGGAGCATTTGGTGTTGCCGGCATCAATATCAATCCGATGTATAATCTGAATGCCTGTTTCCGGGCCGGGATTTCGTTGGATGCCCAGTATGATGAGAGCGCCAACATCAAAGACCATGTAGCCGGAGATGACCGGACGGCGGAGAATATCCGGTTTTATCGCCCACCTTTCCGGGAGCAATTCGGTGTGGGATTATCTCTCCGGGCAGAACTGGTGATGCCTATCTTTTCCATCAACCTGGGTGTTGGCCACAATGTATTTTACCAAGGAGAAGACCTAAAAGGATTTTATCAGATAGCAGCCTTGAAGACATCCATCACTCGCCGGCTGTTCTTGCATGTCGGCTATCAGTTGCGTAATTTCAAAGACCCGAATAACCTGATGTTAGGTTTGGGATATCGGTTTAACGGAAGATAAGGAAGGAATATAAAAACAGATTTCACGGATACATTTTGTGTGCATACCGTGAAATCTGCTGATACGGGTTATTGATATTGATAAACGACTTCCAGTACCGTCTGGCCGACAGCCTTCAATACTTCTTTGTCGATATTCTTCATATTGTCATTCTGGGTATGCCAGTGCGCCCGGAATCCTTTATCAGACTGCGGATCATAGTTGATGATATCCAGACAAGGAATGCCAGTCTCTTGAATAACGGCTTCATGGTCGTCGGTCACTCCTCCGCCATCGGCATTGATGAAGAATTTGCCATAGCCCAAGTTACGCGCGGTTTCCCACACTTTATCCACATAACGGGCGGCATGACGCATGGAAATATATTCTTTATAAAACACAGCGTCTTTAGCTCCAACCATATCCAGGAGGATTCCGAAATCGGCCTTGTAACCTTTGATATGCGGGTTCTTTCCCCAGAAACGGCTGCCAAGGCACCAAGTTCCGCTTTTGTAGCCATATTTATCTTCGGCAAAATCCGGAATGCCGTAATCTTCCGCATCGAAGAAGATGATATCGACACCTACAGCCGGTGCTTTCTGTTGCAGCTGACGGGCGATCTCAAGCAAGACACCCACACCACTGGCTCCATCGTCGGCTCCGTCGATCGGCTTATGCAGGTTTTCCTTATTCGGGTCTGCATCTGAGTACGGACGTGTATCCCAATGGGCAAAAAGCAGGATGCGCTTTTCGCTCTCCGCATTATATGTTCCGATTATATTCTTCGACTCGAGCGGTGTTCCGTCGTAGGCTGTCAGCGTCATTTCCTGTTCATGAACTTGCGCGCCGAAGCGTTTCAACTCGCTGGCCAGGTAATTTCCACATTGCTTATGAGCCGGTGTATTAGGCACACGCGGGCCAAAATCGACCTGACGCTGCACATACAGATAAGCACTGTCGGCATCAAAAGCCGGTGTGTCCGACTGGGCCTGTGCTACCACCGGTTCTGACGAAGGCTCGTTGTTGTCTGTAACGGCCGGTTTGCTGCTGCACGACCAGAGGGCCGATGCTGCCAATAAATAAAGTAATCGAATCATGATCTACTGTATTTTGAGTTTTTTTACTGTCTTGCTGATTGCACCTGGCGCATGACACGGAGGAAGTTGCCGCCCCATATCCCGCTGATATCGGTTTCTGAATAGCCTTCTTTCAAAAGGTGCATGGTAATGTTAATCAGTTCATTGCTTGCCCGGCAGCCGATCAGTTCGCCGTCGCCATCAAAATCAGAGCCAATGCCGACATGCTCCACTCCAATCAGATCGACCATGTGATTGATATGCCGGATGGCATCGCTCACCGAAGCTTTCTCGGCTTCCTCATTGATAAATCCTTTGTAAAGGCAAAGCTGCACGACACCACCTTGTCCGGCAATCGCCTTCAGCTGATCGTCGGTCAGATTCCGCGGATGATTGCACAATGCACGCGCCGATGAATGCGAGGCGATAATCGGATAACGGCTGCATTCCAGGACATCATAGAACGTCGATTCGGCCGCATGCGAAATATCCACCATGACGCCTAAGCGATTCATCTCGGCCACCATCTGTTTGCCCAGCGGACTCAAGCCTTTCCATTCGCCCTTACCGCGTGCCGAATCGCACAAGTCATTGTCTCCGTTGTGGCACAACGTAATGTAACTGACACCCATATCGCGGAATTTCCGTACATTGTTCACATCTTTTCCCAACGCATATCCGTTCTCAATGCCCAAGAAGATAGCTTTCTTCCCTACCTGTTTGAGGCGGAGCAGATCATCGGGAGTGCGGGCAATGCCCATGCGTGTCGGATTCAGCTGTTCCTGGCGGATCACTTCCTTCAAGCGCTCTTCAGCATAGGCCGTTGCCTTCGCCAACGAAGCCTCATCCCGTTCGCCCTGTGGAATATAAGCCACCATGAAAGCGGCGTCGATCCTGCCTTCCTCCATAAAAGGCAGGTTCACTTTTCCTCCCTGTTTTTCTCCGATATTGAAATGCCCCGGAAAGATCATAGGCGTATCGGTATGCGAATCGAGGGTGACAATCCGCTGATGCAATTCTTTCGCCTGCCGGAAAATACGGGCCTCTTCAATGAAATGGTTGAAGAGCGCCTGGGCTTCTTCGTCTCCATGAATGGCCATCGCTTCCGGATGCCACTGTACGCTGAAGACAGATTTCTCCGGATGACGCATGCCCTCATTGATTCCGTCAGGAGCGACGGCTGTCTGCACAAATTCGGGCGCTACGTCCTTCACCGCCTGGTGATGGAACGAATTGACGGCGATCTCACAGCCGTCTTCGAGATGCACGGTATGCGAGGCTTCTTCGCGCGCCATCTTCTGGCTGTGCTTGATCACATCCGTGTCTGCCTGTGAATAAATGTCCTGATAAAGCGTTCCGCCAAAGGCGGCATTCAGCATCTGATGACCACGGCAAATGCCCATCAGCGGAATCTGGCGATTCGATGCCAGGCGGATCAGCAGCAAGTCATAACGGTCGCGCAAGGTATCGACATCCTGCAAGGCCGGAAGCGGTTCTTCGCCCACGAAAAGCGGATTGATATCGCCGCCGCCACTCATCAGAATGCCGTCTAAATCCTGCACTACGGCCGTAAGCACACGTAAGTCGGTTGTCGCAGGAATCACCACCGGAGCGCCGCCTGCCTGAATAACCGACTGGATATATGTCTCTGCCAGACACGTCTGACCATCTTTGCGGTTGGCCGAAATGCCGATGCGCGGCAAAGACTCTGCCGGCCGGAAACGATCGGCCTCATCCAACACCGAGGCCATTTGATATGAAGCGTTCATCGTTCTGTCAAACTTATAAACATTCGACTCAGCGCCTGCTTATGCGTCAATATTCGCATACGTAGCGTTCTCTTCGATAAATTCGCGACGCGGACCTACGTCTTCGCCCATCAGCATGGAGAAGATCTGATCGGCTTCAGCCGCATTATCGATGGTGATCTGTTTTAGTGTCCGGTTTTCCGGATTCATAGTGGTTTCCCACAACTGGTGATCACTCATTTCACCCAAACCTTTGTATCGCTGTGTCTGAATCTGCTTTTCATCGCCGCCACCATACTTCAGGATAAATGCCTGACGCTGCTGGTCGGTCCAACAATATTCTTCTACTTTTCCTTTCTTGCACAAATAAAGCGGAGGAGTTGCCAGATACACATAACCATTTTCAATCAGGGCACGCATACGGCGGAAGAAGAAGGTCAGGATCAGCGTGGCGATATGGCTACCGTCGACATCGGCATCAGTCATGATGATGACCTTATGATAACGCAGCTTATCTGTATTCAGGGCTTTTGGATCATCTTCTGTACCAATGGTAACACCCATAGCCCGATAAATATTCTGGATTTCCTCGCTTTCGAACACCTTGTGATCCATTGCCTTTTCCACATTCAGGATTTTTCCGCGCAACGGAAGAATAGCCTGGAACTTACTGTCGCGTCCCTGCTTGGCAGTTCCGCCGGCCGAATCACCCTCGACCAAGAACAACTCGCACAACGAAGCATCTTTCGACTGGCAGTCGGCCAGTTTTCCGGGCAGTCCGCCACCGGTCAGAGGCGACTTGCGCAATACCTGTTCACGTGCCTTGCGGGCAGCCTGACGGGCTGATGCGGCCAAGACCACTTTCTCGACAATTGTCTTTGCCTCTTTCGGATGCTCTTCCAGATAATACCCCAAAGCTTCACCAACAGCCTGATCAACAGCACCCGTTACTTCCGAGTTACCCAGCTTCGTCTTCGTCTGACCTTCAAACTGAGGCTCTGCCACCTTGATCGAAATCACGGCCGTCAGTCCTTCACGGAAGTCGTCACCCTGGATTTCCACTTTGGCCTTTTCCAGCAACTTGGAATCTTCAGCATACTTCTTCAGCGTACGCGTCAGTCCACGACGGAAACCGGCCACATGCGTACCACCTTCAATCGTGTTGATATCATTGACATACGAGAAAACACTTTCGTTGTACGACGTATTGTATGTCATCGCCACTTCCACCGGAATGCCCTGCTTTTCCGTTACGATATGGATCACATCCGGAATCAGTTTTTCTTTTGAGCGGTCAATATAACGTACAAACTCCTTCAGTCCTTCATCAGAGTGGAATATTTCCGACTTATAGGAACCATCGTCTTTCTTCACCCGTTTATCGGTCAGACGCAAGGTAATACCGGCATTCAGGAAGGCTAACTCACGCAAGCGCGTAGCCAAAATATCATATTTGTATTCAGTGACGGTAAAGATACTGCCATCCGGTTTGAAGGTGATAGTCGTTCCCGTAGAATCGGCATCGCCCACCACCTGCACGTCGTGCAACGGCTTTCCACACGAGAACTCCTGCATATAGACATGACCGTTACGGCGTACTTCAGCTTTCAGATAAGTTGAAAGGGCATTCACACACGAAACACCCACACCATGCAGACCACCAGACACCTTATAAGTTCCTTTATCGAATTTACCGCCGGCGTGAAGCACAGTCAAAACGACTTCCAATGCTGATTTTCCTTCTTTCTCATGAATATCGACCGGAATACCACGTCCGTTGTCAGTTACAACAATTGAATTGTCTTCATTGATTACCACATCGACAAGGGTACAATAACCGGCCAAAGCCTCATCAATTGAGTTATCAACCACTTCGTACACTAAATGGTGAAGGCCTTTTTCGCTAATATCGCCAATATACATCGCCGGTCTTTTGCGTACAGCTTCTAACCCTTCAAGTACCTGAATACTGTCCGCAGAATAGTCTGAAGATGTATTCTTAATTTCTTCACTCATGAGTCTATCACGTTTTAAATCAGTAAAAATCTTTCTTATTATTAAGCTAACAAAGGTACTTATAATTATCGAGAGTAGAGAATTCCAGGCGTGTAAAAAAGTAAAAAAGTAGCATAAAAAAAGGAGAGAATCTATCAATCTGATACATTCTCTCCATGTAGCCCGTGGGGGAATCGAACCCCCCTTTCAAGAATGAAAATCTTGCGTCCT
>ERZ779865.199-NODE-199-length-56980-cov-6.919192_pt1 | contig 56980 bp, 50 predicted proteins | sample MGYA00433088_ERZ779865 | MGnify/ENA primary metagenome ERZ779865 (study PRJEB29588, sample SAMEA2151703) | human gut metagenome | biome: human gut; feature: human-associated habitat; material: faeces | place: Denmark | collected 2008/2010 ... | reverse complement strand
AATAACAAAGCCCCAGCTTGTGAAAGTCGGGGCTTTGTGCTAAAAAAAGAAGGTGTGCTTTTTGACACACCTTCTTTTTATATACAATAATATAATTGTATTATGCTATTAATATAATACAGCAAGTTCATCACCAATTTGCATATCAATCATGATCATCCCATCAACCACTGGCAAAGAAACCGCTTTCTGATTTAACAACAAACTGACAGGAGCTGATTTTTCCCGAGGAAGCTTTACACGGAAATTTCCTTTACAAAGAGCTTTTACTCTCATTACTTCGACCTTTCCATTCTTCCATTCCGCCGATACTTCTGCACCGCCCCGAGCCTTTAATCCTGAAAAACTTCCATTCGGCCAGGCCGCAGGTAATGCCGGTAGCACTTCTATACAGCCATTCTGACTTTGAAGCAACATTTCAGCCATACCAGCACAACCACCAAAATTACCATCTATCTGAAAAGGAGGATGTGCACAGAAAAGATTAGGATACGTTCCTCCGCCATTCACCATATTTGTACCTGTATCTACACAAGGACGTAGTAAATCCGTCAGTAACTTCCAGGCATGATCTCCATCATGCAGGCGAGCCCAGAAATTAATCTTCCAGGCCATCGACCAACCCGTACTTTCATCACCTCGTATTTCCAAAGTCTTACGGGCAGCCTCAGCTAATTCTGGTGTCTTATCCAATGAAATCTCATTCCCCGGATATAATCCATACAAATGAGAAACATGACGATGATGCGGTTCAACCTCTTCATATTCCTGTAACCACTCCATAATACGTCCGTCTTTTCCAATAGATGTCGGCATCAGGCGAGCCTTCTTTTCGGCCAAGATCTTAACAAAATCCGAATCTGTACCCAATACTTCTGCAGACGCAATCGTATTAGTAAAAAGCTCACGAATAATCTGATTATCCATAGTCGAACCCGCACAAATGCTTACAGTATTTCCATTCGGTAACCGATAAGCATTCTCTGGTGAAGTTGTCGGTGCTGTTACCAGGTACTTCGACTTAGGGTCTTCCACCAGCATATCAACAAAGAACTGAGCCGCTCCACGCATGACCGGATAGACATCTGCCAGATAAGCCGAATCCCGTGTATATAAATAATGTGTATATAAATGCTCGCACAACCAAGCCGCCGAAGTATTGGTCGCTCCCCACGACGGATGTTCGCCCGGAGCAGTAAATTCCCAGACATTCCCCAGAATATGCGTTACCCATCCTTTGGCATTATAATATGCCTTCGCCGTACGTTCGCCACTTGCCACCTGCTGCTTGGTCCACTCAATCAGCGGAAGATGCAATTCCGACAAGTTGGTCACCTCTGCCGGCCAATGATTCATCTGCAAATTAATATTCAGGTGATAATCGCCATTCCAAGGCGTATGGATCGTATTACACCACAAGCCCTGTAAATTAGGAGGCAGCAATCCCACACGGGTAGAAGAAATCAGCAAATACCGCCCGAACTGAAAATACAAAGCTTGCAAACCCGGATCATTCTTATCCTGGGCAAAAGCAGCCAAACGGCGGTCGATAGGCCAACTCTCCCGTTCGGAAGAACCCAAATCCAAGGTTACCCGATTGAAATATTGCTGATACGCCGAGATATGTTCACGCTCAAGCGCGGTATAAGTCTTTCCAGAAGCCTGCTCCAACAACCGAGAAACCTGTCCGGCATAATCAGGCTGGAAATAATCCGTTGCCATACTCACCAGCAAGATTGCCTCCGAGGCATCTTTAACCGAAACTCTTCCGTCTTGAGCCGTCATCGAACCACCTTTAGGCAACAACACACGAGCACAAGCGGCAAACTTCATTCCCCGGCAAGCTGTTGTGTCTACTCCATCCGGCAACTGTCCTTCGAGCCACAAATCATTCCCTTCTAAACGCAGCGAAGCATGTTCCGGACGATTCATGGTAAACGAGAAATTCAGAGCCTTCTCTACGTCGGCTGTCAGATGAATCACCCCTACATCCTGCGTAAAAGAAGTAAACGATTCACGTACAAAAGAGACACCGCCACGCTTGAAAGACGTTGTTGTCACCGCTTCCTGCAAATCCAGCTGCCTACGGTAATTACTCACCGAATCAGCGGAAGCATACGCATAATCAATCTCTAGATTTCCGAACAACTGATAACTTCCGTAAGGAACATTCGCACCATCACCTTGTCCGCTTCCAGCACCTTTACAAACAAAAGTCTGATACATCAACTGTTGTGCCTCATCATTCCGGCCTTCAAACAGCAAACGGCGAATAGCCGGCAGGGAATAACTGGCTTGCGGATTATCCGTATCCTGTTTACTACCCGACCATAGAGAAATTTCATTCAACACCACTTTCTCTTTTTCCAGACCACCATCCGGCATCATCCCCAGACGTCCGTTTCCCAAGGGAAAAGTCTCTTCCCACATCCGAGCTGGCCTATCGAAAAAATAGGCAGTCGAACTGGCTGTTTTCACTTTTACTTCCTTGCAGGCAAATAACCCGGCAAGCAATAAAAAAGCACAACAGCCACCCATGATTTTCATTACTAGTTTTTTCATCTCTTATTTTGATTAAGTTAGAAACTCTGCATGTCGCACAATCGCTTATAATAACCATCCAGCTTCAATAAATCTTCATGGCATCCACGTTCCACGATCTCACCTTCGTGCATTACACATATTTCATCGGCATTCTTAATAGTCGACAAACGGTGTGCGATAACGATCGTCGTTCGGTTACGCATTAAATTTTCCAAGGCTTCCTGCACAAGATGTTCCGATTCTGTATCCAATGCCGAGGTTGCCTCGTCCAGAATCAAAATCGGCGGATTCTTCAAGATCGCCCGCGCAATACTGATACGCTGCCTTTGCCCACCGGACAATTTTCCTCCACGGTCACCAATATTGGTATCGTATCCATGCTCCGAAGCCATGATAAAATCGTGGGCATTGGCGATTTTGGCTGCTTCTTCCACTTGCTCCCGTGTGGCACCTTCCACACCAAAAGCAATATTATTGAAGAAAGTATCATTAAACAGAATCGCTTCCTGATTGACATTTCCCATCAAGCCACGCAGATCCACCAGTTTCACCTGACGGATATCCGTATCATCAATCGCTATCGAACCTTCCGTTACATCATAGAAACGAGGTAACAAATCAACTAACGTGCTCTTTCCCGAGCCCGACTGCCCTACTAAAGCCACCGTTTTACCTTTCGGAATCGTCAGATTAATTCCTTTCAGCACCCAATCATTCCGATAGCGGAACCAAACATTCCGATATTCGATAGCATGGGTAAATTTCACTGGCTTGGGTTGTTCCGGATCATTGATATCCGATTGAGCCATCAGAATTTTGTCGATTCGAGTCATTGAAGCCAAACCTTTCTGAATAGCATAGGCCGCCTTACTCAAATCTTTCGCCGGATTAATAATACTATAGAATATAACCAAATAATAAATAAAGGTAGCCGCATCAATCGAACTGTTATTGCTTAAGATTAATGAACCACCATACCATAAAACTACTGCGATCGTAGCCGTACCCAAAAATTCACTCATCGGATGAGCCATTTGCTGCCGACGATATACCCGTGTCGTTGTCTGACGAAACAGTTCGTTAGCCCGCTCAAAACGGTCTTGTATCTTTTTCTCAGCATTAAAAGCCTTGATAATACGCAAACCTCCTAAGGTTTCTTCGATCTGGCTCATCAAAGCGCCCCATTGCTGTTGTCCTTCCAGCGAACGACGCTTCAACTTCTTCCCTACTTGTCCCATCACATAACCAGCAAAAGGCAATAGGATAAACACGAATAAAGTCAACTGCCAACTGATCAGAATCATTCCAATCAAATAAATCGAAATCAGAATCGGGTTCTTGAACAACATATCCAAGGAACTCATGATCGAGGCTTCTATTTCATTCACATCACCAGAGACACGCGCCAAGATATCACCTTTCCGCTCTTCCGAGAAAAAGCCCAACGAAAGTTGCGTAATCTTCCGATTGATCTGATTGCGAATATCTCGTACAACACCCGTTCGGATAGGAATCATCATATAAAAGGCCAAATACATCGAAGCCACCTTCAAGAAAGTCATGACAACCAGAAAGATGCCCAAGATAATCAGTGTAAACGAACCACCTTCACGTTCAATCAGATCACTTACAAACCAAAAGAAGTTATTCTTCCATATTTCCGGAAGAGCCTTCACTGAATCCCAATTAGCCCAGTCAACAATGACCGGCATATACGTATAAACACCCTTGTCTATCTTGAATAGAATCTGTAAAATCGGTATGATTAAGGCAAATGAGAATAAATTCAGAATGGCAGAAAGTATATTGAATAAAATATTACCCACTAAATACCTCTTATAAGGAGGGACAAAGCGCCTCAATATGCGCAGAAAATCTTTCATAAGCTTTACGATATTTGAATAAGTACTTTCTCTTCAACCCGTTCACAGGTTGGGATGAGTGTGCGAATTTATAAAATAATCCAATAATCAGCACTGCAATTCAGATACATTGAGTCGGTTTTATACAAATTATTCAACTTTTGAAAAGCCAATTGAGGCATTAGTACAACTGATTATTTGTTAATATGTAAAAACATAGTCTATAAGTGTGAAATTAATAAGTATCTTTGCGACATTATATAATCTAAATCAGAAAAACAAATATGAGAATTACTTCTATTTTTATCTGCTCTCTATTAGGAGCATCTACACTGGCATACGCAGTCGACAATAAATCGAATATCTACAAAAAAGGATGGATTGATTTCAATAAGAACCAAAAGAAAGATATTTATGAAGATCCATCCCAACCGCTGGAAGATCGAGTTAACGACCTGTTAAAACAAATGACGTTAGAAGAAAAGACAGGTCAACTATTGGCTGAATTCGGTTGGCCTCTCTTTAACAGACAGGGCGATAAGATAACATTAACCGATGAAGCACACAAAGTAGTTGTCGAACATGGGACCGGAAGTCTTTGGGGATTCATGCGAGCAGATCCTTGGACTCAAAAGACATTAAAGAATGGGTTAAATACCCACTATGCTATAGAAGCGACGAATCTACTCCAACATTACTGCATTGAGGAAACCCGATTAGGCATTCCGATATTCTTAGCCGAAGAATGTCCACATGGACATATGGCTATCGGAACCACTTCTTTTCCGACCGGTATCGGACAAGCTTCTACTTGGAATCCGGATCTATTACGTCAATTAGGAGCCGCTCAGGCAAAAGAAGTACGTAAACAAGGTGGACATATCGGATATGGTCCAGTAATTGACTTAGCTCGTGATCCTCGCTGGTCACGCGTAGAAGAAGGTTTTGGAGAAGATACCTATTTATCCGGAGAATTAGGCAAAGCCGTTGTAGAAGGCATGCAGAATAATCCGGATTATCCGATCATATCAACTGTCAAACACTTCACTGCCTATGGATGGACAGAAGGCGGACATAACGGAGGTGCAGCACATATCGGAGAGAATGAAATGCAAGAAGTCGTTCTTCCATCATTCCGTAAAGTGGTCGAAGCCGGATTACTTTCTTTAATGACTTCCTACAATGAAGTTGATGGAGTACCTTGTACCGGGAATAAGAAATTAATTACTGATTTGGTAAAAGATACATGGGGATTCAAAGGCTTTGTTGTATCAGACTTATTCTCTATTGATGGTATGACAGGACATGGCGTAGCCGGAGACCTGAAAGAGGCAGCAGATCTGGCTTTTCAAGCAGGAGTTGAATCGGATTTAGGAGGACAAGCTTATCGAAAATTACCGGAACTAGTCAAAGAAGGTAAAGTTAGTGAACAACAAATAGACGAAGCTGTCAAGAAAATTCTACGTCTCAAATTTCAATGGAAGTTATTTGATGAGCCTTTTACCAATCCGAAAAATGAATTATCCAAAGCAGAATTGAATGAACACCGCGCGTTAGCCCGGGAAGTAGCTCGCCAGTCTATCGTGCTACTTAAGAATGAGAATCAAACCTTACCACTGCAGAAAGACAAGATCCGCTCTATTGCTGTTATAGGTCCGAATGCTGATACTCCTTATAATATGTTGGGCGATTATACAGCACCCCAGCCAGAAGGCAGTGTCATCACCGTTCTGGACGGAGTTAAGAAAGCTGTGCCTAACGCAGAAATAAACTATGCTAAAGGTTGTGCCATTCGAGACATGTCTGACGAGGGAATGGCCGAAGCCCGAGCTGCCGCCGAAAAGAGCGATGTCATTATATTGGTTTTAGGCGGATCCAGCGCCCGGGATTTCTCAGCCGAATTTGAAGCGACCGGAGCAGCAAAGGCCAGCAGGAATGAGTTAAGCGATATGGATAGCGGTGAAGGTAACGACCGTTGTACATTAGACTTGCTTGGCCGGCAGAATGAATTGCTAGATATGATGAAAGAAACCGGCAAACCACTGGTAGTCATATTGATCAAAGGACGACCATTAGCGGTAGAAAACTGCCAGAAGAAGGCAGATGCGTTATTGGACGCCTGGTATCCGGGTGCTGAAGGTGGTAACGCAATAGCAGATGTCCTTTTCGGAGATTATAATCCGGCCGGACGATTAGCGATTTCTGTTCCTAAAAATGTCGGACAATTGCCTGTCTTTTATAATCCCAAACGGGGCGCAAACCGTAGAGGTTATATTGAAGGTGATGCCAATCCGCTGTATCCATTTGGATACGGACTGAGTTATACGAGTTTCAGTTATGACCATATGGAAGTAACTCCAACTGATTCACATATTAAAATCGCTGTTACCATTACCAATAAAGGTAACTATGATGGTGATGAAGTCGTCCAGGTGTATGTAAAAGATGTGATTTCATCACACAGTACTCCTGAAAAGAATCTGAAAGCATTCAAACGCGAACACTTCAAAGCAGGAGAAAGCAAAGTGGTAGAATTGCTCGTAGACAAAAAGGAACTGGAATTATACCAGGGTAACGGCAAATGGGAACTTGAACCGGGAGAATTTATCTTCATGGCTGGTGGGCCATCCGAATCATTACCACTCAAGACTACAATTACGCTTTAATGGCTGTGAATAACAAGATTTCTTATACCTTATATTATATAATCATTAAACAAACAGATATATGAAAAGGCTAATCTTATTGATCATGATCATCGGATGGATATCAAGCTCAGCTATGTCCATTGAAATTAAACGATTAGAACCCGCCTGCTGGTGGATTGGAATGCAAAATCCGGAATTGCAGCTAATGGTCTATGGAGACAACTTAGCAGGATCTGAGGTTGCTATAGATTATCCGGGAGTTACAATCAAAGAAGTGGTAAATGTGGAAAACCCCAATTATCTGTTTCTTTACCTCAACATATCGAAGGAAACGGCTCCCGGTACGCTCGACATCACTTTCCAAAAAGGGAAGGATACACAAGTAAAGCATATTGAATTGAAAGAGCGAAACCGTAAAGCAGGTGCAGCTGGATTTACACCAGCCGATGTCATGTATTTAATTACGCCGGACCGTTTCGCTAATGCTGATTCATCAAATGACAATCTGGAAGATGTCAAGGTCGATCGTTCTAAACCCAATGCCCGTCATGGCGGTGACTTACGTGGAATCATTAACAAGTTAGACTATATTCAGGATTTAGGATTCACAACGATCTGGCTGAACCCCGTCTTGGAAAATAAGATGCCAGGAGGTTCATATCATGGGTATGCGATCACCGACTTCTATCAGGTAGATCCTCGTTTTGGAAGTAACGAAGAATATGTAGAGTTGGTAGACAAAGCACATGCAAAAGGCATGAAGGTGGTTATGGACATGATCTTCAATCATTGCGGAAGTTCTCATTGGTGGATGAAAGATCTGCCGTGTTCCGACTGGCTGAATAATCAGTCGGAGTTTGTGCAGACGACTCATTTTAAATGGACAATCATGGATGTGCATGCACCCCAATCAGAAAAAGACCTTATGGTTAAGGGCTGGTTCACCCGAGGCATGCCTGACTTAAACCAACAGAACAGACATCTTGCCCGTTATCTGATTCAGAATAGTATTTGGTGGATTGAATATGCCCGGATCGATGGTATCCGACAAGATACACATCCATATGCCGATTACAATTTTATGGCGGAGTGGTGCCAGGAAGTCGAAAGAGAATATCCCGATTTCAATATTGTTGGCGAAGCTTGGTACCCAAGAGGCAGTGCTTCTGCCTGGTGGCAAGCTGGCTCATCCATTAACGACAAAGACAGTCACCTGAAAACGGTTATGGACTTTGATTTAACCTTCACTTGCCAAAAAGCGTTCAATGAAGTCTGCTCCAGTCAAGAAGGATCAGAAGCCGGATTGTTTAAGATTTACGAAGTCATTGCACAGGACTTTCTGTTCCCTGATCCCAACAATATTTTGATCTTCCTCGACAATCACGATCTGAGCCGCTTCTCTCAGCAGGGAGAAAGTGACCTGCGCAGATACAAACAAGCTATTGCATTCTTATTAACGACTCGTGGTATCCCTCAAATTTATTACGGAACAGAGATTCTGATGTATGGAAATAAATCAGAAGGTGACGGTAACATCCGGAAAGATTTTCCTGGTGGCTGGGCTGGCGATCCTGTTGATGCATTTACTTCTGCTGGAAGAACAGAATTGCAGAACGAAGCTTGGAATTATCTGCAGAAACTGTTGAAATGGAGACAACAATCTGAAGCTGTCACTACGGGTAAGTTAGTTCATTACACGCCGGATGGAAGCGGATGTTATGTCTATGCCCGTATCAAGAATGATAAAACCGTACTCGTTATCATGAATGGTACCGATGAAAAACAGACTTTGGATATGAGCCGATTCCAAGAAGTCATTCAAGAGAAACACATGGGGCAAGATATTATCAGTGGTAAATCAATCAGCATTGATTCAACCCTGCTAGTTGATGCCCGCGGCGTCTACATTCTGGAATTATAGGGAATAAACTGTTACCTAACAAGATCATTATCCTACCGATAACAACACAATTGGCTGACCTCTATCACGGAAGTCAGCCAATTGCCGTTTATAGTAAATCTTATTATTCAGCTTTGAGTTTATTAAACTCCAAAGGCTTGTCTGTCGTGATGAAATCAACGCCCTGATCCATCAGCGATTGCATTAAAACCGGATCGTTGACTGTCCAGACGTTTACTTTTACTCCAAGCTCTTTTGCTTCCTGTATCCAGGTAGGATTCTTTTCAAAGGCTTTATAATGGTAATCCATATCCATGCCCAAGCGCTTCAAATCGGCTGGAGAAACCTCTCCATTCAAATAAGCGACCGACGCATACGGAACACGGTCGACCAACTCTTTACAGATATTCATACTGAAAGATATATAATCGACCCGGTTTTCCAACTGATATTTCTCTATCAAGGCAACAACCGCATTGACAGCCCGGTCTTCATTGACAACCCGCTTATGAGGTTTGATTTCCACAACCAGCTTCATATCCGGAAGCGTTGCAAACTTCTGCAAATAACTTTCAAAAGTAGGAATAACTTCTCCGTTCTGCAACTGGATGTCCTTTATCTGTTCGTAAGACGCATCTTCAATTCGCATTCCCTGCACTTCATCATCGTGGTGTACTACCGGAATACCGTCAGCCGTAATAATTACATCCAATTCTGAACCATACGCATGTACTTCATACGAAGCTTCAAGTGAAGCAATGGAATTCTGAGCTGATCCTTCCCGATCCCAAAAACCACGGTGTGCTACCAGCTGTGTTTGAGCCGACAACGACGAAAGTCCAGCCAACAATACAAAGGAATAAGTGAGTAATAACTTTTTCATGATTATGCTACATTTAATGTCTTACAGGTTATTTCTGATAAAAACGAACCCAGTCTATTTCCATTTCAACTGGTAAATCTTCCTTATACACGGCTCCAACCCACGAACCTCCTAGTTGCATGTCCAACAGTAAATAGTAAGGACGATCGAACGGGAATTGTCCTTCCTTGTCTGTTTCAATGCGCGGATAAGTAAATGTATGGGTATCATTAATAAAGAAGCAAAGACTATCTGGATATAGTTCTACGGCATACACATTAAAGTCATCCCGGTTGATCAGGCCTGTACTTCCCTGTTTCGGATTATCCTTGATACCTTGTACATACGTATAATGTGAATGTACCGTCTGATAAGCAATCGAGTCATTATTCAACCGCTCCATAATGTCAATCTCACCGCCATTCGGCCACTTTTCATCTTCCGGCAGCAACCAGAAAGCAGGCCATGCTCCTCGTGCACCATGCAAACGTGCATTGATTTCCAGACGTCCGTGTTCAAACAGTTTCTTTCCCTTACTGTACACACCGCCCGTCAATACGGGTGAGGTATCATTTTTCTGCGTATAATTCACCAACCCACGCAGAATCAATTTCCCGTCGCGCATGGCATAACAAGAATCAAAATCAGACATATGCCGGTCCCAATCCGATGTTCCTCTCGGTATCTTACTCCACACAGCCGGGTCAAAAGCATCCGTCTGTTCAAAATTCTCTTCCCAGACTAATTTCCAATCTGATTTTTCCGACTGGCAACTTACTAAAAGTCCCACTCCGGCTATCCAGGAGACACAAGTAGTAATTAGTTTTTTCATAGGCTACAATATATTTTTGATTTCGTCTAACTTCTTTACGGTATAAGTTGGAATAAAGCCTTTGGGAGGACAGTCTTTCGGATTAAACCAAATCTGATCTATGCGGGACTGATAAGCACCTACAATATCGGCATCCCAACTGTCGCCGATCATCAACGATTCATTCCGCCGTGAATTGGTATTCACCAAAGCATAATCGAATATTCCTTTATGCGGTTTCTGTATGTTCGCATCTTCCGACAAGATCAGACGGTCAAAATAAGGAGCCAGTCCCGAGTTCTGTAACTTCAGAGACTGAACCTCCCGAAATCCGTTAGAAAGAATAAACATCCGATAATTCGGACGCAGATATTCCAGCAGCTCGATGGCTCCCGGCACTAATCGTTTCTGCAAGGTCGTCCGATGCAGGAAGTCATTATTTATCCGAAGAATTTCTTTCGAGTCTTCGATTCCTAACGGACGAAACACATAACGGAAACGGTCGATTATTAAAGTCTGCCGATCAATTTCACCATTCCGGTATTTTGCCCACAGCTCTTCGTTGTGCGGCATATAGATAGCAAAAAATGCCTCGAAAGAGGCATAATGACGATCCATCTTGTAATCGGCATATAGCTCTTTGAGGCATTCTTTATTATTATGATACGTATCCCAAAGCGTATCGTCTAAATCAATGAACAGGTTTTTATATTTCATCATCCAACTTCAATGACCAAATACCGGCTCAGGCTCCAGAATGTTTTCGGATCAGTAATCTTCAATGTCATATTACCGTCTTCATCCTTGACAAATTCATACGAGCCGTCCGGATGGTTCGACTGCAGTTTGGCTTTTGCAGCAAACAACGGAATCTCTGTTACTTCGCGGATATCAATAGTAATAAAATAATCTTTGTTGAAACCGTCCTGCAAAACTTTCGTCTTTGAGAAAATACCCTTCTTGCTCAAAATATTCTGAGCCTTCAGTTCTTTCGATGTACCAAAACAATAATAAGCCTTGTTCAATTCCTTGTCTTGCGCATCGATCTTTTCGGACTGGGCAGCAGTTGTTGTTGACAGGTTTTCCACATCTTCGTTCAAAGAAGCTACCATATTGTCCAACTCCTGAATACGTACATTCTTGTTGGCCAGATCTTCCTGCAAAGCAACGATCTGTGCTGTCTTTTCATTCAAATCTTTTGACAGACGATCCACCATCTTCTGCAATGTCGCATTTTTATTGCCACTCTGGTTCAGCTTCTTCTGCAGCTCTTCAATCTGAACCTTGTTCTTCTTCAAGGTTTCAGACACCAACTGCATATTTTGTTTAATCTGTTCGCGACGGCTCGGAGTCATTTCACCGCCGGCCTGTTGCTGAACAGACAAATAGTTCTCGGCATCCTTGATAGACTGGAAGCCGGTTTCAATATCATCTAAAGTCGCCAGCATTTCATTCAAGTCGCTGGTGGCTTTTGTATTTTCAATTCGAAGAGAATCATTCTCCGCCTTGAGTTTCTTATACTCTGCGGATTGCTGGCCACAAGAGGCCAACATCGCTGTACAAACACATGCTACTAATACTTTTTTCATTGCTTTTTCTTTTAGTTCGTTAAACTTCTTCTTCAGCTCTCTTGTCTTTTTTATTTTGTTTTAAGCCTGCTAATACGATGACAATTTCACCTTTTGGTTCATGTTCGGAAAAATGTTGAACAACTTCTTCCAATGTTCCCCGAACCGTTTCCTCATGAACTTTTGAAATCTCCCGTGAGACCGACACTTGCCTGTCTGCACCAAAAAACTCCATAAACTGCATGAGCGTCTTCACCAGTCTGTAAGGTGATTCATAGAAAATAATTGTACGTTCTTCTTCCGCCAGTTCCATCAAACGAGTCTGACGACCTTTCTTCTGCGGAAGAAAACCTTCGAAACAGAATTTTTCGTTCGGCAAACCGGAAGCGACCAGTGCCGGAACAAAGGCGGTCGCACCCGGCAGACATTCTACGTCCACACCTTGCCGCACACATTCGCGCACCAGCATAAAACCCGGGTCCGAGATAGCCGGCGTCCCCGCGTCGGATACCAAAGCGATATTCTCGCCGGCCTTGATCCGCGCAGCCAACTGCTCTACCGTTTTATGTTCGTTGAACTTATGATGCGACTGCATCTTATTCTGTATGTCAAAGTGCTTAAACAAAATTCCAGTTGTTCGCGTATCTTCGGCCAGCACCAAATCGGCTTCCTTCAATACTCGAATTGCCCGGAATGTCATATCTTCCAGATTACCAACCGGGGTCGGAACTACTGTTAATTTTGCCATATACTGTTTTTTGAGTTAACAAGTCTATTCGTTTTCAAGCTGTGGTCCGGCTGTTGTATAAACTTTTCCACGTAAAAACTGAATAACCCAGAAACTTATTTTAGTTAGATATATCTTTTCTCCAAAAGTTTAATGAAGTCGGTTACAGTTTCATTATTCATGTCCCACGACAAGTTTTTATCAATGAAACGAAGCGCTTCATCCAGGGAATCTATCTGATTCAAATCTGAAATCACCTGATTCATCTGTTCTTCATTACCATGGAAAAGATCACGGCGGAAACGGAAGCGGTCGTTCAAGCTGAATGCCTTCCGGAAATCAGAAAGATTCTTCTTTTCCAACAGATCATTCAACGACACATTGCCTTTCGCCATAACTGGGGCAGGCTGTGGAGCCTCAGCTGTTATCTGAACCGGCTCCTTTACCGGCTCTTCACGCACAGATTCAGCCGGTGACTTGACTTCTTCCTTCCGGACCTCTTCTATTGTAGGCTCCGGAGCTTTCTGCATAACAGCCTCTTTCACTTCTTCTTTCTGTGACAACAAAGGTTCAGAATTTTCTATTTCCTGTTTTGTGGCAAGAATATCCTTTTTACAGGCTTCTGCCATACGCTGGTATTGGTCGAGAAGCACTGATAAATGGCTCAGTTCATCCTGCCGCTCTACCAGGCGGGTATTCATCTGCCGGATCTGTTCGTTTTCGATTTCCTTTATACCTTCCAAGATCGAATACGCCCGACTGCCTGACTTAAAAAGCAACTGAACACCCGGCTCTTCTTCTGCCAACAGCTCTCCGATCAAACTTTCCAGTTCATGTACATCGGCAAGCAGTTGATTTAATTTCTCCCTATATACCATTTTATTCAACAAAACCTATTAATATCGCAAAAATATGTATTTCCACGGAATAATCAGACAACAAGTTCCAAATAAATCTTTTTTCTTCTACTTTTCTTTCAGACAACATAAAACAGAAGAAATTCCTGTCATAAAGATATTTCTTCATTCCTCACTTGGAATTCTTCTAGAACTACCGAAACATTCTTTAATCCACGCCGCGAATTACTTAGTTCACGACGTGAATTACTCAGTTCACGACGTGGATTACTTAGTTCACGACGTGAACTAAAGAATTACCCGTTATGTTCGAAATTTTATCAGACAACTATTCCACAAAATCATCCGGCAGATTGACTAAATACAAGCGCTCGGTCGCACGCGTTATGGCTGTATACAGCCAGCGGTAAAAATCTTCACCCAACATCTCTTCCGTCATGTACCCGATATCTAAGAACACATATTTCCACTGCCCGCCCTGCGCTTTGTGACAAGTAACGGCATACGCATATTTTACCTGAAGGACATTATAATGCGGATCCACTTTCATCTTCTTGATCTTCCCGGCTTTCGTCGGAACATCCGCATAATCTTCCAATACGGAATAGAAAAGCTTATCGTTCAATTCACGGGACAAAGAAGGCGTTTCACTTTGCAGTGTATCCAAAAGTATTTTCGTTTCTAACTCTAAGTCATAATCCTGAAAACGGACCAGCACATCCGCAAAACGAAAACCATACAATTCGTAAGTACGTCTTACCCGAACCACTTCCACAATCTCACCATTGGCGATGAAGTCCATCTCCTTCATCCCGGCCGTCCAGAAGTAATTGTTTTTGGAAACCATCAGCCGATCGCCCGACGACAATTCTTCTTCGCGATACAGAATCCGGTTACGTATACCATTATTATATATGACAGCCCGTTTATTGGAACGGGTAATCACCATGGTTTCCTCCACGCCCTGATGATTATAAGCAGAACCGATCTCTTCAATCAGATCTTCACCGCCTATTTTCCTGAAATCCTGAAAACCGGCCAGCCTCAACTTCGGAAAAATCTCTACCTGATGGTTACGCAAAGCCTCCCGCAACCGCGTTGCATTAAACAAAATGCCCGAATCCTCCTGCTGACGGACTACTTGGGTCAATACGACTGTTGTCACCTCTAAATTATAGCCTCTGAGTATCTCCGGATTTAACGCCGGACTTTCAGTCTGCATCACCGGCGGAAGCTGTGCTTCATCCCCCATCAAGATCATCCGGCAGTTCTCTCCCGAATAAACGAAGTGAATCAGATCATCTAAAAGGCGACCAGATCCAAAAATATATGAATCTACCCCATCATTTGTTATCATAGATGCTTCATCTACAATAAAAATTGTATCTTTGTAGAAATTTGGTGCAGGAAGGAATCCGACCGGCTCATTAGAGAATGCTTTTTGCCGGTAGATTCGTTTATGAATGGTATAAGCTTTCTGCCCGGCATAGTTGGAGAATACTTTGGCAGCACGGCCGGTAGGTGCCAGTAACATTGTTTTCTGACCCAGTTCATGCAATGTTTTCACCAAAGCACCAATCAACGAGGTCTTTCCAGTTCCCGCATATCCCTTCAGCAACAACAGCGAATCAGGAGTTGTAGCAAGGAGAAAGTCGGCTATTGATTCAAGAGCGAAACGCTGATCGGGAGTCGGATCATGTGGAAAATTCTGGCTGATTTTGCCTTTTAAGAAACTATTTATCATTTTATCGTAATAATTTTCGCGATAAAGGTAGTGTATTAAATATTCTTTTTTAAATTTGCCGAACGAAATAAATACAAAAATTATATAAACCATGAAAGTTGCATTGAAGATTTTATTGGTAGCCGCAGTAGTAGTGCTGGCTTACATGTGTTACAAGAGTATCACAGGTCCGATCGAGTTTAACAAGGAGAAAGAATTGCGCGACAAAGCTATTATCGCCAGATTGATTGACATCCGTAAAGCTCAGATCGAGTATAAGAATGTGTATAAAACACATGCTGCAAACTTCGATGACTTAGGCAAATTCTTGAAAACAGCAAAATTGCCTTTGGTCATAAAGGAAGGTGTCTTGAGTGATGAACAGCTGGAAAAAGGTATGACTGAAAAGAAAGCTGTTGCATTGATTGAAAAAGCAAAGAAAACTGGCAACTGGAGCGAAGTTGAAAAAGAAGGTTTGAAAGGTTTCAAACGTGATACAGCTTGGGTTCTGGCGAAAGATACTTTGCTGGGCAAAGATTATGATGTAGACAACATGCGTTACGTTCCGGGTGTTCCGGGTGACAAGATTGAATTCCACATGGATACAGCTACATTGAAATCTGGTTCAGGTTACGAAATCAAGGTATTCGTTTGCGAAGTACCGTATGATTCATATCTGCGCGGAATGGATCCTCAGTTGGAATACAACTTGAAAGACAAAGCTATCAAACAGAACAAATATCCGGGCTTGCGTGTTGGTTCATTGGAAGAAATCAACAACAATGCAGGTAACTGGGAATAATCAGTTATGTTTTTATGGCGGTTTTAATTCCGGAGTTATTATCGAAAGAATCTGAGAATTATATAGTGTCCATTCGGCTTTTGCCGGATGGACTTTCTTTTTCTGGATATAACCCACATATTAAAGGGAGTTTCTTTATCCATGAAGAGAAATGGAATCCGGCGGATTCTTACTTAAAACATTTGGAAGATTTCTTTTTTGCGCACGAATGCTTAGCGTGTACCTTCAAACGCTTTTATGTCGTACAGGCAAATGCAGATTATACACTGGTGCCTCTTTCTCTTTTTTTAGAGAAAAAAGCAGATGAACTGTACTCATTTGTTTTCGGACATTCAGCAGACAGACAAATTTTACACCAGCCGCTAAAGGATGACAATCAGATAATCATCTACAGTATGGCACCCGATGTATACACGTTTTGTTCACGTTCGTTAGCCAACCCGGTCTTTGTTCATACACAGAGTGCCGTATTTCCTCTCTGGAAACAACGAAGCCTTACGAAGGCATGCCGGGTGATGTTTGCCTCACTTGCCGGCGGACGGCTGATAATAGCCTGCTATGAACAAGGGCAACTGCTGTTTACCAATTACTTTCAGGTAGCTGAATACAAAGAGATTCTCTACTATACCTTATATATATGGAAACAACAGCAATTTGATGTACAGGCAGACAGGCTGTATCTGTCAGGAGAAGCTCAGCAAACAAAGGAACTGAAAATGGCATTAAGCGCCTACATCATGAATGTAGACATATTTGATTATCCATCAGAAGTATATTTGATGGGAACCGAAATACTTCGTACACCCATTGATTTAATAGCTTTATATTTATGCGAATTATAAGTGGTATTTACGGCAAACGCCGGTTTGACGTGCCGTCGTCGTTCAGTGCCCGTCCGACAACTGATTTTGCAAAAGAGAATTTGTTCAATGTGCTGTCAAATCTGATAGACTTTGAAGATTTAGACGCTCTCGATCTTTTTGCCGGCACAGGCAGTATCTCATTTGAATTACTCTCCAGAGGCTGCCGGCAGGTCACTTCGGTGGAGAAGAACAATGCCCATGCGTCTTTTATTGCCAAAGTTGGGAAGGAACTGAAGACAAACGGACTGAATTTAATCCGTGGAGATGTATTCCGCTTTCTCCGTACGGTCCCGTCTCAAAGCTTTGATTTCATTTTCGCGGATCCGCCTTACGCATTAAAGGAATTACCAGAAGTTCCGGCCATGATCTTCGAACGTGATTTATTACGGCCAGACGGAATCTTTGTCATGGAACATCCAGCCAACTACGAATTCTCCCAGCTTCCGTACTTCGACCAGCATCGTGCTTATGGCTCAGTCAATTTCAGTATTTTCCGAAAAGAAGAAGGATGATGCTTTCCCTTACCCGAAGGTAACATCACCTTTAGTCTTAAGGGAACATGTAATTACAACAAAGGAGAGAAAAGCCGCATAAAAGATTCGGAAAAGCGTTTGCTCAACGGCCGCTTCAACCAGATAGAAGGAGTAATAAGCATGCATTGCTCAATATCGTGCATGAATATTTTTCGCATCCCTATCGCAAAGTCCCGCTGATAAACAAAGGCATTAATTTCGAAGTTGTGCTCCAGACTTCGAAAATCCATATTGGCCGAACCGATACAAGCCACATCATCATCACTGACTATTAATTTGGAATGGAGAAATCCGGCCTGATAAAAGAAGATCTTGACACCGGCACGGATCATTTCAGCCAGGAAAGAACGAGTGGCCAAATGTGCCATACGGGTATCAGAGCGTTGCGGAATCATAATCCGGACATCAACGCCACTTCGTGCAGCCACCTGTAAAGCCTGACTTAATCCTTCAGTAGGCAGGAAATACGGAGTTTGAATATATACGTACTTACGGGCATTCGTTATCAAATAGATTTCGGCCTGAGTCAATACCCGCCATGGACCGACAGGACCGCTCGTTATAACCTGCATGATATTGTTACTAAATACTTCTGCTTTCGGAAAATAACGCTTGTCCATAATAAGCTGTTTACTGGCAACATACCAGTCCAAAAGAAAAGCTGTCTGCAAACATTGTACACCTTTCCCTTCGATCCGGAAATGTAAATCACGCCAGACACCCCACGAGACGCCTTTCACATAACGGTCGGCCACATTCATACCACCCATATATCCAATCTTACCGTCGATCACCACAACTTTACGGTGATTTCGGTAATTAACCTTACTTGTCAATACTGGGAAGACCACCTTCAAGAAAGCATATACCTCAATACCTTCCTTCTTCATCTCACGAAAGAAGCGGTTCTTGGCTTTCCAGCTTCCCACATCATCATAAAGCACACGGACTTCAACACCTTCATGTACCTTTTGAATCAACAGTTCTTTCAACTGAGTACCGATTTCATCATCATTAAAGATATAGTATTGAATATGAATATGCTGTTTTGCCCGGCGGATATCATCAAACAATGCCCGGAACTTATCTTTCCCATTAGTAAACACCCGGATATCACTGCCATACAACAATGGAGAAGTACGGGAACGGTTTAAAAGCTTGGTTAATCCTTTATAATGATCAGGAACCGAACAAACATCATGCGGAATTTTGCCGGTCCGCGGTTGCTTGATAATCCGCTTATAAGTCTTCCGTGAGATAATCCGCTGCTTTCGATTATCCTGCCCGAAAAAGAAATAAAACAACAAACCGACGCCAGGAGCCAACAACAAGACAATTACCCACGGAATTGTCTTCAACGGATTTCTATTCTCTGCTATAATGACTACAATCAAACCAATAATCGTAATCGTATACAACAGAATAAAGATCGTACTAACTAATATTTCCCAAAAAGAAGCGTCGCCCATAAATTAGTCATGATAAAAACACCTAAAGGTAGACAAAAAAAATCGGAAACCCCAATTAATATTCAGATTTCCGATTTTACATTCTACTTATTTAGAATCGAGGTGGTGGCGGAGGTCCCATTCTTCCCGGACGCGGACCACCAGGACCTCGCATATCTTTAGCACTGGCTCCACCTTTGAATATACTGAAACGATAGATGAAATGGAACATGAAATAACTGTTCAGCGTATTGTATTCTGAGTCGCTAATACTGCTGGCTGTTACCGTTCGACTGATATTACTCCGCTGTTGCAGAATATCATAAATCTTGAATCGTAAGGTTCCCTGATTGTTCTTCAAGAATGATTTGGAAATAGAGGCATTCCATAATATCTCGTTCTGCTCAAAGCCTTCTGCATAACCAGCATTAGCCGACCAGGTAATATCACTTTCTACTTTAAAATTCCAAGGTAAATAAATTGTTGTATTACCTCCTACTCCGTAGTTGAAGGTATTCATATCATTCTGTCCCTGCAAAGAGTTACGGGTAGAATTATACCGGAAGTTTCCGTTCAACCCTAAATCCAAATACGTTGAACGGAAATCAATACCCGCCCGTTCCATAACCGACAATGTTTTACTCTTATTCTTTTCACCATTGATAAAACTATTCGTATTTCCATACGAAGCCATACTCATCGTATTGATTGTAAACTTTTTGTTCTTCAACGGTGTATTAACAATGACGCGGCTGTTAAAACTATAATTCCCATCTACATTTTCATAGGTAGTAACACGGCCTCCCGTAGTTCCATCAAAAACAGTTTTACTGACAATATCATTCAATGTATAACTACCGTTCAACATGGCGATAATAGCCCGTTGCTTCTCTGGAGCAAACTGACCAAAATCAACCCGTATAGTATTCGTATATTTCGGTTTCAAATCCGGATTACCCGTTACAATATTCAATGGGTCAGAAATATCGACTACCGGTTGTAATTGAGTCATGGAAGGCTGCGTTGTCCGTCCGTCATAACGGATTCGCAGATTTGTCTGCTTATTAAAGCGATAATTAAACCGGATCATTGGAGAGAAATTTACTACTTTCCGACTTATGTCAGACAAAACTGTATCACCTATAAAGTTCTCGCTCCGGGAATAAGAAGGATCCACATTAAAGCCAATCGTATAATTGTATTTTTCTCTTTGTGCCTTAAAACTCAAGCTTGCTCGCTGGTTAATATAGCTGTTACGATAGTTCTTACTATATGCCGTATCGAGCACATTATATTCTCCTGTTTCGAGATCAGGAGTATAAGCATTCTTCAACGACTCTTGCTGTTGCTGAGAAAAGCTATAAGTCGCTTGCAAGAAGTTATTATGCCCTAATGGTTCAACCCATGAAATATAGGCCCTATAATTGTAACTCTTGTTATCATAACGAATATGCTGGTCGACTAACTCGTTCCGTTGTTCCTGCAAATATTCCGTATTAGAATAATTGACTTCATTTGTATATGAGTCATTTACCCCGCCCGACAAAGAGAAACTCAACACACGACCCTTACTGTTCAGCTTACGACTAAATTCCAACCGGCCACTTAAATTATAACCTGCGCCGTCTGAAAACACATCCGAATTACTTGTATTCAAGGTATCGCTGTTCAAACGTGTACTTGTATTCTTGATTTCAGAAGAATGGCTTTTACTGTAACCGAAATCAGGCGTAAAGAAAATTTGCGTCAACGTATCCGGACGCCAGTCCAAGCGAAAATTAAATCCGGCATTATCACTTACACTATTACTCACGGTATGATTACTGGCATACGAAATACTATCACCCGGAAGGAAAGTCTGTTCATTACTTTTCTTCTCAGCATCATTATCTGAATGAGAATAGCGCGTATTACCTCCTAAAGTAATCTTCTTGTTAAATTCTTTACTGAAATTTAATCCGGCATTACCTGAAGAAGTAATACCCGTTCCGGCATTTCCACGCATTCCTCCACGCATTCCAGAGAACATCGTAGATGCCAGATCAGAAAAGCCCATATTATTCGTATTATTCAAACCACCCATAAAAGTCAGCTGATCGTTATTATAAAAACGATTCACCATGGCATTCCCTTCATAGCGGTCTTTACTTCCATAACCACCATAAGCATTTCCGAACCAACCTTGCTTCATTCCGGGCTTAACGGTCAGGTTCAATACGGTTTCTTCTTCACCATCATCAAAACCGGTCATCTGAGCCATATCGCTCTTCTTATCTAATACCTGAACTTTATCAATCATCTTAGCAGGTAAATTCTTAGAAGCAATCTTCGGATCGTCAGAGAAGAATTCCTTGCCATCAACCATAATCTTCTTTATTTCCTTACCGTTAACGGTCACTTTACCTTCACTGTCAACCTCTACACCTGGCATTTTCTTGAGCAAATCTTCTAACATAGAGCCCTCTGTTACTTTATAAGAATCAGCATTATATTCGGTAGTATCATTGCGAACCACAACTTCAGGAGCTTTTCCTGTAATTACGGCAACTTGCAAACGAACACTGCCATCTGTCAATTCCAAGGTTCCCAAACGAACCGGGGCTGTTCCTGCCACTGATATATTTTTATATAATGGATCAAAGCCAATATAAGTAATATTCAGAATATAATTACCTTTCCGAACATTCTTCAATGAAAAGGAACCATCCGTGCTACTAGCAACACCTCGAACCATACTACTGTCTTTCACACTCAAAAGCCGTACTGAGGCTTGTTCAATGGCCAATTGAGTGTCTTTCTCCTGCACCTTTCCCGTTATTTCAACACCTTTTTGCTGCGCCATTACCGGACTAACCAGTAACATCAGTAGAACTAGTAGTTTTATGCCTGTTTTCATCTGCTCTGATAATTATTAGAATTGCGAATCACATTTCTTTGTTAGTAAGTTTGAATGAATAGACTCAGACAACAGGCATTTGTTTAAATCACGATTTTAGAATTTCCAAAAATTAACTCTTCAATATATAAAAAACGGATTCAGAATCTTTTGTATAAGACTCTAAATCCGCTCTGTTTAGTATTCTGATTTCTTTATTACAGACCCAATTCTACTTGGAATCGGAATTGCCAACGACTATAAGTCGGATCTACCGGATTCAGTTGATGATTATAAGAAGCATCAGCCTGAATTTTTAAGCTATGACCTATTAAATATCGGGTAACCGCCAGTGTTGTCTGATTATAGTTCTCATAGCCAACAATCTTCTGAACCTTCTCTTCCGGGAAAAGGGTAGAATTACGAACAGCTATTTCCCAGTTCTTTGGGAATAAGTAACTGGCTTGGACATTCAATCCATTTCCTGTATAAATACAGGTTTCCGGATCCGACGTAAAAAGTGGTTCATTACACTGCCGTCCCATAAAATCCGTATAAAAAGCAAAGCCATTATATTTCAAGATAAAATCCACAAAGTAACTGTTCAGATCACGCAATTCATTATTAGGGATATACTCGCCATTCTGTCCTTGCAGACGATTTGTCTTATTATTAAACGAATAAGCTCCAGCCAACAAAACCTTTACTCGTTCTTCACGCTCAAAATCTCCTTCCGCTATATCACCCAAAGACTTAAAACGGCCGAAAGGATATAGTTCGACACGGCCCGTATATGCTAATCCTCCTTGGTTGCTTGTACTCCAGTTACGACCTTCTCCCAAGGTGATTGAACCTTTCAATGCAATATTAAAATTGCCTACTACAGGTTTATAATATTCAGCAAAGAAACCAAAGTCGCGGTCCAGATTAAATTCAGAATTGACGATACTACGATCTACAAACTGAAGAGCACTGGAAGAATTGACACGAGCACGATTAGCCTTGATCTTAGTTTGACCGAAACCAATACTGAAGTCGTAAGTAGGCATATAATACACCATTGCATCACGCACAATATTCACATTTCCATTTGGCAAATCTTTAGAATCATAAGGAGTGAATCCCAATTGGATAGAATAAAGTAATTTCGGAGAGAATATATAACCATCGAAGCGCAAACGCAAACGTTTCACACGTGCCTCAGCTTCGGAATAGGAAAAGTCATCATTCAAAGACACCGATGCCATGTTTTGCATACGGAAACGCATCGTCATCTTATATCGCTTATCTGCAGGTTCAAAAGAGATACCTTTTCCTACTTCGATGTTCGGCATATTCCGAATCTTGTTTAAGAGTTCTTCGGAAGGTTCTTCCACTTTGGCCAACGAGTCAACAAATGACGAAAACGATTTGGCTGGCTTTTCTTGTGCCTGCAAACCCAGACTAATAACCAGCAAACTGAATACAATTAGAATATTTCTGATTTTCATGAAGTTGAATTTTGTGCAAAGATAGCTTAACTTCTGTTACATTTCAGAAACATCCATATTACATTCCTGTTACATCATCTTTTCTTATTGTTTTATATCCTTCAATTCTACCAATTTATTGACAATCGCATAGATCGTCAAACCACTGGGACTATGGATTTGCAACTTGCGGGCAATGTTTCGCCGATGTGTAATGACCGTGTGAGCCGAAAGGAAGAGCTTGTCGGCTATTTCACGATTGGTCATTCCTTTCACCACACAGATAACAATTTCTTTTTCCCGCGCACTCAGGCTTTGCTGTTCTTCTCCATTCTCAACTGAACCATCATCACTGGAGACATCTATCAATCGCTCCAGTTTCTCCCGGATTTGTTCAGACGCATCATACAAGCTGATTTGTTCATCGAACATCCGCAATAGAGACATCGGACAAAGAGATGTCATTAAAGCCATGATTTTCATCTCGGCCTGAGCAGATTCTTCTCTCAGACGATGGAACGAATGATGCAATAACAACTGCGGACAGGCGATTAAAACATCCGGCTTATGGATACGAAGCGATTCGAGTAATGATTCTACCTTCAGAATTTCAACGACTGTGATCTGCATTCCGGATAGTTTCCGCAGCAACGTACCTAACCCGGTACGAACCATCACCGAGGGCTCTACAATCGCTATCTTCAAACTTAGTTTCATACCATTCGGAGTTACCGATTTAACATCTTGTTTTCATACCAAACGATAGAAGGAACGAATAAATTGTCTTCTACCAAAGAGTGAGAAACCAGATCTTCCTCGGTTGTAAAGAGGTCAAACAATACACTGTTCAGCAAATGGCCTCCCTCACCGGGATAATACTTGATCAGAATATTTTTCAGGTCGGACAGCTTCTGATCGATCTGTTCATGACGTTTTCGAAAGATTGAGATATTATACTTGTCACTTACCTTTCCATTCAATAAATCTCGTACATATGGAAAGACAACCTTTTCTTCATACGTCATGTGCTTGTTCACCTCTTCTGCATATTCATCAAAGAAACGGCGGATAACGAATGCCACGTCTTCCGGACAGATACTAATCGCCTCGTTAAGTTTGCGCCGCATATTTGGTAAGCGGAATGCCAAGAAGTAATCGTGTGCATTGTGCAGATAACGGATCAAGGTCTCCAACGACAAGGCTCTGCTAATCTCGTCAGTTAAACCCTGCACCTCACCCGTTAGGAAATTAACTACCGTCAGGAAGGTGTTGGCATCTACACCATTTTGCCGACATACCTCACCGATACTCTTTTCACCAAAGCCCAATGCGATTCCGAAGCGGCTCATCACCAACACCATCGGATAGTTCTCGCAAATCAAGTCGCTCATCTTGTCTGTTTCTCTGTAAAGCCCTTTTTTATACATAGCTATATCTAATCGTATGGGTAATTGTGTTTCCAAAGATACTTCTTTTTCTTCCATAAGCTATCTCTTTTAGTGACTAAAATTGTATTTATTAGAATATCAGATGTATATATAACATTCCAACGCCAAGTTTTATATATACATCCATACACAAATTAGGAATAATTGATAGAGCTAAAAAGGAGAATATATTTCGTTCGATACTGGAATAACAGCGATACACTCCGTTTCGCAGAGCCAGCCCGGTCGGCACACGGGTGCATGTACAAGCAGGCAAGGCAGACCAGGATATTCTTCAGCAAAGAAATCAGACACCACATGGGAATCGGCAGGATCACGCAAATAGACAATAGATTGCATCACATCCTTCCATGTCGCTCCAGCTTCTGCCAACAAAGCCTCAACATTCTCCATCATACGTTTTACCTGGTTTATAATATTTCCTGGAGCGACAATTTCCCCCCGATTATCAATACTGGCGGTACCTGAAATAAAAATCTGCTTCCGGTCACCGTAGGTCACAGCTGTTCCTCTTTCAAATGTCACACCATATTCATATGTCGGATTCAGATGCGACGGAGCATAAAGGAATTGAATTTGATTTGGTAAAAGTCCTTGTATTGCATAAGTATCCATTGTTACCAGAACAGAAGGATCAGCAGAACGCCCTTCTATACCTGTACTTGCTATATAATGTGTTTCTTCTGTCAAATTCTGTGTTAGAAACACTTCTTTCCGTGCTTTTACCACTCCTGCATAATTTACATCTACATTCTGCACAAAGAACCATGTACGAATACAGTCTTTGGCCAATGTACAACCTTTAGTTATCAGTTGCATCACATAGTCGTTAAGTAAAAGCCGCGTTTGGTATTCAACGTTTGAAGCCTTATTATAAGCTCCTGCTGTCCACATATGTGTATATTCTCCCCTTCGAGCCAATACCATCCCATTCATTTCTGTCGTTATGGAAGTATTGGTCACCAACCATGCCCATAATGAGACCTTTGTTCCATTCAGCGGTGCTTGTTGCAGTATTGATAACGCACATGGGGTCTGCTCACATTCCCAAGCTGTCACCCAATCTGCCTGATTGGCGACATCACTCAAGAAATACCGGCGAAAGACAGCTACAGCACCACCATTCAGTTCACTTTCCAAACAACGAGAATATGCTTGCTGAAGAGATTGAAACTGTTCTGCAAAAGATAGATGACTATTTGTAACAGATAGCAAAACATGATACTCTGTTGTTCCTCCTTCACCAATAAAAGAAGATATCTGTGCCTCAACAGAACCTTCAACATATGTTCTTCTTTTCCATTCCATCCTAATTCATATATTATTATTCATTAGCTCCGTTGTTAATCCAGTCGTCAATCAACTGTAACGTATTTGCCGAAGTTATAATTTGCGTATGATCGTACCTCAACACATTCTCCCGAAGCATGACATGCAGGAAACTTTCCTGTGCATTTCCAGGATTGACCAGTAAAAGGCTGTCTTTACTTTGGTCTGCCACTACACCAACTAGGGCAGTATAACTTTTCCCTTCCGTCAGATATAAACCCGCGGCAGGTTCTGTACTACCTCCATGACAAGCGGTACAAGAACGATCGAACACGTCCGACTGAATTACACCATACATACGGGCATCGATTGTTCCCATATCAAGACGTAACGTATCTGATGTTTCTTCATAATCGACTGCATAGAAAGTAGCAATCCGCTTGCGCAACTTATTGATAGCACACACTTCTATATGTGTCACTTCTGCAGGTATTCCCTGAAGAGTCATACGAACGCTTCCATCCTTTTCCGGCGTAATTCCTTGGGCAGTTTGGGCATATTCATTTGTCCCGACAAAACCAGCCAACACAATACTATAACCACCAGGCCAAGAATCAACACCTTGCAAATATCCAGTCAAGTTCACTGTTCCTCCTTCACGCTCGGTAGAAATATGTTCCTCATAGATTTTCCCATCATCGCACGCCGGAGAAAACAGCAGACTCAGTCCAATACACACCGATAAGACAGTTTTCATATTCATAATCTATGACCCTCTGTTAGAATGTATATTGAAGCATAACCGTTCCGGAATGCATCGCCAAACCGAGATCATCATTATCCCGGTCAATCTGCCGGTCATGTCCTGTACGACCGATAAACTGATACATGGCCTGCAACTTCAGGTTACACCCCCGGAAGAAATAGTTGAAGCCTACTGCCGGCATATTCAAGAAACCATTTGTATCTAATCCGTTACGGTTAAAGAAGTCGTAACGGGCAGTCGCCTGCAAACGATCAAGTACGAAATACCCACCCTGAACATATCCGCCCAGGTAGTGATACGTCTTATCAATCTTCTGCCGCTCGGTAAAACCGACTTGCATGTAGTAAATCTCCGCTCCGAGATAGAGCCGGTTCTTCAACATAGCAAATTCAGCTCCGGCACGGAAGTCGTTGGTACTTTCACTTTCACTCTCTACATTCAATGAAGACGAGAGCCCGAACAAGAGTTTGTCTTCTCGCAGGCGATTCGGATTTCCTTGCGTGGCGGGCATGATACCTTTAGGCATATACGTAATCCGTCCGGCATAGAGTAAAGACGGGATATGCCAGTCGTCGCTGAATGTCTTCGTAGCTGTATTCACCGAACTACCCGTTCCATTGAAGATACCTACCTCATAGCCGAACTTCTTGTTCACTAAACCGTGTATTTCAACACCTAGATCGAATCCGGTTCCGATATTGGGTGTCACGGCATTCAAGGAATAAGGAAGAATCACCGATGAAGTCAACGACACCGGCAACGTAGGCATCAGGGTTTCTCCCAATGTAGTCAGATAGGCATGGGTAAAAGGCGTCTTGAATTTCCCCACACGAAAGGCTAAACTCTCCTTCACCTCGTAGTCGAACCAGGCTTGTTGAAGAATATTCCCGCCACTGCCTGCCGCATTGATTGACAGGTTGAATGTCACCCGGTTGAAAGCCTTTCCCGTAAATCCCAAAATGGCATACGGAATGGCGAATCCCGTGTTATGAATGTTATCCTGGTTATAAGCAGGATCCAAACCTTCATCGTCATAATAGTTTACACTAGCACTTGTCTGTACCAAAAGGTAAGGTTTAAACACAAAATCCCCTTTCTTCGTAGCGATGGAAAAACCTTCTTTCCCCGCCAAAGATACAACTCCATTCTCGGTATCTTCTTCATATTGGGCGAAAGCACCCAACGGCCACAACAAGCAGGCCACAATCAATATCAATAGCTGTTTCATTTTTATAGTCATAAGATGTGTATGTTTATAAAGAGTTCAGGAAAGCAATGACAGCATCCCGTTCTGCCTTTGTCATCCGCTTGAATAAGTTCTTCGAGGCTTCCCCTTCGCCTCCGTGCCACATGATCGCTTCAATCAGGTTACGTGCACGTCCGTCGTGTAGGAAATACGTATGACCATTCACCTTCTCCTGCAAACCGATTCCCCACAAAGGAGTCGTACGCCATTCATTTCCCTGAGCCATTCCACTGGTATAATTATCATTCAGTCCGACTCCCATGATTTCTGATCCCATGTCATGCAGTAAATAATCCGAATACGGATGAATGGTCTGTCCGCCCAACCAGGACAAACGCGTCCCGTTCAGTAAGACAGATCCTTCCGGTCGTGTATGTAAAGTCGGTACATGACACAGATGACATTTCGCCTCATAGAACTTCTGTTCTCCCAAGATCACCTGCGGATCGTCCACATTACGGCGAGCCGGGACACCCAGACTTTGCATATACAAGTCCACATCTTCCATGTCTTCCGTCGAGATATCGAGCTGGTCGTACGAAAGCCCCATCATACTTCCCTGATTGATTTGAATCTGACCTTCACATATTTCTTCCGGATAACGACTGTTCGTAACACCCATATCACTCGAGAACCCCAGTTCGACAGTCAAGTCGAGGTGCTGCGCCTTATTACCCGAAAGCCCGACACCCGTAACTCCTTTCTCTGTGATATAGTTTACTCGTCCGCTAATTCCGTATTCCGGATAATTACTTTTGGCAGCTAATGCGATGATTTCATTTCGGTCGATGGCCATCATCTGTCCCATTCCCACATGGCGCAACGGAATACGTACTGTGCAGAATAAATCCTCCGGCGCAATGCTGTCTTTATACCATTCACGAATGCTGTAGGTAGGCTTGCAGAGTTCATACGTTTCTCCATCCGGGAAAGAGAAAGTCTCATACTCATATTTCACCGAAAGTTTTCCTTCCGCTTCTACGCCATAAATGGCCTGGTCATGTAACACACGTCCGTAATCCCGGAAGAAAGCACCGTTCCGACGAGTAATATATACTAACATGGATGAGAAACCATAATTTCCCGAACCTCCGTTTTCCCACAATGTAGGTTTAGTTCGTCCGGCATTCCGATGGCAACTACCACAAGAATATCCGGCATAGACAGGACCAAGTCCGCCTCCTTCTTCATTTCCACTGGTACGAACATCATCATACAAGCCATCACCATTATTAAACCGACTTGCGTTTGCACCCGACACCCAATCGGCCTCCGTATCATACGCTACCGAAGAATTGAGAAAGATCGTAGAAGTTCCTGCCGACAGAGCATATCCGTTAGGCACAACCACCTTGTCCATATCCATTTTGTCATCTTCCTCACACGCCATGCAAGAAAACAGAAACAACAGAGTGGCTGATAATTGATACAATCGTTTCATTTCTATTTCTATTGGATTATTTCTTCATTCGTTACAGATCATCAGACTTCTGTAATATCCGGAGAACCTTGAAGCGATTCCAAGATTGAATATCCTGGGCTTCAAGGTTATTTTCTCTATAACTCCGATGTTATTTTGCTGTATCTACCGTTCGAGGCTGACCATCTTTAAACAGCAGATATTCCAACGTATGGTATCCGCGTACACTTTGGGCAGCACCAATGGCTTCATCTTCTTCATTGAAATTACCGCTCCACTGCATATCATTCCAGTTTTGTGATTCCAATACCTGCACGATACCAGCCTGATCCAAAGGCCAACTGTCCATGTTTGGATCCAATCCTTTATTGGCAACCGGACCAATCAGGAAGGCTTCGCTCTTTTCCCAAGGCTCACGGGCATTGATCCATGCACTACATGCCGCTTCAAATGCTTCGTTGCTCGGATGTGTACGGAAGTTATTTACCGATTCCAGCAGAGCCGTATTCTTTTCTTTCAGTTCTTTATAGGTAGGAAGGACAACCGCATCTACAAACTGTTCTGCCACTGCATCCAACTGAGCATCATACTTGGAGTCACTCAACTCGTTTGTTACAAATGGCAGTAATTCATTCTTCAAGGCACTCGCCAACTCCATACATTTATCCATAGCAGCTACTGATTCTTCACTGTCGATATTATTACGGAAAGGTTGAGGAATTGCCTGAATGGCTTTGGCCGATTCGAAAATCAAAGTTTTGATCTTCTCATCCAGTTCCGTATTTACTGAAGCAATTAATCGGGACAACGATTTCTCTGCTATATCACCAGCATCATCAAAATCTGCATAAGAAGCAAATGCATTCAGGTTCCCGTCGACTTTATCCACATCATTATCATCAATGCGTCCGTAGTATGTATTACGGATAGAGAAGATATTATTCGTATAGTCATCACGTGAATGCCAGCTATACCATGATTCCACAGCATAAAGTCCACCTTCCTTATCACCACTGGTATATTTTTCCCAAGGATCTTTTATCTTGGCATCACCTACCTCGTTAGCGATGTTCCACATACCGCCTTCTACCATTTCCTGAATACAAGCCAATGCACTGCTGTATGCTCCACTTGTCTGATCTTTGAAGATCGTTGCATACGGACCTTTACCATCATAGTCTTCTGTCCAATACTTATATAAGTCTGAGGCATCCTGATTCAACAACATACCTACATTATACATATAGTTTCCCCAGGCATCTGCATTTTCAGCCGTATAATCCAAGTTAGTCGGATCATCTGTTCCTCCTATATCCGGTTTCGGATCATCTGATTCAGAACAAGCACTCATTGAAAAAGCCATCATCAAAGCCATGACTCCACCGTAAAAGAAATTCTTTCTTTTCATTTCGTTTTCTGTATTAAAGGGTTTATACTTATTTATTCAAGAACCAGGCGATATAAGCTACGCCCAAGCTAAATTCATTTTCACTGTTGTACTTACCGCCACCTATACGGCGTGTTGTATAATCGGCTTTCACCACCAGATTGGGTAAAGCATACCAGTTGGCACCGGCCGTCCACATACTGACTTTATTACGTAGTTCTGCCGTATGTGGACTCAAGACTTCTTCCTGCGGATTATAGTATTCATACCGGACAAACGGATAAATCACAGGGACGCGTGTATTATCCCGGCAAAGAGAACGTAAATTGAAACCCACTTCACCGCCATAGCTTACTGCATTCTTGGCAATCGGTGTTACCCGGCTATAAGGAGAAAGGCCTGACAATTTACCATTGGCATTGCTCAGCTCCACCGTATTTCCCAAGTTTCCATAGATCATATTGGCCCGCGCCGTCAGATATTTATTTTTGTATTGTACATCAGCTGTATAAATTCGTAATGGGATATTACCGATAGATTTATAGGTTGCTGTCTTGTCGGAGTTAGCTCCTGTATTGTGACAATAATAGAACGAACCTCCCAGTTTTAATCCGGGAACACCCAAATAATTCAAACGGGCCACATAAGCTGGCGAAGTAAAATTATCGGTCTCAAAAATTCCCTGTTTCCCACTGGCGACCCATGTATTCCGGTCAAAGCCATTGGCATTTAATCCAGCAACGACCTGAAGCTGATAATTAAAACGGGCATACTTCTTACCCAACGTACCAAAGACCTCGATCCCGTTTTCATGCCAGGTAGAAGGCAGGATGGTTGTTTCGCCTTCCGGCCGCGAAGTCCCGAAGAAATTAATCGGTTCATGATGTTCGTTGGTCAGACCAACCGGGACAATCAGATGACCTGCCCGTACATTAAAAGCAGGATGAATCAGACGGGTGATATGAAATTGCTCCAACGCTACCTCACCTCCTTTTTCTACTTCCGTTTCGTATTCGCCATTCTCAGTATTTTCCAGTTCATAAGCCGAACCTGTTCCACCAGCTTCAAATTCGATCTCGGCACCTAATATCCATTTGGAATTGAATTTATAATCGAAAGCCAGGACAAACCTGGGAATAGAAATGGAATTACGATGTGCCTTTTCATTTCCTTCCGGACGTGTATACCGGTTAATTCCATAATCCATAAAGTTGACCAAGGCTTCTCCGTAGCCGCCAAAGCGGAATTTATCATACCCGTTGGCATAAATTTCTGCCGACTGTTCTGCTGCTGACTGCCCAGATGTTGTTTCTTGAGCCATCAGAGGAGTAGTCACAAACAACGACAATACCAGAAAATTTGCTAATCTTTTCATTCTGTTTTTAAATTTTGTGCAAAACTATAGGACTATCGAAGGGGAATCAATCACAACAATTAGGTATAAAGCCCAACGGTTTACTGATTTATAGGTATTTATTCATAATAAGCTATTTAAATACCAACAGATGAGTACAGCGTTTTGGCAAATACCACGGAATAGGTATTGACAAAGGCATTTTTCATGAAACATATTTATACTAAAAAGACCGAAAAGCGGCAAATACTCATAATCGGGTATAAGAAGACAGTCGTTTTACTCATAAGTAGGTATTGATCAGCCTGAAAGAGGGAAGTATCTTTGCATTGTCAAAATGAACGTAACACTATTAGTATAATCGCTAAAACCAAAACCATATCGCTAATTTATGTAAGCATATAAGATGATGTTAATATTGGAAAGTTTTTATTGGTTATTTCCGATAACATGAAAGCCTCGCTGGGAAGTGAGGCTTTTGTGCATTTTCAGATTTCTTTTTTCTGATGTAACTGCAGAAAATGATCAACATACGTGCGTCCTATCGGGATAGGTTGTTCTACCTGTTTCAACCAAACCTGGCTACGCGTATAACGGGCTATTCGGGAAAGAGGGATAACGTAAGACTTATGGACACGGACAAACTTTCCGGCAGGGAGCAATGACAAAATGGTTTTCAGACTCATCTGCGGAAGAAGCGGCTTGGCTGAGTAGAGATAAATCCGGACATAGTTGTCCATGGCTTCCAAATAAAGGATATCGTTCCAGTTTACAGTTACATGTTTATATTCCACCATCAGATCAATCTCATCCTTACGGCTCGTCTGACAACGTTCCAATTCATATAAGGACTTCAACTGGTTCACCTTTAGCAATGCCTTTTCAAAACGTGAAAAAGTAAAAGGCTTCTGCAAATAGTCCACGGCATTCAATTCAAATCCCTCGACTGCATATTGAGCGTATGCCGTTGTAAATATCAGAAACATACCATCCGGTAAAGAACGGGCTAAATCTATTCCGTTCATTTCTCCCATTTCTATATCCAAAAACAGGAGATCGGGTTTGATTTTACGTACCTGTTCCATACCTTTCTCCGGATTGGTATAAGTCTGTATATCCAGATCTCCCATCCGACGGCAATATTCCGACAATATTCGCAAAGCGACTGGTTCATCATCTATGGCAATACACTTCATCATTCGGCCAATTTTATTTGCAAGATTATCTTAAATGTATGTTCGCTTTTCTCTTCTGTCAGCTGATATTTACCGGCATACAACAGATCCAAACGTTTCCGGCAATTCTCCAGACCAATGCCTTTGCGAGGTTGATTCCCCAGTTTTTGTACTAAAGGATTTTCAACCTGAAACAGCAGTTGTTTATTTTCTACCTCGGCCCTAATACAGATATGATTCTCCGAACGCGATGAAACCCCGTGCTTAAACGCATTCTCGACAAACGTAATCAAAAGCATCGGCGCGATTTCCAGTTGTTTGTCGGCTTCAGACAGCAGACAAGAGAAAGAGACATGCGTCAATTCATTCAGCCGATGCTTCTGTAATTCGATATATTGCCAGATATATTCCAATTCCGTTTCCAAAGAAACCTTATCTTTTACTCCATTGGCGTACATATATTTCATCAGACCAATAAAGTCGGTAAATGCCTGAATGGTACGATCAGAGCCCATCAGCAATAAACCATACAAGGTATTCAATGTATTAAACAGAAAGTGAGGATTAATCTGCGCCTTATACAAAGCTAGTTCAGCCTTTTTCTTTTCAAATTCAACTAGTTGTTTTTCCATAGACTGACGGAATAATTCATTCAACAGACCAACAGCCAGACTAAACGATGAAACAACCATGAAAAGGAACCATACAGCCTGTTGATTCATCTTGAAACGGGCTCTGTTTGCCAAAAATTCAGGTTTGGGATGACGAATATGTTCTCGGGGAAAATCCAACGGATAGGATGAAAGGGCATATGTTAACAGAACCATCAGAAAAAAAATCCCCAAAGAACAGAAAACATGACGTCTATCCTTGAAAAAGAAAGGAACACAAACATTCCGGTTTATCAAATATACCAGGAAAAGCCAACCAAAAAGCAATACGACAAAACCGGTATTGTTCTCCAACCACCGATCTAATGGTAACAAATAAATCATGAAAGGCATCAGAACAATACAAAACAATAAATCAATAAGAAGAGGTAATCGTCTATTCATCTGCAAATGCATCTGTTGGTTCCTTAATCATATTTTCATTCACTGAGATAGACATAAAAGAAACCCATTGGTTTAAATGAGTATCGACTTTGTAAACACAATACTGCACAAAATACTTGGATAAGAAAATAAAAAAGGATTAAAAGACGGTCGTTCACCACTACATTTCTGTTGTTCACCATCATCCGAATCCTTGCCGGTTTCATTTCATCTTGGCTGTTTTTACTTTTGCTTTCGATAACAATAAAAAGAAAACTGATATGAAATTCATAGGCATGCTGATAGGTTTATCGCTTGTTTTTACAAGTTGTATCCAAGCCCGGTCTGCTCATGCAGATCATTCCCGACCTCCGGTAGTCGTTACCCATATCAATCATTCACCCGACCAACGACACCGGAAGAAAGTGGTAGTTAAGAAAGTTATAATTGGGACAAGAGTCAAAGCTCGTCCGGTTAATTGTATCGTTATCCGGCATAATCAAATCGCCTTGCTCTACGCTGCTGGCGTATTTTACCGACAGATTAATGAGAACGAGTATGAAGTAGTCAGACCCGAAATAGGCATGATCGTACCCGAACTTCCGGCGTATGATGTCGAACAGCTCAAAATAAAAGGTAAAACTCTTTTTCTGTACGATGGTACATTATATAAACAAATACCAACGACAAGCGGAGTCCAATATGAAGTATACGGATTTATCAACGAATAATCAGTTTAATTAAAATAAAAGTGAACATGAAAAAAGTATTATTTCTGGCACTTATTCTTGTAGCCAGCCTGCAACAGGCAGATGCTCAACGTCGTGGAGGAAAAGGAAATACAACACCCGAACAACGGGTTGAACAACGTATGACGCAACTCAGCGAGGAACTGAATTTAAATGACGAGCAAAAAGAGAAGATCAAGGCACTGTATCTTGAATTTTTTCAAACCAAAATGGAAAGGGATGAACGGAAAAGTAAAATGGAAGAGTTGAACAAACAGATTGAATCTGTTCTGACCGACGAACAGCAAACCAAGTTCAAAGAACTTTCTACCCGAAAGAAGTAAAATACGTATAATATTTTTTTCAAATTAAGCTCTTTAAAGTTCAGAATAGCTTACAAATTCTTTAGTTCACGCCGTGAATTAAGTAGTTCACGTCGTGAACTAAGTAATCTACGCTGAGAACTAAGTAATCCACGTCGTGAACTAAAGAATTTCTGCCGGGAATCGAAAGAATTAATAATAGGCCATTCCAAAATAATCCTACGGGGAAAAACAAATTTATCTTACCTCGAAAATGAACAAAACAAATCAGCCTCTGAATCAGTTATATGATAAATATTTGTAACTTTATCCCGAAGGAAAGAAAGACTATATGAAAACAACTTATTTAATCGGATTATTCGCCAGCTTCATGCTAACAAGTACGGGCTGTAAAACAATGACTCCGCAAAACAAACAAATGTTTGCCATGCAGACCGGAGGCATGATTGGCAGCGTTTCTGGTACTTTATTGGGTGATCGTATCGGAGGCTGGGGCGGATCGTTAATAGGTTCGGTGGTAGGAGGAGTTGCCGGAAGTGCCTTGGGCGCCGCTGCAGCCAATCCGTACAAGGAACAACCCGCTCAAACAAGCAGACCGGAAGAAAGAGAAGTTCCCCAATTAGTTATCAAAGATATTCTGCTGACGGATGAAAACCGGGACGGAACGCTGGAAGCGGGCGAACATGCGCACCTGACTTTCATTATCCATAATAACGGATCTAAAAATATACGGCAGTTACTTCCTGCATTGAAAGGGAAAAAAGAAGCCAAACGAATCCGTAATTCGGAAGTCATTCCCATTACAAACATTAAACCAGGAGAAGAAATCCGCTATCGGATCAATCTGCTGGGCAGTTCGCAACTGAAAGAAGACAAAGCTGTTTATCAGATTTCCCTGAATGATTCACAAGGACAGACTTTGTACGAAGAAGAATTTTCCTTTCCAACGCAGAAATAAACAAGAGAAAGAGGAAATCATATCTGGAAAAAAACATAAAGGAGCCCTTTTCACAAAGAACCCCTCCACTCTCTTACTAACATAAATGCCTGAGTAGGGATCAACGTAAAAATATGAGGGGTAAATTCGATAAAATCGTATCTTTGCCAACAACAAATCATTATCAGTTATGGAAACCAACGGTTATCGTCTCCTTCTTCCGGAAGGGACATTGGATTATTTCATCATCTCTGATGTAAAGGAAAGTAGTACCGACATTGTCATTTTCCTGGAAGAGAAAAATGAGGTTCCCAGTGAATACTCGAATATGAAAGTGGAAAGCAAGGGATTTTATGACCCGGTAGTGGTTCAGGACTTCCCGATACGTGGCAAGAAACTTTTCCTGAACATTCGACGTCGCCGATGGATTGTTAAGGATGATGGACGCTATGTAAGCCTTTACTGGAAACTGGTCGCTGAGGGCTGCCGTATGACGCATGATTTTGCGTCTTTTTTAAAAGAACTATATTGATACACTTCCGGTAAGCTGCAAGCTTTTAGGTTTTCTCTTCGGTGTAAACGGAGAGCTACTTGAACGTCAATACCGAAACCATCTGAGCGGTTACTTGAGCTGAGAACAGCTCTCACATGCGGAAGAGTGGATTCTTTTCGAGAAGAATATTGGTGCATATGTGGGTATTGATGAAGTCAGCCTTTCACAAGGCGAACTCTATACAATCCTGATAAACAAGGAAAGAATAGGACGTTCGGGGAGTATCATCGCTATCATAAAAGGTACCGATGTAAAGATCGTTACTTCCGTCTTGCTAAGGCTCTCCAGACGCAGGAGATTCCAAGTCAGGGAGATAACCCTTGACATGGCCCCCAACATGGAACAGATTGCACGCGTCTGCTTTCCCGTAGCACGTCGTGTAACGGACCGTTTCCATGTCCAGAAACTGGCTTATGAAGCTGTTCAGGAAATGAGAGTCAAGGCTCGATGGGAAGCCCTGGATGAGGAATCCATACAGATAGCACATGCCAGGGCTTGCGGGAAAATCTATCATGCTCCGGTTTTCGAAAACGGAGACTCAAGGAAGCAATTACTGGCTAGAAGTATCTATCTTCTCTATAAGAAAGAATCCTTATGGACCGAATCGCAGCGTGCGCGTGCCGCCATCCTCTTCAGGGAATATCCGGATATTAAGAAAGCCTATTATCTTTCAATGAGACTTGGACTGATATATCACCAATGCAGGCATAAGGATACGGCCTTGACCAGACCTGCAAGATGGTACGATGAAGTAGACAAATCTGGATTCCTTGACACTGTCCAAAATTTTGTGTAAATGGAAACAGGATTCAGTTATAAGTTCATTCTTATATCTGGATTCTGTTTTCAAAGATAAGCATAAATTGGTTCATAATCAAGCCCCAGTTTGAAATAGGCATTGTCCATTTCTTCTCAATTTCCATAAGCGAAAGATATACGGTCTTTTTTACGGCATCGTCAGACGGGAATGAAAGCTTTGATCTGGTGTACTTTCTAATCTTCCCGTTCAGGTTTTCAATGAGATTTGTGGTATAGATTATCTTTCTGATTTCTAGTGGAAACTGGAAGAAAACAGTCAGGTCGTCCCAGTTGTTCCTCCATGAAAGTATGGCATAAGGATACTTTCCTCCCCATTTCTTTTCCAGATTGTCAAGCTCTGCGGCGGCAACCTCCTTATTGGGTGCGTTATAGATATTCTTCATGTCTGCCGTAAACTCTTTCTTATCCTTATAAACGACATATTTACAGGAATTTCTGATTTGGTGCACCACACAGATCTGGGTGGATGCCTGAGGGAATACGGTACGAATGGTATCCGTAAATCCATTCAGATTGTCGGTACAGGTAATCAGTATATCCTGTACTCCACGCGCCTTTAAATCAGTCAGGACACCCATCCAGAAAGAAGAACTCTCCGATTTTCCGACCCACATGCCAAGAACCTCTTTCAGGCCGTTCTGCTTCAGACCGACACAAAGATAGACGGTCTTGTTTATGATCTTCCCGTTATCCCGTACCTTGAAGACGATACCGTCCATCCAGACTATCAGATAAACCGGGTCCAGAGGACGGTTCTGCCATTCTTGGGCCGCTTGATTTACCTTGTTTGTAATGATGGAAATGGCAGACGTGGAGAGTTCAATTTCATAAATCTCACGCATCTCTTCTTCTATGTCAGAAACGATCATTCCTTTGGCATATAGGGAGATAACAAGCTTTTCTATCGAAAGTCCACGGCTTTCATGCTTGGGCACTGCTATCGGCTCAAACTGACCATTGCGATCACGGGGGATAGAGATGACGGCTTCTCCATGTTCGGTCTGGATTTTCTTCGGATAGCTACCATTGCGTGAATTGCCACTGTTATTACCGGCCACGGAATTCTTTTCATAACCCAAATGGGCATCCATTTCACCTTCAAGCATCTTCTCTAAGACTTGCGCATGCAACTGCTTCAGGAACCTGCTTACATCGGCTTCTGTCTTGAACTGACTAATAAACTCCTTGCTTAAAACCTCATCAGGCACTACTTGATTCTTTTCTTTCATGTTCTTCTTCATTTTGCAAATGTATAAAATTAAAAATACGAGACTCATTTCTGAATCCCGTATTTCCATTTACACAAAATATTTTATAGTGCCGATTCCTTGCTTTCGGCAGAGTGGCAAGATCCATACAAACTCATTATCAGCAAATCATAAACTTCTTCGACAAGCGGTCTACTAATGCTGCTTCTGAGTCCTTCAATGCTAAAATAAAGAACTTTCGTTCTCAGTTCAGAGGGGTTAAAGACAAAGCTTTCTTTCTCTTCAGACTTTGCAATATTTATGCTTAAACTTCTAATCCCTCATATTTTTACGTTGATCCCTGAGTAGCATTTAAAGTAAAATTTCAAGTCTGAATTTTTACTAAGGAAATGACTATTTATAATTCTATGGCGCAAATATACGCATAATTCTTTATCTGAAAAGACTTCGTATAGCGCCAGCTACTTATAAATAGTTAAAGATACTCAATGAAACTGCATTCAGCTACTTCAGGCAGTCAGCATCAGAACATTTTACGTACTCGTTCGATACCACGAACCAGCACATCTACTTCTTCACGCGTATTATAGAATGAGAACGAAGCACGAACTGTCCCTTCAATTCCCAAAGCCTGCATCAAAGGCTGTGCACAATGATGACCCGTACGCACGGCAATGCCCAGATGGTCAAGCAGCATGCCCATGTCATAGTGATGGATATTTCCGACCAGGAAAGAAATAACGGCGCCTTTATCAGCCGCCTCACCGAAGATACGCATGCCTTCGATCTGTTTCATCTGTTCGGTAGCATACTGAAGTAAATCCTGTTCCTGCGCAGCTATGCGGTCCATACCGATATTATCAACATAACGCAAAGCCTCGGCCAAAGCAACACTACCAATATAATCCGGCGTGCCGGCTTCAAACTTAAATGGTAATTCATTAAATACGGTCTTTTCGAAGGAAACTGTGGCAATCATTTCACCACCGCCCTGATAAGGAGGAAGTTTATCCAGCCATTCTTCTTTTCCATACAGTACACCAATGCCGGTCGGACCGTAAATCTTATGCCCTGAGAAAACAAAGAATTCAGCATCCAGGTCTTGCACATCGACTTTCATATGCGGAGTAGATTGTGCACCATCAACCAGCACAGGAACTCCGTGTTCGTGGGCTATCGCAACTATTTCCTTTATCGGATTAACTGTTCCCAAAACATTTGATACTTGTGTGACAGCGACCAGACGGGTTTTCTCCGTGAAAAGTTTCCGATATTCATCCAGCAGCAGTTCTCCTTTCTCGTTCATCGGGATAACCCGCAGGGAAATACCTTTCTTCGCTGCCTGGATTTGCCAGGGAACAATATTGGAATGGTGCTCCATGACCGAAACAATCACTTCATCTCCGGCCGACATACATTCGTCGGTAAAGCTGCTGGCTACTAAATTGATGGATTCTGTCGTTCCTCGTGTAAAGACAATCTCGTTTGATGAACGGGCATTCAGGAAATGTTGTACCGTACGGCGGGCTTCTTCGTGCGCTTCGGTTGCTTCCTGGCTCAGGAAATGTACGCCACGATGAATATTCGCATTCACATTATAATATCCGTTTTCAATCTTTTCGACCACACAACGCGGTTTTTGAGTTGTTGCCGCATTATCGAAATAAACCAGAGGCTTGTTGTAAACCTGATGAGAAAGGATCGGGAAATCTTCCCGTATAGCTTTTATATCGAAAGTCATTGCTGTATAGATTAAATTCATTATTGATAACAACCCACAAAGATACAATGTTTAATTGAGATGTGTATAACTCGATGAAAAGCCGGACGGCATCAAATAAAAAAGGCTGCCTTACCCACCGCCGTAGGTAAAAGCAGCCCATACTAAAATAGAAATATTTAAAGGATAAATTTTACATTTGCTTTACGTAGGCAAAAGTAAAGTACTGATATGACAAACAGATGACAAATCTGTTTCATTTTATCCTTATTACTCTTTTTATTTACAGATCCGACATCCGGCGCACTTCGCCAGCTCACCACGGAAACGTTTCTCAACCAGTTTATGCAACCGGTCTTTTAAGGCTTCCAGACGGACGTGTTCGATGACGTCGGAAGTAAACGCAACGCTGAGCAACATGCGGGCTTCATCACGCGGAATACCACGGCTCTGCATGTAGAAGAGGGCGTTTTCATCCAACTGGCCGGTACTCATACCGTGCGAACATTTCACATCGTCGGCATAAATTTCCAGCTGTGGCTTGCTGTACATCCGGCATTCGCGCGTAGCACATAAATTACGGTTCGTCTGATAAGCCTCAGTTTTATCAGCTCCCTGCTGTACTAAGATACGTCCGCTGAACGCGCCCACAGCCCGATCATTCAAGACATTCTTGAACAATTCATTGCATGTACAGCGAGGAACTTTATGTTCCACCAACGAATAGGTATCCAACTGTTGTTCTTTGTCCAATACCGACATGCCGCAAAGAGAAAGATCAGCGCCTTCGCCTTCAAGAGACACAAAGTAATTATTACGTGTCAGTCCGTTCGTCAACGTAACTCCATTGACAACCACATTCGAGCCTGCTTCCTGACGAACATACAGATTAGAGAAACGAGTCGTTGAGACGGAACTTTCTTCCAGGTCATAATAATCAGCCCGCGCATTTACTCCGGCAAAGATCTCGATAACCTGGTTGGAGAAGAACTTCACATCGTCGATGCTATGATCACACACCAGCAGACGCGCTTCAGCATTCTCTTCAACAATGAATAAAATACGGCGATTGGCCATCGTATCGACATCGCTTCGGAATATATTCACCAGCTGAATAGGACGTTCTAAGACCATATTCTTCGGAACATACACAACAAAACCATCCTGCACCAGCATCGTATTCAAAGCCACTACTCCATTGGCTGAAGTCTGCGCCAGCTTACCATAATAGCGTGCCGCCACTTCCGGATACTCAGCCGCAAAGCGACACAAACTTCCCACATAGACACCTTCGGGTAAATGAGCCTTCGGTAATTCCTTCTCATAGAAAGAATCGTTGACCACAAAATAAAGTGAGGTGCTCAGGTTGGGAACATCACAGTGAAACACATCATACGGATTGACAGGTATATCAAGACGATTGATATTGATTCCATAATCAGGCGCGAAAGCCTTTTCCACATCCGTATATTTATAGTCTTCACCCTTCAACGAAGGAAAGCCTAACCGCTCGAAGTCGGCGAATGCCTGCGCACGCAACGCATTCAATACCGGCACACTCTTGCGGCAGATCAAATCTTCATACTGGGTAAAGAGATCAATATATTGTTGTTCTGCTTTCATACTTCTTATTTATTATCCATTTTTGGCACGGATTACACGGATTACACAGTTTTCACGTTAATATTTTTCGCTTAACTTCTCCTGATAAGCCAAAGTTCAGTAATAAACCGACTTTCAAGCCTGTTGCCTTCAGATAATTTACTAACTGCCATTCATGTTCAGGACGCAATGCTGATACCGCCTTTAACCCTAATATAACTTGATCATTCACTACGATATCAGCTACGTAATTACCTACAACCTCATTCTTATAATAGACTTTAAGTTGCTTCTGAGCTTCACAATGTAATCCTCGCCGTTTTAATTCTTTATAAAGGGCGTTCTGATATACTTGCTCCAAGAATCCAAAACCCAAAATAGAATGAACTTCATAAAAGGCGCTAATAATTTCTTTAGCTAAATTCTCATACAACATATATCCGTGTCATCCGTGAAATCCGTGCCTAGTTTGATTTGTTACAAATCTCCCATCTCCTTCTTGATCCAGTCGTAACCTTTTTCTTCCAGCTCGAGAGCCAGTTCCGGACCGGCAGTCTTTACAATACGACCTTTATAAAGTACGTGCACCACATCCGGCTTAATATAATCCAGCAGACGCTGATAGTGAGTAATCACGATTGTAGCATTATTAGCAGTCTTCAACTTGTTGACGCCGCTTGCTACAATACGTAAAGCATCAATATCCAATCCTGAGTCTGTTTCATCCAGAATAGAGAGTTTCGGTTCAAGCATCGCCATCTGGAAAATCTCGTTACGTTTCTTCTCACCTCCCGAGAAGCCTTCGTTCACACTACGGCTCGCCAACTTGTTATCCAACTCGACAATTGCCCGTTTCTCACGCATCAGCTTTAGAAATTCAGTAGCTGAAACCGGAGCCTGCCCGTTATATTTCCGGTGAGCATTTACTGCTGCACGCATAAAGTTCACCATACTTACACCCGGAATCTCCACCGGATATTGGAAACTCAGGAACAAGCCTTCACAACTACGGTCTTCTGGAGACAATTCCAACAGATTCTTTCCGTTGAAAGTAACTTCTCCTTCAGTAACCTCAAACGCCGGATTTCCTACCAGCACACTGCTCAAGGTACTTTTTCCTGAACCGTTCGGGCCCATGATCGCATGAACTTCGCCCGCCTTCACCGAAAGGTTAATACCTTTCAATATCTCTTTGCCATTGATACTGGCATGCAAGTTTTTTATCTCTAACATATTTTGTTTCCCTCCTTTTATCATCTATAATAATACTCCCGACTGTTCTGGTCAAGCCGATAAAACCAGTTTTCTATCAAACTTCCAATAATTCCGCCCAACGAGAAACCATCCTGCTGAGAGAACCTCATCGGGAATGTAACCTTAATACCTAAATTCAATCGTTGATACATTCCTTTGTCCCGCAATTGATATGTCACACCTTTGTTATCCACTGCTTCAATCTGAGTATGAGAGCCAAGACCAAGTCCCAAGTCATAACGTATGACAAACGCTACCGACGAAAACAAGTAAAAATCGACACCGACCGAAGGAACAAATACAGCTCGCGGATTAACCGCCTTCTGCCGGACTTCGATCGACCAATTTCCGGAAGAGGCGCCCGTTGTACTATCTTCATGCCGGTCGCCCCAGTTAAACAGCCATCCGGCTCCTAAATAAGGTTGAACAAACCACCTGTCGGGAACGAAATAACGCTTAACACCAACACCTATTCCTTCCAGGCTTCGACTCGAATATCCATAATTCAATTCCGTTCGTTCATAACCGGCATAGACCGCCCATTTCTTGGGTAAAAAATATTCACCCTTAATTCCGAATGACTCACTTCCGTCTCCTGTGGAAACCCGCTGAGGATTATCCGACAAAATCGGACGAACAAATACACCGCCGGTGAATCCAAGACTCCAACGTGCTCCGTCTACATCATTCCCAGTATAAAACTGCGCCTGTATTCCTTGTACTGACAACATCGACAGGAGACAACATCCTATCCATTTACATCCACTCTTCATATTTATCTCTTTTATCCTTGTTTTCGCATTCCGGCCGTTCTCTTGCAGCGGACATTTGTCTGTCAGGATTTCCTGACCAGCTCCATGTTTAGCCGACGCTTCCTTCCAATGAAATACTCAGCAGTTTCTGCGCCTCGACAGCAAATTCCATCGGAAGCTTATTCATGACTTCGCGAGCATATCCATTAACAATCAAGCCGACAGCTTCCTCAACGGAAATACCACGTTGCTGACAATAGAACAACTGCTCCTCACTGATCTTGCTCGTTGTTGCCTCATGCTCCACGACAGCTGTTTCATTCTGAATATCAGCATAAGGGAATGTATGAGCGCCACACGTCGGACTCAATAACAGACTATCGCACTGACTGTGGTTACGGGCACCTTCAGCACGCGGGGATATTTTCACCAATCCACGATAACTATTCTGACTATGACCGGCAGAGATACCTTTGGAAACAATTGTACTACGCGTATCTTTTCCCAAATGTATCATCTTCGTTCCCGTATCTGCCTGCTGATAATTATTCGTTACAGCAACTGAATAAAATTCACCTACCGAATGATCACCAGCCAAGACGCAACTCGGATACTTCCAGGTAATAGCCGAACCTGTTTCAACCTGTGTCCAGGATATCTTACTGTAATCGCCTTTACACAAGCCTCTCTTTGTTACGAAGTTGTAAATACCGCCCTTTCCGTCTTTGTCTCCCGGATACCAGTTCTGAACAGTCGAATATTTAACTTCGGCATGATCGTGAGCCACAATCTCAACAATAGCGGCATGCAACTGATTCTCATCACGCATAGGAGCAGTACATCCTTCCAGATAACTGACATATGATTCATCGTCAGCTACAATTAAGGTTCGTTCAAACTGACCTGTATTGGCCGCATTGATACGGAAATAAGTACTTAACTCCATCGGACAACGTACTCCTTTCGGAATATAAATGAATGAGCCATCCGAAAACACAGCCGAATTCAAAGCTGCAAAGAAGTTATCCCGATAACTAACTACGCTTCCCAAATATTTCTTTACCAAATCTGGATGATTCTGCACGGCTTCACTGATTGAACAGAATATGATTCCTTTCTCCGCCAAATTTTCCTTGAAAGTTGTTTTGACAGAAACGCTATCCATAACTGCATCCACAGCCATGCCACTCAATACTTTCTGTTCCTCCAAAGGAATACCTAACTTATCGAATGTCTTCAACAATTCAGGATCTACTTCTTCCAGATTTTTCGGTCCGTCTTTCTTAACCGGAGCCGCATAATAAATGATATCCTGATAATCAATGGGGGGAATCTTCAGCAAGGCCCAGTTCGGCATTTCCAATGTCTGCCAGTACCGGAAAGCGCGCAAGCGGAATTCCAATAACCAGTCTGGTTCATGCTTTTTGGCAGAAATAATCCGCACGGTCTCTTCATCAAGACCCCGATGAATTACTTCTGTATCTATATCCGTAACGAATCCATACTTGTACTCTCCATTCGTTACTTCATTCAACACACTATTTGAATCTTGCATATATACATTATATTATATAAGAAAACCATTCACTCTTCTATACTAAACAAGTTAGAAGGGAAAATGGTTGGGACAATCTGTTTAATGTAACCATAAAATCGAGACTCTACTTTCTGTTCCCGGGGAATTAAGACTGAACCTCGGTCTATGTATTCCAAAACATTAAGGGTAAGACTCAGGAAAAACATCATAAACATAAAGCCGAACAAGCCGCCTAACAAATGGTTCAATACACCCAAAGGTGTCACTCCTATCAGTTTGCTCATCAAGTCGCCCGTCAGCTTCAATACGCCTATGATCAACATAAAACCGAGCAGATAACTTAACACCGTAACTCCATACTCCGGAAACCAACCAAGTTCAAGGATATAACCACGTAACCAGTCGGCTACCTTGGCACAACAGAAGATAGCTGCCACAAGGGCTATAAGCGAAACAACCTGTTTGATGATTCCATCAAACAGGCCTTTCACAAAACCGAATCCGGCCAGACACAATAAAACTACGTCTAACCAGTTCATCTGATTATAAAGTCTTTTTAATTTCAGTTTCTTCGTATGCCTCAATCACATCTCCAACCTGAATATCATTAAAGTTCGTGATATTCAAACCGCAGTCCTGACCAGCTACGACTTCCTTCACATCATCTTTGAAACGCTTCAAAGAACCTAATTCGCCGGAATAGATTACAATACCATCACGAATCAAACGAATCTTATTACTGCGTTTGATCTTTCCTTCTTTAACCAGACATCCAGCGACTGTACCCACTTTAGAAATCTTGAATACCTGCTGAACTTCTACATTGGCTGTAATCTCTTCACGAATTTCCGGAGAAAGCATTCCTTCCATAGCACTCTTCACTTCATTGATTGCATCATAGATGATAGAATACAAACGGATTTCAACGCCTTCTTTCTCAGCATTTCGACGAGCCAACAAAGACGGACGTACTTGGAAACCGATAATAATAGCATTTGAAGCTGCCGCCAAAACTACATCCGATTCCGAAATTTGTCCAACAGCCTTATGAATGACATTCACCTGAATTTCATCCGTTGACAAACGAATCAAAGCATCCGACAAAGCTTCCACTGAACCATCCACATCACCCTTAACGATAACATTCAGTTCCTGGAAGTTACCAACTGCAATACGACGTCCTATATCGTCCAATGTAAGCATCTTCTGTGTACGCAGACCTAATTCACGCTGTAACTGTTCGCGTCGGTTGGCTATTTCACGAGCCTCCTGTTCTGTTTCCAGTACATTAAATGTATCACCAGCCTGCGGAGCTCCATTCAGACCCAAAATCAATACCGGTTCTGATGGTCCTGCTTCCTTTACACGTTGGTTACGTTCATTAAACATAGCCTTGATTCGTCCATAATGCGTTCCTGCCAAAACAATATCACCCATCTTCAGCGTACCGTTTTCTACCAGAACTGTTGATACGTATCCACGACCTTTATCCAATGATGATTCAATGATTGAACCCACTGCACGACGCTTCGGATTAGCCTTCAGATCCAACAAGTCGGCTTCCAGCAATACTTTTTCCAACAGTTCATCAACTCCGATACCTTTCTTGGCTGAAATTTCCTGGCACTGATACTTACCGCCCCAGTCTTCTACCAGGTAGTTCATATTAGCCAGTTCCTCTTTTATCTTATCCGGATTGGCATGCGGTTTATCGATCTTGTTAATAGCAAATACAATAGGCACACCTGCCGCCGAAGCATGATTGATAGCTTCTACCGTTTGAGGCATCACACTATCATCGGCAGCTACAATAATAATGGCGATATCTGTTACTTTCGCACCGCGAGCACGCATAGCTGTAAAAGCTTCATGACCCGGTGTATCCAAGAATGTAATACGACGGCCATTAGGCAATTTCACATTGTAAGCTCCAATGTGCTGGGTAATACCACCGGCTTCACCAGCAATCACATTTGCGTTACGGATATTATCCAATAAAGAAGTCTTACCATGGTCAACATGTCCCATCACCGTTACAATCGGTGGACGTGGTACCCAGTCTTCTTCATTATCTTCATCTTCATCCGCCTTGATTGCTTCAACTACATCCGCACTAACGTATTCCGTCTTGAAGCCAAATTCTTCAGCAACAATATTAATCGTTTCCGCATCCAAACGCTGATTGATAGAAACCATGATGCCAATACTCATACAAGTAGCAATGACTTTCGTAACAGGAACATCCATCATGTTGGCCAAATCGTTTGCAGTAACGAATTCCGTCAACTTCAGGATTTTGCTTTCCTTTTCCTCCTGTTCCATCAATTCATGCTCACGCTTCTGGATAGCATCACGCTTATCTCGACGATATTTAGCACCTTTATTGCTCTTATTGTTCTTATTTGTCAGTCGGGCTAATGTTTCCTTTATCTGCTTCTGAACATCTTCTTCGCTGACTTCGGCCTTAACAGGCTTTTTCAGTCGAGGCTTACGTTCATCCCGATTGTTTCCATTCTGACGATAATTATTACCACCACCATTCGCAACATTGGCTACATCGACACGATCTTTCTTGATACGTTTACGTTTTTTCTTGCCATCACCTTCTTCATTGGAGGCTAAGGTTGCTTTTGGAGTTCCTCCTTGCTGTTTGTTCTGATCCTTCTTAAAGTTCGGTTGTCCCGGACGATTATTTCCTTGTTTTTCGTCACGTTCTTTCCGTTTTTCTTCCTTCGACTTTTTCTTCGGACGAGTTGACTGATTCAGGGCTTCCAAATCTATTTTACCCGTAACTTTGATATTCGATTCAAATTTAGGGGTACTTAACCGGAACAGCTCATTGTCAGTTTTCTCAGCCGACGCCGTTGATGAACCAGATTCCACGGGTTGATTTTTTTCTTCTTCTTTTGGAGCGGCCATTTCCGGCTGCTTCTCTTCGGCTTTCTCTTTATTCACAATATTTATTTTTACTTCTTCTTTCTCAGTTTGTTGTTTTTCTTTTTCTACGGCAGGAACGACTTTTTCTTCCTGTTGAACTACAGGTTCAGCTTTTTTGTCGACCGAAACCGAAGCGGAAGCCGTTTCAGAAGGAACTTCATCTTTTTTCTCGTGTTCCAGTTCGATATGACCTTTCATCACTATTTTCGGACGGAACTCTTCCGGAACTTCTGTTTTTATCTCCACGGACTGTCCCTCTCTTGCTACAGTTGCCGCACTTTTCTTATTATATATATGCGAAGACTCACGCTTATCCGTCTCCGGTGCAGGCATATTTTTCCCAAACTCTTTTACGAGCAAAGCATACTGTTCATCACTCAACCGGGTATTCGGATTTGATTCTACCTCCGGATATCCATTCTTATGCAGGAACTCAACCACTGTATTGAGCCCTACGTTCATTTTTTTTAATACTTGTTGTAATCTTATAGGCATACTAAACTTTGTCGTAACACTTAATCATTATTTTCATCATCCTCAAATTCGGCAGCCAAGATGGATAAAACATCATCTACTGTCGATTCTTCCAAGTCAGCCCGCTCTACCAGTTCATCTCTTGGTATTGCCAATACACTCTTCGCTGTATAGCAACCGATATTTTTCAGAGCGTCAATTACCCAACCGTCTATTTCATCTGCAAATTCATCCAGATAAATATCTTCCTCGTCAGCACCTTCAATATCACGGAATACATCGATTGTATACTCGGTCAACATACAAGCCAACTTGATATTTAACCCGCCTTTACCAATAGCCAGAGATACTTCTTCCGGACGCAAATAGACTTCGGCCCGTTTTTCTTCTTCATTCACCCGAATGGAAGAAATCTTAGCCGGACTCAAGGCTCGCTGAATAAACAAAGATATATTTGACGTGTAATTGATCACATCGATATTCTCATTTCTCAACTCGCGCACGATTCCATGAATACGTGATCCCTTCATACCTACACAGGCTCCTACCGGATCAATACGGTCATCATACGATTCAACAGCCACTTTAGCACGCTCTCCCGGGATTCGAGCAATCGCTTTAATGGTAATCAAGCCATCGTTGATTTCCGGAACTTCTAATTCAAACAGACGCTGCAAGAACAATTTATCTGTACGGGAAAGGATAATTTTCGGATTATTATTATAATTGTCTACACGCTGTACGATAGCACGAGCTGTTTCTCCTTTCCGATAAAAATCACCCGGAATCTGTTCTGTCTTCGGTAACAGTAATTCATTACCATCATCATCAAGCAGCAACATTTCCTTCTTCCAAACCTGATAGACATCGGCCGAAATAATCGTTCCGATCTTATCTTTATATTTGGCATAAAGGTTGTCTTTCTGCAGTTCCAAAATCTTGGAGGCTAACGTCTGACGTAAATTCAAGATAGCACGACGACCAAAATCGGCAAAATGAACCTCATCAGTAATTTCTTCTCCTACCTCGCAATCGGCATCAATCTGACGGGCATCCGTCAATGAAATCTCCAGATTTGAATCTTCCAATTCATCATCGGCTACGACCTTACGATTTCTCCAGATTTCAAAATCACCTTTTTCAGGGTTAATGATCACATCGTAGTTTTCGTCTGTTCCAAACATTTTTGCAATCACGTTGCGGAACGAATCTTCCAACACGCTGATCATTGTATCCTTATCTATATTCTTCAACTCCTTGAACTCCGCAAGGGTATCAATCATACTGACTGTTTCCTCTTTTTTGGCCATACTATTTGAATCTAATTAAATATTTTGTATACTTTATTTCCTGATAGGTATAAGGCTGGTTTTCTTCGACCGTCACCTTACGCTTGGCGCCTTCCGGCTTTACTTGCTTTGCAACGGTCAGAACGATACCGTTCTCATCGGCCGATTTCAATACGCCTGTCAGCTTCGTTCCGGCTGTCAGCAAGACTTCTACTTCATTTCCTATATTCTTTTGATACTGACGAAGTACTTTAAACGGAGATGTTATTCCGGCAGAACCGACTTCCAGTTCAAAATCCTCCACGTCGCGATCCAGATGATCTTCCAGATACCGGCTCAGCTCTACACAATCATCAATACATACAGAATCGTCATTGTCAATTTCCACAACAATGACATTATCCGGCTGAACTGTAACATCTACCAGATAATTGGACGAAGATGCCAATTTTTCCTCAACCAGTTTCTCTATCAAATGTTTATCTATCATACTTCGCTTGCTATATTATCTGTTTTCTTATTATACGATAAGGAAAAACAACTCTCTCGAAAACCATTTTTAAAACTAACGAGAATCGTTTTCAAAAGATACGGGAATCAAAAGGCAGTCCCGCCTTTTCTTCTCCTCTTATTATCCATCAGCTTGTATATTGATTACTTACTGAATGATTCAGACAAAAAGAGGGGACCGCCCGCCCCCTCATCATCAACACTCAATCGTCGCAAAAATACAAAAAATCAGTCACTTTTCAAATATCCGACTGATATTTCATACAACTATTCCTGTATTTCATTGCTTCTACATTCATTAACAAGAAACAAGTCATACATACGGGCGAAAAAAACAAAACCGCCACGAACGCATCGTGACGGTTACCTTTTGTAGCGAGACCCGGGATTGAACCGGGGACCTCATGATTATGAATCATGCGCTCTAACCAGCTGAGCTATCTCGCCATTTTCTTGTTTTTGTCGTTATCATTTCTGATTGACGATGCAAAAGTAGAGGTTATTTTTTTACCATCCAAATTTTCGGCAAACTTTTTTCACTAGCTTTTTTCAACCGTAATGGTAATTTACTAATAATGAGACAGAATTTTAATACAATTTTTTTTGATAATCAGAAAACTTTTCTGTAATTTGCGAATCGTAAAAACGCTCTCGACCATGAATAAAGAAAAGTTTAACATTGAATACGTTTTTGATAACGTCTCTCGATCCAGTTTGTGGAATCACATCACAACGTCAAGAGGACTTTCCTCCTGGTTCGCCGAAAAAGTCACCGTAAAAAACAATGTCTACACCTTTATGTGGAACAAAGACGAAATCAAGGCCCGTGCAGAACTAATCAAGCAGAAAGAACAAATCCGTTATTGCTTGGAAACAGAAAATGCCGGGCCTTTGTCTTATTTCGAATTTTCCATTCATACATTGGAATTGACAGGAACTACTGCGTTACAGATTACAGATTTTGCTGAACCCGACGAAAAGGAAGATGCTATCGACTTGTGGGATTCTCAGGTGGATACCCTGAAACGCACACTTGGCATTTAGTGTAGTTTCACATATAAAAAAGAGGATATTATCGTTTTTTACACTACTTTTGCCTCTCCAATCTATTAGGCATGTTGAGAATAAAACGATTATACACCTTTATGCTGCAGACTTTCCTGCCGCTGTTCTTAATGACCTTTGGAATCTGCCTTTTTATTGTCTTGATGCAGTTTCTATGGAAATACATCGACGACATGGTTGGGAAAGGATTAGAAATGAAGGTCTTGGCAGAGATGTTCTTCTATGCAGCTTTGGGATTAGTTCCCATGGCACTGCCCTTGTCTATTCTGTTAGCTTCACTGATGACTTTCGGTAATTTGGGAGAGCGCCTGGAATTGCTGGCGATGAAATCGGCCGGTGTTTCTTTAATCCACATCATGCGCCCACTGATTATCTTCATTGCGATGGTCAGTATCGGAGCTTTTTTCTTCCAAGACAGAATCATGCCTGTTGTACAGGTTAAACTTTATACGCTACTTTATTCCATCAAACAAAAATCACCCGAGCTGGAAATTCCGGAAGGCGTATTTTACAAAGAAATCACGGGCTTTAATGTGTATGTCAAAGAAAAGGTACCTAAAACAGGACTCCTAAAAGATGTGATGATCTATGATTATTCGGAAGGATTTAATAATGCCCGTGTGATTGTTGCCGATTCAGGAAGATTAAAGACTTCGGCAGACAAACTGTATCTGGTTCTTTCTTTATTCAACGGCGAATCTTTTGAAAACCTGAAAAACCAGACACAGAAGGGAAAAAGCAAATCGGCTGTTCCCTATCGCAGGGAATCGTTTGCCACCAAAGATATCCTGATTGAATTTGATGCCAACTTCAACCGGACCGATGAGTCTTTCATGCAGAATCAATACATAGGAAAAGGATTATCAGAACTGCAGGCTTCGATTGACTCGATGGGCCTTCGCCTCGATAGCATTAAACGGGAGAATGCTTCCATCATTCTGCGGCAGTCTTATCGCCAGGAATTTACGAAACATGAAATTGTAGACGGGAAAAGTCAACCTATTTCTACGATCGATTCATTAGCGCCTCTCGCCAAGAATATAACGATTAACTTCGACAGCCTGTATCAATCCATGACGCCCGGTAAACAGTCGGCTATCTTAAACAAAGCAAAATCGAAGATAGAAAACACACGGGCTGAAATGATTTTTAAGGCTTCTACAATTGGAGATGAAGCCTATAAAGTACGCCGTCACCTGACGGAATGGCATAAGAAATTTACCATTTCGTTTGCCTGTCTGATATTCTTCTTCATCGGAGCGCCTTTAGGAGCCATTATCCGAAAAGGCGGACTCGGAATGCCGGTCGTTATCTCGGTCTTTCTTTTCATTTTCTACTATATCATCGACAACATCGGCTTTAAAATGGCCCGCGATGGTATTTGGCAAGCCTGGGAAGGCATGTGGCTGAGTGCCGCCGTTCTAACGCCTTTAGGTATATTCTTAACCTACAAGGCCGTCAACGACTCTGTCATTATGAATGCGGACACTTATATTAACGCGCTGAAGAATTTGGTAGGAAAAAGAGCCGGCCGAAAGGTTGAACGCAAGGAAGTCATCATCTATACACCTGATTATGATGCCATCTTGCCCCGTTTGACGCAACTGTCGGCCGACTGTAAGCAATACTTGCAAAATCACCGCCGCTGGATCAATTACATTCAATACTGGAAATCCGGAGGCAAAGATCATACAGCCGAAGCCATCGCTCAGGAAATGGAATCGATCGTTGAAGAACTGTCGAATTCAGACCAGAATTTGTTGCTGAATAAACTGATGGATTATCCGATCATCAGCAACTACCATCAGCTGAACGCGAACCTGAATAAAAAAGTCGCGATAGGCATAGGCTGCTTCATCCCCTTGGGACTGATTATATATCTGTTTGCCGTTTACCAGCGAAAGTTATTGCGGCAGGATATAAATACAGTACAAAAAGTAAGCGATGAGATTAAAGAAATGATATTTTCACTACATTTGTCAAAAGAAACTATTGATAATAAAAACAACATATGAGCGAATTCAAATTAAACACAATCGAAGAGGCTATTGAAGATTTCCGTGAAGGCAAATTTGTCATCGTTGTAGACGATGAAGATCGTGAAAACGAAGGTGATCTGATTATTGCCGCCGAGAAAGTGACACCCGAGAAAATCAACTTTATGTTGAAGAATGCACGTGGCGTATTATGTGCTCCTATCACGATATCTCGCTGCGAAGAACTGGATCTGCCTCATCAGGTAACAAACAATACGTCTGTATTGGGTACACCGTTTACGGTTACAATCGACAAGCTGGAAGGTTGTACGACAGGTGTTTCAGCTGCCGATCGGGCCGCAACCATTTTAGCTTTGGCCGATCCGGCATCGACTCCGGAGACTTTCGGTCGCCCGGGACATATTAATCCGCTGTATGCTCAAGAAAAAGGTGTATTACGCCGGGCCGGACATACCGAAGCTTGTATAGATATGTGCCGTCTAGCTGGTTTATATCCGGCAGCTGCTCTGATGGAAATCATGAGCGAAGACGGAACCATGGCACGTCTGCCCGAACTGCGCAAGTTTGCTGATGAACAAAATATAAAGCTGATTTCCATTGCCGATTTGATTGCGTATCGGTTGAAACAGGAATCGATTGTAGAACAGGGAGAAGAAGTAGACATGCCTACTGAATACGGGCATTTCCGCCTCATCCCGTTCCGTCAGAAGAGCAATGGTTTGGAACATATTGCCATTATCAAAGGTGATGTGAAAGGAGACGAACCAGTTCTGGTTCGTGTTCATTCTTCTTGCGCAACCGGTGATATCTTCGGTTCGTTACGATGCGACTGTGGTGAACAGCTTCATCAGGCACTCCGTATGATTGAAAAAGAAGGAAAAGGTGCAGTTATCTACCTGAATCAGGAAGGCCGTGGCATCGGTTTGATGGAAAAGATGAAGGCTTATAAGCTGCAGGAAAACGGAATGGATACCATTGAAGCCAACATTTGCTTAGGACATCAGGCTGATGAACGCGACTATGGTGTAGGAGCTCAGATCTTGCGTCACATTGGTATTACCAAGATGCGACTAATGACGAACAATCCAGTAAAGCGCGTTGGTCTGGAAGCATACGGACTTTCGGTAGTGGAAAATGTACCTATCGAAGTAACCCCGAATCCTTACAATATGTTTTATCTGAAAACAAAGAAGGAAAGAATGGGACATACATTACACAATGTAAAATAATTCAAACATTTAATATTCATAAACGATGGCACAATTATCAGAAAGATTGAACAGATTGTCTCCGTCTGAAACGCTGGCAATGTCTCAAAAAAGTAGTGAGTTAAAAGCTCAAGGTATTGACATTATTAACATGAGCGTTGGTGAACCTGATTTTAATACACCAGAGCACATTAAAGAAGCTGCTAAAAAGGCTATTGACGACAATTATTCCAAATACTCTCCTGTAGCAGGTTATCCGGCTTTGCGCAATGCGATTGTTGCCAAATTGAAAAACGAAAATGGCTTGGATTACACAGCTGCACAAATCTCTTGTGCCAACGGTGCTAAACAATCAGTTTGCAACACAATCATGACTTTGGTAAATGCTGGTGACGAAGTAATCATTCCGGCTCCATACTGGGTAAGTTATCCGGAAATGGTGAAATTAGCCGATGGTACTCCTGTTACAGTTCCTGCCGGTATTGAACAAGACTTCAAGATCACTCCGGCTCAATTGGAAGCAGCTATTACGCCGAAGACCAAATTACTGATTTTGTGTTCACCGTCAAACCCGACAGGTTCTGTTTACAATAAAGAAGAACTGGCTGGTCTGGCTGCTGTACTGGCTAAACATCCGCAAGTATACATCATCGCCGATGAAATTTATGAACACATCAATTACATCGGAAAGCATGAAAGTATTGCCCAATTCAAAGAAATACACGACCGTGTTGTCATTGTAAACGGTGTTTCTAAGGCGTATGCCATGACGGGCTGGCGTATCGGTTTCATTGCCGGACCGGAATGGATTGTAAAAGCAGTGAACAAACTGCAAGGCCAATATACTTCAGGACCTTGTTCTGTCTCTCAGAAAGCTGCTGAAGCAGCCTATACGGGAACACAAGCTCCGGTAGAAGAAATGCGCCAGGCTTTCGAGCGCCGTCGTGACCTGATCGTTAAATTGGCAAAAGAAATTCCGGGATTCGAAGTAAATGTTCCGCAAGGAGCGTTCTACCTGTTCCCGAAGTGTAGTTCTTATTTCGGCAAATCAGCTGAAGGCCGCACAATTAACAACGCAGCCGATCTGGCTATGTATTTGCTGGAAGTCGGCCATGTAGCATGTGTAGGTGGTGGTGCTTTCGGAGCTCCTGAATGTATCCGTATGAGTTACGCTACTTCCGACGAAAACATCACAGAAGCTATGCGCCGAATCAAAGAAGCTTTGGCTAAATTAAAATAATCGCCGGTTTTCTGAAGAGAGACTTCAGGTCTTCTCTGACATGATAAAAGCCTCCTGCTCTCCGTCAGACGGAACAAGCAGGAGGCTTTCCTGTTTTTAATTCTTTTCTTCCAGCACAATTTCATCATTAACTATTTCAAATTCATGCTGTTCATACTGAATTAAAGTAAAAAATAAACTACAGGGCAAACGCATTAGAAAAATATATATCTTTAAAGTCTTCACTCATACATAAG
>ERZ779865.197-NODE-197-length-57114-cov-6.739936_pt1 | contig 57114 bp, 49 predicted proteins | sample MGYA00433088_ERZ779865 | MGnify/ENA primary metagenome ERZ779865 (study PRJEB29588, sample SAMEA2151703) | human gut metagenome | biome: human gut; feature: human-associated habitat; material: faeces | place: Denmark | collected 2008/2010 ... | reverse complement strand
GAAATTAAGTATGAGATGCTACCAACTGATAAATTTTCTAATTATGAAAAAGTAAGTAGAGCTGCTATTACTATCTTTGTTGGTGATGGAATTAATGATACTCCAGTCTTAAAAAGAGCAGATATTGGTATTGCTATGGGAGCAGTTGGTCAAGATGCAGCTATTGAAGCAATACTCAACGCTGCCGATGGAACACCCAGACTTATAAATAAATATTGCAATGCCAGCATGAAAGATATGTGTAAAGCGAAGGATTTGGCTGGGAGTATCTGTCATGAAGAAGAGTCAGCTAGTCAGGAGCTTTCTCTTGTTGTGAATAATATAAGGAAAGAACTGGAGAACTTGCAGGCAGAAAAGCGGAATCATGTTAAAGAAATTGAAAGATAACATTCTTTTTTTATCATATGGATGGGTGTATAATGAGAGAAAATATCGTTGAGAGAGGAGCACTATATGAGCCATACAGGAAATATATCAAAATTTGAGCAATTTATTAACATGATGACAGGTCACTTTGATAATCAGGAACAATTTCAAAAAATGAAGGAAGCAGGAGAGATATATCCATATGCGGAGCATGTTAATACACCGTGTAACAATAAAATACAGGATCTGCCGGCAGATTTTCCCGGCATATTCATTGTGGAAGAAAGTTATTATCAAAGCCAAGGAAAACGTCATTCTTCTCCACATTTGTTTTTGGTGACAGAGCAGGATGATGGGATTGAGCTTTCTTCCTATGAAATTCCGGAAGGAGAGGATAAGAATACATTTTCCTATGAAACAATGAAAAATGTGAAATATAGTGCGTTGAAAAAGTCAGAAAAGTTTACTCCGGCTTTGTATCATGAAAAGGATGGCGTATGGGAAGGGGGCAGTGTGAGCCGGTTTTCGCCGGTAATGATATTTCGGTTGTGGGAGAAATTTTCTGATACGTGTTTGGAGGTATCGGAGAGTATAGAAGTGAATGGAAAACGTACATTTGGATATGATGTTCCTATTATTTATAAAAGGGTATAAAATCAAAATGGAAATTATCACCAGTGTTTTACAAATTCATATACAACAAAATGAAAAAAGAAATATATTCAGAAATAAAAAACAAGTTGCGGATAAGTATTTTTTATTGAATCAGCCGATTAATTTTAGAAGATTATATAAACCCAAACCAGAACAAGCATCATGACAAAGCAATAATTATAGATCACAGGATATCATTCAAGGAAAAGACGAATTTGTAATAATCCGGTATAATATATGAAAATGTGAAACTATAAGAATAGCAAAGGAAGATGAAAATGAACAGAAAACGATGCTATCATATCATTGTGGGCGTAATGATAATGGTGTTTCTTACCGGTTGCGGGATTGCTAAGAAATCATCATATAAGGACAATGATAAAACAAATGTAACAAAAATTACAAAGGAGAAGGAGACCTTAATCCATTGACCGGATTTAATCAGGGTGCGGTGACTGCAGAGCAGCAGGGCGAAATGCTGATCAGTATGTTTCGGGATATCAAGAAAGCGGATTGCGCCGGAGGACTTGTTTTTGTGTGGGAGGATGAATGGTTTAAACGCACATGGAACACCATGGATTATACCAATAGTGATTACCGTGCTTATTGGAATGATGTACAGACCAGTGAGCAGCATTTTGGGCTGATGGAGTATATTTCTGCAGAATGTAACCCGGTTCCGGTTCTGGACGGAAAGCTGGATGACTGGAATGAGCATGATATTCTTCTGCAAAAGGGAGAGGTCAGAGTGTATGCAAAATGTGACAGTACCTATCTGTATCTGGCTGTGGAGAATCCATCTGCTGATTTTACAAAGGCAGGCAATAATATTTATTTTGATATCAATCCGAATGAGGGATGTAGTAACTATGGAGAGCATAAGCTTCCGGTGAAGGCAGATTTTATTCTGCATATGGAGGGGGAAAATAATACCCGTATGCTGGTAGACACGGCGTCTGATCCCTATATACGAGCTTCTAAGGAATGGATGGATCTGGATTTAAAGCAGGATAAAAAGGATTCATTTCACCGGATCTATCTGATCACAGACCGTAGTCTGACATATCCGCAAACCGGTAAAAAGGTTCCCGTACAGAAAGAAGAAACAGGACATTTGCGTTATGGCAAGGTGGATGAGGAAAATGAGATAGGCGATGTATTGACAGATTTTTATTATAAAGATTCTGTATTTGAGGCTCGGATCCCATGGGGGCTGCTGGGCTTTTCTGCACCGTCTGTTAAGGAGATTAACAATATTAAAGATAATACTACAATGACGGTGGAAGGTATAGATATTGGTTATCTTTCCGAAAATGATGAGGATCTGGGAGAGAAGCTGTTTTCCTGGGATAATTGGGAACAGGCTGTCTATAAACCCCATCTGAGAAAGTCTTATTATATGTTGCAGGAATATTTAAAAGATAATTAAACATCATATAACATTGCGTACCATATCTACAAAATATTTATGGATTCTGGTATCTCCGGTCAGTTCCGGATGAAAGGAAAGACCGATCTGATGCTTATATTGTACGGCGATGATATGATCATCCACGGTGCCGAGCACCTTGACGGGCTCTTTGACCGAAGCGATATACGGGGCACGGATAAATACCATCGGAAAGGCGGGAATCTCAGTGAGATCTGCTGTGGTGCAAAAGCTGCCAAGCTGTCTGCCATAGGCATTATGTTTGACAGTAACAGGCAGGGTGTCCAGGTGGGCGGGTTCTCCGGTGTCGATTTCCTCGGAAAGAAGGATCAGACCGGCACTGATACCGGATGACGAACATACGATATCACAACAATGTAATATAAGAACAGTCCCATCTAAGAACACGAAATACAGGAAATCTTCGCATATTCTGCTTCCACATGACATTTCTACGATGGATTCGTCGTATATTTTAAGGAAAACGGAAGAAAAAATGATAAATTTACAAAATTTTATTAATATAGAAGAAACTCTGAAAAAAGAATATAAGATGACACATAATAAATATTATGTTGCATTTCTTGAAAAAGACTGAAAATAAGCCTGTTTGCGCCATATGTTAATAAGATGAAATCAAAGAATATATTGGAAAATAGACGTAAAAAAACAGGCAGATCAATCTGTGGAATAATCTGTCAATGTAAAAATATGTCTTGTATTGTCCTAAAAACTGTGATAGACTACGAGTTGTAGATTTTAATTTACGACATAATATTTAATACATTCACTTGTGGAAACGAGTGAATGGCAACCATTGCATATAGCAAAGTATTGCATTAGCAAAGTATTGCATTAGGCAAGGCGTAAAAGTAGGAGTGGAAAATGTGGTATGTGATTCACACAATGTCCGGTCAGGAACAGGATTGTAAGCTGCAATGTGAGAAATATGTAGATGGACAGGCCTATCAGGAATTGTTCATTCCACAGTATATCGCACAGAAGCACTTCAAAAAAGAGTGGCATGATGTGAAAAAAACATTGTTTCCGGGCTATCTCTTTGTAGATACAGAGGATATCGGGACAGTAATGGAGGGACTAAAAAAATTCCGTCAATATACAAAAGTATTGCGGGATGGCGAACTGGTGTCTCCTATTACGCAGGAAGAGCAGGCATTTTTGTCAGCTATGATGGACAAGGATCACATCGTTAAATATTCTGAGGGATTTCTAATCGGTAAGACAGTATGTATCACGCAAGGTCCACTTCGTAACTACCAGGGAAATATTAAAAATATAGACAGACATCGGCGAATTGCCAAAATTGATGTACCTATTTTTGGGAGAATGACTCCTGTTGAACTTGGCTTTGGTGCATTCGCACGCCTGAGTGAGGAAGAATTCAGCGAATTAAAGGCAGAACGCATACAAAAGCAGGAGCAGGAACTGAGAAATAGTCCTGATCAGGTGGAAGTGTTGACGGGGCCATTCAAAGGAGTCCGAGGGATCTTTTTATATGCAAATGCAGAACAAGATGAATGGACGGTAGAAATTGATCTCTTTGGTGTGGGAACCAAGGTAATGTTTCGGCGCGGAGAGATTCGGATGTTTTCCGATGGAAAACAGGATAAAGAGATTTCTAATGCGACGTAAGTTGCTGGAAATATAGAGGTAATGCAGGAAACCGTGTAAGCAGGATGACGAGTGACGCGTGCTGTGGAGCGGCGGACAGAAAGAGCGGGTGACGCGACGCAGGAACTGCGAGCTGCCGGAGGCGGGGCGCGGGTGGCGGAGCTCGGTCTTTTTTACTAGGGGAATTAGGAGAGGAATATAAGAGAATGGAACAGGAAAATGGAGTGCAACATGTGTATTTAGTTGGTGCGAAATCATTGGGGGCTTATGGTGGATATGAAACATTTGTCTATAAGCTGACAGAATACCATCAAAACAAAAAAGATATTAAATATCATGTTGCCTGCAAAGCGAATGGTGATGGCTGTATGGATGAAAGTAAATTCGAAGATGTGACAGTAATTAATGACCACGAGTTTGAACTTCATAATGCACATTGTTTTAAAATAGATGTTCCTCAGATAGGACCTGCACAGGCGATTTATTATGATGTAGCGGCATTAAAGACATGCTGTGAGCATATTAAGAAAAATCACATTTCTCATCCGATTGTTTATATAATGGCCTGTCGTATTGGACCATTTGCCAGTCATTTTTACAAGATTATACATAAATTTGATGGAAAGGTTTATCTCAATCCTGATGGACATGAGTGGATGAGAGCCAAATGGTCTGCTCCAATTCGAAAATACTGGAAGATTTCTGAGCGGATGATGATAAAATATTGTGATCTTGCTATCTGTGATTCAGTGAATATTGAGAAGTATATTCATGAGTGCTATGACGGTAAAGGAATCAAAGGAGAAAATCCTAAAACGACTTTTATCGCTTACGGTGCTGACTTAACTTTGAGTAAATTCGCAGATGATGATGAAAAGTTGATGAGCTGGTATAGGGAAAAAGAATTGACAAAAAAAGATTATTATCTTGTTGTGGGTCGCTTTGTGCCAGAGAATTCTTTTGAGGTTATGATTCGGGAGTTTATGAGGAGTAAAAGCAAGAAAGATTTTGCTATTATCACGAATGTGAATGATAAGTTTCTTAATGAGTTGGAACAGAAACTGCATTTCAAGAGTGACAAGAGAATTAAATTTGTTGGAACCGTTTATGATCAGGAATTGCTCAAGAAGATTCGAGAGAATGCGTATGCGTATTTCCATGGTCATACCGTTGGTGGAACTAATCCGAGTCTGATTGAAGCACTTGGTAGTACAGATTTAAACCTTTTAGTTGATGTGGGATTTAATAAGGAAGTTGCTGAAGAATGCGCTTTATACTGGAATCGCGAGAACGGTAATCTGGCAAAGCTGATTGATAAGGTGGATCAGATGAGTACGGATGAAATCGAAAAGATGGGAAAAAGAGCGAAGAAACGTGTGGCTGAAGAGTATACATGGAATAAGATTTGCGGACAGTATGAAAATGTATTCATTAGATAATACAAATACAGGACGGGATGGAATAATGATTGAATATTATGCAGTTGTTGTTCTGTACAATAAAAAAATACAGGACTCTATTACAATTTCGCGTTTAACGCAGATGCAGGAAGAGCATCTGCACATTATTGTTTTAGATAATAGTACAGATGATTATGTAGTAGAAAATCAGATACATTTTTCGTCTAATTTATTGAATTACCATAGTATGGGAGAAAATGTTGGATTATCAAGGGCGTACAATTATGCACTTTCCATTTTAAATAATAAGTCTGAAAATGACATTGTGATTTGGTTTGATGATGATACACCTATAAAAAGGGAGTATTTTGATTGTCTAAAAGACAAAGCAGAGGATAAAACATATGATGTATTTGTTCCAGTTATATATGGACAAAATGGCGTGATTTATTCACCCAGTAAAGCAGGGTGGTTGAAAGGAAAATATATTAGATCTCCACAACAGAAAATTTCTCAGGATAAGTTCAATGCAATCAATAGTTGCCTTGCTGTAAGATTAAAAGCCTACAAGGGATATGCATATGATGAGGGATTGTTTATGGATTGTGTGGATACCAAGTTGTTCGATGATTTCCGAAAGAAAGGGGTACAGTTCTGTGTACTTCCAGTGAAAATATGTCAGAATTTCTTTCAGAGGGGTAGTAGTAAAGATGTTCAAAAATATTGGAATCGTTTCCAAATTCGAATTAAAGATACATTATACTATTCTCAATTTGCTGGTATTTCAAAGAGAATAAGTGGTTATATTCGCATTTTTGGATGGAGTATGGTTTATGGTTTTAAACTCAGATCAATTAAATTTAGTTTGCTTTGCATTGTGGAGATGTTGAAGTATAGGAGAGAAAAGTGATAATAAAATCAAAAAAAAGTGAAATATTGTTTTATTTATCCTATATTATACTGTATATATCATTGTTTATTGGTGATATTTATAATATTGGTAACATGGATATATTGGCAAGATATTTGCGTATATGTTCATACATATTGATTTTTATTTCTTGTATTAATTTGAGATTAGGGAGAAAAGAATTTCTCCTGATGATTATTTTTTTAACGGTTACATTACTGTATGGTATAAAAACGAGAGATTTATATTGGAGTATTTTGGTATTACTTATTTACAATTCAAAAAGTGTTGATATAAAATACGTTTTTAAAATAAGTTTAAGAATCATTGTAATTGGAATAATTAGCACCTTGACTCTATGCGTAATTGGGATTTTGCCAGATGTTTTAACCTCACGTGATACGATAAACCAAATTAATTATAATAGACATTCATTGGGGTTTTATCATAGCAACGTATTACCATTGTTATTTTTTTATTTAGAGGTGTACTATATCTGCATTGTAAAAGAAAGAATAAGAGATAATGTTATAATATGTTTTATGCTTCTTGCGGGAATCGTAAATATTTTTTGTCATTCGAGGAATGCATTGGTTTTATCGTTAGCTTTATCAATATTTGTAATTTTAACAAAAAAGAAAGCAGAAGAATATAAAATATTATATCGAACTACAGTTTTATGTATACCTTGTATGTCAATTTTTTCGTTTTCTATGATGTTTTTACTACTAAAAGGAGGAATTTGGAACACAATTGACGCTTTTTTTTCAGGAAGATTTAGATTGGCAATATTTAAAATGAGAAGAATTGGTATTCATCTTATAAATATTATAAGTAATGAATCGTTCATAAACGACAATATTACCTATGTTAATGGAAAAAATCTAAGTACGATTGTTTTGGATAATGGATATTTGTATATAATATTGAGATATGGAATTCTGATTTTATTTGTTTATTTTTTGATTGCTTATCGTTTAGCAAAAACGAATAAACGAAATGTGTGTATATTGGGGACGTTGATGGCTGTTTTTTGGATAAATTTTGTTGATAATGACTTGGTTGACTACTCGTTCCTACCATTTATTCTTTGGGCATTTAATGATTTTAGAACTGACAGCATTTTTGAAAAATTAAAATATAAAATAGAAGGAATATAAAGGACGATAGATAAAAGTATGAAAATAGTTATGGTTGTAATTTCTGTATATAATGGTGCAAAGTATATTGAGCGACAGTTGGAGTCTATTTTCGGGCAGACTGGTGTAAAAGTTCAAGTCTTGATACGAGATGATTGCAGTAAAGATAATACGTTGGAAGTTGTGCGAAAATATGTACAAAACCATCCGCAAAATAAGATTAAAATCATCAAGGGAGAAAATGTTGGCTTTGCAAAAAGTTTTTGGTTGGGGCTTTCAATGAGTGGTGATGCAGACTATTATGCATTTGCAGATCAGGATGATGTTTGGAAACCGAATAAGCTAATTAGGTGTATTGATGTAATGCAGGAAGCAGATCAGATTCCGCAACTGGCGTATTGCAAAATGCAACGTAGTGATGTTCGACTGAATCGCTTGGATGAACAGGTTGAAATTTTGAAACCGGAACAGTTGACAAAAAAACTTACACTAATTAAAACATATAATTATGGCGCGGCGACGGTTATCAATAAGAGTGCGAAAGAGCTGGTTTGCAGAGTGTGGCCCGAAGTGGACGATTTGCCACATGATATGTGGGTTGGAACATTATGTCATTGGTTTGGTAAAGTATATTATGTAGATGAAGAACTTTATTATTGGATTCGGTATGATACCAGTGTTACAGGAGAGGGAACAAAAGGAACAGGGATTCAATACAGGCTGAAAAAGACGTTGCAAAAGAAGTCGTATCCTAACATCAGCACAGCAATATTAGAGTTTTACAGTGACCTTCTGCAGCCTAATGATCGGGCTTTTTTAAAAAAAGCGAGCGATTACAAAACAGTGTTCTATGATAAAATGTCGCTTTTATTTGATCCGACTTTTAAAAGGCTGACATTCAGTGGAACGTTTGCACTAAAACTTGGGATTTTATTAAATTGGTATTGAGGAAGGGAGAAAGAAATGAAAGAGCAGAAGGTAACAATTGTTGTTCCAGTGTATAATGTAGAAAAATATCTGAAGAGATGCGTGGATTCGCTTCTTGGACAAAGCTACCAAAATATTGAAATTCTTTTGGTGGACGATGGATCAAAAGACTCTTCACTTTCCATATGTAAGAAATATGAATTACAAGATTCACGAATTCGAGTATTTCATAAAGAAAATGAGGGTCTTGGCCTGACGCGGAATTATGGTATTGAAAGAGCCACTGGTGAGTATATCACATTTGTTGATTCGGATGACTATTTAACATTGGATGCGATTGCAGTCATGTTGGAAAGAGCAATTGCGACAGACGTAGATGTGGTAATTGCAAGTCATTACTATAAAAATGAAGAACAGAGAGTTACAGTGTCAGAGCGTATCTACAGTGGAAACGAAATTAAAGAAACACTTATGGTTCATATGATGGGAAATAAAGGTAATAAGTTAGATGCTCTTTCTTATACGGCATGTTGGAAACTATATAAAAAAGAATTGTTTATAAAAAATAATCTTGTTTTTCCGTCTGAGCGAAAACTTATTTGGGAGGATCTTGCTTTTAGCGTAGAAGCGTATCCCTTATGTGAAAAGGTATATATTCTCCATAAACCTGTTTATTATTATTGCTTTAATGAAGAATCCTTAACGCATACATACAAGCCAAACAAGTTGGAACTTGTTATGGAATTGTATCATTATATGGGCGTTAAAATACAGGATTTGAACTTGCCGGGGGAAGCACAATATCGTTTAGATACAAATTTTATTGGACATATTCGTACTTGCATTAAACTTGAAGTATTTTATACAGATAAAAATGGTTTTGGAACGGCAATTCAAAACATCAGAAAGATTTGTTCCCGAAAAGATGTTCAAAGGTTAATAAGAAGTTATCCTAAAACTTCTTTTAACAAGTCACAATATGTTTACAACTTTGCAATGGAGCATATGTTGGTTTATATGGTATATTTTTTGACGTGGCTTCAGAATAAAAAGAAGAGAATTGAGTAAATATTTGAAAATGGAGGATGTGATATGGAAGCTCCTTTAGTTTCTATTCTTATGAGTACCTACAATGAAACACCGAAAGAATTGGATGAGAGTATAAATTCTATTTTACATCAGACGTATTCCAATTTTGAATTCTTAATTATTAATGATAACCCTAATAACTGCGAGTTGGAAGAAACATTGAAAACATATGTAGACAGTCGAATTAGAATTATTCGTAATGAAAAGAATTTAGGGCTTGTAAAAAGTTTAAATGCAGGATTGAAATTATGTGAAGGTCAATACGTGGCTAGAATGGATGCCGATGATATAAGTCGTCAATCAAGAATACAGGATGAGTTGCTATATTTAAAAAAAAATCATTTAGATATGATTGGTAGTTATATTGAAACGATTGATGAGCACGGAGAAACGATTAAATCTTTGATGAGATTTCCAGAGAAACATAATCAGATTGCAAAGTTTATGCGATGGGGAAGCTGTAGTTGTCATCCCACGTGGTTTTTAAAGCGTGAAGTTTGTTTAAAATTACATGGGTACCGAAAAACACCACATTGTGAAGATTATGATTTTATGCTACGGGCAATAAATAATGGATATAAAATTGGAAATATACCTAAAGTTGAACTAAGTTATAGAATACGTAAGAGTGGCGTGTCAAAATCACACGAGGCAGAACAATTTCTTCTAAGAGATTATCTTGCTCAAAATATGAAACGGATTGATTTGCTAACGGAAGAGTCCATTACAGAATTTCTTGATTCTGAAAAATTCCATAGGCAGGTTGAGCAGCTTACACGCTATAAAAACGAAAAACAAATAATAAAAAATGGATCAAGTATTAAAAAAATTAAAGCTGCTACACAAATTCCGAAAAATTGTTTTTTTTGGAGAGACATCGTTGAAAAAACAACATTGTTACTAAGAGAGCACACATAATTGAAAGGATGGTATCATTGAAAAGGATTTTGCTTTTAATGCCCTCATTTATGGGATATGAAAAAAGCTTGCAAAATCAGTTGGAAAAAAAATATGAAGTAACATTGCTTAATTGTGACCAATTTGATAAGGCAATTCTTGATGAATATAAAAAGTGTAGTAAATTTCGGTGGATATTGCGAAAAATTTTTTTAATAATTAAGGAACATGATCAAGAGAGAGCTGAAGCTAAGTATTTGATGCAAACGCTTGAAAAGGTGAATGCAGCGAAAAATTACTATTCGGTGGTATTTTGCATTAATGGGTCTTTTTTATCTGATAAATTTTATCAGGTAATAAAGGAAAGAAATCCGCAAGCACGTTATATCTATTATGCGTGGGATGATGTGAGAAACTTGATAAAACAATCACATATCAAGCTTTTTGATGAGAAGTTTGCATATAATATTTCCGAGTGTAAAAAATATAATTTCTCGTATTGCCCAATGTTTGTCCAAAATAAAACAGTTGGACATAATTCGGAAGATATATACGACATTCTTTTTATTGGATCGGCACACTCGGATAGACAGAAAATTGCAGATGAATTGTATGTAAAGTATGGGAAAAAGTATAGATTATTTATTTATTTATATGATCCAACACATACGAATGGACGGTTTTGTCACGATCAGCCGTTGACATATGAAAAATATATAGAATATATGCGGAAGTCTAAAGCTCTTATAGATGTACCGCAATCCACACAAGAGGGTCCTACTACACGTTCATTTGATGCATTGCTAACAAAGACGAAAGTGATTACGGTAAATTCGTATATAAAGGAATATCCAATTTATTCTGATAACATCTTGATTGTAGACAGGAACAATATAGTGATAGATGATGAATTTATGAATAAGCCATATATCGAAACCGGCTATCAAGCATTGACTATTTTAGAATGGTTGAAAAAATTTAATTTATAAGGAAGAATAAAAATGAGAATTCTAGTTATTAACTGTCATTCGGATAATCGTGGTGATGAAGCTGCTGTTCATGCGATGGTAGATGAAATAAGTGTTGCACATCCGGAAGTTGAAATTATACTAGCCATCCGTGGTGCAGGAACAAAATATCCTAATATGCCGTCCAATGTTAAAATGATTCATCAGTTTATGCCAATTTCTTTTAAAGCTAAAGTTGCACATAGAATTGCTGTGCTGACGGACGGAAAGATATCAATTTCTTTAAATGAGAGGGTATTGATTTCGGAGATTTCCAAATCTGATATTATTTTACATGCACCGGGAGGTCCAAGCATAGGTGATACATACTATAGTGATGAATCAACCTATCTTGCAATTTATGATTTGCTGATTGCAATGCATAAGCCATATATGTTTTATGCTCCGTCTATGGGACCATTTCAGAGAGAAGAACGTAATTCGTGGCGTAAAAAGATTCTGGAACATTCAGAAGCGATTGTGTTAAGAGATCCCATTTCAGAGAAATATGTACGTAGTATTGTTCCAAACAAAAAAGTTTCTTCGACTTTGGATTCGGCATTTCAACATGATGTAAATACTGAACAGAATCAAGAAAAGCTGAATCAATATATAGACTTGAAGAGATTTTTAGAAAAACATGAAAAATGCGTAGGTGTTACTATTACTGATTTACAGTGGCATCCAGTGTATTCAAAGGATCCTGCAATTGCTAAAAACGTTCGTGATATATTTCATGAGTTCTTTTCAAGTATTACAAAGATTGGCTATGGTGTAGTGTTTATTCCTCAATTATACGGAAACGCAAACGATTATGATTTGATGTGTAAATTCTGTTGTGATACAAATGATTATTTTATAGTGACAGCAAATGATGGACGATATGATGCGTATTTTCAACAATATTTGGTAGGTCAGTTGTACGCAGTTATTGGTATGCGATACCATAGTAATATTTTTTCTGCCAAGATGGGGACACCTTTCATTTCGATATCATACGAACAGAAGATGAAAGGATTTATGGAAAAAATGGACTTAGTAGAGTATTGCATTGATCTTCAAAATCTGTCGAAAGATGTTTTGAAAAATCGTTTTGAGTACCTTGTAAAGCAGTATGATGAGTACAAAAAGTTCCTTTGTAATAAACACACCTTTATGAAAACTGAAGCTCATAAAACGACAGATATTTTAGAAACAATATTAGAAAGAGAAGACACAGTGATATGAACAGAACCCAAAACGCAACAAGAAATATGGTGTTTGGAGTCATCTTGAAACTTTACCAAATTTTATTGCCTTTTTTGATGCGAACAGCAATGATTTATCTGATGGGAGTAGAGTATTTAGGATTAAATAGTTTGTTTACATCCGTTTTGCAAGTTTTGAATCTTGCAGAACTTGGAGTAGGTTCGGCAATGGTCTATAGTATGTATAAACCAATTGCTGAGAATGACAAATTAACAATTTGTGCATTGTTGAGGCTGTACAAAAAATACTATTTTTTCGTAGGGCTAATAATTGCTTGTGTTGGTGCATTATTGACCCCTTTGATTCCAAAACTAATAAACGGGGATATTCCTGAACAGTTAAATGTTTATATTCTGTATTTGATAAATTTGGCAGCCACGGTAATGACATATTGGATGTTTGCTTATAAGAATTCTTTGCTTCAGGCTTATCAACGAAGTGACATAGCGAGTAAGATAACAATTATAACAACATCGCTTCAATATGCTATACAACTGATGGTTTTGTGGGTGTTTCATAACTATTATCTTTACATTATTGTTATGCTTTTTACGCAGGCGATGGCGAATGTTATTACTGCAATGGTAGCATCGCGTTTATATTCAGATATGGAACCAAAAGGAAATTTGCCTGATAAAATGGTAAAAACAATCAATCAAAGAATTAAAGACCTGTTTACTGCAAAACTTGGAGCGACGATTGTTAATTCTGCAGATACGATTGTTATTTCGGCATTTCTGGGTTTGACAATTCTGGCCATGTATCAAAACTACTATTTTATTATGTCTTCAGTTATGGGGATTTTGACAGTAGTTTTTAGTTCCTGTTTGGCTGGGGTCGGTAATAGCATGGTAATGGAAAGCGCAGAAAAAAATTATAACGATTTTAGAGTTCTTACATTTTTGACAAATTGGATAGTTACCGTTTGTATGTGTTGCTTTGCAACAATATATCAACCATTTATCGAACTTTGGGTAGGAAAAGATTATATTTTTGATGAAATTGTTGTTGCACTTTTTTGTGTTTATTTTTATCTTGTAACGATGCAACAAGTAAATGGAATGTATAAAGATGCTGCAGGCGTGTGGCATCAGGATAGATTCCGTCCACTTATTGCGGCAATGGTTAATATGTTTTTTAATATTGCATTAGTTCAATATTGGGGCATTTACGCAATATTGCTTTCAACTATCATTAGTTATGTTTTTGTATCAATGCCATGGATGATTAGTAATGTTTTTAAATATGTGTTTCATAGAAGTTTGAAACAATTTGTGAAAGAGTTTTTGATATATTTCTTTGCTGCATGTATTATTGCATTTTTGTGCTGGATCTTGTGCAGAACAACAAGAGGGTTATCTTTGTTGGGGCAGGTTATAATAAATTTAATTCTTTCGGTCGCTTTATCGAATATAGTAATGTTTGCTATATATAGAGAAAACAGTTATTATAATCAGATGGTTGAACTGGTTGATAAGATAACCAAGTATAAAATAACGAAAGTATTAAAAATGATAAAAAAATAACGAAGAGACTTTTCTGCAAAAGTGTATAGTAAAGGGGAAAAGAAATATGTATTCAAGTGAAAGAAATGTACAAATGTTATTGGCACTATTAAAAGCACACAAAATAAAAAAAATGGTATTAAGTCCAGGAAGTGCCAATGCATCCTTTGTAGCAAGTGCACAATATGATGGAGAGTTTGAATTGTACTCATCTGTTGACGAACGATCCGCAGCATATATTGCTTGTGGGTTGGCAGAAGAATCTCAAGAACCTGTTGTGATTTGCTGTACTGGAGCTACGGCATCAAGAAACTATATGCCAGGATTGACGGAGGCATATTATAGAAAGTTACCTATTGTTGCAGTAACGGCAACACGACCAATTGCCTGGCTTGGACAAAATCGTGATCAACTGATTGATAGAACCGTTATACCAAATGACATTGCAGTAAAAAGTGTACATCTTCCAGTCATACTGAATGAGCAAGAAGAATGGGAATGCAATTTGAAGATTAATGATGCCCTGATGGAACTTTATCGAAACGGAAGAGGACCGGTGCATATTAATTTGACTACATCCTATAGCCTTGATTTTTCCGTAAGTAAACTTCCACAAGAACGTGTTATTCAAAGAATTAATTTTGGGAGGGAGTTACCTAAATTATCTAATGGCAATATTGCAATATTTGTGGGAGCTCATTCGGCGTGGAGTGAAAAATTAAAAGTTGCGGTTGAATCATTTTGTGAACAATATAATGCGTTTGTTTTTTATGATCAAACAAGTAATTACACAGGAAAGTATGGCATTCCTTGTGGACTATTCGATATTGGAGGATTTCCTAATTTAAAGATAGATCTTTTGATCCACTTGGGAAATATATCGGCATCATGGCCATCATCGGCTAGAGAAATATGGAGAGTGAATTCTGATGGTGAGATTCGGGACACATACCAACATCTTACAAAAGTATTTGAAATGCAAGAGGAAGATTTTTTTATGGCGTATTGCGACTATTATCAAATAGGTCAGACTACACAATATGAAAAGTGGCACGCTGTATATAATTTACGAATAGAGGCAATGCAGAACTATGATAATGATATGGCATTTTCTTCTTTGTGGATTGCACAGAACATGCATAAAAATATGCCTAAAAATTCTATTATCCATTTTGGAATTTTGAATTCTCTCCGTTGTTGGAATTGTTTTGAAATTGACCATAGCATTCGAGGTTATTCAAATACGGGGGGCTTTGGAATTGACGGTGGTGTTTCAAGTCTAATAGGTGCATCATTTGTGGATTTTGATAAAATATATTATGGTATATTTGGAGATTTAGCTTTTTTTTATGACATGAATAGCTTGGGAAATAAGCATATTGCATCTAATGTACGTATTCTTGTTGTTAATAATGGATTAGGAGGAGAGTTCAAAAATTCCTTAGGAAATGTTCAGAAAGCAGGCCTTGGAGATTTGGCAAATGAATATATTTCGGCTTATGGGCATTATGGTGAAAAATCGCCAGAACTTTTAAAACATTATGCACAAGATTTGGGATTTCAGTATTTATCCGCGACTGATAAAAAGAGTTTTTTTGTAGCAATGAAAGAGTTTACCGCAACAGAACATAAAGAAAAACCAATGTTTTTTGAAGTGTTTATAGATGAACAGGAGGATGTAAGTGCACTTGATTTGATTCAGAGTTTAGCTGATTTTTCGGAAAGCGAACAAAATGTTATAAAAAAAACAAAAAAAATTGCAAAAAATATTCTTGGACGAAAAGGTGTAAAAATAAGTCAAAAAATTATGCGTAAAAATGATTGAGGTGAAAAATGAGTGTAGGCTTAAAAATTCGAGAGTTAATAGATTATTATTACTCAAAAAAGAATGAAAAAAATATTGTTTCAATTAATATTCCTAAAAATCAAAGCAATTTATTGGAAAATAAAGTTGCATTGATAGTTGGCGGAACTGGAGGAATCGGAGTGGCGATTGCTGAAGCATTTATTGCGGCTGGTGCAAAGGTTATTGTTTCGGGTACAAAAGAAGAAAAGGTAAAGAATACTGTTGAAAAACTTGGCAATTCTGCAAGAGGTGTACAGATAGATTTGAATAAAGTAACAATGTTTGATAATAAAGTGTCACAGGCTGTCACATTGTTCCAGGAAAACAAAATTGATATTCTTGTGAATTGTGCAGGAGTGCATGGAAATCAAAAGTTTGGAACTGTTTCAGAAACAACATATGATTCAGTTATGAATACGAATCTTAAGGGAATGTTTTTTATGACGCAGTCAGTGAGCAATTATATGAAAAAGAAGAAAATAAAAGGACATATTCTTAATGTTAGTTCAGCAGCAGCTTTAAAACCAGGCTATACACCTTATGAAATATCAAAAAGTGGAGTGCGATCATTTACACTGGGAGCAGCAGCTGAGTTGATACCGTATGGTATAATTGTAAATGCGATTGCGCCAGGACCAGTTGCAACGGCAATGCTTGGACGTAAAGCGGAAGATACATTGTATACTGACTGTATACCGGCCAAGCGATTTGCAACACCTTCAGAAATTGGACAATTAGCAGTAATAATGGTCAGTGATATGTGTAATTTGGTAGTGGGGGATACTTTTTACATTAGTGGAGGGTCTGGAACTACTAAATATTGATAATGTGAAGGGGAACGGAAAAATTGCGAGGTTCTTCATCTAAATGTGGGAAAATATCTCACATGTATTGAAAAATAAGGAAGAAAAGCTTTTTTAAAACTGAATAATGGGGAAAGGGGAAATTTTAATAAATTGTCTATGTGGTGGTCAGAAAAAGAAGTGGATATTTGGTCATATAATGACTACCCTACAATGTACACGAGAAGACGAGATAGTCCTTTTATGGCTCTTCATTTTAATGTGGGGTTAAACAGACTCTAACCATTGAAAAATAAGGGCGCATTGATTTTTTATAACTGAATATTTGGAAAAAAGGGTAACTTTAATAAACTGACCATGTGATGGTCAAAAAAAGAAAAGGGGATATTTTTGATCAGAACCACCCTGAAATACATATAAGAGGACGAGATAGTCCTTTTTTAAGTGAAGTTTTTGGGGTATCAGCCTCCTTTCTATTTGGTCATGACATGGGCAGTTTATTACTGCCGGATGCAGTGATTATTCATCGGTTTCTGGAAATGGAATGCCGTTTTGATGGAGGATTTCTTCCAGCATAGCAGCATGTTCCAAAAGTCTATGGTAATCCTGCCGGAGAGACTGGAATGCTTCGTTGGCTTCCTGGATCGTATATTCAGCAACAGCAAGCTCTGTTTCCAGTTCCTGGATGTAGGATCTGTATGGAAAAGGTTCCTTAGTATTCTAATAGCGAGTGCGGTCGATTATAACGGAGAGCCTCCTTTCTTAGTGCGGTTTCTCTGAAACAGAGATGCCGGATTCGTGACAAACTGCGTGACACCGCAGGTGAGCAGGATCCGTTTGCGGAAGGACTCAAAGTTGTGAAGACCGTGGCAGGTACGTTTGAAAACCTTGATCCGGTTGTTGTAGCCCTCACAGACACCATTGGACTTACCGTATTTCCAGGTGTTCTGGATATATCCCCGCCAGTGCCGGACCATGTTGGCGACGCTGCGGACTTCCGGTACTTCGGAGGAACAGTAGGCATTGAGCCATTCTGTGAGCTGTGTGCGCTGAAAAACGAACATGGTCATATCATTTATGCGGTGGAAAGACTGGAGTGCCTGATAGGCTTCATCAAGGTCTGGGTAGGTCTTTAACAGTTTATCAATCTTTTTTTCACGACAGGAGCTTTCTGATCGTACTTGGCGTCGATGCTGGACTGTTTGGCAATAAGCATCCGCATGGAGCCTTTCAGCAGCTTGTAGTCTGGGTCAGTGGGTTCCAGTTCGCGCTGAAGCTGCCGGCGGATCTTGCTGACACAGTCGTTCAGATGCTTGATGACATGGAACATGTCAATGCAGATCACAGCCTGAGGGAAGACGTCTCTTGCCACGGAAACAAAGCCGTTGTGCATGTCACAGCAGTAAAAGTGGACGTTATCGCGTTCGTGCTTTGGAAATTGGCGGAAGTATTTTTTGAGGTCAGAAGCACGGATCACCGGAAGGATGTCGATCACCGAACGGCTGTCACCATCGACGATGTTCGTGTGGTATTTTGCTTTGATCCAGCGCTGCCGGCCGCTGCTCCAGGTACTGCTGTCGCCTTTGAATTCGTCGATGGCGATCGTCTGCGGAAGGCTTTTTACAGTGTCAAAACTGATCAGGTCAAGGTCCGAGTAGACGATGGATTCTGACACACCGTTTTCTTCGGCAACTGTCCGGAGAGACAGCATTTTTGTCAGAGAGAGACAGATGTCGATGTGGAGCAGCTGCGTGATGTGCAGTGTCGGGTGAAGCCAGTCCGGATGCTGCATAAAGGTACGGCGGCAGGACTTGCAATAGTAGCGTTTACGCTGCATATGCAGGTGGGTCGATCTGTGATGGACTGCAGAATGATAGACGGTATAGTTCTTGCCGGAATCCTTGATAATGCAGTCCTGAGAACTGCAGTGTGGGCAGATACGTTCTGATTCCGGAAATGAGATCCAGAGTTCGTCATAGTTGGAACGCTTTACCAGTTTTTTGACAGTTACTTCTGCCGGGAGACCGGCTAAAGAATTTACGATTTTCGTAGCCATTGTTGCTACCTCCAGTTTTTTTATTTATTGTCCTAGGTCAAGAACAACATGATGCCATTATAGCATCGGAATCGGTAGTAACAATGGTTTCGAAAGTCGTAAACATGCGACTTTGTGGGGGGAAACCCCATAAAAATGAGTAGAAACCCCAAGAAAAAAAGGAGAACCATATATAACAGCATTTTACGGAGGTTTTTATGTATTCAATAACCCCAACAGATATTTCGAATTTTGAATCTTATCTTGTCCAATCGGACAAGAACATCAATACAATTAAAAAGTATGTGCGGGACATTATGAAGTTCCGCACATTTTTATTGGAAAAACAAAGAGAGTTTACCCAGGCGGCGACGGATGAATATTTGCAGAGTCTGATTGATGCCGGTTACGAGATAAGAAGTGTAAATTCTGTCATTGCCGGCATCAAATCTTTCTGTAAATTTCTGGGGCGGACCGATATTTACTGCAAAAGCTTAAAGATTCGCAAAAAAAGTAATCAGGAGAGGCTGCTTCGTTTGACTCCGGAGGAATATAAACGGCTGGTTGATACGGCACTGGAGAGGAAGGATTACCGCATGGTGCAGCTGATTCAGGTTTTGGGAGGGACAGAACTTCGGATCAGTGAACTGGGTGATCTGACTGTAGAGGCGGTACAGAATGGCTTTGTGCCGGTGAGGAGTATGATATTTATTTGCCGGAGCTGTTGCTGCAGGGACTGGAGGAATATATTGCTCATCAGGGACTGCAGACGGGAGTGATCTTTCGGACCTCAAGTGGAAATGTGATTGACCGGGGATACATATGGAGACAGATGAAGTTGTTGGCAGAAAGAGCAGGGGTAGACCAGGAGAAAGTGTATCCACAGAATTTGAAGCGGCAGTTGATCCGACAATACTATACGATATCTTATCCTGACAGTAGTCAGGAATGAGAGTGGGTAAGGGGCGAGAAATCGTCCCTTTTTTGTGAGACTGATACTATCGCAGATATATGTTTGCTGAACGTATATGCGCTGTTGTTATCATTACGTCGTTGTGTACACGGCAATTTCATGATAATGCATGCTGTGACGCGGCAATTTTCCAGAATATATTGAAGTTTCCAAGGAAGAATGATAATCTTGGCTCAAAATAAAACAAGGAAAGCTGGCGTTGATTTGCGGGACGGATGATGATATGAGATATAAATACTAGACAGATAAGCTACACTTTACTTGTTTTATGACAGTTCTATATAAGCAGGGAAAGTGAGGTAAGATAGTGGGTAATACACAGTACTCAAAAGCCACAAAGGAAACGGCAGAAAATCTGAGGATCATTGATGATGCCATGTTTCGGCTGGTGGCGGAAAGAAAAGAGGCTTGTCAGGAAATACTCCGCACACTATTGGACAGACCACAGTTAAGGGTATTAAAAGTAACACCGCAGTGTGTTATCACGAGTCTGCACAGGGAGATTGTTCTTGATGTGCTATGTATTCTGGAAGATGGAGCGTATATAAACATCGAGATGCAGAAAGGTTCCGGAAATGATGATATCAAGAGAAACCGGTTCTATGCTGCATCGACCACAGCTGCATATACGCCAAAAGGAACGGACTTTTCAGATATTCCGCAGGTGGTCATTCTGTATATCACGGAATATGATGCACTGCATAACGGACAGATGATCACGCGCGTGAAGCGGTGCATGGATACCCAAGAAGGCTATGTACTAGTTGATGATGGGGAAGAAATTTTTTTTGCAAATACCGTTCACTCAATTTTCACATTTTTCCATTTGACGAATCCGTATATTCTGCTATAATATTTCTTTGTATATCAGATGATATAGTATGTGAGAGGGTAGGAAATAATCATTTCCTATCCTTATTTTATAGATACTAAAAACTTCAACGGACATAGGATAGACATAAGAGGAAGTGATAGAGATGCGAAAGAGGATGTTAAATAGATTTAAGGGAATATATGACAAAGGCAGGATATTTGCAGGAGCGGCAGTAGTGGCTTTGGCGGCAATTGGAGTTTATTCCGTGACGACAGCACAGGTGGCTGCAGCTGTTAATGTCAGTGTGGACGGAGATCCGAAGGAGTGGACCGGAGTAGAGATGCAGTCTTCTACGGACAGTGCCGTGGCGAAGTGGGCTGTGATGCAGGATGAGGATTATGTGCACTTTTATGTGCAGCAGAATGGCGGCAATGAGTATGGTCTTCCGATTACCAATACATTTGTAAGTATTAAATATCAGAGCGGGCAGGGAGGCAGCCATACACAGATCCGTTTTGCCAATATGATGAAGGAGTTTAAGGATGCCTGGTATGGGGATATTGATGGAGCCCGGGGGATGTATTCTCCGAGCAAGGAAGCAGATAAGTATGAAATAGAGTTTGCGGTTCCGAAATCTTTCTTTGTAGAAGAGGATTATACCATCACATATTGTGGCAGTTCTGTGGAGAGTACAGATATAAAAGATGTGAAGGAGCTTGCACAGCCAACGCCGACAACAGCTGTTTATCAGGGGATTACTATTGATGGTACTTTTACGGATTGGGATGCCGTTGCAAAGAAGCAGGTGGAGGATCAGTGGATCCGTGAGACGGCAGCTGTATTTGACGGAGATTATCTGTATCTGTATGTGAAGGAGCAGGAGACTGGTTCTGCGACAGGAGCAGGATCAAGCAGTAATGGGAAATATACGATTTATACGGATTTGGGCAGACATACCACGTTTCAGCTTCGCAAGGATCATATTGAGGGAATTGACGGGGCAAAGGTATCCTATTCGAACCGTCAGTACGAGATTGCGATTCCGGCATCTGCGATTCGTCAGTATAAAGAAACCATCTCTTTCGGATACTATATGGATGAGGATGTTCTAATTGATAATATTGCCAATCGCAAAGAGGATACACAGATAGACAAGAATTTCTATAAGATTGTTTATGATGGAAAATATTCCGACTGGGATTATTATCCACATCAGCTGATCCAGTATTCCACCAGCGGAGGTGTTGGAAATGATGCTGAGGCAGCACTTTATCTGGATGGCACGACATTATACGGTCATGTACTCTCCATGCTTCATATGAATGAAAAGGAGTTTCAGCCTTTTACGATCCGTGTAAATGAAAATGATAAGACAGCCATGAATTTCCGGCTGGTAGCAGTGGATAAGGATGGTAATATTGATAAGGACTGTAAGCTGGATCATTTGGATGCAGGAACATATGAGTACTATTTATGGGATTTAAATTCAGGTTCTACCGCTGCAAATATTAGTGACAAGGATGCTCCTGTGTATGGAAAAATGTATCTGACAGTAAATCAGACAGCAGAGGGAAAGTCTGTATCTGATGAGGTGGAGTATCAGGTGGATCTGGAAAAACTGGCAGATCATTTTGGTATAAATGCTTCCGATATGAAACTGATCCAGGCGCAGTATATTAATATTGGTCAGGAATGGGTATCTATTGCGGGAACTTCTACCGGTACCTGGCTGGGACTTGTTCTTTGCGGACTTTCTGTATTGGCAGTGTTTGGATACCGGAAGTTCAAGCGGAAGGTGGTATAAATGACACCGATTTTTGCGTTGCTGATTGTGGTGGTGTGGCTTTATGTTTTGCGGGTTACCCGCAAAAGTGAGCTTCCGGCGTGGCGTTTTATCTGGGGAAGCTGTGGTCTTTTTGTATTGATGATGGTATTTGTGCGGCCGTATTGTATGCAGCCGCTGGCGCAGTTTGTAGCAGTGATCGCGGGCGGTTTTGGAAAGCTGACAGGGATGTTTTCAGCATATTTTAAATATGGTGTGATCTTTGTGGATTCCAAGGCCGGTGCCATTTCTCTGTTGATTGATTTTGAGTGTTCCGGGATTCTGGAAATCATGGCATTTGTGTCTTTGGTGGCTTTTTTTCGTGCATATACGGTATATGAGAGAGTTGTGGTGGGGATTCTGGGTACGTTTTATATTATTTTTGCCAATGCACTTCGGATCATTGCTATCTGTGTGATCATTTATATCTGGGGCATGCCTTCCTATTATGTAGCCCATACATTTATTGGAAGACTCATTTTTTATGGCCTGTCTGTTTTATTGTACTTCTTTGTGTTTACGAAGACCCAGATCGTGCGCCAGAAAGTAGGTGGATTTACTTATGGAACTGATAAATAGATTCTGCAATTCTTTTTTATTCTGGGCGGCCTGGATCATTATTCCGGTCTTGATGGAGATTGTACCTTCTGTGGGGAGTGTTTTTGTGCTGATCAAGAAGCATATTTTTCGCAGGAAGATTGTGAAGCCTGCAATTGATCCGGAGATTTCCCTGATCGTGCCGATCTATAATTCCATGGATACGTTGGAGCAGTGTATCCGTTCTATTGATGAGAGTGATTACCCCGATGAGAAAATCCGTATTTTTCTGGTAAATAATCAGGGGCAGGATGACAGCTTTCAGGTGTTTTGTGAATGTCAGCAAAAGTATCCACAGCTTCGGATGCAGTGGCTGAATGCAAAGCAGGGAAAGTCGAAGGCGTTGAATCTGGCATTGTTTAACAGTGAAGGGAAATATATTATTCATATTGACAGCGATGGTTTGCTGGAGCGGTCAGCCATCCGCAATATGGTATACCGGTTTGAGGATGATCAGTCCATCGAGTGTATGACGGGGGTGATCCTGACAGATCCGAAGCAGGTGCAGCAGTATCCACCGGTAATGCCGAGAATTCTCCGGAAGATCGAATTTATGGAGTATGCACAGGCATTTCTGGCAGGGCGTAATTATGCGGCAGAGGTGAATGCTGTTTATACATTGTCAGGCGCATTTTCGGCATTTCGTAAATCAGCGGTATTAAAATCGCAGCTTTACAACACGGACACGATTTGTGAGGATACACAGATTACTTTTCAGATGAAATATCTGCAGAATACGAAAGTGGGAATCTGCGAGGATGCGATCTTTTTCGTAGATCCTATTGAGGATATGAACCGGCTGTATACCCAGAGACAACGATGGCAGAGAGGTAGTCTGGAGGTTTCGCATCTGTTTTTAAAGGATAAACTGAAGGCAGGAAAAATGTTTACTAATGTGGGCGTGAGGACATTGCTGTACGACCATACCTTTGCGTTTCCGAGAATGATCTGGTATCTGGCACTGATCTGTCTGCTGTGTATGAATTATTCTTTTGCGCAGATTGGGTATTCCACTTTGTTTTTATATGGTCTTTATGTGCTGATCGGTGTATTTTATTACATTTCTACAGTGGGATTTTTGAAAGGATTTAAGGAGATCAGACGTTATTATGCGAAGCAGTGGTATGTGATCCCGCTGTTGCCGTTTTTTAATTTGATGGTATTTTTTATGCGTTTTGCCGGTGTGATCAACAGCATTAATACGGACAGCGCCTGGAAGACAAAGAATTTTACCCAGGAGAGAGAAAGTTTTGTAAAAACAGTGCGGGACGACTTTGGGATCCTGACCGGATTTCTTGGGAAAATCAGAGATTTTGTAAATAATGAGGAGTAAGCAGTGAGAGAAAAAAGATTTTGGAAGATGCTGACCAACGTAAAGGTGATATCGGTATTGATCATTCTGGCAGCAGCGGTTATGGCAGTGATCGGATGGCATGAGGCGAAGGAATATGAAAAAAGTGTGCTGGCAATTTATGCACAACAGCAGGATGCTTATGTGCAGCTGGTACTGGATCAGATCAATGTGCTGGATGAACGGAGTGATGAGGAGATTGTTCAGAAGATTCTGGGTTCTCTGGATACCTCCGGCAGGAAATACTGGACATTGACAAAGGATCAGGCACTTTTGTTTGTGAAGGATGTCACGGAAACCAACCGCTATAAGGGTCTCACCACGGAGACATTTTTTACTTCGGACAGTGCGGCAAGGTTTTTGCAGGATCTGGAGATCAACCGGGTGATCCATGAGACGATTCAGATGGATGGGGTAAGATATGTGGCATCCGGTGTGATATTTGAGTATAACAGTGCAGAATATAAGATCTGTCTGCTGACCAACGATACGGTGATTCTGGATAATAATATTTTCCTCTCTTCCAAGATTGGTCTGTATGTGTTTGGTGTCCTGTTATTGGGACTGCTTTTGGTGGTATCCATGATCTTTGCCAATGTTCTGGATCTGCGGGAGAAGCGGATGAAGGCAATGCAGGAGCATATTACCGGATTAAATAAGATGTTGACAGAGCAGACGGAAATGATACGGGAAATGAACTGGTATCATACCAGATGGAGTGTTTTTAAAACGTCTGCAATGGAAATGTTTGTACAAAAAATCGTACAGAGACAGATTGTACCTGTTGTTTTTGTGAGCGTGGCATTTGATTCCGAAAAGCAGAGAAATGATTTTCTCCAGAAAGCGCAGATTCTTTTGGATGAAAAAGTGGTACGCTTTGAGAGGGAATCCGGAGATGGTCTTATCCTTCTGTTTTTACAGTATCAGGTACAGGAAATGGAAAAGGCGCTGGAACAGATGACATTACAAAAGGTATCCTTTCGGATAGAGAGGCGGATGGAATGCCGGGAAGCATCTGAATTACAGGAAACCTATGGGAGCTTTATGGCACAGATATCGCAGGAAGGGGAGAAAGAGCATGGCACGGACCACGTTTCGGGAATATAAATTTAAGTTTTATCTTAATGCCAATCATTTTATTGTCATTAACGGAAAAGAGGGTGAAATTCATCCTCATACATGGGAGTTTATGGTGGATGTCCTTATGAGTGACCAGAAATTCGTACAGTTTGATGCATATGAGAAAGCGATTGATGAGTATTTTAATAAATATCAGAATCGGATATTAAACGAGGTAGAGCCTTTTGATCATATGGTACCGACACTGGAAAATATGTCGGATTATTTTGCGGATGAGATCCGGGGTATTGTCAAAGAGCTGGGTGGTCATCTGGTCAAGATGGAGAGTAGTGAGACTCCTACCAGAAGCTATGTGATCAGCTTTGAGAGAGAACAGGAATATCTGGAAAGTATCCGGAAGAGTTCTAAGCAGCAGATGAGTGATGTGATTGATGGCATTTTAGATCGTATTATTGATTAAAGGAGTGCACAGTGAAGAAAAAAGCAGGAATGATAGCAGTGATACTGATTTATGCGGCAGTCGCTGTGATTATAGCATATCTGATCATACTCAGTGGGAATTATCCTACAGGGACGGATACTCTGGGATACCTTTATAAAGGGAATATGCTTTATGATGCTATGGGAAAAGGGGACTGGTATCCTCTTTATGACAGTCTGTGGTTTAACGGAGTACAGACCATGCGTTATCAGGCGCCTCTGCCGGTTTATTTTCTGGCATTTTGCCAGTGGATTGCCGGAGGAAATGACCTCGATGGATATCTGGTGTTTGTGGCTCTTGTTTTTTATCTGGGAGCGTTGGTCTGGTTTTATATAGGGTGTCGCAGCAATCGTCCGGGTCTGGGAGCATTTCTGGGAATGCTGTGGTTTTTTATTCCCAATAATCTTTATATTCTTTTTGGAGAGGGAAATCTGCCACGGGTACTTGCTCTGGTATGGATGCCCTTATGGCTTCATTGGATCAGTGCATATCTGCTGGAGGATGATGGAAAAGCTCTGACAAAGGCGGTTCCTGTATTTACGATGATGGTTCTTTGTGAGACGGGATTTGCTGTGATGATATCGGCGGCGATGCTTCTCTTTCTGATGATATACCGGCTGCTGTATCACAGAAAGGGAAAATGTCTTCCTGTGATAGGGGCTATGCTTGTTGCTTTTTTGATCACGGGAATATGGCTCTATGCTTCTATGAAGGGAAGAGGAAACACGGGAAGTTCCGGTGTGATGCGGGGGATGTTTCAGGATGCATGGATCTCCTTGAACCCTATTCGCCGTCTGACACGCGGAAATGTTGATTTTTATTTTGGTTTATCTTCTTTTATGGTTGCTGTTTTTGGTGCTTTGTGCAGCAAAAGAAAATCTATGGCAGGATTTTGGACGGCATTATTTCTTTTTGCCGGGACGACGACCTCTGTGTATGCTGTACTGGATAAGCTTTCGGCCGGTCATCCTTTATGGATGTTATCTTTTATTTCCGTTGCTGCGGGAATGATTCTTTACAGTTTTATGAAATGGAATTCTTTAAAACGTGGGTTTGTGGTGATATGCTGCGTCCTTCTGGTGGCAGACTGCATTCCATCGTTCTCTTTGATTTATCAGGGGAAGGGAACGGTGTCGGCAGACGAACGTCTGCACCGGACGGCAGATGCCTGCCTGATCACAAAGGCAAGAGAGGTGACAAGCCAGAGGGCGGCGATTCTGGATGGAGGAAGCCTGGGAGCGGTTGCACCGTATCTGTTGACTGGTTATGACAAAAAACAAGTGAAAGGAACATTTGGTACGGGAAATATTTCGGCTGCTACGGCGGTAAATATCGCAGAGCTGGAGGAGGCGGCAGAAAAAGGATATTATCTGTATCTTTTTGACCGGGCGCTGGAGCTTGGCAATGATACGGTTCTGATACAGATTCAGGAATTGAAGCAGGGAACCGGTGATATACGGAAAGTCAGTGATGCGGCAGCAAAGCTGGGGTATCGCCTGACGGATCAAAATGACAGTTATCTGTTATATCATATGGATACCTATGCGTCTTTTGGGACAGTATGCAAATATGACGGAATAGCCATTGGCGATACAGCAGCTTCCCTCACTTATGGCAATCCGGATATTACAAAGGGAGATTCTGTTTCGTTAGATGATTATACATTTCGGGAGCTGTCGGAATATCAGGTGATTTATCTGTCCGGCTTTGTGTACACCAACAGAGAGAGGGCAGAAAAGCTGGTGAAAAAGCTCAGTAATAACGGTGTGAAAATAGTAATCAGCGGGGATGGGATTCCGGAGGACTCCGGAACGAAAGAACGCTCCTTTTTGGGGGTCAGTTGTCAGAATATTTATTTTCAAAATGGTTATCCTGTTTTATACACATCGGAGGGAGAGCTGGATACCGCACTGTTTGACAGAAGCGTCTCACAGTGGAAAACAGTATATCTCAATGGACTGGAAAAAATAGATGGATATCTTTTTGATTCCGGCAGACGTCTGGACTTTTCCGGCTCTGTTTATAATGACAATATTGTTTTTGTGGGGTTGAATTTATCCTATCATTGTTTTCTGACGCAGGATGAAAATGTGGGTGCATATTTACAACAGCTGATAGGAGAGAATCTGAAGGAGCTGCCGGAACGGACCATTGTACCTTTAAAGATCCACTATGGAAGAAATCAGATCCGGATTACGTCGGAAAAAGAGAATGTAAATACTTCGTTGGCATATCATGATATATTTGGCAGCCGGCAGAAGAGTTTTAAAGAACATAATCTGCTGGTGGTGCATCAGGGTGTCACGGTGATCCGTATGAACTATCCTTATCTTTGGCGGGGTATTATAATGACATTGGCAGGGCTTGTGGGATATATTTTGCTGATATGGTGGTTAAAGCGTGCCGGAGATCGTCATAAAATTAAGAAATAATTTAACAAATAAAAGAAATTCTTAAGATTATCTTGAGAGTTTCTTTTATTTTATTTGTTATATTTATCTGTGGATGGGAACATTAATGATATGGAAGGTGCTCAATATGCAGAAAATAACAAATCTATTTTACCGGTTTAGTCAGGGGATGACGCTGGGCATCGGAGGATGCCTGCTGTTAATGTCATGTCTGGCAATGATTGTATATGGGATTATGTATGGGAATGACCATTATGGAATAATGACATTTGCCCTGCTTTTGATGGCGGCTGTGGCCACGGGAGGAGTTCTGATTCTGGGACGCAAGCTGGAAAAGGAAAGTCGTTACAGAAGTATTCTTTTGTTTGGTGTGCTTGTTTGTTTTCAGATTTTCTTTTTGGTATTTATTTCTCATCCTATGGCGATCAGTGATCCTGCCAGAGTTCAGAATGAGGCATTACTGATGGTGCAGAAGCAGCATGGACAGATGAATATGCAGGATCTGTATTTTCAGCGATATCCTAATAACCATTTTATTGTGGTTTTATTTTACTATTTTTATAAAATATTGTATTTTATGGGAATACAAAAGGTATGGATTCCAACGATTATATTAAATTTGATTTCGATCGATATAGGAATTCTTTTTTCATGGCTGATTGCGCGTCGGTGGAAGGGAGCTGCAATGGCAGATCTGCTGTTGTGTCTGTTTATTTTTTGTCCGACTACTTATGTCTGGCTGACTACGGTTTATACCAATACAATCTCCTTTCCTTTTGTGATGCTGATCCTTTATTTGTGCCTGCGGCTTCAGGAGGAGTCCGAGAAACAAAACGGTCATCAAAGCTTATGGGCACTGCTGGGGGCTGGAATGGCCGTGGGATATTGGATACGTCCCACAACGATCATTCCCATCATAGCGGTTGTATTGTATTTTATTGTGCGCGGAACACAGAAAATGAAAAAGGAAACTGTGGTAAGGTGTCTGATTGGAACAGTGCTTACGGCTGGTGTATTTACAGGCTGTTTCATGGGATGCCGCGGACTGGTAGACCGTCATATGGACCGAAGCAGGCTGACCGGACAGTTTCCGGTGACTCATTGGATCATGATGGGACTAAATACGGATACCTTTGGTGAGTTTTCCAGGGAGGATGAGAGCTACACCATGAGTTTTGATACCAAAGACCGGAAGCACCGGGCCGATGTAGAACGGATACGGGAACGTGTCAAAGAGCTTGGAGGAACCGGTCTGGTTTATCAGGCGATGGCGAAAATGTTTGGTGTGTGGGCACTTTCGGATGACGATTGTTTTAATAAGGCGGCATATGCCAGTGATTTCCCGGGCTGGTACCGGTATTTTATGGGAAAAGATAATACATGGTATCTGTTGTTTATGCAGGCATTCCGGGTGGTAACATTTCTGTTTTTATGTGGGAGTGTTCTGGGACAGATCAGAGAGAAAAAATACGATTCTTCCTATGTGCTTTCTTTGACTTTTTTGGGAGCTGTCCTGTTTTTTGTGCTTTGGGAGGCAAATCGGAAATATAATGTATGCTTTATGGGAGTCTGTCTGCTTCTGATGGCAGATGGGATTGGGCGTTGTCTGCAGTGGATGAGACAGAAGCAGTCCGTGATATTGCGGCGGAAAAATTCCCGGATTGTTATGGCGGCTATGACAACGGTTTGTATCGTACTGATATCTTATATACAGATAACAATAGCGTCACAGACGGCTTCGGCACAGGAGAATGTTATATATCATTGCCGGAATAATCCGGATTCTGTGGCGGTGAGTGACGTAAGCAGAAAAGCAAAAAAGCATTTTCAAAGGCCGGTTTTACTGGAACAGATTATACGTCAGGGGCAGTTAACGAAAGAAGGAGACAAAGAGAAAATTATACTTAATTTTGATAAAAGAGAGGAGAAAATTTTTTCTAAAAATAAATTGAAAAAATTACAGCCAAAAAAAGAATATAAAATAGAAGTGTTATCTTTGGAAACCGGACAGAAATTATATAGCAGGAAAGTACGGAATGATCAGTTTAGCAGAAACGGAAAACTGGTGATCCGTCTTCCTGAAATTTCGAAGGATACATCGAAGGGGTATGTGATCCGCTTACATCATTACGGAAAAAATTATACTATGATTCCGAAGGTCAGCCGCTTTCCTGAGCTGGATCCATATCCTTATGGAAGCTTGTATATTAACGGTAAAAAAACATTCTATGATCTTTCAATGAGCATTCTTCAAAAGAAGTCGGAAAGCTGATTTTTTTAATAGGAATTATTTAGTTTTTTGCAGGATTTCTATTATTATAATATTTCAAAATATTACTTGCATGGATAATAGAATAAATGGTATGATAGACAGGCTAAGGTTTGCTGACGCAGGCCTTAGCTAAATCATTTTTTGGAGTTAATTATGAAAGAAAAAAGAGTAACCGAATGGAAGAAAACGGAAGACGGAGCATATTTGTTTCCAGGTTGTGTGGTGACAGGAGATGTTACCATGGGAAAGGAGTCCTCCGTGTGGTATAATGCCGTGGTCCGCGGAGATATGGCATCGATCAAAGTGGGGGAGCGAAGCAATATTCAGGATAATGCAGTGGTACATGTGGATAATGGATTCCCGACCGTGATTGGAAATGGAGTTACAGTGGGACATGGGGCAATTGTTCATGGCTGTACGATTGAAGATGACTGTATCATTGGCATGGGGGCAGTGATATTAAATGGGGCAAGGATCGGCAGAAACTGTATTATAGGAGCGGGAACGCTGGTTCCGGAGGGAAAGGAAGTACCGGAGGGGTCAGTGGCTTTTGGCAATCCGGTCAGAGTATATCGTCCGGTAACACCGGAGGATGTGTCCCATATTAAGGACAATGCAGCGGAGTATGTTGCTTATGCAAAGGAAAAATAAAGGAGAAGACATTGCAAAGAGAAAATTTTAAATCCAGATTAGGTTTTATCCTGATTTCGGCGGGGTGTGCGATCGGTATTGGTAATGTATGGAAGTTTCCATATGTAGCAGGACAAAATGGCGGTGGAGTTTTTGTGCTCTTTTATCTGTTGTTTCTGGTGATGGTAGGAGCGCCGGCACTGACTATGGAGTTTGCAGTAGGACGGGCCAGCCGGAAAAGCGTGTTGGGCTGTTATCAGGAGTTAGAGCCCATGGGCAGTAAATGGCATCTTCATGGTTATGTGGCATTGCTGGGTAATTATGTGATCATGATGTTTTATACCACGGTGGCAGGCTGGATGGTCAGTTATTTTTACCGTTTTCTGGTAAATGATTTTAAGGGGCTGGATACCAAGGGGGTATCGGACAAGTTCGATTATATGCTTTCGAACCCGTGGAGCATGGGCTTTTGGATGGTGTTGATCGTGGTTGTGGGGATTCTGATCTGCTCTATGGGTTTGCAGAATGGAGTGGAAAAGATCAGCAAGCCCATGATGATAGGTCTTTTGGGATTGATCGCAATTCTGGCAGTCAATAGTGTGATGCTGGAAGGCGGCATAGAGGGTGTAAAGTTTTATCTGGTACCCAACTGGAAGAAGGTTCACGAGGTGGGCCTGCTGAATGTGATCATTGCGGCAATGAATCAAGCATTCTTTACCCTGAGTGTGGGTATGGGAGGCATGGAAATTTTTGGAAGCTATATGGACAGGGAGCGCAGTCTGTTTGGTGAGTCACTGCAGATAGCATGGCTGGACACTTTTGTTGCGTTGATGTCCGGTCTGATCATTTTTCCGGCGTGCTTTGCCTATGGAATTAATCCGGGAGCAGGTCCGGAGCTGATCTTTATTACGCTGCCGAATGTCTTTGTTCAGATGCCGGGAGGCAGATTCTGGGGAGCATTATTTTTCCTGTTTATGACCTTTGCGGCATTTTCTACGATCATTGGTGTTTTTGAAAATATCATTGCAAGCTGTATGGATAAATGGGAGATCAGCCGGAAAAAGTCGTCCCTGATCAATGGAATTATTATTTTGATCGGTTCTGTGCCGGCGGTACTCGGTTATAATGTGTGGAAAGGATTTCAGCCGAGAGGTGCGGGAAGTACGATACTGGATCTGGAGGATTTTCTGGTAAGTAATCTGATCCTGCCGGGAGGAGCCATTGTATTTTTGTTGTTCTGTATGACGAAATGGGGATGGGGCTTCGAAAATTATCTGGCAGAAACCAATACAGGAATGGGATTGAAAATGCCCCGGATTCTTCGGGGCTACCTGACCTATGTAATGCCATGTATCATTTTTGCGATCATTATTTTGGGTTTGATATAGAAATATAACTAAGATAAAAGGAGTTTTTAGAAACATGAAAAGAGAAAGTTTCAAATCCAGATTAGGTTTTATTCTGATTTCAGCGGGATGCGCCATTGGGATTGGAAATGTCTGGAAGTTTCCATATGTGGCAGGACAAAATGGCGGTGGTATTTTTGTTTTGTTTTACCTGTTCTTTTTGATCGCAGTCGGCGTGCCGGTGCTGACCATGGAGTTTGCAGTCGGCCGTGCCAGCGGAAAGAGTGTAGTGAAAGGCTATGAGGTACTGGAGCCGGAGGGAAGCAGATGGCATTTGCATGGCTATGCGGCGTTAGTTGGTAATTATATGCTGATGATGTTTTATACGACAGTGGCAGGCTGGATGATCAGTTACTTTTATCGTTTCCTGATCAATGACTTTAAGGGGCTGGATACGAAAGGTGTCACGGATAAGTTTTCTCATATGCTTGCAGATCCTAAGAGCATGACCTTCTGGATGATCGTAATCGTTGTTGTGGGATTTCTGATCTGTTCCTTTGGTCTGCAGGCCGGAGTAGAAAAGATCAGTAAGCCGATGATGCTGGGACTTCTGGCATTGATCGTGGTGCTGGCGGTCAACAGTATCCTTTTGAAGGGCGGCGTGGATGGACTGAAGTTTTATCTGATCCCCGACTGGAAAAAGGTTGAGGAGGTTGGTCTTTTTAATGTAATTATTGCGTCGATGAATCAGGCATTTTTTACTCTGAGCCTTGGTATTGGTGCTATGGAGATTTTTGGAAGCTATATGAGTAAAGAGCATACTCTTTTAGGAGAATCCCTGCGGATCGCCGCGCTGGATACCTTTGTGGCGATTATGTCCGGTCTGATCATTTTTCCGGCCTGCTTCGCTTACGGAATCAATCCGGGAGCAGGACCGGAGCTGATCTTTATTACGCTGCCAAATGTCTTTATCCAGATGCCGGGAGGCAGGATCTGGGGGACATTTTTCTTCCTGTTTATGACTTTTGCGGCATTTTCCACGATCATAGCGGTTTTTGAAAATATCATTGCCTGCTGTATGGATAAATGGAATATCAGCCGCAAAAAGTCTGCTCTTATCAATGGCGTGATCATTTTGATCGCTTCTTTACCGGCGGTATTTGGTTATAATATCTGGAGCAGCTTCCAGCCAAGAGGTGACGGAAGTACAGTGCTGGATCTGGAGGACTTTATTGTAAGCAATCTGCTGCTTCCGGGCGGCTCTTTGATCTTTTTGTTATTCTGTGTGACAAAATGGGGCTGGGGCTTTGATAAATATCTGGCGGAGACCAATACCGGCACCGGCGCGAAGTTTCCAAAGGCTCTGCGTGGTTACGTGACATTTGTGCTTCCGTGTATTATTCTTGTGATTCTGGTGCTTGGATTGCGGTAAAATGTGAATTTATCTGCGTCCCAGAATGGCATCCATATCCTGCTCCGGTGCGGTGATCGGCTGCAGGTTGTAGGTGTCCACGAGAAATTTCACAACGGTTTCTGACATAAAAGCCGGAAGGGTTGGTCCGAGATACATATTGCGGATACCGAGGGAAAGCAGCGTCAACAGGATGCAGACCGCTTTCTGCTCATACCAGGACAGCACCAGTGTCATGGGAAGATCGTTGACGGTGCAGTCGAAAGCGTCGGCGAGCGCCAGTGCCACTCGGATCGCGCTGTAGGCATCGTTGCATTGTCCCATATCAAGGATACGTGGAATGCCATCAATCTCTCCAAGATCCAGATCATTAAAACGGTATTTTCCGCAGGCGAGAGTCAGAACAAGGGAATCCATCGGAGTCTGTTTTACAAAATCGGTATAGTAATTACGGCCGGGATGGGCACCGTCACATCCGCCCACCAGGAAAATATGCTTAATATGTCCCTGCTTGATCGAGGAAATGATCTCTTCTGCATGGGAAAGAACGGCGGAGTGGCCAAAACCTGTGGTCAGTGTGTGGCCGCCGTTGATCCCGCTCATGCTGTGGTCGTGTTCATAGCCTCCGAGCCGTAAGGCATGTTCAATGATCGGAGAGAAGTCTTTATTTCCGTCCTTGTCTCCGCTGATATGGCGAAGACCTTTATATCCTACTACAGATGTCGTATAAATCCGGTCCTGATAGCTTGGTCTCTGAGGCATCAGACAGTTGGTTGTGAAGAGCACCGGAGCGGGGATGTTGTCAAATTCCTTTTGCTGGCTCTGCCATGCGGTTCCAAAGTTGCCTGCAAGATGCTCATATTTATTCAGCTCCGGATATCCATGGGCGGGCAGCATTTCGCTGTGAGTATATATGTTGATCCCTTTGCCCTTTGTCTGTTCCAGAAGCTGGGACAGATCTTTTAGATCGTGACCGGAAACCACGATAAAAGGTCCTTTTTTGATATCGGTTTGTACTTTCACCGGTGAAGGAGAACCAAAGGTTTCTGTATTTGCACGATCAAGTAGTTCCATACATTTAAAGTTGACTTTGCCAAATTCCATGATCAGTTCGATCCATTCTTCGGCAGAATGTTCTTTATTTACTTCACAAAGTCCCTTGTAAAACCATTTTGTAACGCTTTCATCTTCATATCCGAGATTCATGGCGTGATGGGCGTAGGCCGCCATACCCTTCAGACCGAAAAGTAAAGTGGAACGAAGGGATACTTCATCGTTACTTCCATCCCAGAGTGCCACCACAGGTATTTTTTCGTCACGGAGTTTTTTTCGTTCATTGATAACTCGGTCGGTAAATTTGCGGATTGCTTCGTCATCAAAATTGACATTGGTTAATGTGGTAAACAGCCCGTCCATCAGCAGGCGGTCCGTCAGGCGGGAATGTTTTCCTGCATCGTGGGCGGCTGTGGCCAGGCGGATCAGCTCGCCGATCAATTCATCCTGCAGTCTGGCGGTTTCCGGCTGCTTGCCGCAGACACCCGTATTGACACAGCCCTTATTGCCGGCGGTCTGTTGACATTGGAAACAAAACATATTAGACATGGTTACTCCTCCAATCGTTGAATACACTATTTAGGTACTTTGAAACAGTGTTTCCAATTTATGGGCGGAGTATACCGGTATGGTGATAAATTTCTTGACATTATCATATGACCATGTTAACATAACGGTGTTATGCGGCAAGGCAACATAGAAATGAGGCATATATGAAGGATGAAAAGGAGACCAGAAAAAGGCTTCAGGAATGTGCTATGGAGGAGTTCCTGGAGAAGGGGTTTATGAAGGCATCTCTCCGGAGCATCTGTAAAAAGGCAGGGGTCACTACGGGAGCCTTATACTTTTTTTTTGAGGATAAGGATGATCTGTTTGTTTCTCTGGTGAAGGAGCCTCTGGCGGGAGTACGCGAGGCGATGGAGAGACATTTCCTGGGAGAGAAGCAGGCGATGGAAGCGGGAGAATTGTTCGGTGAAGAAGCTCAGGAGGGCGATGCGGACGATTATCAGACTACTCTGAATATTGTCCATGAGCTTTACCGGTATCGTGACCGGTTCCGTCTTTTACTGGAGCGGTCCCAGGGAAGCTCCATGGAAGGCGTAGTAGATGAGATTGTCCGTATTTGTGAGGGGCATTACCGGATGCTGGCTGATATGATGCAGCAGCATATCGGGGGAGAGAAGATCTCGCATGATGTGATCCATTGGATCGCACATATGCAGATTGATGTATTTGTTTATGCGGTGACACATATTGACACGGAGGCTGAGGCTGTCCGATATATGGGACACGCAGTAAAGTATATGGTCTGCGGGTGGTACGGTATGTTTGGTGTGACACCGGATACGGTGGGTCAATGAGATAAAGGTAGGCAGATAATATGGAGGAGATAGAAGGTTTCGGGATAAAAGGAACTGTTACGGCAGTTCCTAAAAAAATAACAGCAACATAACAGTGTTATGTCAATGATAAATAATATCAATAAGGAGGACGATCATGTATCTGGAAGTGAAGGATTTGAAAAAGAGTTATGGTGCAGGAGAAGGTTTTGTGCAGGTTCTGAAAGGCATTACCACGGGAGTGGAGCAGGGAGATATGTGTGTGATACAGGGAACAAGCGGTTCCGGTAAATCCACATTTTTGAATTGTATTGGCGGGCTGGATACCATTGATTCCGGTTCTGTGAAGGTGGATGGAAAGGAAATTGCCGGATTGAGCCAGACGGAGCTTTCCGAGTATCGCCGGGATAATCTGGGATATATTTTTCAGTTTTACAATCTGGTACCTAATCTGACCGTACGGGAAAATATTCAGGTTTGTGAGTATCTGACCAAAACGCCTCTGGATATGGATGAGCTTCTGGAGACATTGGGGCTGACAGGACATCAGAACAAATTTCCGTCACAGCTTTCCGGTGGTCAGCAGCAGCGGTGCGCCATTGCCAGAGCATTGATCAAAAATCCGAAGCTTCTTCTCTGTGATGAACCGACCGGTGCACTGGATTCCAAAACCTCCAGGGACATTTTAGTGCTGCTGGAAACCATCAATGCAAAGTATGGAACTACGATGCTGATCGTTACTCATAACAATTCCATCAAAGACATGGTACATAAGGTGATCCGGATCAAGGATGGCCGGATCAGTAAGGAATATTACAATGAAACTAGAGTACCGGCAGCAGAATTGGAGGATTTGTAATGCAGAAAGTATTGAGAAGAAGAATCTTGCGGGATCTGCGTGCCAATAAATTCCGTTATCTGGCATTGGCAGTGCTGATCATTATGAGTATGTATCTGGTGGTCTCTCTGGTGGGAGCATCTGAAACAATTATGCAGGGAGGAGCGGCTTCTGACCGGGAGCATAAGGTTGAGGATGGCCAGTTCTCTGTATTTGTGCCGTTGACAGCCTACGAAAAGAATGAAATCACCCAAAAAGGACTGAGTTTGGAAGAAAATTTTTATCTGGATTACAATATGAAGGACCAAAGTGTGCTGCGGGTATTTCAAAACCGGCAGAAGATTAATCTTGCCGTTGTCCGGGAAGGGCGGCTTGCAAAGGCTGATGATGAAGTAATGCTGGAGCAGAGATACAGTGAGGAACACCGGATCAAGGTGGGAGATAAAGTGACAATCGGTGGAGAAACGCTGAAAGTATCAGGAATCGGCTGTGTACCGGACTATAATGCGCCATATCATAATCTGTCAGACAGTACCGTGGGAAGTAAGCAGTTTGGTCTTGCTTTTGTAACTGCCGGACAGTATAAAAAAATGCAGGATCAGGGAAAAAGTGCCCAGACAGAGGTGTACAATTATTCGTACAGATTGAAGAAGGGAATGACGGATAAAAAGCTTAAGGAATGGCTTAAGGATCAGACAATTGATGCCAGTGATATAACGGATAAATGGTTTAAAAAATATTGGCGTCAGACCGGCGATCAAAAGGATAAGGTGACAAAAGGAATCGATAAGCTGGCAGACGGATCAGGGGAGCTTTCAGATGGACTATCAGAGCTTGCTTCAAATAACAAAAAGCTGCAGGAGAGCACAGGTCAGCTTCTGGATGCATATCTGGAGCAGGCTTCCGATGCATTGAAGGATTATGGTCTTACGGAAGCACTTACCGAGGAAAATTTTAAAGAGCAGCTGACGCAGCTGAAAGACAAGAATGATAATGGAATTGTGCGGCTTTCCATTGGTTCCCTGCTGGATCAGCTCACCATGCTGAAAAGCTATAAGGATGGAATCGTAAAATATACGGATGGCGTGGGAGAGGCGGCTGACGGTGCCGGAAAGCTGTCAGATGGTGTCCGTAAGCTGAAAAAAGGAACCGATACGCTGGTGGATAAATATTTTGATATTTCTTTAAGCAATATGACAGAATTTGTTACCGCATCGGAAAATATGAGGATCGGTGCAACTACAGACGATCAGGTCATTAATAAGCTGGCTGGCCTGATCGCCGGTGTGATCATTATGATCTTATTTACTTATGTGATCTCGGTGTTTGTCGTACATACGATCGAGGCAGAGAGCGGTGTGATCGGTGCACTGTATGCAATGGGTGTTACCGGAAAGAACTTGATCATGCATTACCTGACCCTGCCGGTCTGCGTTACATTTATATCGGGAGTGATCGGGATGGCAATAGGTTTTTCGCCAATTGGTGTGCGGCAGCAGATGGCAGACACCTATAACTATTTTTCCTTCCCGGAGGTACCGGATGTGTATCCGGTATATCTGCTGATCTACGGCGCTGTGATGCCTGTTCTGGCGGCAGTGATCGTAAACTGGCTGGTAATCCGGAAGAAGCTGGCACAGCCCGCGTTAAAGCTGATGAGGAAGGAACAGAAGCAGGGGAGATTTGGCCACATGGATCTGGGGGATATGGCATTTGTGCCAAGATTTTGTATCCGTCAGTTTTTGCGGGAGCTTCGAACCGGTCTGACGGTTATCTTTGGACTTTTTGTTTCCCTTTTGATCTGCATGCTCAGTTTGGATTGTTATGTGATGTGTGCCAATGTGGGCATTGAAAACAGAGCCGATACAAAGTTTGAATATATGTATACTTACAAATATCCTACCGGGAAGGCACCGGCCGGGGGTGAGGAAGCTTATGCCATGACATTAAAACGGGAACGCTTTGGTTACAATCTGGATGTTACGGTATTGGGAATTACGAAGGATAACTCTTTCTTTGATGCTGATGTACAAAAAGGAAAGAGCCGTGTGATCCTGTCCAGTGCGGCAGCACAGAAGTTTGCTCTTGCAAAAGGAGATCAGTTTGTACTAAATGATGAAGACGAAGAAAGGGATTACGCATTTACGGTGGATGGCGTCACACAGTATTCTACCGGTCTGTACGTTTTTATGGACATTGACAGTATGCGGGAACTGTTTGGTGAAGATGATGATTATTATAATGTTGTGTTTGCCGATCATAAGCTGAATATTCCGTCAGGACGGCTTTATGGCACATTAAAGAAATCGGAGGTAGAGAAAAATTCTGATATTTTCGTAAATATGATGATGCCGATGGTTTCAACCCTGATGATTATGTCTGCATTGATCTTCTGTGTAGTCATGTATCTGATGATGAAGGTGATGATCGATCGTTCCAGCTTTGGTATTTCACTGGTAAAGATATTTGGATACCGGATCAGTGAGATCCGGAAGCTGTACCTGAACAGTAATTTCTGTATTGTAGCAGTGGGAGCACTGATCTGCATTCCGCTTTCCAAACTGTGTATGGATGCCATGTATCCGTTGATGGTCAGTAATATTGCCTGTGGAATGAATCTTCATTTTTCACCGGTACTTTATATAGGGATGTATGTTGGGATTCTGCTGCTGTATGCAGTGATCAATTTCTTCCTGGTGCATCGTCTGCAAAAGATCACACCGGCAGAGGTTCTGAAAAACAGGGAATAAAAAATATTTTGTTATGTTGATGAAATAAGTGGGGAGTGCTATGATGAAAAAGTCAGAATTTTGGAAAGGCATGGTTAAAGCAGCATGACAAAAATTAAAATATGTGGATTGACAACACCACAGGAAGCCGGTTGGGTATCAAAGGCTCAGGCAGATTATGCGGGAATGGTGCTTTTCTTTCCGAAAAGCAAGAGAAATATTACGATAGATCAGGCAAAGGAAATTATGAAATACCTGCCGCCACAGATCAGGAAGGTGGCTGTTGTGGTTTCTCCGTCAGCCTTACAGATAAAGGAGATTCAGGAGAACGGATTTGATATTGTCCAGATTCATGGACAGGTGCTTCCGGAGGCACTGGAGACTTTGCAGATTCCGTTTTTCCGTGCGTTTAATGTAGATAATATGCAGGAATGGGAGCGGTACGAGGCAGAGCCCAAATGCATCGGTTATGTGTTTGATGCGGTGAAACCGGGAAGCGGTGAAACCTTTGACTGGAGCAGCATACCAAATCTGCCGGAGGATGGGAAACCGTACCTGCTGGCAGGGGGACTAAATCCTGCTAATGTGGGGAATGCGATTGAGGCAATGCATCCGGACGGGGTAGACGTGAGCTCAGGAGTGGAAAGAGATTTAGAACCGGGAAAAGATCCGGAAAAGATAGAAGCATTTGTAAAGGCGGTGCGGGAAGCTTAGTATAGCGTAAACCAAATTACCAGCACTTTGATTTGTCTGATTTATCAGATACAGCGTTGTCGTCAATCGACGTAGCCGCCGCTACGCCTCATTCCTCCGCCTTGCATCTGATAAAATCATCCTGCGTCAAAGTGACAGGCATTTAGTTTACGCTATACTTGTCATTACAGGAAAGTCAGGCTGATCACCTGCCCATAAAAAATACCGGTCGGCTGATACAAGCGAGCTTGTACGCCGGACCGGCATTTTTTATGGGCGGGCGATCTGTGACCGTTTTTATGAAAAGTAGTTAGATGTCTGGTTGCGGCTCATCATATACTCCCGGTTGGAGACGGACTGTGACAGACCGTTTAGAAGATAGAACAGGATCACACCGATGAGTACTCCTAAAAGGCTCATGGTAACATCATCAATGTCGCCCCAGCCACGACCCGTAAGCTCCTGCAAAAGCTCCAAAATGATCGGAATACCGGCATAGATCGCCAGTCTCAGGAAAAATGGAAGCTTTGCTCCGTAGATCCGTACAAAAAAGCCGATTGGAACACCAAGTGCGATCATCTCTGCAATATAGCAGAAAAGAGGAAACAGTGAAGTATGGCTGTTGATCGCAAATTCAATATAAGATGCGGTCGTCATCATCGGAACGAAATTATGGGCACCAAATGGCAGCTCCTGATAAGGTGGAGTGATCGGTGTCAGAAAATACTGCTTGACCACGACAAACAGGAAAAATACAATGAAAAGAATACTCATTCTCTGGAAGAATAAGTGAAAACCATCAAAACGAGGTCCACGGTCCATCATATCGCGGATATTGCAGTAAATAAATGGAGTGATCCAGTTTACGAGAACAAGTACGACCATGGAAAAATCATAGTGAATCCACTGGTTTGGCTGGATCAGATAAATTACGGTAGAAAAGATAAAAGTGATCGTTACCATAAATGCAGCATGAAGAAAGCTGTATCCATAATTCAGCGATGACTCCAGACAGAAGTGGGAAAGCCCGACGGAAAAGAGTACAGCAAATAAAATGCTGACCCAGTGATAATTGATCAGATAATAAAGGCAGGCCTCTGCGATAAAGCTTACAAGACTGAGCAGAATCACAAGACTGCTGATATTGACGGCGCGATTGTTCATAATGATATCCCCCTGTACTTTAAAACTACATAAGATATCATAGCAGATTTTATGAGAATGTTCCATAGTAAAGTAGACGAAAAAAATACCGGAAAAAAATTAAAATTAGGTATTGACATATATAAAAGAGTTTGGTATATTATACAAGTCGCGTGAAACGGACGGCGCAGACGAAAGGGATCTTAGCTCAGCTGGGAGAGCATCTGCCTTACAAGCAGAGGGTCACAGGTTCGAGCCCTGTAGGTCCCACTTAGGACATTAAGTCCTAATGTATGTGGTTTGCATACAATATAATATATGGCGAGATAGCTCAGTTGGCTAGAGCACACGGTTCATACCCGTGGTGTCGGGAGTTCGAATCTCCCTCTCGCTATTATTTTTTTGTCTAAAAGGCATTTATCTTTTGATAGATGTCTTTTTTTGTTTTATAAATAAGAAACAAAAAGATGGGGCCGCCACATGATTAGATTCGTGTGTGCAGCCCCATTGAATTTATCCTCCGGGAATGATATGATTGTGAGAGATTCTAATATGGCAGAAAAGAAAGGAATTTATATATATGAGAGTAGGAATGGGTTATGATGTTCATCGCCTCGCAGAGGGACGGGACTTGATCATAGGGGGCGTAAAAATTCCCTATGAGAAGGGATTGGATGGTCATTCGGATGCAGATGTGCTTCTTCATGCGATTATGGATGCACTTCTTGGAGCTGCGGCGCTGGGAGATATCGGGAAGCATTTTCCGGACACGGATCCGGAATACAAAGGAGCAGACAGCTTAAAGCTTTTGGAGCATGTAGGAGAGCTCATTGAGGGGGAGGGGTATCTGGTTGAAAATATTGATGCCACGATCATCGCACAGAGACCCAAAATGAGAGATTATATTGATACTATGAGGGAAAATATCGCAAAGACTCTTGGAATTCAAATAAATCAGGTCAATGTGAAAGCAACCACAGAGGAAGGACTTGGATTTACCGGGGAGGGCGCAGGAATTTCGTCCCAGGCAATCTGTTGTCTGGAGCCTATTTATGATAAGGCCGGTTTGGTTTCTTCGGTGGATGTAACATCCGGTGATATTCCGTCGGCACCGGCAGGTTGCAGTGGAGGATGCGGGGCATGTCCGTCGGCAGCAGCATGTCAGAGTGTTAAGAGGACTACTGATGTAGAATGATAAAAGAAACAGTGATTTTAAGTTACTCCGAAAAGGAGATTAGAGTGAAAGGAATGTGGGATTATTATGTGGATAGCAAACGATTGGAAAGATTACGAAGTGATTGATACCTCCGGGGGAGAGAAGCTGGAGCGATGGGGGGATTATATCCTGCTTCGTCCGGACCCACAGGTGATCTGGGATACTCCGAAGAAAAATAAAAACTGGCGTAAGCTCAACGCTCATTATCATAGAAGTAATCGTGGCGGCGGAGAATGGGAGTTTTTTGACCTGCCAAAGACATGGCAGATTTCCTACAAAAACCTGACATTTGGTTTACAGCCCTTCAAATTTAAACATACGGGATTATTTCCGGAGCAGGCAGTAAACTGGGATTGGTTCGGGGATAAGATCCGTCATGCCGGACGACAGGTGAAGGTACTTAATCTGTTTGCTTATACCGGTGGCGCAACGCTGGCGGCAGCAGAGGCCGGGGCAAGCGTTACTCATGTGGATGCCTCCAAGGGAATGGTTACATGGGCAAAGGAAAATGCAGAGCTTTCCGGATTGTCTGACCGGCCAATCCGCTGGCTGGTGGATGATTGTGTGAAGTTTGTGGAGAGAGAGATCCGCCGGGGCAATCATTATGACGGAATCATTATGGATCCGCCATCCTATGGCAGAGGTCCAAAGGGCGAGATCTGGAAGATCGAGGAGAAGATTTTTCCGTTTATTGAGCTGTGTACCCGGATCCTTTCGGATCAGCCTCTGTTTTTCCTGGTGAATTCCTACACGACGGGATTACAGCCGGCTGTGTTGAAATATATGCTGGAGACAGCGCTGGTCTCAAAAGTGGGAGGTCATGTAGAGGCGGAGGAGATCGGATTACCGGTCAGCTCCAATGGGCTGGTGCTTCCATGTGGCGCTTCGGGACGTTGGACAATATAAAGAGTACTCCTAAAGCGGCGAAATACGCCGCTAAGGAGTGCTATGCTTTATATAAGTGAAAAATTTCATACTGCAACTTTGTGCTTGTGGTCCAAAGTTTGCGGGTTGAGAAAGAAAAAGGACTACATCCTATATATAATTGACTGTACCTACGGGAAATGATATACTTATACGGTTAATGGAAACGTGAAAAAGAGGTCTTAGAGCATGAATCATCAGGTAAAATTAACCGGCAATCTAAAGACATATCTGAGATGGCCGATGACGTTGTCGCTTTTGTGGGCGGTTGCAACGATTCAGATATATATGGTAAATCATAAAGCCGGATATTGTGTGGCAGGCTACACGCTGGCTTATTTTGTGTTTGCCATGATGCTTCGCATGACCGGGCGCAAAAAGCTTCAGCAGGATCTGATCCAGTTTGCCCAGAGCTACGGCAGACTTCAGATGAAGATGATGAAGGAAATGGCAGTACCCTTTGCCGTATTAAATGTAGAGGGTCATCTGCTGTGGGGCAATGATGAATTTTTAAGTGTGGCAGTCAACAAAAAGGCAGCCAGACGAAACATTGCCAATATTTTTCCGGAGATCACACTGGATAAGCTGCCGGAGGCGGCGCAGGGGGATGTTGTTCTCCGTGTGACCAGAGAGGATCAGACATACCGCGCAGTTCTTCGCCAGATTGATGCGGCATTGGTGGATGATTTTTCGGATGATCTGGAGTTAGATCAGTTCATTGATGATCAGAGCATTATTGTCATGTTCCTTTATGATGAGACGGAGATGGTGAAGTTAGAGGAGACCATCGCCGCAGAGAAGCTGACCGTTGGTCTTTTATATATTGATAATTATGAAGAGACAGTGGCAAGTATTGATGAGGTGCGCCAGTCTCTTTTGATGGCACTGATCGATCGGAAGATCAACAAGTATATGCAGGGGATTGATGCGATCTCCAAGAAGCTGGAGAAAGATAAATTCTTATTTGTATTCAAACAGGAGCATTTGCAGGCTCTGAAGGAGTCAAGATTTTCTATTCTGGAAGAGGTTCGTGCGATCAATATAGGAAATGACCAGACCTGTACTATATCCATTGGTATTGGTACCGGGTCGGAGACATATACAGAGCTGTATGACAATGCCAGAGCAGCGATCGATCTGGCTCTTGGCCGTGGCGGTGACCAAGCGGTTATTAAGGGAAGTGACAGCGAGGAATTCTACGGAGGAAAGCGCGTCACAGCGGAGCGGAATACCCGTGTAAAAGCCCGTGTGAAGGCTCATGCGTTGAAGGAATTGATCGAGAGCAAGGAGCGTGTGGTTGTGATGGGACATTCCATTGGAGATGCCGATTCCTTCGGTGCATCTGTGGGAGTTTACCGTATTGCCAAGACACTGGAGCGAAAGGCTTACGTGGTTCTGGATCAGTGCAGTCCTTCCGTCAAGCCGTTGTGCGACCGCTTTTATAATGGAGATTACGAGGAGGATATGATCGTCAACCGGGCAGAGGCTCAGAAGCTTGTGGATGAAAATGCCCTGCTTGTGATCGTAGACGTGAACAAAGCAGATTATACAGAATGTCCGGAGCTGGTGGATCAGGCACAGTCTGTTGTGGTTATTGATCACCACAGACAGGCGGGAGATGCTATTTCCCAGGCGGTGCTGTTTTATATTGAGCCATATGCGTCCTCAGCCAGTGAGATGGTTTCTGAGATCTCACAGTATATCGGGAATGGTCTCAAGCTGAAGCCGGCAGAGGCGGAGGCTCTTTATGCCGGTATTATGATCGACACCAACAATTTCACAGATAAGACAGGCGTGCGTACCTTTGAAGCAATGGCGTATCTGCGCCGGAATGGTGTGGATGTGATCCGTCTTCGGAAGGCATTTCGGGAAAATATGGGTGAGTACCGGATCAAGGCGGCTGCCATTGAGGCAACCAATTTGTATCTGGACAGCTATGCCATTACGGAGAGTAAGGCAGAGGGCACAGACAGTCCGACTGTTCTGGCGGCAAAGATTGCTAATGAGCTGCTGGATATCAGCGGGGTGAAAGCGTCCTTTGTGTTGACAAATTATAATGATAAGATATATATCAGTGCCAGATCCATCGATGAGGTTAATGTACAGGTCATGATGGAGAAACTGGGCGGCGGTGGTCATATCAATATGGCGGGAGCGCAGCTTAAAGACTGCACGGTACAGGAGGCAGAGGAAAAGCTGCGTCAGATGATCGACCAGATGATTGCTGATGGGGACATTACACAATAGGAGGTAAGACAGATGGAAGTTATTTTGTTAGCAGATGTAAAGGCATTAGGAAAAAAGGGAGAGCTGGTCAATGTCAGTGACGGCTATGCCAAGAATTTCCTGTTCAAAAAGAAATTAGGCATTGAAGCAACAGCAAAGAATAAGAACGATCTCAAGCTTCAGAAGAAGCATGAGGAAAAGGTTGCGCAGGAAAAATTAGATGACGCAAAGGCGTTTGCGGAGGAGTTAAAGGAGAAATCCATTACTGTTTCCATCAAGACAGGAAGCGGCGGAAGAAGTTTTGGTTCCGTTTCTACCAAGGAGCTTGCTGCAGCCGCAAAAGAACAGCTCGGTTATGAGCTGGACAAGAAGAAAATGGTGCTTCCGGAGCCAATCAAGAGTCCGGGAATCTTTGATCTGCCGATCAAGCTTCACCCGAAGGTTTTGGGAAGTCTGAAGGTAATTGTGCAGGAGACAAAGTAGTCAGGGCAGAGAGGACTTGAAACATGGACGAAGCTGTATTTAAAAGAATACCGCCTCATAATGATGAAGCAGAGCGGGCAGTGATCGGATCTATGATGATGGATCAGGATGCGGTACAGATTGCTTCCGAGCAGCTTCAGAAAGAGGATTTTTATAATGGCCAGTATGGTGTGATCTTTGCTGCGTTGGTGGAAATGCATCAGCAGGGAATTGGAGCCGATCTGGTTACAATTCAGGCAAAGCTGCGGGAAATGGAGATTCCGCCAGAGCTTACAAGTGTAGAATATATTGGAGATCTGATCAACAGTGTGCCAACCTCTGCAAACGTCAGGCATTATGTTAAGATCGTACAGGAGAAATCCGTACTGCGGAGTCTGATCAAGGTGACGGAATCCATTACCGGTAACTGTTATCTGGACAAGCATCCGCTGGAGGACATTCTGGAGGATGCCGAGAAGAAAGTTTATGATGTAGTGCAGCGGAGAAACTCCGGGGAGTTTGAAAATATCCGTGATGTGGTGATCCGGACATTGGATAGTATTGAGACAGCGGCAAAGCAGCAGGGGCATATTACCGGACTGCAGACGGGATTTCGTGATCTGGATTACAAGACAGCCGGTTTGCAGCCGTCAGACCTGATCCTGATCGCAGCACGTCCTGCCATGGGTAAGACAGCATTTGTATTGAATCTGGCAGAATATATCGCACTTCACAGTCAGAGCACGATCGCAATGTTCAGTCTGGAGATGAGCAAGGAGCAGCTGGTAAAGCGTATGCTTTCCATGAACTCCAAGGTGGACTCCCAGAAGATCCGTACCGGTAATCTGGAGGATGAGGACTGGGGCAAGCTGGTAGACAGTGTGCGTCGTCTCGGCAATTCCAACCTGGTGATCGATGACAGTTCCGGCATTACTGCGTCTGAGATCCATTCCAAGTGCCGGCGTCTTAAGATGGAAAAGGGACTTGATCTGGTGATCATTGACTATCTGCAGTTAATGAGTGGTGGCGGCAAGCGCAGAGGCGACAGCCGCCAGCAGGAGATTTCTGATATTTCCCGTGCATTGAAGGTTATGGCGAGAGATCTCAATGTGCCGGTGATCGCATTGTCGCAGCTCTCCCGTGCAGTGGAGCAGAGACCGGACAAAAAACCGATGCTTTCCGATCTGCGTGAGTCCGGAGCCATCGAGCAGGATGCGGATATGGTTATGTTTCTGTACCGCGAGGAGTATTACAAACCGGATTCCGAAAAAAAGGGTCAGGCAGAGCTGATCATTGCAAAACAGAGAAGTGGTCCTACCGGCACAGTAGAGCTGGCATGGCTTGCTCAATATACAAAGTTTGGTAATTTGGAAAGGGAAAATGAACAATAGAAACGACATTTTTCTATTAAAAATATCTAAATTTGCCAAAGATACTTGATTTGCAGACGCGAAACGAGTAGAATGTAACACGGTGTAAACCTTAGTAACGAATGGAGGAAAGAGAGAAATGGCTGAACAGGTAAAGTTTGATTATTCTCTGACTGCCGGCGTTATCTCAGAGGATGAGATGAAGGCAATGGAGAAGATCACAAAGGACGCAAAGGACGTATTAGTAGGGAAGAGTGGCGCAGGTAATGATTTCCTTGGATGGATCGACCTTCCGGTTGATTACGATAAGGAGGAGTTTGCAAGAATTCAGAAGGCAGCACAGAAGATCCAGTCTGATTCAGAGGTACTTCTTGTAATCGGTATCGGTGGTTCTTATCTTGGAGCGAGAGCTGCAATTGAGTTCTTACGTCACAGCTTTTACAATAATGTATCCAAAGAGATCCGCAAGACACCGGAGATCTATTATTGTGGAAATAACCTGAGCGGAACTTATCTGTCTCAGTTGATCGATGTCATTGGTGACAGAGATTTCTCAGTAAATATTATCAGCAAGTCAGGTACAACCACAGAGCCTGCTGTTGCATTCCGTATCTTCAAGGAGATGCTGGAAAAGAAGTACGGCAAGGAGGAGGCTGCAAAGAGAATCTATGCAACCACAGATAAGGCAAAGGGAGCGCTCAAGAGCCTTGCCACAGAGGAAGGTTATGAGACGTTTGTAGTACCTGATGATGTAGGAGGACGTTTCTCTGTACTCACAGCAGTTGGTCTTCTTCCAATCGCTGTCAGCGGTGCAGACATCACAAAGCTGATGGAAGGTGCTGCTTCTATGCGTGAGGTATGTCTGAACAAGGACTTCGCAGAGAACGATTCTATGAAGTATGCGGCAGTTCGTAATATTCTTCTCCGCAAGGGTAAGTCAGTAGAGATCCTTTGCAACTACGAGCCGATCTTCCACTATGTGGCAGAGTGGTGGAAGCAGCTCTTTGGAGAGAGTGAAGGAAAGGATCAGAAGGGTCTGTTCCCGGCATCCGTGGATCTTACCACAGATCTTCATTCCATGGGTCAGTTTATTCAGGACGGAAGCCGTATTATGTTCGAGACAGTGATGGAGTTAGAGAAGCCTGCATTTGATCTGACGATCCAGAAGGAGGATGTTGATCTTGACGGTCTGAATTATCTTGCCGGAAAGACACTTGATTTCATCAATAAGAGTGCGATGAAGGGTACACAGCTTGCCCATACGGATGGAAATGTACCAAACCTTGTCGTAAAGGTGCCGGAGCAGAATGAGTTCTATCTGGGACAGTTATTCTACTTCTATGAGTTCGCATGTGGTCTCAGTGGTTATATTCTTGGAGTAAATCCATTTAACCAGCCGGGTGTAGAGAGCTACAAAAAGAACATGTTTGCTCTTCTTGGCAAGCCGGGATTTGAGGAGCAGAGAGAGGCTCTGATGAAGAGACTGTAAATGATTGTAATTCATAGTGAATATGTGAATGTCGATAAATCGAAAGGATGTCACTTATATGGTGGCATCCTTTTTTAGGGTATAGGAAAATGCTACGTAACGTAGAGGTTCCCTTTTTTGTTTTACTTTTTAGGAGCGTTTTATAAGACTTCGAATAGAATTGTACAATCTAGTTTTTTTACTTATCGAAAGGTCTAGAATTAATAGAGAAAATGGCTAAGAAAAATAATGTATTCATAAAGAAGTTTCAGATGGTAAAATAAGGTATCAGTAACAGGGACGGGACGAAACAGAAAATACGGCATATCAGAAAGGAGATTATCCATGAGAAAAACAGGGAAAAAACTCGTTGCTGTGATTGCGGCGGTCAGTATGACGATCAGTATGGCTCCGTCGTCTGGACATGCGACGGTACGTAGTATTTCAATGCAGCAGGCAAAGGCATCTGAAAGATCAGAGGCAGTTCAAGGCGTAGTAAAACAAAAAGCAAAAGATGATACAGCGGCAGCTGAGGTCACCTTTTCCAAAGCAAGCGGTACATATGGGGAGGCGTTTCAGCTGGAGCTGAGTGGTACAGAGGGAGATACAGCACTCTACTATACGACGGATGGAAGTGACCCGTCAGACCCTGACAATAAAAACAGAATTTTATATCAGGATGGCGGGATTGCGATTGCAGACCGGTCGAATGATGAAAATGTTTTGTCTGCAATTGATCCCGTTTTGTTTGACGGTGTCAACGTAACGGCATCAAAGGATGGGAAAAACTTTGAAAGCACCGTTCAGAAACCATCGAAGGAAGCAGTGGACAAATGTACCGTGATCAAAGCGGCAGCACAGCATGCCGATGGTACATATTCGGCAGTATTTACCAATACCTATTTTGTGGGGGATATGGCAGAGCATATTGATGGCATCAGCGAGAGCTGTGAGGCGGCAGGAAAGAATCTGGCGGTTATGTCTATCAGTATGGATGCAGACGATCTGTTTGATTCTACCAAGGGAATCTATGTAAAGGGAGATACTTTTGAAAATGCGTTGAAGGAATATCTTGCAGCAGGAAAAACCATTAATGACTGGAATGCCTCTGACACCTGCCGCGGCCTGGATGCAAACTACAAGCAGAAGGGCAGAAATTGGGAAAGAAAGACTCATATTGATTATTTTGAGAGTGATGGAACCAAAACGAAATGTAAACTTCAGCAGGATTGCGGTATCCGCATTCAGGGAAATTATTCCAGATCAGATTACCAGAAGAGTTTTCGTCTTTATGCCAGAGATGAATATGGAAAGAAAAACTTCAAGTACGATTTTTGGGACAATGCAGTAGATGATCAGGGTAATGTAATTAACAAATATAAAAAGATTGTCCTCCGAAATGGCGGAAACTGTGCATTCACTACGAAGTTTTCTGATTCCTACTGGCAGTCGCTGCTTCAGGAGATTGATTGTGATAACCAGAGTGCCCGTCCGTGTGTCGTATATCTGAATGGAGAGTACTGGGGTGTTTATATTCTTCAGGATGATTTCTGTGGTGCATTTATGGAAAATAAACACAGTGTCAATAAGGATAACGTGGTGATCTATAAAGGCGACGCAGAAGCAATCCAGCCTCTGGGCTATAAACTGGACGAAGGAGATCTGCCGGAGGGTGTCACCGACGAGGATTATTATCTGAAGGATCTGGAGAATTTTATGAGTACCCATAAGGATGTCAGGGATCAGAAGGATTATGATGAGCTTGCTGCGATGGTAGATGAGGATTCCATTATAGATTACTTTGCGACTGAGGTATGGATCAACAATAAATGGGACTGGCCGGGCAAAAACTGGTCTATGTGGAAATCTACCGTTACGGATGAAACAAATCCGTATGCCGATGGTAAGTGGCGTTTTATGGTGTATGATGTGGAGTTTGGCGGAATCAGCGGTTCCGATGATAAAAGAGGTAATGCCATAAAGGATTCGAAGCTTTTGCAGACAGGAACAGCAGATCCGGACAGTGTAAATCACGACAAACCACATGTAAGATGTTTCGCGCTGATGATGACCAATGAGGCGTTTCGGGAGAAGTTTATTGCCCGTCTTGAAAGCTTTTCCACCGGAATGTTTGAGTATAACCGTGCCATTGAACGGGCTGATCTGTTTCAAGGAGTATATCAGCCAATCCTGCAGCAGTTCTTTGACCGTTTTCCGACAAACAGTGGGATGACAGCGGATAAAGCGGTTAACGGAGATGGAGGAAATGCATATGGAACACTAAAGGCCATCAGAAATTTTCTGAATGGACGTGACAAGCAGGTGACGAAGATCTCAAGTTATATCCGGAAGCAGTATACAGCGGACAGCACGCCAGCTCCGAAACCAACGGACACGGCTGCGCCAACTGCTTCTGCTGAGGTGACGGAGACTCCGGTATTGCCGACAGGCATTCCATCTGCTGCGCCGGTACAGCCGAGTGTGGCACCGGTACAGACAACGGCACCATCTGAAACACCAAAGAATACTTCTGTCAAAAAAGAAAAAATGGCGGATGGCACTATTGTGATCAAAGAAACAGATGAAGCAGGGAAGGCAGTTTCCACGAAATATGAGACAAAAACGGGAATATATCTTCTGAAATCAGATAATACTCTGTGCTATCAGAAGGAAAATCAGACTGCATTGAAAAATCAGACGTCTGTCGTTATCAGGGATGTGGAGAAAATTAATGGAAAATCATTGAGAGTATCAGAAATAGAAAAAGGGACATTTCAGGGATTATCCAAATTAAAAAAGATAACGATCGGAAAAAATGTTGTGGCCATAGGTCAGAATGCATTCCGGGGTTGCAGCAGCCTGAAAAAAATCACAATTCGATCTGTCAGGTTAAAGACGGTAGGAAAAAATGCAATCCGGGGTGTCCATAAAAAGGTACAGATTATCTGTCCGAAGGGAAAGAAAAAAGCATATCAGAAGCTGTTCGTAAAGAAAACAGGATTTGCGAAAAAAACAATGACAATAAAATAAAAAGAAATAATAAAAGAAATAATAAAAAGACGGGGCTTTCTTAAAGGAAGCCCTGTCTTTATCCGATATAACAATATAAAGATCTGGAAAGGTATGGTTAGCGGTATGGGAGCAGCATCGGAGAAAGATGCGGAAAAGATAGCAGATGCCGTGCGGATGGCCCAAAAGGGAAGTCAGGATGCTTTTATGGAGCTGTATCAGCTTTTTTATCATGAATTGTATGCGTATGCATGTTATATGCTGCATCACAAACAGGATGCGGAAGATGTTGTGGCAGATACCATTGTGGCAGCATATGAGTCCATCGGCAGGCTGAGGGATGTTTATCGTTTTCGGCAATGGCTTTTTAAAATATTATCCAACAAATGCAGGAAAAAACTCAAATCCTATGCGGAGAGAAACAAACATCACAGCAGGGGCTTTGATGGAGAAACGGAGCAGGATAAGGTTCCGGATATCAGTGACGGAAAGGATTTGGAGAAGGAGGCAACGGACCGGGAGTGGGTCCGGGATGCATTTGCGGTTCTTACGGATGAGGAGCGGTATATTGTCAATTCTTTTCTGCTGGCAGGATACCGGGGTGAAGAAATTGCAGAGAACCTGGGAATAGGAGCGAGTACTCTTCGTTCAAAATATCGGCGTGCATTGATGAAAATGAGAAAAAAACTGGATCCGTGAAAGGGGGATGTCAATAACATGAAAGAAGAAAATGAAATGGAACGGCTGGCATCTCATCGAATTCATGGTATTCTGCCCCCCAAATATCATATGCAGTACCGGTCGGGACAGGAACCGCTTGTTGAGGAACAGTCTTTAAAGGAAGTAGAAGAAATGATCCTTACTGCCAGTGAAAATTTAAGTACGCCGGAGAGTCTGCGCCCGGAAAATATGAGTCGTAAACTGGAACAGGTCAGAAAGAAAAGACAGCGTCAGAGAAGATGTCTTGCAGTGGTGCTAATATATGTTATAATTATAATATTGGCGTTGTTACTTTTGTAAATGATATAATATTAAGTGGGAAATGGAGATTACGAATGAGGACACGTAAGACGATCGGACTGTTTTTGGAAGGGGATGATACCCTTCAGGAGGGTATCATTACCAAGGCGGTATTAAAAGAAGCAACAGACAAAGATTATAATGTATTAATTTTTCACAGTCTTATGAAAAAACCGGCATATGAGCTTGGAGAACTGTCGGATGAGGTTGTTTCCGGAGAGGGAGCTATTTATGCGGTTCCGGATTACAGAATGTTTGATGGCATAATCATATTGGGGGAGGTTTTGCGCTCGGATATGATGAAGAAGATCATAGGTAATGCAGCCAGAGCCGGGGTGCCGGTAATTGATGTAAATGATACCTATGATGGCTGTTATCAGATTGGATACAATGATACCGTTGGCATGAAGAAAATGGTTCTTCATTTAATTCGGACACATCATTGCCGGAATATTTATTTTATGTCCGGATTCAAGGGAAATAAGGAGTCCGAGGATCGTGAAGAGGCATATCGAAGTGCACTTGAGGAGGAAGGCATTCCGTTTCGACAGGAAAATATCGGATATGGACAGTTCTACTTAAAATCGATTGATGTGGTTAGAGAATATCTCAGCAGCCACGATATGCCGGATGCGTTTGTATGCGCAAATGATACTATGGCGATGTTTGTCATAAAGTATTTAAATGATCATGGTTATCGGGTGCCGGAGGATGTAATCGTTACAGGGTTTGATCATACCAAAGAGGCATCCGAGTATCAGCCGTCTATCTCATCGGTGGAACGTTCATTGTTTGAATCGGGAACACAGGCTGTCCGTTTTTTGGAACAGCTTTGGGAAGGGAAAGAGGTTCCTTTGAACAGTCTGGTACCGGCACATCTGGTACTGAATCAAAGTTGTGGCTGTACGAAGCATACCAAACTGGATCTTAATCGGATCAATCAGGAGAAGCTTCGGGATATTACCAGACGGGATATGTTTATTCATCACATTACGGAGCTTTGGAGAGATGTATCCGAAAAAAAGTCTGTGGAGAATATGCTGGAGGTAATATGCTCTTATTTGGATTTCTTTGATTGGGATGCCTTTAATTTTTGTATTTGTGATGACATTATTACGCAGGGGATCAAAAGAAGCAAAAGGGTTCACGGCTATTCTCAGAATATGACATTGGTCAAATGCCGGAAGGGAAAGCCGTTGGAAATGGAACCGGTATTTTATCCGGATATTCTACCACCTCTGGATCTGCAGGGGAAGGAAGGATTAAGACTGTCGTTTGTGCCCCTTTATCTCAATCAGAGAACCGTAGGATATCTGTGGATATCGGCCAAATATTGTATGCAGGAGGCATCGATGGTTTATGCCATGCTGACAGTTATGAACAGTGCCATCATTGATCTGTGTCTTCTCAAGGAAAAGGATACACTGGTAGATAAATTGGACAGTATGTATGTACGTGATGAGCTGACAAAGTTGTATAACCGTTTTGGTATGAGACGTTTTGTGGAAAAGATTATGAAGGTCGCAAAGCGTGATAACAAATTTATTATGTGCATTGAGCTGGATCTGGATGGCTTAAAGAAGATTAATGATACCTATGGACATGATGCGGGAGACAATGCAATCGTTCAGGTGGCCAATGCTATGCGGCAGGCATCAGAGCGGCGTGAGGTCTGTATCCGGAGTGGCGGAGATGAGTATCTGGTCTTTGGCATTGCAGAAAGGGAAGGGGATGCAGGAGACTTTATACAAAGAGTGGAGGAGTATTTAGAAGAGTATAACGAACGGAACTCATGGCCTTATGAGGTGTCATGCAGCTGCGGATATTGTGTACATCCGGCAGCAGAGGTGCAGTCTCTGGAGGAGATGGTAACAGAGGCAGACAAGCTTTTATATCAGGTAAAAGCACGCAAAAAAACAACACGGATATCATAAAGGAAATCTGCCATTTTCCTGACGAGAAAAAAGCCGGAATCTGACACAATTCCGCCGAAAAGTTGACGTATGAGGCTAGTAGTATATGTCCTATCAAATATTTCATATACGAATGGAGGAATTGACATGAAGAAAAAAACAATGGCAATGATATTAAGTTTTTCTATGGTTTTTACCGGACTTGGCATGGAGGCAGCACCTCAAAAGGCAGCAGCAGTAAGTAACAGTACAGCTGCAGCAGTCCAAACGGAAGCTGACAGCACGGAGACACCGGAGGTAACCTCTGTACCGGAGGATGCAGTGAAAACACCGGATGCTTCACAGGAGACGAAAGAACCGGCGCAGGAAAGCGGGATGCCGGCAGAAACAGATCAGCCGGAAAAGACACCGGTTGCTGCGACAGAGGCACCGGCACAGACACCGGTGAACACTCCGGCAGCCACAGTAACTCCGGCGGCGGTTACCACAACAAGTCCTGCAGCAATCGCAACAAACGGAGCATTAAAGGTAGGAGCGCGATTTACAACAGGCAATTTTGTTTACGGTGTAACGGCTGAAGCACAGGGAACCGTAAAGGCGGCAGTTAAAATAAGGGGTCTCAGTGAGGACGGAAAGACCAAGACCAGTGTAACAATTCCGGCTTCAGTAACATGGCAGGGAGTGAATTATGTTGTCAGCGGAATTAATGAGAAATCATTTAAAAACAATACAAAGCTTACTTCCGTCAAGGTGGGAAAGAATGTGACTTATATTGGCAAGCGGGCATTCCAGGGAATGACTTCTCTGAAATCACTTACGATTGGAAGCGGTGTTACAAAAATCAAAAAATTTGCATTTGCAGGCTGCAAATCTCTTCGAAAGGTGACAATTCCGGCCAAGACTACATTTATAGGGGAAAAAGCGTTCCAGAATTGTAAAAAGCTGAAAGCAGTGATCATTAATTCAAAGAAGATCAATACCATTAACAGCAATGCGTTCCGATATGTAAAGTCAGGTTGCTATGTAGTAGTTCCTTCCGGCAAGAAGAATACATATCGTTCCCTGTTGCTGGGAGCAAAGGCTTCGAAATTAAAGATTTATGTATACTAATGATCCTCTCATATAACAAAATAATATAAAATGAAAACTCACAGACTATCGTGACGAAACGGTGGTCTGTGAATTTTTTTGTAACAAAATAAGGATATATTTTCGAAAATTTAAGAATATCTTAAAGATTGTGAAAAAAATATATGGTATTCTGTAAAAGTACTGTGGATAGCTGGGGAAACATTACAGGGAATACACACAGAAATTTCAGAAAGGAGGGGGAACCTTGGAAAAACCGGAAACAAGTAATAAAGGGGAATCGCGCAAATGCGTCATTGACGTCAGGGATCTTTATAAGATATATCCCATTGGCAAAAATGAAGTACGGGCATTGAATGGTGTCAGTTTCCAGGTGTATGAGGGAGAATTTTGTGCCATTGTAGGTACATCAGGCTCCGGAAAATCTACATTGCTTAACATGCTTGCCGGACTTGAAAAGCCTACAAAAGGACAGATCATGGTGGCAGGGGAACGTATTGATAAGTACAAGGAGAATCGGCTGGTACAGTTTCGCAGGGAAAAGGT
>ERZ779865.188-NODE-188-length-58581-cov-7.142432_pt1 | contig 58581 bp, 53 predicted proteins | sample MGYA00433088_ERZ779865 | MGnify/ENA primary metagenome ERZ779865 (study PRJEB29588, sample SAMEA2151703) | human gut metagenome | biome: human gut; feature: human-associated habitat; material: faeces | place: Denmark | collected 2008/2010 ... | reverse complement strand
TTAGAAAATTCTGATGAAAATCTTAATTTCACAGTGGGGGATATTCCCAAACCGCTCTTAAAATGGTATGATACCAACAGACGGATTTTGCCGTGGAGGGAGGAACCGGCCCCGTACCGGGTCTGGGTTTCCGAGATTATGCTGCAGCAGACCCGCGTTGAAGCTGTCAAAGGTTACTATGCACGCTTTCTGACAGCATTTCCCAATATCAAAAGTCTGGCAAACGCCCCACAGGATGAACTTATGAAGCTTTGGCAGGGGCTTGGTTACTACAGCCGTGCAAACAACCTGAAACGCGCTGCCATAGAGATCGAAGAACGGTTTCATGGAGAATTTCCCCGGACCTATCAGGAGATCCTGTCTCTTCCCGGCATCGGGGAATATACCGCCGGTGCCATTGCCTCCATTGCTCTCGGAGAAGCTGTTCCTGCCATTGACGGCAATGTCTACCGGATCTATACCCGTCTTTTTGAAGACGATTCCGACATTACAAAAGCCGCCTTTAAAAAGCAGCTCCGATCCGAACTTCTCCTCACGATTCCTTCCGAGGCACCCGGAATCTATAATCAGGCATGGATGGATCTTGGTGCCACAATCTGCCTGCCAAACGGTGCCCCCCTCTGCGACAAATGTCCATTTGCCTCCCGGTGTCAGGCACATTTTCACGATTCATGGTCTGCCTTTCCGGTGAAGCCTCCCAAAAAGAAACGACGCATCGAAGAAAAGACCGTGATCCTTCTGGAATACCAGGGAACCTATCTGGTACAAAAACGCCCTCCAAAAGGACTTCTTGCGGGTTTATGGGAATTTCCATCCCAGGAGGGTTTTGTCTCTATGGAAGAGCTGCAGAAGCTTTTGGAACAATGGAATACCAGTGCCAGCAACATTGAGCTTCTAGGAAAAGGAAAGCATATCTTTTCCCATATTGAGTGGCATATGATCGGTTACCTGATCCATCTAAAGCAGGCTCCTGCCATCCCTCTTTCCGAGGACAGCATCTGGGTTACCGCAGAAAAAATGCAGAGAGAATATAGCATTCCCTCTGCACTCCGTCTTTACTATTCTAAAATCATTTCTTAAACCTGCGACGCGGAGCGAAGGCATCTCACTTTTGCTTTCGCTCACGTTATTTCAACGATACAAACTGCTTCAAAACCTTATCTACGGCATTCTTGTCTACGGTAAACTGCATAACTCCATTGACACTGACACGGTAGAAATTCTGTCCATCATAAGGATATATGATCATCTTTGTATCTTTTTTGTCCTCATGGAAGGTAAACTGTGCCACCGGCTCATTTCCCTTCACGGAAGCCTTCGGATCAATATTTCCACCCGGTGCCAGATAACTGATCACGCCATAGGCTGTGGTAAATTTATCTGCATCCACTTTCTTTCCATCACTCGTTACCGTATAAGTATACTCTGTCTCCGACTTTTTCTTTGTTTTGGAAACATCAAAGGTATATTTTTTGTCCTGATAAGAAAGCTCTACCTGATCAAGTTTTTCCTGTTCTCCTGCATAAAGTCTCTGGTATACACAATCAAGAGGATTGATGGTGATCATCTTACTGACACTGGATGCTTCCATCAGATAAATCCCGTCTTTTCCTTTCATCTTAACATAGTAGCTGCTCTTATCATTGTTTTCTTTTCCAATATACAGAGTCACATTCTTTTGGGCAGTCCGGAAGGTTACCGTATACTGCGGCTGATCCAGACCATATTTCTTTTCTAAGGCAGTATCTTTTTTATAGGACACACCTGCATTAAAGCCTATATTGGTATAGCTGCCAAACAAGTTCTGCAGCCCATCCTTATCCCCTGCTACCGGCTGTGTATACGGCTGCTTAATGGACCATCCGTATATATCCTTGTATGGAGAGTCCTTTTCATCATACTCTGCTTCAAAATTCTTGCCTTTCTGCTTCTCCACCTTCAGATACCGGATTTCATCTGCCTGTACCGATGGAATATCCGGTACTGTCATAAGATCTCCCAGACTGTAATCAAAGCTGCTGTAAAGAGAAGTAGAGATCAGGTAAACCTTCTTTTCATCCCCACCGCAATAAGCATACCGACCACCACCGGACACAGATTCCATCCCCACATATATCGTTGTTTTCTGACCGGAAGTATCTGCCACTGTCACGGTCAGATCCGGCTTATCCAGATTATATTGTGTCAGATCATCACAGCTTGTTGTGACTGTTTTGGTTGCTGCCACTCCTGTTGTCTCATCTATCATATCAGTGATTCTGTCCTGATTGACAGGATAGTTTTTATCTGATGATAGTTTCCAGGTTTTTCCATCCTTGTCAAAGGTTAACGATGATTTTTCTCCCTGATACTCCACCTTGTTAATATCATCAGAAGAGAGCTGAAACAATTCTTTTGCACTTTCCTTCGCTTTTTCTGCCTTTTCCTGTGCTGCCTGATGACGTATTAAGACATAATATCCAACACCTGCAGCAATGAGCACCAGACAAAGCACCAGAAGTGTCACCGTTTGTCTCTTTTTTCTGCTCATATTTTATTTTCTCCTCCTTGTAAACCAGATTGCAAATCCTGCCAGCAATAATCCAACCGGTACAAGAATAACGAGAACAATTGACCAGAGAATTGCACTGCCGGCACTCATGGTAATCGTAGAATAAGATAAGCTCTTTGCCTCAATAGAGGTTGCAGCAGTGCCGTCCTTAGAGTCGCCCAGCATACCGCTGATCACATTCTCCATCAGGTTATCCTGCACCTCATTGGTAGCAATCACTGTCAGCTTGGTCGTACCTTCATCTAAAGTCTCCTCTGCATATACACCGGTTGCAAAAGGACCATCCAGATCTCCCTTTTCTTTATCCGTGTTCTGGGAGCTTGGATCCTTTTTCAACAATGACTGCTTTGAAGTGGTCAGAATATCTGTCAATTTCAAGCCGTTTCTCAGAGAAGATGACTTCTGCTCTTTAATGCCCTGGGAAGATCCAATCACTACATAATCCTTATCCCCAAACTTGGACATTACATCCGCATCTGTATTGATGGTTGGAACGATCCAGTTGAGATAATTCTCATAATGTCCCACTCCTTCATAAATAATACCCTTTTGGATACTCATGCCATAATAGTCAAGGATCTCATCAATATTTGGTGTTTCCTTCTCCACATAACCCGGCATCAGGATTGCTGTACCGCCCTTTTTCAGATAATCCATGATCACTGTTTTCTCGCTGTCTCTCAGATCACTCTGCGGTCCGTACTCGATCAGCAGAGAACAGTCGTCCGGTACTTTCTTCTGCGTCACAAGAGAAATGTCCTGCACATCCACATTCATCTTCTCCAATGTCTTGGAAAGAGAATCGCTGATGCTCTGCTCATCATGACCGGTTACAACATAGATTTTTTTCTTGTCTGTGGAAAGAACATTCTGAATCGCTGAAGTAACCTGCCCCTCAACATCCAGATACTGCTCAGAACTTCCACTTGTATAATAAGAATACTGATCCTGATACAACATATCATCACAGGAAACATATTTTGCCGCACCTGTTGTCTCATCTACTACGATCACATCATTATCTGATACGGCATCATCCACATACTTCTTAGAAAAGTTCGGATAAACCACCGGATCCTTCGTCACCACCTTGATATGGTCTGAGATCTTATTGTACTGTTTGATCACACGCTGGATATAATCCTGCTCCTCTCCCTTCGCCACCATATAATAGATGGTAATATCATCCTTAACATCCTTTAATGCCTTCTGGGAATCCTTGGTCAGGGTAAACAAACTATCTGATGTCAGGTCTGTGGACAGATCCAGTTTATTAAATACCATATTTACAACAACCACCAGCGCAATGACGATCACAGTGATCACGGAGCTGTACGCCCCTGACTTAAACTGCCGGCTGGTAAAAGATCTTTTAATTCTTCCTGGCTCTTTATTCTGGGTCACATTTTCTTTCTTTTCGCTCATCATTTACCTCATTTCCGCACTGCTTTTGTGCCTGATATATTTTAGTTATATCTCTTTTTTCTGATACTCTGGATCGTCAGAAATACAAACAAAAACGCAACGCTCACATAATATACGATCACGTCATATTTCAGAACACCCAGTGTAAAATCATCAAATTTGGAGGACAATGCGGCACAGTTCAGAATATCAGCCACAATCCCTTCATACAGGGAAGATTTTACTGCATAGATGATCCAGATGGCCGCTTCTCCCAGCACTGCCAGAATAACTGCGACTGTTATATTATGCATCATATAATAAGCCACTGCTGCCACAATGATCCATACCACTGACAAAATTGCTGCCTGGGAAAGCTTATCTGATGGAAGTGCCCCGGCGATGCTGGATACCAGAACGCTCATTAAAAGCACCAGAAAAGAAACAACCGCCGCAATCGGCTGGCTCTCTGTCAGCGAAGAAATAAATGTACCAATGGCAATGTATGCCGCACCCAGAAGGAAAAATCCGATCAGAGCACTATATGCCGGTGCAAGCTGCACACTGTCCGGACCATAATGTCTCAACAGCAATGGGTAAAGTCCCACAAACAGAACACCACTTCCAAATAATGTGATCAGCGCAAGATATTTTCCAATGATCACACGGCCGATAGAAATCGGTGCCGTATATAATAACTGATCTGTCTTCTGATGCTTTTCCTCTGCCAGAACCCTCATAGTAAGAATCGGGATCAACAGTACAAAAAGAAAGGTAGAAGAACTTAAGGTTGTCTCAAAATTTCCCACTTTTCCATAAAAATTATTTGCCCATGTATAAATACCAATGATCGCTATGAAAAAAGCAAGAAATACAAATCCGATCATGGAATGAAAATACTGCTTTAATTCCTTTTTATAAATCGCAAACATTATTCTTCCTCCTTTTCATCTTCCGGCTTCGTCTGTTTTTCCGCTGTCTTTTTGCCACCAAACTGACGGGAACCACCCTTTGTCAATGCAATAAATGCCTCCTCCAGAGTCGTTTCCTGACGATGCATCTCAAGGATCGGACAGCCTGCCTCCGCTAATGCAAAGAACACATCCTCACGAAGATCCTTTTTATCAATAGAATAAAGAGTCAGTCCAAGAGTTTCCTCCTCCATCTGCTCGTCATATACGACATTCTTGATACCGGAAACCGTGCGAAGGGCACCCTTGATCACCGGCACATCTCCTTTGATCACCAGATGGAGACCATTGGATGCCATATGCATCGTAAGGTTATCCGGAGTATCACAGGCGATCATCTTTCCTTCATTAATGATAATGATCTCATCACAAACTGCACTGATCTCCTGCATAATATGAGAACTCAGCAGGATCGTATGAGATTCACTGAGATCACGGATCAGCTCACGCATCTGAATGATCTGGTTTGGATCAAGACCTACGGTCGGCTCATCCAGGATCAGGATCTCCGGATATCCCATCATGGCTCCTGCCACACCGACTCTCTGTTTATATCCTTTGGACAGGTGACGGATCAGCCTCTCAGAGACATCCACGATCTTCGTCCGGTTCATGATCTCATTGACCATAACATCTCTGTCCTTGCGGGGTACCTTTTTTAACTCCGCCACAAAATACAAATACTCACGAACACGCATATCCGGGTATAACGGTGGATTTTCCGGAAGATAACCGATGTTTTTACGGACCTGCTCCGGCTCCTCCTCCATATCTACCCCGTCGATCAAAACGATACCGGATGTGGGTGCGATATACCCCGTGATCATATTCATCGTTGTAGACTTACCGGCACCGTTTGGTCCCAGAAATCCCACTACCTTTCCTGTCTCTACAGTAAAGGAAAGATCGTCCACGGCTGCATGATTTCCATACTGCTTCACCAGATTTTTTACTTCAATCAATGTTTCGTCCTCCAATCTTTGCGGCTCTCCGCAACGTCAAAATCTACTCTATCATAATAATGTCAAAACTTTGTGAACAATCAACACAAAAAACGAAGTCAACATTTTCTCCTGGACACTGCATCACAATTTCCACTGAAAAAAGAGACCTCCCTATGGGAAAATCTCCTTTTTATCATTTCATTATAAGTTACCGCTCAGACAAACTACAAAACAAGTCTATCCATCAGCACTTCTCCGGCTCCGGATAATCCACACCAAAGGTATCTGCTGTTACCTTGATCATCATCTGAGGCTCCATTGGAGCATCACTGTAATCTGTCTCTACCTCAGCGATCTTGTCCACTACATCCTGTCCCTTTGTCACCTTGCCAAAAGCGGCATAAGCGCCATCCAGATGAGGCGCATCCTTGTGCATAATAAAGAACTGTGATCCTGCGGAATCCGGCATCATGGAACGTGCCATGGAAAGTACACCTGCGGAATGCTTCAGATCATTTGCAAAGCCATTCTGTGCAAACTCACCCTTAATAGAATATCCCGGTCCACCGGTACCAACTCCGTCCGGGTCTCCTCCCTGGATCATAAAACCTTTGATCACGCGGTGGAAGATCAGACCATCATAAAACCCCTTTCCTACCAGTGACAAAAAGTTGTTGACTGTATTTGGTGCGATCTCCGGATAAAGCTCTGCCTCGATCGTGCCCTGTGTTGTTTCAAATGTTACAATTGGATTCTGTGCCATTATTGTACTGTTCCTTTCTGACTCTTTATTGACCGTACCGGCTCCGAAAAGCAGGCACACCGGTCTGTTCTTTTCCATCATAATGGATATCACCGGAAATGTAAAGAACTCTCCTTGTCCCTGAGACACTTTTATCATTCCACCTGATTCATTTCCAAGCCTCTGATGACGTTCCCCAGATCTCCTGTATCCGCAGCCTCTTTGGATATCGTTGTCGCATTTACCCTTCCCGGATGATAGACCAGACCTCCCAAAAGAGCTGACTCCCACAAAGCATCCCCTTTTTTCATGGTGCTGCTGATCTCCTTTTTTTCATACTCTGCCCTCTCCCAGATGCAGGCCATGTCAAATGTCCCATCACATACACTGCGAATGCACCGGCTGGCAGTAAGATCTCCGTTTTGAATAACAATCTGCGTGGGATTCACCGCTTCTCTGTCATAATAGGAATTCACCTGCAGCCGGAGCATATTTTTTCCTTCCTCCTGCAAAATATACGCCCCTGTTCCAACCGGCAGACTTCTACCTGATTTTCCGGCTCCGGATTCTTTTTCTCCGGAAGCATTTCCGGAACACTGCCGTGTAACCACATAGATATTCTGCAATTTTGGGAGGTCACTTTCCCGGTACCCGGTTGTCTCTATCCGGACGGTCCGATCATCCAGCTTTTGAATCCCCTGTATCTTTCCGGCTCCTGCTGCCCGGTCCGGCCAGAAGTATTGTATCGCCATTCCTTGCAGCTTTGTCTCATAATCTCTGCCTGTCATCTCTGCCAGATGCTCCAGATTCGTCCCATACTGTTTTGCGATATCCTGAACTGCCTGCTTCACGGTCTTCCCTTTACCGGTATAAGAGGTATCAGGAGCATAATAATAGGCAAACAGCTGTACCGGTTCCGGATAACGGTCGCAGATTTTTTGCGCCGACTTGTTATAATATAATGTTTTCACCCAGTAATATTCCCTGTACAATACAGGAATCGCAAGCTCCTTCACCGCCTGCTGCCGCAATTTTTTGTCCGGTTTTCTGATTTCCTGCTTCACCTTTTTCACCCTCTGTCTGAGCTTTTTCCCGGTTATGCCATAACGATAGGCACGAAGCCCCCGGATACTCATACCATCAATCTCATCATCCCCCTGATAGCTTGCCTGACAACGCATATAATAATTGTAAAGAAGGGTATCCGCTGTCACCAGCTTTCCATCAGAATCCATCACATCTTTTTTTAAATGGATCCGGTAAACCGCCCCTTTGCCTTTTTTCTGCCATGTCACCTCTGCCAGATCACCGACTTTCTGATATAGCAGGGAAAGCACTCTCTGATCCCCTGCCGTCTCCCAATGATATGCTGTAGCTCTCCCGCTCAGTTCTCCTGCATACAGCTTCAATGTTCCTCTCGTGCCACCGGCCGCTGCACTTTTCCCTTTGCTGACTGCCCAGACCTCCTTCCGGTTTTCCGCGCCCTCCCGGTTTCCGGCAAGCCTTCCGCTGATTCCATATAAGCCTGCAACCACTACGCACAAAAGTACAAATAGCATGAACCAGTTTTTATATTGTATCCTCATTTTTTCACAACTCCTCCCAATGAATTCCTTTTCCACCTTAACGAATATCCATCCGGAATACAACAGAATTACTTCGACAGATTTCTCTGTTCTATTTGATTTTTCCACTCCATATAATAAAAAAGATACTGCATTATAATCATTTTTCTGTTTCCGAAATCAGCTTCAGAAGGAGTTTTCTCTATGAAAGACCAATCAAAAAAAACGCTGTCAAATACCTCTATCAGCGTTTTTCTTTTCGTTGCCGCAGGATTGTCCCTTGGATGTATCACTGCCTTTCTCCTGCGCAGCGGCATATATGCTTATATTTTTCACCTGTACCAGACGCTGCTTTCCCAGCTTCAGACACTGGAAATAGACCGTCAGGATTTCTTCTTGCTTGCCATTCGCAGAACCTTAAAATATTTTCTGCTCCTCTGGTTCTTTTCTTTTACCAATGTCTGGAAATATTATTATCGTCTTTTTTCCATATACATTGGTTTTCAGCATGGTCTTTTGCTGGCATTCTGTGTCCAATTAAATGGACTCTGGGGACTGGCAGGATACTTTTGTTTTCTATTGCCACAGGCATTCCTTGTGATTCCCGCATTTTTGATCTGTATCAATCACTGTGATCATATCCACAGCCAGCTTCACAGTATTACGATATCAAAACACTCTCTGATCCTTTGTGAATTTCCATTTTTCTTCGTCTCCACACTTTTCCTGATCCTTGGCTGTTTGCTGGAGGCCTGTGCAAACCCGGCGTTACTGCGCCTTTATTTTCGATAATATCCGGCTCTCCAACTCCTCCGGTGTACCGTCATTGCGGATCACAACATCACTGCGCTTTTGAAACTCTGTTTCCGTCATCTGTCTTTTCAAAATGGCTGTAATCTTCTCCTGACTGTAACCCCGGCTATCTGCCAGACGTTTTCTTCGGATCTCCTCAGAAACAAAAATATACCAGATTTCATCACAAAACCGGTCACAGCCGCTTTCAAACAAAAGTGCGGACTCCAGAACGATCACGCCCTCCTGCTTCCTTCTTCCGGCAATGTATTTTTCTACATAATCGATCACCGCCGGATGGATCAACCGGTTCAGCCAGTTTCTCTCTGTGTCATCAGCAAAGACCTTCTGTGCCAGCTTCGCCCTGTCAATCTCCCCCTGTGTATCAGTAAGCTCTGTCCCGAAATGCTCCAGAATCTCATCATAACAACGGCCGCCCTTTTCCATCACGGTATGGCCAAGCTCATCAGTGATCAAAAGCTCAGCATTTCTTTTCTCTGCCAGCATCTGGGCTGCCAGACTTTTTCCGCTTCCCACGCCGCCTGTCAAACCAATCACATACATGTCATTTTCCTTTCCCTGCCACATATTTTAACGCAGTTTTCTTTCCATATGCAGCTTTTCTTTTCATAGGGAGACTGCGCATGGAATAATCTAATGGGCTTCATACCAGTTGCTGCCCTCTTCCACCTCAACCTCCAGAGGTACCGCAAGCTCTGCCGCGTGAGCCATCTCCTGTTCCAGAATCTCCCGGACCTTCTCTGTCTCTTCCACCGGGGTCTCCACCAGAAGCTCATCATGAACCTGCAGCACCACCTTTGCCTGAAGTCCTTCCTCTAAAAGCTTCTGGGAAACACGGATCATAGCAATCTTAATAATGTCTGCCGCAGTTCCCTGAATCGGAGAATTCATTGCCACTCTCTCACCAAAGGAACGCTGCATAAAATTGCTGGAGGAAAGCTCCGGAACCGGCCTTCTCCTGCCAAACATGGTTTTGGCATATCCCTTGTTCCTGGCATCCTCCACCAGTCCGTCCAGATATGTCTTAATAGCCGGATAAGTTTCAAAATACTGCTCTATAAACTTCTCCGCTTCCTTCCGTGACACATTGAGATCCTGTCCCAGGCCGAAGGAGCTGATTCCGTAAACAATTCCAAAATTAACTGCCTTGGCATTTCTTCTCTGGAGATCAGTCACCTCGTCAAACGGTACATGAAATACCTTGGAAGCGGTACTTCGGTGAATATCTTTATTTTCCCGGTATGCCTCGATGAGCTCCGGATCACCGGACAAATGTGCCAATACCCTCAGCTCGATCTGAGAATAATCCGCATCCAGAAATACCCAGTCCCTTCGCGGAGTAAACACCTTCCGAAGCTGCCTTCCAAGCTCCATCCGGATCGGTATATTCTGCAGGTTCGGGTCAGTACTGCTGATTCTGCCGGTTGCGGTAATGGTCTGATTAAACTTTCCATGAATCCTTCCATCCTCCTCAATATAAACCGGAAGCCCGTCCGCATAAGTCGATTTTAATTTTGTCACCTGACGATATTCCAGAATCTTTGGAATAATCGGATCCTCCGAACGAAGCTTATCCAGAATATCCGCAGAGGTGGAATATCCTGTCTTTGTTTTTTTGGCAAATGGCAGCTTCATTTTTTCAAATAAAATCACACCAAGCTGCTTTGGCGAATTAATGTTAAACTCCTCTCCCGCCAGCGCATAAATATCCTTTTCCAGCCCCTCGATGGTCCCCTGAAGAGACGCTGACATATCTGTCAGAACCCGGCCGTCCGCACATACTCCCAGCCTCTCCATCTGATACAGATAATATGCAGTAGGAATCTCAATTTCCTCATAGAGCTGCCACATATCCTGCTCCTCCAGTTCCTCTCTGACAACTCCATATGCCAGACAAGGCACAAAGGAAAGCTGACCCAGATACTGCATCATGGCATCCTTCTGTGTTTCCTCCTCGTAAAGCTCTGCAATTCTTTTCTTCCCAAAAAGCTCCGCATAAGAGGATATGGTCATATCCAGATAATCTCTGGCAATATCGTCCACCTGATAAGTATCCTTCAAAGGATTTAACAGATACGCCGCAATTTCCAGATCTGCGATCTTTGTAAACAGAGTTTTCTGTTCCTCTACCGTTGCCGCCGGAAATCCATCCTGTCCTGCTGCTTCATGCTCCCGGGACAATTCTTCTATAGGAGTCGTATGATGAAGCATATCCTTCCAGCCCAGCACAGCAATATGATCTATGGTCTCCACCAGCTTCCGTAGCTCCGCCACGATCTCTGCCGAGGTCAACGCTTCCCCTGCCATAATACAGGCGGTATGAACCTCATCCTCTGCAGAATATGAAACGGAAATACCGTAAAAAGGATATTCCTTTTCCTGATCCCCGGTATGTTCCTCCATAATACCGGCATCCCCATCGTCAAAAACAAAAGCGAGCTGCCCTCCGGACTTTTTCGCCTTTTTCTTTCTGGCTCCCTCACTGGCCCAGTGATCTGCCAGAAAACCCACACCGATGATTGATGGATTGCTTTGATATAAATGCCTGAAAAACTCCTGACACTGCTCTTTTGTTTTTAAGTTCTGTATCTGCAGATGCTTCGTTGCCTGCTCCTGCTGCTTTTTATCAAATCGCTTCAAAAGAGATTTAAACTCCAGCCGCTTTACCATGGCAAAGGACTTTTCATTAAACAGCTCCGGAATATGTGCTTCTTCCAGAGAATAATCCAGCTCACAGTCTGTCTTTATGGTTGCAAGTGCCTTACTAAGGATTGCCTGCTCCCGTCCCTTTTCCAAAAGATCATGGGTTCTCTTCGGTGTCACCTCATCCAGATGTGCATATGCCTCCTCCACAGTAGGAAACGCTGTCAATACCTTTACGGCTGTTTTCTCCCCGACCCCGGCTACTCCCGGAATATTGTCGGAAGCATCCCCCATAAGTCCCTTAAGGTCTATGATCTGCGGCGGAGTGATGCCGTATTTATCAATAACATCCTGCGTATGGTAATTCTCAATCTCTGTGCCGCCACGCTTTGTCTTTGGAATCCGTATCATGATCCGGTCGGTTGCAAGCTGTAAAAGATCCCTGTCCCCGGATACCAGCGAAACCTCCAGTCCTTCTTTCTCTGCCTGACGTGCAATGGTCCCCAGAATGTCATCTGCCTCGTATCCCTCTTTCATCACAAGACGGACTCCCATGGCACGCAGCATTTCCTGAATCAACGGAACCTGCTCTTTCAGCTCCTCCGGCATTCCCTTTCTGGTTCCTTTATAATCCGCATACATTTCATGACGAAAGGTAGGATGCTTTACATCAAAGGCTACCGTCAGATACTCTGGTTTTTCTTCATCCAATATTTTCAGCATAATATTCAGAAATCCATATACCGCATTGGTATGAAGCCCCTCTGAATTTGTCAGGTCCGGCACCCCGTAAAATGCCCGGTTCAATATACTATGTCCATCAATCAATACAATCTTTCCATCCATCTGTCAGACCTCCTATAGCAACAATATCACGCCAATGCACAACACTGCCAAAAGTATATATTTTTCTAATAACAGAATGCGGTATTTTAGTAAATAATCGGCTGCAGAGTGAAGCTTCTGCTCCGAATCCAGTTTAAACTCTGAAATATTCTGTCTTTCATCCAGATAACGCATTCCCATAATTACTGTATAGTATATATCATATTCTTCCCGGCATTCTTTACATGTGTCCATATGATCCAAAAATGCAGCTAAATCCGATACGCTAAGCTTATCGTCAATAAAAGGAATAAATAATTTCTGTATCTCCTTGCATTCCATCATCTACACTCCCTTCGCCGAAATATATATCACTTTTCTTTATCAAAAACACTGGATTTTCTATAAGAAAAAAAGAGAAACCAATATGGCTTCTCTTTAAATGCCGGTGGCCGGACTCGAACCGGCACGGTGTTACCCGCATGATTTTGAGTCATGTGCGTCTGCCAATTCCGCCACACCGGCGCTGCATGTCGCAACAAATGAAATATTATCATTTTTTGTCTGTTTTGTCAATGTATTTCTGTATTTTATAAAAAAAGGAGACGTCTCACATGCAACATCTCCTTTAAATTTCATTATGTACTATCCAATAACTTTTTTCACAGCTTCTAATACACGGTCTGCCTGAAACGGTTTCACAATAAAGTCCTTGGCTCCATTCTGAATCGCCTCGATAACCATAGCCTGCTGTCCCATTGCAGAACACATAATTACATTTGCTCCGGCATCAACCTCTTTGATCTTCTTTAATGCCTGAATACCATCCATCTCTGGCATTGTAATATCAAGCGTTACAAGATCCGGCTTTAACTCTGCGTACTTCTGAACAGCTACAACACCGTTCTCCGCTTCGCCAACTACATTGTAACCACCTTTTGTTAAAATATCTTTTACCATCATTCTCATGAATGCAGCATCATCTACGATTAAAATATTATTGCCCATACTTTTTCTCCCTTATCTAATTTCTCTGGATATCTCTAATATGATCAACCTTCTACAATTATATCTTTTTTCTTCTCAAATGTCAATAAAGGCATTCACATAAAGAAACCTATTAGAAATATTTCCGATTTCCCCACAAGTTACTCTTTTTCAGGTCAAGATACTCGCTGTACGCTTTCTCCAATATCTGTTTTTCATTTGAAAATTTAAGCAAATGAACAGCTTCGTGATATTTATAAAATCCGGAATCCACGAAAAATTCCTCGCGCTGTGGTTTGCTGTGATAGCTTTCACCCATCATCAAATACCAGTGTACATCCTTTACGACCGTATCCTCCTGTGTATTAAAAGTATACTGACTCTTACCCACATACTTGATAATACTGGCATCTGCGTCCGTTTCCTCTTTGACTTCCCGCAAAGCGGTCTGTTTATACTCCTCGCCCTCCTCTACAGTGCCCTTGGGAAGCACCCATCCTTCATATCTGTTTTTGTAATTCTTGTACAATAGCAAGATCTTTCCCCGAAAGATCACCACACCGCCACAACTTGTTGCCTCAATCATTGCAATCCCTCCTGGTGGCATACGTGCATTTATTCTACTAAATTTAAGTATACCCTTTTTTGTTATTGAATGCAATGAAATTTCACAATCAATTTCCAAGATATTCTTCAAATAATTTTGAAGCGATCGGAACGGCATACTGACTTCCGGTTCCTGCCCCCTCCACGATCACACTGACCGCGATCCCGGGTGCGGCAGCAGGAGCAAATCCCACAAACCACGCATGGGAAGTCCCCCGGGCATCAAACTCCGCCGTTCCTGTTTTTCCGGCCACCGGATAGGAAAGATTTTTCAGCGAACCTGCCGTTCCGTCAGAAACCACAGACCGCATCATACCGGTAATCTGATTGGACCGTTTTTTGGAAATGACTTTCCTTCTGACCTCCGGCTTATACTTTTTCACAATATTTCCATCCACACTTTCAATCCGGTCTACCAGATACGGAGTCATTAAATTTCCGTCATTGGCGATCGTCGCACTGATCAGTGCATTCTGTAATGGCGTGATCGTTGTCTTTCCCTGACCGATCGCCGTCTGCGCCGCCTCCGCAACATCCGATTTTTTATTTAACACAAACTGACTTTTGCTGCTGGCAAAGGAGCCTCCCGCAGACTGATTAAACCCAAAGCTCTCACACAGCTTTCGATAGGAGGTGCGGTTCAGGCCCACTCCAATATGAGCAAAGGAGCCATTGCAGGAATGCGCCAGCGAACTTTTCAGATCCACGATTCCATGACGTTCTCCGTTATAACAGCGGATTACATTGCCTCCAAAATTATCACTTCCCTGACAATTATACTGATACTTGGAATAGGAAGGATTTTCCCTCATATATTCAAGTGCTGTCAATATCTTAAAAGTAGACCCCGGAGGATACAGCCCCTGTGTCGCGCGGTTCAAAAGTGCCGAGTTACCCTCCGGATCCTCTACCAGAGTATCCCACTGCTGCTGCACGGTATTGGGATCATAATCCGGTTTGGAAACCATTGCCAGAATCTTTCCGGTAGAAGGTTCTATGGCAACCACTGCTCCTTTTTGATTTCCCAGTGCTTCATAGGCGATCTGCTGTAATCTGGCATCCAGGGTAGTGATCACCTTATCGCCCTGATTTTTCTGTCCCTGAAGCTGGTTGGACAACTGCTTAAACGGATTGACGTGGGAGGTCAGAAGCGGAAAGCTCTGCTCCCTCTCAATGCCTGTTTTGCTATTCCAGACACGGCCCACCACATGGCAAAATTCATTTTTATAAGGATATACCCTTGTCTCTTTCCCATTCTTATCAGTTTCTGTCGTTGCAAGAACCTTTCCGTCCGAGGAGACAATATCTCCCCGGACCACCCGTTTGGCCAGAAGCTCCTGTCGTTTATTGGCAGGATTGTTAATGACTTCACTGCTGTCCTGTACCATAAAACGGACCAGATAGCCGATCATCGCCAGAAACACAAGCACTACACAGTACGCCACGGCGATCACCTGACGGTTTCCCCGTTTTCTATCTTGCTCCGGCCGGACGTTTCCTCCGTCTCTGCGCTCCCTGTCGGACATTTTTCGGCTGCGGGAATTCCTCTGCGTCTTCCTCTTCTTCCGGCCGCTTTCCTCTGCGTCTCTTGCCCTCACTGTCTCCTGCCTCCTCTCTGTTTAATACATACATCCCCTGAATAATGCTAAATAAAACCACCGTACTGATCACAGAGCTTCCTCCATAACTCACCAGCGGCAGTGTAACTCCTGTGGACGGGATAAACTTAATAGCACCTCCCACCGTAAGAAATACCTGAAAAATAAACTCCACTGCCAGTCCCAGTGCTGTCAGCTTATAAAAACGTCTTGTCATTTTCAAGGCGATATTCACAAACATCACAAAGCAGCTGATCTCCACCAGGATCACACAGATTGCAAAAAATACGCCCAATTCTTCCCCAATGGCAGAAAAAATAAAATCACTGGATGCCACCGGTATGGTGCCGGGCATTCCTTCCCCCAGCCCCATTCCAAACCAGCCACCGGTTCCTAAAGCAAACAAAGAACGTGCTACCTGATATCCCTGCGCATCAATGGTACTCCATGGATCTCTCCATGCAATAACGCGATTCTGCACATGTGTGAAGAGATGGTATGCAGCCACGGCTGCTCCCGACCCACACAAAAGTCCGGACAACAGATAGATCAGCCGTTCTGTAGAAACATACAGGATCACCAGATATGTGATAAAATAGATCAAAGCCGCTCCCAGATCTCTCTCCAGCACCAGGATCAGCACATGGGCCGCCGCTACCACAGTCACCACCACAATATCTTTAAAGTTTTTCGCTTTGGTTAAAAACGCCGCTGAAAAAAATACATATATTATCTTTACAAATTCCGAAGGCTGCAGGGCAAATCCTCCTATGGAGATCCAGTTTTTTGCTCCATAGTGCTCCTCCCCGATCACAAAGACAAGTGCCAGCAGTAATAAGCCTGCTATCGCATAAAACCATCCAAAAATATCAAAATATGAAAACTTTTCTATGATATACGGAATAAAAAGTCCCAGCACACAGATTGCCGCGGCAAAGATCATCTGCCGCACTGCACTTGCAATGTCAAGCCGTTCAATCATGATCAGACCTGTCATCAAAAGAATAAGCATATTATTCAGTACAATTCTCGACATCCCCTCATAAACAAAGGGATAAGACTTACTGACAAATAAAAACAATACCACCTGCAGCATATACAACAAAACGATCTGTCCATTCAGACTATTGAGAAACAGCACAAGGGAACAGATAAAATGAATCGTAAACATCAGCTTGATCTGATGCCGATATACTCTTTCCTTACGTTCCTTATCCCGTCCGATAAACACAGTAAAACAATGCCATGTATAGACTGCAAAAAGAAAAATGATTATATATTTGGAAAGCTCCACCACCACGGAATGAGCAACACCCACTGCATTGACATTACCCAGCAGCTGCTGCAGTTTTTCCGCTGCATCCTGTTTATCCATATTCCAAAAACCTTTCTAGTACAATGATCCTATTCCACCGGAAGATAATAATGACCCTTCTGTCCCTTTGGCAGTCTGCCCCGAAGAATCTCTCTCATCTGCGCCGGCTCCTCGATGGTAAAATCATATCGAAATCTGCGGATTCCCTGTTTCCACAATTCCATCTTCTCCTCACCAAGAGACAACGGTGCTTCATGGTATATGATATTATAACAATATTTGCACCCATTGAATACAACAAATCCCCGTTTCTTTTCATCTGTGATCCGCAAAAGCTGATCCCTGTCCCCTGACTCCATCGCACAGCCTCTGGTCAGACGGTGAATACACTGTGCGGAAACCATCAGCGGAATATAGCTGTAAATCACCGCCTCCAGTCTGTCCTGTCCCGTCAGCTCTCCACATTCCTTTCCGGTCAGCTCCAGCGGCAATGTACTTCCGGCCACCCCCTGCTCCTTCCACCAGCGGACTGCCTCACGATTTGCCGTATAAAGATTGGCATCTGTAATGATCCTGTCCGGCTGTATCCCTGCTTCTCTCGTCAGAAACACAAAGGATTCCATATTGCGGACCACAAAACCTGTCAACTTTGTCATCTCATAAAGACTTTTTCCACCTTCAAGTTTTTTCTTCTCTGCTTCATAAACGGCACTTCGAAAGATCAAAGGCATCATCAGGTACATCTCTACGCCTTTCTCTGCTCCCCTGCGGATCAGTTCCCGAAGCACCTGATCAGACATCTGCTCCATTCGCAGATAGATTGTGGAAATATCCTGTGCTTCCAATGCCATTGCCGCCTGCCACTCATATAATACAGAAACAATCTTTTTTTCTTCTCTGCTCTTGTGTACAGCTTTCTTCTCCGGTGCCCCGTCCGGTTTATCTGACAGATAACACTCCGGAAGGATTTCCCTGCCGCCCCTTTGATCCAGCTTTTGCTGCAGCCTTTCCAAAGCTTCTCTTCTCAGCTTCTTTAATGCTCCTACCGGAAGAAAAAGTTCTCCCTGCAGATTTACTTCACAGGACCGGCACTCAAATACCGTGCCACCTGTCTGGCACAGCACCCTTTTGACATCCTCCGGACCGGCAGGATTCTTTTCTGCTTTCTGACACAGGATTCCCTGTACTCTGCCGGATATCTTTTCGCCATTCTGCATCACCGTCACCTGCAGTTCCATAGGCTGATCCATTTGTGCCGTAAAATACATCTTCACCGAAAGCTTGGGATCCTCTTGCAGATATTTATTACGGAGCTCCTCCAAAAGCATGGCATCTTTTGTACGATATACCAGATCTCCTGTCCGTATCCGGCTTCCCTTCAAATAACGTGCCTTCACCAGCTCACCGGCTCTCTTCGCCTCACCCAGAGTATACTCATAGGAAGGACGAAGTCCGGCATCCCGGAACTCCACTACATCCTGTGCATGCAGCTCCCGTTCCAGACGATAGGTCACCATATGTTTGTCTACCGCTGTGACTTTCCCAACCAAAACACCACCATGATTGGGACGCTTCTGTGCGATCATATCTCCCTTTCCCTGCTTATTCTCATATGGGACGCCGCTTTTGCCTTCCATATATCCCGAAGTAAAGCCCTGCCGGTTATATAGTTCTGCCAGCCGTCTCATATCCTCCTGCCACATATCCTGATGAGCCTTCAGATATTCCGAAAACTCCCCGGTGCCAAGAGAGGCACAAAGATCTACATACTTACGATATACCTCTGTGGTCAGAGCAACGTATTCCGGCCGTTTCATACGCCCCTCCAGCTTCAGGGAATCCACGCCAATGCTCATCAGCTCACCGATATGCTCCAGACTGCAATGCTCCCTGGGACTCAGGTAATATCCCGCCGTTTTCTCTCCCTCCAGATAATATCTCTGACGGCACGGCTGTGCACAACGTCCACGGTTACCGCTGCGTCCCCCCAGCATACTGCTGAAAAGACACTGTCCGGAATAACAGTAACACAAAGCTCCATGAACAAATACTTCGATCTCTAAACCGGTGCTCTGACGCATTTGCACCAGCTCCTGTAATGTAAGCTCTCTTGCCGGAACAATTCTCGTCACACCATACGGTTCCAGAAGCTCTGTGCTTTCTCCCATAGTAAGTGTCATCTGGGTACTTGCGTGAATCTCCAGATCCGGGAAATACCGATGAAGATAATTCATCACACCCACATCCTGCACGATCACAGCGTCCAGCCCCTCCAGATAATACGGTCTGATATAGTCATACAGATCCTGCTGCAGTTCATGCTCCTTTAACAGGGTATTTACTGTCATATATACTTTCACACCATATCTGTGACAATAACGGATCACCTCTGCCATCTGATCCCCCTGAGGATTATCAGCATATGCTCTGGCCCCAAACCTGCTGCCACCAATATATATCGCATCACACCCGGCATTGACTGCCGCCCTCACACTCTCTATAGATCCTGCCGGCGATAAGATCTCCGGCTTTTTTAACTGCACTTTTTCCGAACTCATATAATAAACTCCTTCTCTGATTGGAAAAAGGGCAAAACCTGCGTTTCACCCTTTCTATATGGTCAATTTCGAATTATTTTCTCTTATTTTGAGAACGTCTGGAGCTGAAATTTTTCCGACCCTTTCCACCGTTCTGACCAGTCTGTTCATTTTCCTCTTTGGGATCTGCTTCAAATTCAAACGCGGCGATGGAGGGCTGTTTATCATCCTTTTTGTCCTCTTTTGCCGGCTGTATTCCCGACATAACATTCTCTACCGGCTTTTCTGCCGTAGCTGCCGCATTGATTGCCGAAGCCTGCTTACGCTCTGTGCCGGCTGTCTGCCCCGATGGTGCTCCGGCAGAATTGGATACCACCTGGGAAACCGGTGCCTGCTGTGGTTTCACGGGTACTGATGTCTGCGCCGCAGAAACAGATGCCGCCGGTTTACTCTGTGACGTCACCGGTACTGTCTGTGGTTTACTTTGAGTTACAGCTCCCGTGGATACCGGTGCTGTAACCGACTGTGTTCTGACCGGCTGGACCGGTGCATTATACACCTGCCGTACCGGCATAACCGCACGCCGCTGCAGCTCTTTATTTTTTTCATCGATTTCCTTTGTCTTTTTGTCCAGTTCCTTTGCTTTCTGCTCAAGCTCCTGATTTTTCTGTTCCATCTCTGTCTCGAGACGGATGGTTTTCTTTTCCAGCTCAGCAGCCTGATCCTCAGCCTTTTTTAACTGCTCCTTTAAGGCTTTCATCTCCTCATCACGGGATACGATCTCGTGCTTCATCCGGAACATTTCCTGCTCTACTTCGCCCTGCTGCTGTTTGTTTTCCTCTGCCAGCTTCTGTGCTTTAAAATAATCATCCGATAAGTTAATCGCCAGAAGAATATTTTTCATATCCATATCAAGATGGTTATATGCATCCTGCTTTTTAAACGATTGAAGCTTCTCATTGATATAATTGGCAATATGCTGCAGATAATCACTGCTTTCATAACCGGATATGGTGTACCGCTTATCATTAATGATCACCTGTACATCTGTTTTCTCGTTCATGCTCACCCTTGCCTTCCTCTCGTCAGCCTTGTCTTTGGTTTATTCCTCTGCCGGTTCTTCAATAATCTCCTGCTGTGCTGCGGCTTCCTGCCCTGCATCTCTGTCATCCGGATCCTCAGTCACAAGCTCTGCCTTATTTTGCCGGATCACATCCAGATATCCCTGCATGGCTGCCTCTAATGCCCTTGCGTTGCTGCTGGTAGACTCCAGCGCTGCCGCCAATGTCTTTTCGGACATTTCCAGAAGATCCTTTGTATAATAGATTGCTCCGTTGCCAATCTCTGCAGCCTGTGCTCTGGCATTGGCAATGATCTGGTCCGCCTGCTCATTGGCTTCCCGGACCGTAATCTCCGCCTGCTGATATGCCTCCTGCATAATCGCATGCTCCTCCACCAATGCTTTATACTGCTCCTGTGCATCAGAAAGAATCGCTGCAGCCTTCTGTTCCGCATCATCCAGGATCTCTTCTCTCTGACGAAGAATCTTCTGATAGCGTTTGATCTCCTCCGGCACATCCCGGCGCAGATCATCCAACAGATCATACAGCTCGTCCTTAGGAACAACTACCTTCGTTGAAGAAAGTCTCTGCATACGACAACTCTCTACAAATTCAAAAATATCATCAATCTCCTGCTCAATTCTGCTTGACTGCATATCGTTTCTCTCCTATCTGCAAATCTATTGATTATGATAAACTATCTGGATACCATTCCCTGCTCTTTCATGTAATGAAGAACCGTCTCCGGTACATATTCTGAAATATCTGCCTGATATCTCAACAGCTCTCTCACCGCACTGGAACTAATATAGGAATATTCCGGCGCTGTTGCCAAAAAGACCGTGTCGGCATTTTGATTCATTTTGTAATTGGCCTGTGCCAACGGAAGTTCATATTCAAAATCCCCCGAAGACCGGAGTCCCCTGATGATCGCATCTGCCTTCTGCTGCCGCACAAAATCTACCAGAAGCCCCTCAAAGGAGCATACTGTGATATTGTCCTGATCTTTGACGATCTCCTGAAGCATTGCCACCCGTTCCTCTTGGGAAAACAACGGGTCTTTGGCACTATTGACCAGAACCCCTACCACAAGCCGGTCAAACATCCGGGACGCACGGCAGATCAGATCTACATGACCGGTAGTCACCGGATCAAAGCTCCCCGGAAATACTGCTGTACTCATATCTATTCTACCTCTCCTGCTGCCGGTTCCTTACAAATAAATATATGACAATTATTTTTATATTCTTTAATCCTCTCCACATACCATCCACAGGCCGGTGGCATAACGATCGGATCATCCTCCATGGATGCCTCCACAATGATCCTGGTATCATCATGAACCAGAGACGACTCTGTCAGATATGGAAGAATCCTTCTCTCCAGTCCCATACTGTAAGGAGGATCCATAAATATAATGTCAAAGGCTTTCCTCTGCTGGTCCAGTCTCCGCAGCGCCTGAAGCACGTCCATCCCCATAACTCTGGCCTGCTCCTCAAAATGTGTATGCGCCAGATTGGTCCGGATACAACGAAGTGCCTCTCTGTCATTATCCACCAATACTGCCTCTGCCGCTCCCCTGCTCAATGCCTCAATCGCAATACCGCCACTGCCGCTGAACAGATCTAAAAAACGGGCATCATACAGATCCTGCTGTATAATATTAAATAATGTCTCTTTAATCTTATCCGAGGTCGGTCTGGTATGACGTCCTGCCGGAGTTTCCAATTTCAAACGTCTCGCCGTTCCTGCAATCACTCTCATTGCATTCCCTCATTTCCTTTGAATTTCGTGCATTCACACAACACAAGATACTATCTATTGTACCACATTCCATTAGGGTGGTCAATCATACATCTGCCTCTGTCAGAGTCATTAACTGCTCCCTTGTTGGCTCCTCCAGAGTGACAAGCCGGTTTGCCTGATTCACGATCATTTTTTCAAAAAGATTCCGGACTCCTCTGGCATTTCCAAAATCCTGCCGCTCCTGCTCATTCATCGCTGCCAGACGAAGTCCGATACGTTTCAACGCATTCTCCTCCACTGTCATGCCGGCCTGTCCGGCCATAACCTTCAGAATCTCCAACAGCTGTGCCTGTGTATAATCCTCAAAAGAAATAAATTTATTGAATCGCGAGATCAGACCGGTATTGCTCCGCAAAAAGCTTTTCATTTCTTCTGTATAGCCGGCAACGATCACCACCAGATCATCTCTGTGATCCTCCATCATCTTTACAAGGGTATCGACCGCCTCAGAGCCGTAATCATTCGACGCATCCGGGCTGATCAGCGCATATGCCTCATCAATAAAGAGTACACCTCCCAATGCCTGTTCCACGACCTCCCGGACATTGATCGCCGTCTGACCCACATAGCCCGCCACCAGTCTGGACCGGTCCGTTTCCACAAGCTGTCCTCCCGACACGATCCCCAGCTCCCGGTAAATCCTTGCTACCAATCTGGCAACCGTAGTCTTACCGGTACCCGGATTCCCTGTAAATACCATATGGTAGGACATGTCCATCATCGGAAGATCCATCTTCTCCCGCATTTCCCGGACCTTGATCAGATTCACCAGAGAATGTATTTCCTCCTTGACTTCCTCCAGTCCCACAAGGCGGTTCAACTCCTCCAGCAATGCCGCTATCTTTTTTTCCCTTGCCTCCTTCTCCGCTTTTTCTCTCTCCTGCAGACGCTTTTTTACCTTTTGGAACTCCTGCTGGGCAGCCCGCTGTTCTTCCTCCAGTCTCTGCTTCTCCTTTTGGAATTCCTTTTCTGCTGTCCTTTGCTCCTCTTCAATCCGCTGCTTTTCCTTTTCAAACTCCTGCCGGGCTGTTTTCTGCTGTTCCTGAATCCTGCTCTTTGCCTTCTTATGTTTTCCGGGCTGTTCTTTCTGTGATCTTTCTCCCATAAGCCATGAAACTCCGGAAGAAATCTTCCTGGAATTTAATTTATGTAATATATAGCTTTCCTCATATGTGCTGTCCGGGCATTCTGCACATACAAACATGACTGTCTGCTGAAAAAATCCCCGGATATATGCCTGTCCTCCCCGGTCTGCCCGGTCAGTCATCTCCATCATACAAAGCAGTACATTGATCAGTGTGTCCATAAAAACAGCCGCATATTTTGTATCTCCCTTTGTATCAAATACCCCACAGATCTGTATCAGCACCGGCGGCATCTCCGCATATTTCTCCGCATATTTCATAGTTTCACCGGTCAGTTTATTTTGCTGGGAAACCAGTTCCAGAGGATCCGAATCCGTAATACTATGCATGTATTCCCACTGGGCCTCGGAGACGGACTCCATATGAACAGCCAGTCCTACCATAAGAGACTGCACATACAGATCCAGGATCTGATATACCGACTGTTTCATCACAGACTCGGCCTGTCTCCAGTAGCCTTCCTGTTCAATATCTCCACATATCTTGACAAGCTTCTGATAATACTGTCTGCCCATAGCAATGATCTCTGCCTGAGAATATATTGCATTACCCATTACGAAACCTCCTTTCACTCCGGATAACATACTGCGGCATTTTGCCATAATTGTACTACAACTCGCATTACGAAACAACTTTCCGAAAGAACTTTTTTTATTTTTTATTTATATAAAAAAAAGAAACCGTTGATACGGTTTCTTTTGTATACCTATAATACCGAAAAGCGCCTACGCACGCTCTACTGCTCCAGAACGTAAACATCCTGTACATACCGGCATCTTCTTTGTGCCACCATTCACCTTGACCTTAACAGACTTGATGTTTGGCTTCCACATCTTGTTGCTTCTTCTGTGGGAATGACTTACTGCGTTACCAAAGTGAACGCTCTTTCCACAAACTGCACATTTTGCCATCGTAAGCACCTCCTTAGCATATTTAACCCTACTGGTCATCATTTATCAATAACTATTATGACTATCTAATTTTGCCACAACAAATTTATTCTACCAAATCACAATCTAAAATGCAAGAACAAATTTAATTTTTTTCTTTTTCTTTTGAAGAACCCTGATCGGATCGGAATTTATCCACAAAATCAGGCACCATATCCAGCACTTTTGTGATGGCATCCTGATTCTTTACATTCACCAGCTTTGTCTGACCATCCTTAATGATCAGAATGGAACTTGGCTGGATCTTTCCACCCATTCCTCCACCGGCATTGTTCTTCTTGCCATTTTCAGAAAAAGAGCCTGCTCCTACACCAAAGCTCACATCTACCAGCGGCAAAATGATCGTTCCATCATCAAAACGAACGGCATCTCCTACCACTGTTTTCGTCGTAAGAAATCCTTCCATCCCTTTTAAAAGGGAACCTACTGCCGTATTGAAATTATTGTCACCCATGCTATCACCACACCTTTCCTTGTATTACAATGCTCTGCGCATCCTGCCTACTTTCCGTCCAGATAACTCACGAGCCGGATTGGATGTACCCGTATCACAAGGATCAATAAAATAATCCCCATGAGGGAACCACGCAGCTCAACCTTTCCTTCAAAAACAGCCTGGTCAAAATCAGGTATCACCCGGACTCCCTGTCCATACATTGCAAATAATATACTTACAGCACCCAGAATTTCTCCGGTCTGTGCCGGATCTGAAGTTCCAAAATGAATCCAGCCACGAACCTTTTTGGGAAAGATATGCTTTAACAGCTTTCCCCCATTTACCAATAAAAGCCGGATCAGCTGCAGACCTTCTCTGTCAACTGCCTTTATTTTATCGGATATCCCTTTGATTGACAAGAAGAATTTTTTCACTCTGTTTCTCAACGCAATAAAACGGGACCTTTTTTTCTTTCCGGATGGTTCCATGGTTTCATTTTCCATAGACTCCGGCTCCTTGTGCATCTGCTTAACTTCCGTCAATGACACTTCCGGTTTTCCGAAGTCCTTTTCCGGCTCCTTTTGAGATGGTTCACGGGATCCTGCCGGCACCCCGGATGCCTTTTTCTTGCGTTTTCTTTTTCTGCGCCCTGCATTTTCTCCGGCAGACACCGGAAATCCAAAAATCCTGAGCCTTGTTCCCTTCTTTTCATCTGTATCAAAGGACAGATGCAGGATATGAAACATCCAGCTCACCACACCGTGAGCACTCCACCGGTCCATACAGGTTACAGATATGTGATACCGTACCGGTACGAATAATATACACATACACAACACCAACAGCAGGGCAAGAACGCATAACAGTGCAATTCCCAGCCACTTCAGTATTGTCAATAGGATCATTTCCGCACCTCCTCCCGGCATCAGACCATTTATTTTATGGCATCCTGAAAATATTCACGAACGATTCCGGGCGAGATATCACCTTCTCTGCAGACCGTGTCAAGGCAGATCTGAGCCGCCAGACGCTGTGCCTTTTCCCGGCTTCCCGCCAGTCCGATCACCGTAAGCTCCCGTTCCTGATACCAGCGAAACCACAGCTCCCCGGAGGAATATATCTCCATCATATTTTTCCCATTCACCGGCAATGTAATACAATATAATGACCTGGTTCGTTTCTTTTTTTCGAGAAGTTTCTGATATCGTTTCTTTTGAGGCACCAGGTCTGCGTCCAGATACATTTTTGAACTCCAATGCAGCATACTTCTCTCCCTTTCTGCAGAATCTATCCCATCATTTCCTGAATCAACTGCTTTGATGCATATTTTTCTGCTTCATCATCACAAAGGCTTAACGACTGACTGATATAATCTGCCACCTCCTGAGGCGTAGAGAAGAAAACCGGGATCTTTTCCAGAGTGTTTGCCATAATTGCCCGGCGTACCAGACGAGACTGTCCCTTAAATGCCTGTTTAAGTTCCGAAACCAGTTCCTCTGCTGCTTTCTCCGCATCCTCCGGCGTCACCTTTTCTTCCTCATCCTTCCATTCCAGCTCCACAAAGTCGCTTCCGGAGGAAAGCTGAACTAACTGCTGTAACGCCTGGAAAGAATCCTCCAGTCCAAGCTGCGCGATGATGTCCCTCCGGGTTTTCATAGTTTCCTCAAGAACCGCATCTGCTGTATTCATGGATTCATAAATACGCTCCTGCATTCCTTCGATCTCCGGAAAATGCTCTCCCAGCTGATACAGCTTTTCTTCCTCTGTCTCCGGAACCGGTTCCTCACCCCAGATATCACTTTCCTGATGCAAAAACAGATCATTAACTCCACGGATCACAAACTGCGCCGCCGGAATCTTATCTGCTGCCTCTGCACCACCATTGGTTAAATACATGGAATAGGCTCCGTTAATTAATTTCTGGATCAGCATATAAAGATCGGATATATCATTCAGCTTTGAAGCATTAACTCTAAGCTTTTCCGCATATATCTGATACATCTCCCCTGTCATCTTTTCGTAATCCAGCTCATCAAACTCCTTCATAACAGGGACAAACTCTGTAAAATATTTCTCCATATCCTCTGTATGATACAACATAGCATTGGTTCGGAACATATAAAGATGTCCATCTAACGCACTACGATCCGATCCCTTATAAACAGAGATACTGTCCCGGATCAGATCAAAATAATGACTTCTCGTCATACGCACCGGAAGCTGGCCAATGACCATACGAATATTATCGTTAATCGCCATATTGTCCTTTGTCGAGAAAATAAAATTCAATACCTCCCGGACAAAGACGCTGTCCTCTGCAATAACCTCCTGATCCTCAAAACGATACTGCAGACGGTTTAAAATGTATTCGTAAATGACAAACCGATCCACATATGCCGTCAACACCTGCATCCGGTCAGTAACCTGTCCACGGAGATCTACCAGCACTTCTCCCTGCTTTTTGCGCTCCGTCTCATCAAAACCGTCCGGATCCATCAGCACACGTACCGCCTGATGCAGCGCATCTGCAATATCCTTTGCAGAGTCAATATATGGATTGATCCCCTCTGAAATCATTTCATAAAATACATAATATTCCATCATAAATTTCAGTCTTGCGTGGCTGTCATGAATATCCATCGCCTGCTCCAGATATTCCGGCAATGCCTTCTCCAGATCTGTACCGTGCGATATTTTTTTTACGCTTTCACGTATCCTTGTACTCATACTTAAACTCCATTCTACCACCGGAAACGATGGCAAGATCCGCAGATTTCTGCGGATCTCTTATTTATTTTACCAGGTCTGTAATAATACCCAGTTTTCAAACCACTTCAAATATGTGGTCACATAATGTATCGTCGTCGGCGTACCACTTAACACCGGATAGAACATAATAAACAGTCCAACTGCAAGAGCGGTATAGACATATGCCAGCTTCCGTACTTTCGGATACTTCTTTACGATCAGATACATGCTATAACCAACCATTACCGTAACAAATGGCACACTTGGGAAATAGTGATAGATAAATACCACTCGTGTAACCTTAAACCAAGGTGCATACTGAGAAAGATATCCCACACTTAAGAATGCCGCTTTACGATCCTTTTTCACAAACATTCTGTAAAGCATATAGGCAAAAGCAGGAATACCGGCCCACCATACCAGCGGATTTCCAAATGCGCTGATTCCCTCTCGAACCGTATCCGATACCACTCCGGAATAATACCAGATCGGGCGGTACATGATCGGCCACTGATACCATTTGGAACCATATGGATGTGTGGCATCCAAATTGCTGTGATAATTGTACATGGTCTTCTGTGCTTCGATCACTTTCTGGATCAGGCCCCTGTCCGTACCATCGTTAAACGGAATATATGACAGAACATAAATGACTGCCGGAACCACAATAAAGAACACACAGCACCACAGTAACGTAATAATTAACTTTTTGTGGAAATTCTTCACAATGTACTGATGTGAAATCTCCCCGGTCTTCCCCCCCGGATTCTTTGCCGCATAAATATATTCCCGAAAACGCCGGATCATCTGTGCGAAGAAAATGATGGCAAGACCGATCGCCGAATAAATACCTGTCCATTTTGATGCCCAGCTGAGTCCCATGGAAAATCCACACAGTCCCAGTGGAATCAATGTCTTCGACAGTTTTGTATCAAAAAAGCTTATCCTTGTATAACAATACATAAAGAAATAGGAAAGCATAATAAACAGGGTAACATACACGTCAATCGTGGAGATTCTCGTCTGAACAAAGTGCATAAAGTCAAACGCAAACAGAATCGTCGTCACAATACTGATCCAGGTTTCCTTGAAAAACTTCTTGGAGAAATTGTAAATGATCGGTACCATCAGCACACCAAAAAGGGTACCCATAAATCTCCAGCCAAACGGACACATACCAAAGATCAATACACCTACTGCGATCAGCTCTTTACCTAATGGCGGATGTGTATTTTCATAGCAGTATAATTTATGGATCATCTCATAAGCTGTCCTGCCGTGATAGATCTCGTCAAAATATGTACCGTTCAGATTTGTTGCCCGCGAAGCATACATATCCTGCTCATCAAACAGATTATGATAATCTGCTGCATTTACCGGTGTTACTACATTTCCTTCCGTATCTGTAAATACAAGCTCCATCATACTGTCGTTCACTGTATCCGCTGCCGGTGATATTCTGATATAGCGGGCCGTAACATTTAAATCCGTGTAATTCCAGCAAAATACAGAGCCGGCATCCCATGGATTATCTGCCCCGTATAAAGTATTCCAGTTTGTACCATCTGACGAATAATCCACGAGATATTTGGGATTATTCTGATAACCGAGGTACTCTGCCATTTTTCCAAGACTGATATCCTGACCCAGATCCGCTACAACGGCTCCATTTGTCACTACCGAATATTCTGTTTCCGGAGCCTTGAGACTGCCCAGATGCACAAATGCGATCACCGCATAAACCAGCGTAATGATCCCCATCGCGATATAGTCTTTTTTGGTCATCTTTGCCAGCTTGGAAGAAGGGCGGATCACCGTCTTCTTCTCTGCCTTTTCAACGGAGACTTTCTTGAACATAGTTTCTCTGGTGATGATCTCCTTTTCCTGCTCCTCTGTTTCATATTTCCAATAATGGCGAACAGTAGTATATACCATAAAGCCAAATACAACCATTCCCAACAGAGAAATGGAGAACAGGATCGGACTATGCCAGTCATAATTTGCCGCATCATACTTAAACAGCACATGCGCCACATTATAAAAGAAATGCATTGCCGACAGACAATATAAGATAAATACATCTCTTCTCGGCTTCATTACATATGCCAGAAGTAAAAACGCCATTGCCGGATACATATATCTCTCGTGCATACGCACAGAAAACATAAAGATTCCAATGATCAGAACAGCACCGATATAACTGTACTTTGCTTCTGTCTTTTTACAACGGAAGCTGATAAACACCGTCGCAATGATGATCAGCAGAATGAAAATCGTACCCCATGTCTGATAGGTAAGCCCAAACTTTGTCTCCCCCTGGCTGATCCAGTTTTTCCCACAAAGAGTCCAAAAATTGTAGGCATTAACCGATGCATACTCAAAAGATCCCACTGTATTGGTATATAATGAGATTACCTTCTGCAGACCATAAGGCAGCACAGAGATCACCATACAGAGAATTGCTGTTAAGCCCATTCCCAGATTGATTCCAAACTTCTTCCAGTTAAAATCCTGCAAAAAGACATGATCAATAATTCCATAGATCAGCACCGGTGCAAACATCATTGCCTGAGGTTTCAACAAAATGGCCAATGCAAATAAAAAGTAAGATGGAATCAGCTTTTTCTTTGCGATCAGATAAAACATCCATGCGATAAATACAACGTAAATACTATCTGTCTGCCCCCAGACCACACTATCTAACAAGATTGCCGGGCAAAACAGGTATACTGCTGCCAGAAGTGCTGCTCCCGTTTCACGGAACTTTTCAGATGCAACCTTATAAATAAGGTATCCCATTCCCATATCTGTCAGAATGGACGGCATCTTTGTAAGAATATCGCTTGTAGCGGAATCCCACGGAATACTGAACAAGTGACGGAGCCATCCAATCACATATAAAATATAAATATATCCAGGTGGATATCCCTCGGTCATTGTCTCATAAAATTTATGAAAACCATCATTGTAAACCATGTCTGCCCATGCAATGAAGCAGCTCATATCCTGTTCATGACCATGATACACTCCACCAATGATGACACGAAGCAAAAATGCAACTACCATTACTGCCACAAATATCGTCAGACCAATGGAACGATCCTGTGGATTGGCAAGGCTTACAACCTCTGTCTTGTTTTTTGTCCTGCTTTTCCCTGCATTTTTTCTGTTTTTGGAACGAATCGACGCCCCGCTCTGTTCCACGACCACTTTTCTGTTCCTCAGAAAACTGCTGATCGGGAAGTACACAGCAAGCATAGCCAGAAAGCCCAGGATTGCTACAGTATTAATCATCCCCATAGTTTTTCTCCTTTTTTATCAATTTATATCAAACATGCTTTTTGACATGTTGATGGGTAAACAAATGCTCCGAACAATATTCATAATTTCCTTCACATTTCGAACAATACCGAAATTCCAATGTCTCATCGTCCAGCTCTGTTCTTCCGCACACGGCACACCGGTGTCTGGCACCGCCATTCTGTCTGCCCGCCTGCTGTACCTGTTTCTTAAAACGTTTCCGGCGTTTAATATCTCCCGGCGATATCCTGCGATAATCACGGCTTGATAAAAAGTATATCAGGAAATTCCCCAGTGCCACAACAATCGCCAGTGCGGCACTAAAATATACTCCCGCAGCAGCAAGAGTTCCTCCCTGACTCAGATAAGAGAAGCCGGATACAATATTTTCAACTACACAGTAGATCAGGTATACCGCATCCAGAATCGCAAGCCATTTCACCTTGATTGGAAGTACAAACCAGAATAAAAATTCCATATTTGGATTTTCTGCCGCAAAAGCAAAAAACATAGACCAATAAATATACTGAAAACCTGACATATAATATGTGGAATGGATCGCTCCATATAAAATAAAGGCCGCAACAATATTTAACAGCCACCCGCTGATAAAATACATATTAAACCGAAATGTTCCCCACGCCCGTTCCAGTGACCGTCCAAACAGAAAGAACAAATTAACCTGAATCGCAAAGAACAAAATACTCACAATAAATCCCATTCCGGTGTTAAATCCATATGGCTCGATCAAATATGTCACCAGTCTCCATACTTGTCCATGAAGAACAGCCTCTACGTTCAATGAAAGATAGTTATAGTAAATTCTATTGTCAATCAATCCCAATGCGGCACCTGCACAATACAGCACGATCACATACTTGATCAGATCCGGCACTGCATATTTTCCATATTTCCGCTCCAGTTTATTTAATAATTGATTCATAACCCTCCTATCCCTGCAGCTTCCGGTCATCTGCAGGTACTGTTCCCATCTGTTATTCCATATCATTAATTATGGTATTGGAAATGAATATTCCAATACCATCTATTCTATTGATACGCGTTTTCTTTGTCAAGACACAGATTATTCTACTTTTGTCGATAAAGGGTCATTCCCGGTGGCAGTAAGATCTTATCTACCCCAAGAATTTTTTCCAGACTGTCCCCTTCCTTTGTCACATATACTGTCTCTGCTGTTTTCTCATCCTGTAATGTAGTTCCTTCCACAGCCGTATTGTCCTGTTGCCGTTCTGATGATGTTCCTGACGTCTCCGTCATTTCTTCTGCTGGCTGCATTTCATCCGTTTCTTTCTCCTTTCTGGTTTCCCCGGTCATCTCCCTCTGCATTTTGTCCTTTGTCACATGAACCGCATTTCTTACCTCCCATTTGGCACATGTACTGCCATAAGGAGGCATCCCCCCCTGCGTATTCCCCTTCACCGGCACACATATTGTTTCCCCGATCTGAAGATTATACACATCCACATAAGGATTGGCACGAAGCAGAAGTGCCAGCGGCACTTTGTGTTCCAGGCTGATGGAATACAGAGTATCTCCCGATTTGACTGTATGCATAATACCATTACAATGTTCCATATCTTTCATGCACCTTTCTATGCTTTCCTTTTTCATTATATTCCCAATTTATGTTATTGGTGACAGACTGCTTGCAATCAATTTTTTTTTGTCATATAATAGGAAAATATGGCGATATTTTTGATATCGCATTTTCCTATTAAAAAGGACAGCGAAGGAAGAAAGGAAATATCTTATGAAATTACCATGTCATACACTGGGAATCGATATCGGTTCCACAACAGTAAAGATTGCTATTTTAAACCCTGAGGGTGAGATTATATTTTCTGATTATCAGCGTCACTATGCCAATATTCAGGAGACACTTGCTTCCATTATCAAACAGGCGTTAAAGGAGCTGGGAGATCTTCCGGTTTCTCCGGTTATTACCGGTTCCGGTGGTCTGACACTTTCAAAGCATATGAATGTTCCCTTTGTTCAGGAGGTTGTCGCTGTAGCAACATCCCTGAAAGACTATGCACCCCATACCGACGTTGCCATTGAGCTTGGCGGTGAGGATGCAAAGATCATATATTTTACCGGTGGTATTGACCAGCGAATGAACGGAATCTGTGCCGGCGGTACCGGTTCCTTTATTGACCAGATGGCTACCCTGCTTAAGACAGATGCCGCCGGTCTGAATGAATATGCCAAAAATTATAAATCTATTTACCCGATCGCTGCCAGATGCGGTGTATTTGCCAAAACAGATATCCAGCCTCTGATCAACGAGGGAGCTACCAAAGAAGACCTGTCAGCCTCTATTTTTCAGGCGGTCGTCAATCAGACCATCAGTGGTCTTGCCTGCGGTAAGCCGATTCGGGGAAATGTCGCATTCCTGGGCGGACCTTTACATTTTCTTACGGAGTTAAAACAGGCTTTTATTCGTACATTAAACCTTTCCGGAGATGCGATCATTGCACCGGAGCATTCACATCTGTTTGCGGCATCCGGTGCTGCAATGAATGCAAAAACAGACGAATGTATGTCATCTCTCAGCCAGTTAAATGATGTTTTAGCCAAAAAGATCGATATGGAATTTGAGGTTGCCCGTCTGGAGCCTTTATTTAAGGACGAGGCAGAATACAATGACTTCTTAAAGAAGCATTCGGAGAATGATGTCAAGAAGGGGGACTTTGCTTCTTATAAAGGAGATCTCTTTCTTGGTATTGACGCCGGTTCCACCACCACAAAGGTGGCAGTGATCGGTGAAGACGGAAGCCTTTTGTATTCTTTCTATAGCAATAACAACGGCAGCCCATTAAAAACGGCCATTAAATCCATCAAAGAAATCTACGAATTGATGCCGGAAGGTGCCAGGATCGTGCGTTCCTGCTCTACCGGTTACGGTGAGGCTCTGCTAAAATCTGCCCTGCTCCTGGATGAGGGCGAGGTAGAGACCGTTGCCCACTACAATGCGGCTGCATTCTTCGAGCCGGATGTTGACTGTATTCTTGATATCGGCGGACAGGATATGAAGTGCATTAAGATCAAGAATCAATCCGTAGATAAGGTTCAGTTAAATGAGGCCTGCTCCTCAGGATGCGGTTCCTTTATCGAAACCTTTGCAAAATCTCTGAATTATGATGTGGCAGATTTTGCGAAGATTGCTTTGTTTGCGCAAAACCCGATCGATCTAGGTTCCCGCTGTACCGTTTTCATGAATTCCAAGGTAAAGCAGGCGCAGAAGGAAGGGGCATCTGTTGCCGATATCTCCGCCGGCCTTGCTTATTCCGTTATTAAAAATGCTCTTTTAAAGGTTATTAAACTGACAGATCCAAAGGATCTGGGCGAAAAGGTCGTGGTTCAGGGTGGTACCTTCTATAATGATGCGGTACTTCGAAGCTTTGAGCGCATCTCCGGCTGTAAAGCAGTCCGCCCGGACATTGCCGGTATCATGGGTGCTTTTGGCGCTGCGCTGATCGCCAGAAACCATTATGAAGGCCAGGAGACAACCATGCTTACCATTGACCAGATCAATGATCTGAAGTTTGAGACCTCCATGGCAAGATGTAAGGGATGTACAAATCACTGTCTCCTCACCATCAACCGTTTCACCGGCGGTCGTCAGTTTATTTCCGGAAACCGATGCGAACGGGGACTTGGCAAAGAGAAAAATAAGGATCATATTCCGAACCTTTTTGAATACAAAAACAAACGTCTCTTCCAGCATTATACTTCTCTTGATGAGGAGCATGCTGTCCGGGGCACCGTTGGAATTCCACGGGTATTAAATATGTACGAAAACTATCCATTCTGGTTCACCTTCTTTACGGAGCTTGGATACCGGGTCGTTGTATCGCCGGAATCCAATCGTAAGATCTACGAGCTTGGTATTGAATCCATTCCAAGTGAATCCGAATGTTATCCGGCTAAACTTGCCCACGGTCATGTGACCTGGCTGATCCGTCAGGGCATTGACTATATCTTCTATCCTTGTATTCCTTATGAGCGTACTGAGGTAGAGGACGCCAATAACCATTACAACTGCCCGATCGTCACCTCCTACGGTGAAAATATCAAAAATAATATCGAAGAACTCCGTGACGACAAGATTACATACCAGAATCCATTTCTTTCCCTGGAAAGTGAAGCGATCGCCACAAAACGTCTGGTAGAGTATTTCACCGAGGAAAACGGTATCTCGGCCGATGAGATCCGCCATGCCGCCGCTGCTGCCTGGAAGGAAATGCAGGCAGTCCGCACGGAAATGGAACAAAAGGGCGAGGAAGTATTACAGTATCTGAAAGAAACCGGCCGCCGTGGAATCGTTCTGGCCGGACGTCCATATCATACAGATCCGGAAATCAATCACGGTATTCCTGATCTGATCACATCCTATGGTGTTGCCGTACTGACCGAAGACAGTATCTCACATCTCGGCAAAGTAGACCGGCCAACCATCGTTATGGATCAGTGGATGTATCATTCCCGTCTGTATCAGGCGGCATCATTCGTAAGCACACAGTCAAATCTTGATTTAATTCAGTTGAATTCCTTTGGCTGTGGTCTGGATGCCGTAACAACAGATCAGGTCAGCGATATTCTGACGAAACGTAACAAGATCTATACCGTATTAAAGATTGATGAAGTGAATAATCTGGGAGCGGCAAGAATCCGTATCCGTTCCCTGCTGGCGGCTGTCAAGGAACGTGCCGCCAAGGATATACAGCCACAGCCAGGTGTGGATACAGCACATCACAGAGTTATCTTTACAGAAGAAATGCGCAAGGAATACACGATCCTGGTGCCACAGATGTCTCCAATTCATTTTGATATTCTGGAGCCGGCATTGGCATCCTGCGGTTATAAACTGAAAATCCTGCCTAGCACACCGGCCGCTGTTGATTATGGCCTGAAATATGTCAATAATGACGCCTGCTATCCGTCGCTGATCGTCATTGGTCAGTTTATGGAAGCACTGTTATCCGGAGAGTACGATCTGGATAAGGTGGCACTGATCATTACCCAGACCGGCGGCGGATGCCGTGCTACCAATTATATCGGTTTCATAAGACGTGCGCTGGAAAAAGCCGGTATGGGACAGATTCCGGTTGTTTCTATGAGCGCCGGCATCGAGAAAAACCCCGGTTTAAAGATTAATCTAAAGATGGCACACCGTGCAATCCAGGCATTGATCTACGGTGATGTATTTATGCGTGTTCTCTATAAGACAAGACCTTATGAAGCGGTTCCCGGCTCAGCCAATGCCCTTCACGAAAAATGGAGAGCCATAGCCCAGAGAGCCGTCCGCAATGGAAATAAATCAGAATTTAAGAAGAATATCCGTCAGATCATTAAAGAATTTGATGAGCTTCCACTAAAAGATATCGAAAAGCCTCGTGTTGGTATTGTAGGAGAAATCCTTGTCAAATTCCTTCCACTGGCAAACAATTATCTGGTAGAGCTTCTGGAAGCAGAAGGTGCAGAGGCAGTTTGTCCTGATCTTTTGGACTTCTTTATGTACAGCCTGTATAATGCCAACTTCAAGGCAGAATACCTTGGCAAAAAGAAATCTTCTGCACATATTAACAACTTCCTGATCTCCTATCTGGAACATTACCGTAAGGTTGCCAATGACGCTCTGGCTGCCAGCAATCGTTTCGAGCCAACCACAAGAATCAATAAGCTGGCAGAATATGCAGAGCCGATCGTCAGTGGCGGTAACCAGACCGGAGAAGGATGGTTCCTGACCGGCGAAATGCTGGAGCTGATCCATTCCGGCGTGCCAAATATCGTATGTACCCAGCCATTTGGCTGTCTGCCAAACCATGTGGTAGGTAAGGGTGTTATTAAAGAGCTGCGCCGCCAGTATCCGGAATCCAATATCGTAGCCGTTGACTACGATCCGGGTGCCAGCGAGGTAAACCAGTTGAATCGTATCAAGCTGATGCTTTCCACTGCTGTCAAAAACCTGCGCGAAGGCAAAAGTGAGCATGACGCATAGACAGATGTGGGAGCCTGCTTCCGGCAGATGGCGATGCGGCCTGAGCCCTGTCAACTACAGCATCAAATACGCGCGAAGGCAAAAGTGAGCATGACGCATAGACAGATGCGGGAGCCTGCTTCCGGCAGATGGCGATGCGGCAATAAGGGATACAGATGATATCATCTGTATCCCTTATTTATTTCTAATTATTTATTTGCGATGTTTTACTCCTCATCCTTTTCCCTGAAATAATCCGCATTAAACACAGTACTTCTCGGATATGTGATCTGTTTTCCTGATGACTTTGTCAGAATTCCCGCCTCCCGCTTTTGGGTTTCAATACGATTCAAGGTGTCCAGATTTAAAGGCATAGACGTGTATTCCACCTCTTCCTTCTGCTCATCGGCAGATTCAGGTGCTTTTTCCGTTCTTTCCTGCCGGGGAGCTTCTCCGGTAAACATCTGACCCGGATTTTCCAACTGCTCCGGCTCCACCAGCATCACCTTTTTCTCCATACGGCGATATGTGATATAAATTCCCACAGCAAGTACTGCTGTTACCGCAATACCGCCTTCGACTCCAAAGGCTCCGCCACTGATCAGACTTCTTCCCTCAGTAAAGGAGGTAAGAAAGACAGAATTTCCCTGTGCCATGCCACTGACCGGTATTCCAAAAATATTGTTCTGCAGAAAATTCCATCCGGAATGAAGTGCTGCCACCATCCAGATATTTCCTCGTTCCACAAAGATCAGACCAAACAGTAATCCACACAGGAATATATTGATAAATGCCAGAAGTGTCATATGATCATTGCTCATATGCATTGCCATAAATACCCCACTACTGATGACCACAGAGTACCAGACCGAATGATTCCGCGAAAGAGAAACCAGAAGATATCCTCTGCAAATCACTTCCTCTGCCATCCCCTGTATCATATATCCTACAAAGTAAAGCACGATATAACCCGGTATCATGTCCGCTGACACTCCCCCGAAATGCACGGCCCCGGTTCCTATGCAGAGCAGATAGGCTCCTCCAAAAAGAACAACTGCCCACAAAAGTCCCTTGATATATCGAACTAGAATATGCCCTCTGGTAAATCCCATAGAGGAAAAGGAGCGTTTCTCAATCAAACGGCAGTATCCGACGTACAGTGCGATCAATAAAATCTCTGCAAACAATGTATAGATCAACAGCCATTCCGGCTGTGCCTGCAGCAACGCACTGTATTTATCCATATCCACCCTGCCGTTCCATAAGCCTCCTGTCACATCAGAGCTGCCGGCTCTTTCAAACCAGGATGCCGCATCCGGTCTACTGGCTATATATACGAGAAGCCCTGGCACCATGGCCATGGCTTCTACAAAAATAGATATCACATACAGCAGGATAAAGATTGCCATCTCTCTCCACATACTATGCGCTTTTGTATTCCCGGCATCCTTCATAAATACCGGCATTTTTATCTCTCTCATATATTATTTCAATTCCTTCAGGAAGGTCTCGATACGATCAAGTCCCTTCTCAATCTGCTCCAGCGAGATTGCATAAGACAGACGGATATGATCCGCAAATCCAAAATCAGCACACGGAACTACTGCTACATTGTACTCTTCAATCAAAATCTCTGCCATCTTGGAGGTATCCTCGATCTTTGTTCCCTTATAATCCTTACCGAGAACATCGCTGACATCCACGAATACATAAAATGCACCCATCGGCTCAATCGTGCTTACATAAGGCATTGCACAGATTCTCTGATACATATACTGACGACGCTTATCAAACTCTGCATGCATCTTTGCCACGGAATCCTGTGGACCGTTCAGAGCCTCTACAGCAGCCCTCTGTGCAATAGAGTTCGGATTGGAGGTCTGATGACTCTGTACACTGCTCATCATCTTTGCGATCTCCTTAGAAGATCCTGTATAACCAATTCTCCATCCTGTCATCGCATAGCTCTTTGCAAGACCACTACATGTAATGGTTCTGTCATAAATTTCCTTACCAAAGGAGGCAATGCTGATATGCTTCTGATCGCCATAAACAAGATTTTCATACATCTCATCCGCAACCACATAAATATCACTCTCTACTACCACATCAGCGATAGCACGAAGCTCCTGCTCCGTATAAAGCATTCCGGTAGGATTGTTTGGTGTATTCAGTACAACAGCCTTTGTCTTATCGGTAATGGCTTTTTTCAGATCCTCTGCCTGCAGCTTGTAGCTCTGCTCCTTGGTGGTCTTTACGATCACCGGTACACCGCCGGCCAGTTTAACGATCTCAGGATAACTGAGCCAGAATGGTGCCGGAATGATCACCTCATCTCCCGGATTGATCAGTGCTGTAAAAATATTGGTCAGAGAATGTTTTCCTCCATTGCTGATCACAATCTGATCCGGTGCATAATCAAGTCCATTAAATGACTTAAATTTCCTGGAAACAGCTTCCTTGAGCTCATTCGTTCCGGAAGCCGGTGTATATTTTGTAAATCCATCATGAATTGCCTGAATTGCAGCATCACAGATATTCTCCGGTGTATTAAAATCCGGCTCTCCTGCGCCGAAGCCTACAACATCCTTCCCCTGCGCACGCAGTTCCTTTGCCTTTGCAGTAATCGCCAATGTAGAAGATGGCTTTACCGCCGCTGCTTTTCTGGATAATTCTAATGACATAATAATTGCCCCTTTCCTTGGTAATACTTAGTAAAATATGAAAATCTCCTTTCAAATTTATACCACAAAGCGAGGATTGCGTCAATGTATAATTGTATACAATTTTAATCTTTTTAACTCAATCCCTGTATTTTTCTAATAATTTACTGTCCTACGGTAATTTCCGCCCCCTTACTGTTTTCCTGTCCCAATGCACTTCCATAGATAAATTTCTGCATTGCCCTGACATTCTTGTCCAGGGAATCCGGAAGGATAACAGACATACTGCGGACTCTGGTAATCTTATATGCTCCCTCCACCGGCACATTCAGGGTCTCTAACTTGGAATTGTGGCTTCGAACCTCCACTCCCTGATACAGATAATTAACCAGATCTGCCTTGTCAATATTGGTTTTCACCAGCGGCATCAGCTTTGGCACCATAGCGATCAGCTCCAGTGCCGATTTGTCCATCAGCTTTTTGTAAATTGCCGACATTACGGTACGATGGCGAAGTGTTCTTGCAAAATCTCCGTACTGTCCATCCTTCTGTACATAACGGATCCGCGCATAGCCCAGTGCCTGATTGCCATTCATATGATTCACACCCACATGAAGCGTACGGTTTGATCTTTCTGAAATATAGTTGGTCTTATTCAGATATGCCACCTCATCCTCTGCCAGTTTGATATCTACACCGCCCAGGGCCTCGATCACCTGCTGGAAGGAATCAAAATTCACAAGTACATAACCATCCACGTCAATACCGAAGTTTTTATGGATTGTTTTTAGAAGCGTCTTCATGCCGCCATTGTGATATGCCGCATTGATCTTATTGTCCGAAAAACCCGGTATCTGCACATAAGTATCACGCATGATCGAGGTCAGACGCAGCGCACCATCCTTTCGGTTCACCGTAGCGATCATAATGCTGTCCGTTCTGCCACGGCCTCCTCCGATGGCTTCCTCGCCACAGACAAGAATATTGATCACGTCCTTTGACTGGCTCACGCTGTCTGCACTGTCCAGATGAATCTTATCCGGATCAATCTCTTTCAGATCTTCAATGCCGGTATCCTGGTCGAAATACTCTTCCTGTGCTTTTTCATTATCGTTATTTTTAACATAAATCTTGCCATAATTATAGCTGAACACACCATAAGCAATCCCGATAATAACAGCAAGTGCTGCCACCACACCGATCACAATCTTTGCCCAAACAGGCAGTTTTCTCTGCTTCGGCATATCGTCCGAAATTTCCGGAATCTCTTTTTTGTCTTTGTCCTTCATATGAATCTCCATTTTGTTTTGTTAAATCACAACAGGACAGAGCCGTACCCTGTCCCATTTGAATTTAATTCTTAAAGCTGTGAATTGGCGCAGGAATACGTCCGCCTCTGTTAATGAACGCACTGCAGTCAAAGGAATTGACCGGCATTACCGGTGCATATCCCAATAAGCCACCAAACTCGACGGTATCCCCAACTTTCTTGCCAATTACCGGAATCAGACGCACAGCCGTTGTCTTCTGATTCACCATACCGATCGCCATCTCATCCGCAATAATACCGGAAATTGTAGTTGCCTTAGTATCTCCCGGAATGGCAATCATATCAAGACCTACCGAACATACGCAGGTCATAGCCTCAAGCTTCTCTAAAGTCAACGCTCCATCCACAACGGCATTGATCATGCCCTGATCTTCACTGACCGGAATAAATGCGCCACTTAAGCCGCCCACATAAGAAGATGCCATAACGCCGCCTTTTTTCACCTGATCATTCAAAAGAGCAAGGGCTGCTGTAGTACCCGGAGCACCGGCTCGTTCCAGTCCCATCTCCTCAAAGATATCAGCAATACTGTCACCAATCGCCGGAGTCGGAGCCAGAGAAAGATCAATAATACCAAATGGAATATTTAATCTTCTGGATGCCTCTCTTGCAACAAGCTGACCTACACGGGTAATCTTAAACGCTGTCTTTTTCACCGTTTCACAAAGAGAACCAAAGTCCGTACCATGCTCTGCCTCTAATGCCTTTCTCATAACACCTGGTCCGCTGACACCGACATTGATAATAGCATCCGCCTCCGTAACACCATGAAAGGCACCTGCCATAAACGGATTGTCATCCGGCGCATTACAAAATACTACCAGCTTTGCACAGCCAATGCTGTCGTTTTCTTTTGTATATTCTGCTGCCTGCAGGATAATCTCACCCATCATCTTGACTGCATCCATATTCAGTCCGGTCTTGGTAGAGCCCAGGTTAACAGAGCTGCAGACAAAATCCGTCTCTGCCAGAGCCTGCGGAATAGAACGGATCAACAGTTCGTCCGCCTCGGTCATTCCCTTTGACACAAGGGCACTGTATCCACCGATAAAATTGATTCCAAGGGTCTTGGCTGCACGATCCAGAGTCTTTGCGATCGTCACAAAATCCTCCGGCTTCTTGCATGCGGCACCGCCCACCAATGCGATCGGAGTTACTGAAATTCTCTTATTTACAATGGGAATTCCATACTCACGCTCAATCGCCTGTCCGGTTGGTACCAGATTCTTTGCCACAGTCGTAATACGATTATAGATCTTTTCATTTAACGCATCCAGATCGCTATCAATACACTCCAGAAGACTGATACCGATCGTAATGGTACGCACATCGAGATTTTCTTTCTCGATCATATTATTGGTCTCTAACACTTCATTTATGTTTATCATTGTCATCCTCCACGTCTCTCCAGCCCCAGATTTCGGAGCCATCAGTGTAACATCACTAGTACAGCGAAGTTGCGAAGCAACTTCTAATATGAACTCGTCAGAGTTCATTATATTCTGTGCATCTGGTCAAAAATATCCTCACGCTGTGCATGGATAATACAACCCAGCTCTTTGCCAATCTCTTCCAGATCTGCCGCAAAGGTATCAAAATCGCTATCGCATTTTGCTGTGTCAACGATCATCATCATATTAAAGAAACCGTCTACGATCGTCTGGGAAATATCCAGAATATTTACCTGATGATCTGCAAGATAAGTACATACTCCCGCAATAATTCCAACGCTGTCTTTTCCAACTACTGTAATTACAATCTTTCTCATGATTCCCTCATTTCCGCCTTGCTGCTATCGCCGCTTCGGCTTTTATTTTCTTATATTTTAAATTTAATAACTTAAAATGATAATTCATTTATTGGTGCTTTCCATTAGAGAGCTGATTCCAGAAAATCCATGGATAACTGCCCTGTCTCCGTATTCTGCTCATTTCCACCTGTCAGCACAAGTTTAGAAGGTTTATCCCTTTTTGCCACCGACAGATCAAAGGGCAGTACATTCATCCCCAATTCTTCCCACAGCTTACATTTGACCGCTTCATAAGCAAGCTCCGGATAATTATTTTCCTTGGAAAGATGTGCCAGAAAGATATATTTCAGATCATCATGAAGAAGCCGGCATAAAAGCTCTCCCGCATCCTCATTGGACAAATGTCCCCGTTCACTTAAAATACGACATTTTAATGAATACGGGTAGGGTCCTGTTTCCAGCATACTGATGTCGTGATTTGCCTCCAGAAGAATGACCTCACTCCCCTCCAGATGAGAGATCGTGTAGTCATCATAAACACCTAAGTCTGTCGCCATACCAACCTTGTGGCCGGAAGCCTCTACTGTATAGCACACCGGGTCTGCCGCATCGTGAGACATGTGAAACGGTGTCACTTCCAGACTTCCAATCGTCACCGGACGATCTGCATAAACCTGATATAAATGCTCCATAGTCACAAGCCCCTTGCTGTCCTTCTGACGGATTCCGTCCAAAGTTCCGGCAGTGCCGTAAATCGGCACATGGAAATACTTTGTCATCATTGGAATCCCCTGAATATGATCTGTATGCTCGTGGGTCACAAAAATCGCATCAAGACTTTCCGGTGACACATGAATCGACTTCAAACCGTCCACAATCCTTTTGCGGCTGACTCCCGCATCGATCAGAATTCTGGAATCTCCGTCTCCTATATAAATGCAATTGCCACTGCTTCCGCTGGCAATACTACATATCTGCATGATCTTTCTCTTCCTTTCCTTGTTATACCCAGTATATTTTTACCTCATCATTTTCATGTACCGGCGACGTAAAATCAGAGGATACACCATTGATCAGAGTTTCCAGACGATTTCCTTTTGCCACGGACAGATCAAATGGATAAAAATCAAGAACATCTACGAGAATATAGTCCTTTTTGTTTTTCAGTACCACCGGATCTCCATTGACTGTTATGGGCAGTTCAACACCTTCCGGTGATGTCTTTTGCAAGCCGGAAACCGGCTGCTGTGACTCTAAGGCTCCTTCTGCCGTCTGGTAATCTGACGCTCCTTTCACCTTAGGAATATCTTCTGTCACGTTACCCGGAATGCTATCGTCCATTTTGGCATCCTCTGCATCCTGTCGCTGGGAGGATATCTCTCCGGATTCCATATCCTTCTCTGTGATATGACCTTCCGCTACCTGCTCCGCCTCCTGCATTTCTCCATTTAAAACAGCTTCCGGAACCTGTCCTTCGCCATACTCTTTTATAAGCTCCTGATAATTTGGCTCTTCCTTTTTAATCTCACAGGCAATAGTAAAATTATCATACACCTTCGTCTCCATGTCTGCTGACGCATTATTTACATATGCTCTGCCCCGGCAGACAATGTCCATAAACTCCAGCACCTGCTCCAGAGTATAATATTCCAGAATTTCTATCTCGTCATTTTCCTGTATCTCATAATACTGGGAGACCAGTTCTCCATTTACCTGTACGAACCTTGGACATGTAATGGGTTTTCTGTTAAATATAAAATGGATCGCGGAATGATACTCTTGGATCTCTCCGATTGTCATCACAGCATCCTTTCCTGCTGTAGATGCCTTGATCTCAATCTTATCATTTTGTGAAAGAGCTCCACTTAATGCGCTTTCTTTCCCATTGAGATTTACCACTGCAGAATCCCCCGGCTCCCCGCGTTTCATCCGTTTCTCTCCATTTACAGAATAGTTGAGTGCTTTTCCTCTCTTCGGAAAAAGGTCTTCATTCGGATATCCCATCTGCATAGCCGCATCTACTACTGTCAGTTTACTATTGTCATACAGCTTGATTCGTTCTCCGTTTAATGTCACAAATATAAAATTATTTTTCTGTTCATAATAGTTCAGGCAAATGCCTACCGGTGTCACCAGAAGAGAATCTACTTTGATATTTTTTTGTAAGAACTCTATCTGCCCCATCACCTCGGATCCCCTCAAAGCCACTCGTTCCTTCGGAATTCCAAGATTATCCGCAAGGGTCTCCTCGAAGCCCATCATTTTTCCTCCGCCGCCTACTACAAACACAGCGCTGACCGGCTTGCCTCCATTCAGCTCCTTGATCCGGTCTGCAACTCTGGTGGTAATTTCCCGCACCACCGGTTCTGCCACCTCTGCAATTTCTTCAGAAGATATTTTATGTGACAGTCCCATAATATCATGAACGGTCACCTGCTTTCGCATGGTACTCTGACATTTCATTTTCTCTGCCTCACCAAAATCCAGCAGATAATGTCTCGCCAACGCTTCCGTAATCTCATCTCCGGCAGACGGAATCATTCCATAGGCAATAATACTGCCATCATTCGTGATCGAAATATCAGATGTACCGGCTCCCACATCCACCAAAGCAATATTCAGTAAACGGAACTTCTCCGGTATCGCTACATTCATAGCCGCAATCGGCTCCAGAGTAAGATTCGCCACATAAAGACCGGCCTTTTCTACCGCAGCATAAAGACCATCCACCACCTCATCGGGCAGAAATGTAGCGATCAGTTCTGTACGGATCGTATTGGCTTTGTGTCCTTCCAGATTTGTAATCGGATAATCATTCTGATAATAGCGGATCACAGAATACCCCACACAATAAAAACGAATATCATCATTCTGCTGCTCCTGTCTCAGCAGATCATATGCCTTTTCCACACCAAGCATATCCAAGGAATAAACATGCTCATTGGTCACTACCGTCTCATAATTAAAATGCATCTCTGCACATGCTACAACCGTCTTTAAAACACGTCCGGCTGCTGCAATACAAACATCCGTCAATTTTCTCCCGATCAACTGCTCCAGCTTCTGCTTCACCTGAATGATCGTGTCCGCAACAGCCTGTATATCATGGATCTGTCCATCCAGCATCGCTCTTGTCTCGTGTTCCACCGACTCCTGTGCCACCACAACAAATCCATTTGTGGAGGTGCGATATCCTACTGTGCCAACAATACTGCGGGTACCTATATCCAGACCAAACACCAATGGTTCTGTCAGCTTCTTTACCATCGCCGCAATATTCACATTGCTTTGTGATGCTTTTGCAGCCGTTGTTTTTCTTTTTCCCGATTTTGAACCAGTTGTTTTTCTGGTCTGTACCGTCTTTTTCTCTGCCATGGACTTCTCCTTTCCAACATATTTCCCATATTATTTAATTATAGCATGAAACAAAGAATGTGGTCAATAAAATTGAAGGGCCGCTGCCTTTACGCAACGACCCCTCATTTATAATAGAGAAAAGAGTAAGCAAAATCACCTTACGATCATTTTCTGTCTGTCATTATTTAATTGTAAGCTTGAATGTAACAGAAATGCTCTTCTTGAATTTGAACTTCTTACCATAGCTTGCAGGGTAGCTTGCAGTCTTATCACCATTCTGCTTGCTTCCTACTCTATTGTAGATAGAAATACGATACTTGTTTGGATCCTCTTTCTTCTCCAACTGACCGGCTGCAACAGCCTTCATACCGGAAACTTTCTTTCCATCGCACTTAACAGAAACACCGGAAACCTTAATCTTCTTTGCACTGTGATCCTTAAGAATATCCTTGATATCAACATAGAATACCTGGGCGTCTACATTCTTAGATTTCTTGTTTTTAAGAGTAACTGTATATGTAGCAGTACCTTTCTTGTTCTTTACTGTAACAGCAGTCTTGTTGGTATCCTTAGAAGAATCATTACCGCCAGCCCAGTTCCATTTTGTGTCAGCATAACCCATAACAGCTTTATAGCTGCTGGCTGCGCTTGCCTTTGTACCAGTGTAAGCAACACCGGAAACTGCTACTGTAGCTGCTAATGCTACCGAAAATACTCTCTTAATTGTCTTTCTCATTGTATCGTCCTCCTGTGATTATTATATTTTTGCGGAATACCCTTTGATTTTCAAAAAATATATCAAAGTTGCACACCTCATTGACATAATTATTGTATCGCCAATGTGACATTTTGTCAACTTTTTATTGCTATTTTTTATATTTTTGTATATTTTGACTGATTGATCACTTTATTTCATAGAAAATTCCCCGGCAGAGTACTTTGCCCTGCCGGGGAACTGATATTTTTCCTTTATATATTAATAATGTTATCCTTCAATAGTAATACATTTCTTATTTTCCGCCGATTGCCCATCTTTCTTCGGAACCTTCAACTGCAAAATACCATTTTCAAATTTCGCAGAAATCTCATCCTCTGTAATATCTTCACCAACATAAAAACTTCTGCTCATACTGCCGGCATAACGCTCCTTACGGATATACTTTCCGTTTTTCTTTTCCTTGGTATCTTTATCCAGTCCCTTGGCTGCTGAAATTACAATACATCCATCCTTTAGCTGTGCTGTAATCTCATCTTTCTTAAAACCAGGCAGATCAATATCTATCTCATATGCATCGTCTGTCTCCCGGACATCCGTCTTCATCAGATTCTTTGCATGTTTTCCGTACAATGCTTTCTTTGCCGGATACATTGCCTTTTCAAAATCCTTCTCAAACGGAAAATCCTCCATCCAGTCATCAAATAAATTTTCTCCAAAAATACTAGGTCTTAACATAAGTCATTACTCCTTTCCTTCTTGTGACAAGTGTCGGAAATATGAGTTTCCCAATGAAGCTTCATAGGCACTTAGACTTTAAAACCTTTTCTTATCTTCGAAATATGTTATAGCACTTTTTGTTAGCCGTGTCAAGGGTCGAGTGCTAATTTTGTGTGAAACTTTTGTGAACGATACACATATCCGCTATTTACTTCCAATCTGCTTATCATAAGTGAGAATATGATCCGCAAGCCAATCCGTCACGATCGACAAGATCTCATCAATCGTTTCCTCCTGATGCTCATCAATTGAATCCAGATCCCACTCCGCCATCTGTCTGCGCAAGGCATCATGCTGTACCTTCTGCATAAACATATTTTTGTAACCAATAGACTCCATATAAGCTTCTTCGTGGGCAAAATGCGTGTCTGTATAATCCCGAAGCTCCTCCAGAATGGAGCGGATCTCGTCATATTTGTCATGCACAAATTCTTTGTTTTTCAGCTCGTAAATCTGATCTGCTATCTCAAAAAGACGTTTATGCTCCTGATCGATCTGATCAATTCCCGTCTTAAATTCCTCTTTAAACTCGTACATAAGAATCATTCATTCCTTTCTCAGCTGCCGGCTCTGTGACTGCGTTCCAGAACCCAGCGGTATAAAAATAAAGTTTTCACACTGTCTCCTATCCAAAATAGCCCTGTGATTTCTTCCCGTCTTCTTTTGCCTGACCATAGGTTTTGTAATGCTCAATCACCTCAGCCATCTGCTCATCAGACAGCACATTCGGAGTCGAGATTGCCATTGCACGCCACTCAACCTGAGCACACCACTCACATGTCATAGCGACTGCAAATGCCTTCTCCAAAGAGTCACCATATGCAACCATGCCGTGATTTGCCATGAGAAGTGCCTTACTGTCAGTACCACGGAGACACTCACGAACCGCAGCTGCCAGCTCCGGTGTTCCATATGTAAAATAAGGTACTGTTGGCACCGTTGCAACACCGGTATCTGCGATTGCATAATGAGTCGCCTTTAAGTCAACACCGGCACAGGCAAGTGTTGTACAATACATAGAATGTGCGTGAACGACTGCACGGGCATCCGGTTTCTCCAGATAAAATGCAGCATGAAGCCCATTTTCGCTGGAAGGCTTGCGCTTTCCATCCACAACATTGCCCTGAAGATCCATAACAACGACATCCTCCGGCGTCGTCTGTGCATAAGGAATCCCTGATGGGCTGATTGCCATATATCCTGTCTCCGGATCATAAATACTGATATTTCCGGCAGTTCCAATAGTCAGACCTGACGAAATAAGCTGATTACCATAATCTACGATTTTTTTTCTGATTTCTTCTAATAACATAATATCCCTGTCCTTTTCTCAAATTTTATCAGCCTGTAGCTGCTCTTTTTATTTTAACATACCAGTCTTGATTTCTCTACATAAATTTTTGTGATCTGCGCCTGTGTTGCTGAGCCTTTATCTTACTGGTCAATCCGGAAATGCATCGGAATCCCGTTCTTGTATTTGAACACCGGCTCTCCCTTGATCAGCGGCAGAAAGTAATTCAACGCATCTACCGTAACATTATTGCCCTCCGGAGAGATCCATTCCACCGGAAATTTCTTCTCCTTATTTGCTACATCCTGAACAGGACATGGAATGATCTCTACCCGATACGGATTATTGCTGATCCGTTTAAACGCTGCCATAATACCGCTCTGATGATACTCAATGCCAAATTCTGCGGCGGCTCCTCCAATACGCTCAGATTCCTCCAGATCTGTCAAAGAAGCGGCATGGCTGCTGCAACGCTGCATCACATTTAACTCAATGGAACGCACCTTACACTGAAAATGCTTTGCCGTGTACTCCTCCAGTTTCTTTCCAATGCCGGCATTTTGTGTATGGCCAAAGGCATCCTTCGCCTGTTCCTCTGACCCTCCATCCGGGAACGTCACGCCCTCTGAAACAGCGATGATAACTGCCTTATATCTTGTCATGGCATTTTTGACATCCTGAATATACTGCTCTAAAGTAAATGTACTCTCCGGCAGATAGATCAGGTGTGGCGCCGGCTCTCCGTTTGCCCGAAGAACACAGGAGGAAGCGGCAAGCCATCCGGCATCCCTTCCCATGATCTCTACAATAGTGACGGATGGAATCGAGTAAACCCGTGAATCCCTGATAATCTCCTGTAAAGAAATCGCCACATACTTTGCTGCAGAGCCAAAACCGGGCGTATGATCTGTCTCCATCAGATCGTTATCAATAGTCTTTGGAACTCCTACAACACAGATATCAATCTGCTCCCTCTTAAGATAGGCATCCAGTTTCATCACAGTATCCATGGAATCATTACCTCCGATATAGAAAAACACCTTGATGTGATGCTTCTGAAGATTCTCAACAATCGTTTTATACTGTAAATCATCTTCCTCCAGAGACGGAAGCTTGTACCGGCATGAACCAAGAATCGTGGATGGAGTCTTCATTAGAAGATCCTTGTCCTCCTCATTCATAATAATATGCCGCAGATTGATCAAATGATCATTTATGATCCCCTCAATACCATTGAGTGCACCATAAATCTCATCCACCTCCTCTGTCTTCTCTGCCCTTGCAAATACCCCCGCTAATGTGGCATTGATCGCCGCTGTCGGTCCTCCGGATTGTGCGATTGCAATGTTAAACATGATCGAATCTCCCTTCGTTTATTTTCTCTCAGCAAAATATTCTGTGATACTGCAGATATTTTCCCCTCTATATCAGCTTCTCTGTCCATTCTGCTTCCTTAAATCCCACAAGTACTGTATCATCCTTCACTATCATGGGACGCTTTACAAGCATGCCATTTTCTGACAGAAGCTGAAGCTGCTCCTCTTCACTCATCGCAGCCAGCCTGTCCTTGAGCTGCAGCTCTCTGTAAACTGATCCACTGGTATTAAAAAATCTTTTCAGAGGAAGCCCACTTGTCTCATGCCACTTTTTCAATTCATCATAGGAGGGATTCTCCTCTGCTATATGGCGTTCTGTATACTTTATATTATGCTCGTCAAGCCACTTTTTAGCCTTCTGACATGTTGAACATTTCGGGGAACAAATAAACAGCATATCACCTGTCCTCCCTTTCCGCGATCAATGCCTCGTATTTTAACTGATAACCGATCAGTCTCGGAATATACTCCGGCGGAGTACGTCTGGCTGCCTCCCAGTCCTCCAGTGTACGCACAGGAATACCGGTATGCTCAGAAAACTTCCTCCGCGACATCCCGGTCCCTTCTCTCAACTCTCTGATCACTTTCGCTGTGTCCATAATCATCCTCCTCGCACTGCGTTTTCTTTATTGTAACACAACGAGAAGGGTTGTGCAATGTGTGAAAATGAAATAATAATAAAATTACCTAAAAAATGCTAATAGATCACATAACGGATATTTAATATTTTTTCTTTCGTCAACCATTTTGTTATTTTGGTTGACAATTTTCTTTTTTGTGTGTTACAGTAAAAAGCGTGCAAATTATTATGTTTTTATGCGAATGGAGGATACTTATGAACACAACATATGATAAAGAGGCAGATCCTGTTCTTTCCAGAGAGGATGCTATTGCCATTTTAAACACACCGGATGATCAGCTTCAGGAATTGCTCGACCGGGCTTCCGCTTTACGTCACAAATACAAAGGAAACCGTGTCAGCATCCATATTCTGACTAATGCACGAAGCGGAAACTGTTCACAGGATTGCGCTTACTGCGCCCAGTCCTGCCGTTCCAAAGCAGATATTGATAAATATAAATGGGTCGATGAGGATAAGTTATATCACAATAATGACTTTGTCAATGAGCATCATTTGTCCAGACATTGCATCGGCTTAAGCGGTATGAAATTTACCGATCAGGAAATTGAAGAATTGGCCCGCCGCATCCGCAAAATGAAAGAAAACGGAACACACCTTTGCTGCTCCATCGGATTTCTGACAGAAAAGCAGGCAAAGATGCTTAAAGATGCCGGTCTTGACCGTATTAACCATAATCTGAACAGCAGCCGTTCCTTCTACCATAATATCTGTACGACTCATACCTTCGAGCAGCGTGTGGAAAATATCCATATGCTTCAGAGACTCGGCTTTGAGATCTGCAGCGGTGGTATTGTGGGTATGGGCGAAAGTAAGGAAGATATCGTGGATATGCTTCTGGAGCTGCGGGAGATCCAGCCGGAAGCACTTCCGATCAACTTCCTGCTGCCGATCAAGGGCACTCCGCTGGGAGATGCCGACACCTCCGGACTGACCACAGAATATTGTCTGAAGGTACTCTGCCTTGCCAGACTTCTGGTTCCAAAGACAGATATCCGCTGCGCTGCCGGAAGAGAAGTCTATTTTAAGGGACAGGAAAAGAAGCTTTTAAGCGTAGTCGATTCCATTTTTGCTTCCGGTTATCTGACAGAGGGCGGCCAGAGCATTGACGGCACTCTCAAAACAATCACCGATGCCGGATTTACCTATGAAATCGAATCTGCATAGTTACAAATCCATAATTTTTCAACACAAAGGAGCTTATATACAATTGCATATAAGCTCCTTATATATTTTCTCTGTATTCATCTTCCTTCTATCATTGATCCTGTTGTAAAGCATCCGGAGGAATTCCACTATCTACGGAGAGTAGAGAATCATTTTACTTTTATCTTCCGTACTTTGCTCCACGAAGAATATATTTTTACGGATTGTTCCTTCACCTTAACCGTTTTATATGCACGAATCCTTACATAATACTTTTTCTTCGCCTTGAGTTTAGAAATTGTTTTTCCTGTTGTTTTATTTTTTGATACGGTAACCGTCTTTGCGCCTTCAAATCCGGACGATGTACCATACTGTATCTCATATCCCGTTGTCTGCACCGCCTGTTTTTTCCATTTGACGGTGATTTTTTTTCTGCCTGCTTTGACCTTCGAGAGATTTACCTGCTTTGGCTCAATGGTGAATGTTCTATTTACTGTTCCATTGTAATTGCCCGCAAATGTGATGGTAACATCATAGCAGCCAACATTCTTTCGATCCTTTGCATAAGTAACCGTATAATCAGTATTGAGATTTAATTGCTTTCCTTCACTGTCTTTTACCACAAACTGCGGCGTCTTTTCTTTCCCGTCATATGTGTAAGAGGTGTCAGACAGACAGATATCCGATGCCTTTTTTATGACCGTTTCTGAAAGTGTTTTGCCACAGACAGAGCACTTTGTCACAATCCTTCCATCACTTTCCGCAGTTGCCTGTGTCAGGGTTTCCTGTGGCGTATGACCTTTTGCACATGGATCTTCTTTTGCCCATTTTGCATAAAGCTGAATATCATATGAATCTATCTGTAAACGATTATATGTGTCCTTCGCCCAATCAACAATCCAGTCCGAATTCCTGGTATTTTTGATCAGGCTGGCATCACTTGCAGACGGGGCGGTACACCATCCCACGAATCGATATCCCTCGCGTATAGGAACACATTCGTTAATATCAAAAAACTGGTTTACCTCATAATCCGTCGTATCAATCTCACGAATAGCAGGATCACCCTCCTTCAACTGACCTCCGTTTGGGTTAAAGGTAACCGTAAGTCCCTGCTCAAATTGTGCACTCAGGGTCTGATCACTTGTTCCTCCAAAACCAGCATCCTTTAAATTGTGTTCCCAGTCAAAGGATAAGATGGTATTCCCCTCCTTTTGACTTACATCAGAAACACCAACAAGTCCCCCAAACCATCCTTCAAAGTGATAACCGGGCCGAATCGGATTTGGCAGTACAAGCTCCTGTTTTTCCCTCTGGATATAATATCGGTCCGGCAGTACTTTCTTCTCTTCCTCCGTAAATTCTCCATCCATCCCATAAAGCTCATACGACAAATTATAATAGGGCTCGTAAAAACGAATCGTACACCCCCAGTTGTGCGTAGACCATGCATCGACCAGCAGATCCATTCCAAACTCACCGCCGTAAACCAGTCCTTCATCTATCGTCGAGCTGCCTCGAACCTGTTCCAGGACCATCGGAAGTCCTGTATCATTCCGGTAACCGGCCGTCACCTGTTTCTCCCCTTTGATTGCCCCCTGTAAAGCGTCCCTGCATGTGTCATCCGATTGAAGAGACGATAAATCTCCCTTGTCATATGCCATTTTAATTACATTATATGAATTTGTCTTACCCGGAACGACCTTCGAGGTGTCCGGGGTACTCCGCACCAATGCATCTGTATACCATCTTGCCTCTCCTCCCTCTTCACCATCCGGCTTATTCAGGGTAAGTGTTGCATGAAGATATCTCGGCCATGCTGTAAGGCGTGTCGTACCACTTTGTAATTTTTCATAAGAAAACTCATACTTTGGCTCTGTATAAAACACTTCACCGGGCATGATCAACTCATCACTGATATCCCAGTTATTTTCCTCCCGCAATACATGCTCTGAAGAAGAATACTGTGTAGTATGATCCGTTTCCTGTGCAAAAGCCGGTACCGGCATAGAACCGCATACCGTACACAACGCGATCAAAAGGCTTGCTGCGCACCGTATAATATAAGTTATTTTGTTTTTTTTCATATGAAAACCTCCTCTTTTTTCATAATATATCTGCTTCAACCTTCCCACACCAAGAACTATAATACGCTCATACTGTTTCTGATGTTCCGGGGTATTGAATATGATTTTTGCCCTTTAACGACCTGAATACCCAGATCTGTGTCCGGAGATTACCCTGTCACTAACAGCTTGCGGGAAGTCTGAATATCTGAATTATAACTTTGAATGTCCTATGCATCTATTCTCCTTTCCAAACAGTCAATGCCATTTTGGAAATTTTCGTATTGTGTTGCGCTTCAATCGCTGTATAATAATATTAAAGATATTTCAAGGACAAGGAGGAGTCAAAATGCTTTTTAAAGATAAACTTGCCAAATATATAGAACTACTGGATTGCACTGCCAGAGATTTATCGGAATACTCCGGACTTTCTCCTGCAACCATAAGCCGTTACCGTTCCGGTGACCGCATCCCCGAAGCAGGATCAGAGAACTTTCCGAATCTCGTAGAAGGAATCGTTTGTATTGCCCAAAAGAAGAAAATTGCTGATATCACAATATCATCCGTGACAAATGATTTTTTACCCCTTCTCAAAAACAGTGCGGTAGATATGAAAAAGCTTCCAAATAATCTGAACAAACTGCTGGATATTCTGCCCATCAGTGTTTCTGAGCTTTCCAGATTTTTAAATTATGATGCCTCCTATATTTCCCGTATCAGAAACGGAAACCGGCAGCCCGCCAACCCGGAAGAATTTCTTTCCGGTGTTACAACTTTCGTCGTCCGCCGCTGCCACGAAAATCCGCAAAGAGCATTGGTTGCAGACTTGATCGGCTGCAAATCCGATGATCTGAAAGATCCTGACATTTACAAAGCATTACTCTTCGAATGGCTTACAACCGGATCGGCCAATACAAAAAATTATATGAAAAATTTTCTTGAGAAATTAGATGAATTTAATCTGGATGAATACATACGGGCAATCCACTTTAATGAGTTAAAAGTGCCTTCGGTTCCTTTTCAGCTTCCGACCTCCAAAAATTATTTCGGATTAAAAGAAATGATGAACAGTGAACTGGCTTTTTTGAAGGCAACTGTACTTTCCAGATCCCTTGAACCCGTCATCATGTACAGCGATATGCCCATGGGCGAAATGGCAAAAGACCCCGATTTTCCCAAAAAGTGGATGTTTGGTATGGCTATGATGTTGAAAAAAGGATTGCATTTAAACCAGATCCACAATATCGACCGTTCCTTTGAAGATATGATGTTAGGACTGGAAAGCTGGATACCAATGTATATGACAGGACAGATTTCTCCCTATTATCTCAAAGGGACACAGGACAATGTTTTTTCTCATTTTCTAAAGGTGTCAGGAAGTGTGGCATTGACCGGAGAAGCCATCAAAGGTTACCATCGTGAAGGAAAATATTACCTGACCAAAAACAAGGAAGAAGTAAATTATTATAAAAAACGTGCAAACCGCCTTCTATCAAAAGCATCTCCTCTGATGGAAATATATCGTGAGGATCATTCACCGGCTTATAATTCTTTTTTACAGGAGGATGCAGAAACAGAAGGAAACCGGTATGCTATTTCGTCCTCCTTATCATTACATACAACGACAACAGAATTCATTACCCGGATTTTAAATCATAATCAGATTCCTCAGGAGGAACAAATGCAGATCCAGCAGTACATTTCCGGGCAGCGTGAGATTGCAGACAAAATCCTGTTCCACAGCCGCATTACGGAAGAAATCCCAGTTCTTTCAAAAGAAGAGCTGGAACAGTTTCCAATGGTGCTGCCTCTTTCCGGCATGTTCTACGAAAAAGACATCATTTATACCTGGGAGGATTATCAGGAACATTTGCGCCTGATACAGGAATATAAAAAACAGCATTCCGGCTATGATTTCGTAGAAAATACCGCCCCCGCTTTCCGCAATATCCAGATTTGTATCCATGAAAAGAAATGGGTAATGGTATCAAAGAACAAGACCCCTGCGATCCATTTCCTGATCCGCCATCCAAAAATGCGGGATGCCTTTGAAAATATGGTGATTCCGTTTTTTGAGTAGGTGGTGGGAATGCATTGAACACCAACTATGTCACCGGACAAGATATACTCTTTGTTGTCCATATCAATCACCTACAAAGCCCCCTGGGCTTTGTTTATTGTTTTTTCTCTACTGGCTCACCCGTAAACATATTAACATAATATCCCCTACACCAAAAATGTCGATTTCCATACTTATATTTCAAATTAGGTGGAATCTCTGCCAATAAATGAATATAATTGATCTTGGCACACTTCCCCCTTGATAATATTGACACCTTTACGTTGACATAGCATTTTAATAATATCGCATATATCCTCCTTTAACTTACCATACGCTACTTTTCTTCTGTACTTCGGTGCAAAAACAATATGGTACCTACAATTCCATTTAGTATGTAATAAACTGTTACTGTTGTTCATATGCCCTAACAATGCAAGGGAGCTTATACACAATTGCGTATAAGCCCCCTATTTTAGCTCTATTTCTAACCAAACAACATCCTGGCGGCTTCTTCCAATTTTCTCCTTTCCCCGGAATCATCATAACCGCTCTCTTTGTCATCAATCCCCTTGACCAGATCTATAAAAAACAATCCACTGCGGTTGCAGTAAAAATATATTCTTTTGACACCATTTCGTTTCACTCTTGCCTCCACATTGCCCTCCGGATAGAGTTTGAACATTTGGATACTAAACTGATAATAAAAATCTGTGACAATTCTCTTTCTGATCTAACCTCTTTCGCTGTTCCTTCATGCTCTGTCAATTGAAATAATTCCAGAAGGCGATTCGTCACATATACTTCATCTTCCGGATCAACCAATCCCTGGTTCAATCCATACGCCACAAGTTCATTGATATACTCATTAATCATGACACTTCCCCCCTTCACACATTCTGATATCCATTTGGATGACTTTTATGCCATTTCCATCCACATAAATATCTTTCAATGTTTCATCATACATTCCATTTTTTATTTTTTTATCAAATCATGTGTTACCACAAACCCATCTCCTTTTCTTTACGGAACAAAAAGCATTGCCTGTAATTGTTTATTCAATTAAGACAATGCTTTCCTGTTACCAGTTTCTGCTCATTACTGCTGAGCGGTTTCTACTGTAATTCCCTTTTCTTTTTTGAGCTTTACATTTGTCTCCTCCACATTCATTCTGGAAAGGATAAACATAATAAGTACATCAAAGATCAGTGGCAGCCAAAGATACATAAACTGCATCATATTCAACGCGGACTGTGCAGATACTATTTTTGCTCCTGTAATCCCTTCGCAAAGGAAAATGAGCGCCAAAAGAATAGAAAGTACGGTACTGGATTTATCAATGGGTACAACCTTATTGATGTCCCCTTTCTGAAGGGCATGGAAATAGCACAGCCACGATGCGCCTGTCGCCAATCCTGACAAAACAAGAAACAAAAGCGTCCGACCATGAATCTGAGTCACCCCGCCCCATGTTCCGGTAATCAGTACCATGAGCCAGGAGAACAACAATACCACCACGGTTCGGATGGCTGTTGCCACATCCGAATCCGTTTTCTTAATTCCGCATTTTGCCAGAATCGCAGTGATTCCCGCAAAAAAAGAAGAACCTATCGCATAAAATATCCACATACTGTACATCTCCCTACTTAATTCAGGCGGTAATCCTGCTCCCCACACCGATTCCAGAATCTTAAGCGGATACAATACGTTCCAATGAACGCATTTCCTTCTCTGAAAGATAATTCTCCGCAATGCTGACATCACTTTTTACAATCTTGCCTTCAGGAGCTGCTGTCCATGTAGTTAATCCCATATGTGGCTTATCTGCATCGGCTCGCTCATAAATCAACTCCGCTGCTGTATGTCCGTGAACTGCATAATGCATCTTGTTCTGCACCTTTGCAAAGAACTGCTTGGTTATTTTTGCTGCACGCTCATTATTTACCTTGAATTCGACCGCGATAATCATTTGAAGGTTATAATGCTTGGTATCGCGTGTAACCTGACGTGAACCTTCGGTTTGAACTATTCGGAAATTCCGAATAGTTGCAGACTCTTCTAATTCACTATCTGCATAAATCTTTTTAATATGTTCATTTATCGTTGGCAAACCAACGTCATACAATGTGGCCATCATCTTCTGTGTCAGCCATATATTCTCATCCTCATAGCGCATCTCAATACTGTCCTGCTGATCACCCACAGAGGCAACATAGGTTAAGTATTCTGCAGCACTGGAACGGATGGTTACTTCGTCTTTTTTCTTTTTCAACTAGGATGCCTCCTTTATAAAATGAAATGCAATTTTGCTATTGTATCTAGCTGCTCTGCTATTTCTGTAAATGGTAAATTCAAATCCAGAGTCCTGACTGTAATCTGGTTACCACTCATCTGATATACATTATTCGGATATATTTCTTCATCAGTCTTCGCATACAAAAGCATTCCCGAAACCGT
>ERZ779865.186-NODE-186-length-59006-cov-6.618056_pt1 | contig 59006 bp, 77 predicted proteins | sample MGYA00433088_ERZ779865 | MGnify/ENA primary metagenome ERZ779865 (study PRJEB29588, sample SAMEA2151703) | human gut metagenome | biome: human gut; feature: human-associated habitat; material: faeces | place: Denmark | collected 2008/2010 ... | reverse complement strand
GCAGGGACAACAGGCGGTTGAGGAAGACCTCTCCAGCCAACTCCCGAAAGCGGCAGCTAACTTCACCATCAAAACCAAGCCGGTTCCCAGTAATGGCACCTTTACTCCCAATCCCGGTCAGATGAACGCGATCCGGGCACAGGTCGAGCGTGTGATTGCTGAGGAGACAAGCCGTATTGCCGCCCATCTGACGAATGGCATCACAAGTAGTGGAAATGGTGGCGTTGACCAGAACAGCGAGTATGAAGGCAACGATTATGAGCATGCAGCTGATGACATTGAGCGTCTCTTATCCTCCATGGCGGAGGAAAAGGTGACGGAGGAATTGGAAGAAGAACTATCTGAGGAACTGCAGCGAGAGGCGAATGCCATCCGATATGGTAACGCGCATCGCAACATCCATGTGACCGTCAATCGTATGGCGCATGTGGATCAGAACCTCATCGACAGCTATAACCGTGTGGCGCCGGAGCTTTTAATGCTCTCCAAGCGATTGCAGCGTAGTGTCAGTTCCGCTCTCCGCGATCGGCGGCAGGGCGGCAAGCAGACCGGTCTTCTGATCGGCAAGCGACTGAATCAGCACGCCTTGCACCGGACTGACGGACGCATCTTCTACAACTCCCGGCTTCCGACTGAGCCGATCAATCTCTCGGTTGGCCTGCTCATCGACGAGAGTGGCTCTATGTGTTCAAATGATCGCATTACCAGAGCCCGAGCAACTGCCATTGTGATCCAGGACTTCTGCGAGTCGCTTGGCATCCCGCTGCTGGTCGTTGGTCATACCGCCTGGAGCTCACATGTTGAACTGTTTTCCTACTCGGATTTCGATACCTACGATAAGAATAACCGCTATCGGCTGATGGACATGAGTGCCAGAGACTGTAACCGCGACGGCGCTGCGTTGCGCTTTGTGGCGGAAAAACTCTCTAAGCAGACATCTGAGGTGAAAATCCTCATGATCATCTGCGATGGGCAGCCAAATGATGACGGTTACTCCGGATCTGCAGCAGAAGCTGATCTGCGTGGGATCAAACTGGAGTATGCGCGAAAAGGTGTCAAAATCTACGCGGCAGCCATTGGTGAAGACCGCCCGCGAATTGAGCGGATCTATGGTGATGGCTATTTGGACATCACCAATCTCCAAGAACTGCCGGTGATGCTGACGAACCTGATCGTGCGTAGCCTCCCACACTAAATAGAAAGGGGAAACTACGAATGATATCTTTTGAAGACTATTTGTGTAACCGAAATGATGCGATTGACAACGCTGCGTATCAGTTAATCTGCGCCATGACCGCGCAAGATCACAACGAGCCGAAAGAAGATGATCCTGCCGTTCCGGATTGGAACATGGAAATCATCGGCGAATTGGTCGATGCAGCGGAGGAGATCATCCAAGAGAAGGCTGGACACACCTGTCACCCATTCTACTGCGACAGTATTCCTTGTTATCAGACTGGAGATTGCAAAAATCAGTATTGCGCTTTCCTACAGACTGACTCAAAGGAGGGAGACATGTGAAGAACCCCGTGGATTTCGACTGGTATTGCAAGGCCAAGAAAGACGTGATCAATAATGCCGCCTACGAACTCATCGTAGCCCTGACGGCCAAATCGGCGCCGCCGAGGAAGTTCGAGTTATCCATTCCTCAACGGGACGATGAGATGATTGCCAATGTTGTAGAGGGCGCTATCAACGCGGTAGAAGCTCAGATCGGCTATTACTGCCATCCATTCTATCAGGAAGCAGACATGCTCCCGTGCTACCTTGGTGACCTCTGTGATAACCCTCATTGCATCTTCAAAAGCAATCCTGACTACCGGAAGGCACCGCCTTCTGTGATGGATATGTCCGAAGAGGAAGGGGGTGATGACGATGGCTGATGAGAAGCGCTACTTTTCTGTCAAGGACATGTTTGAGCAGGCGGTCACGCGGGCAAAGACGGATCCTCGATATGAAGAGTACAGCAAGATCTGTGAGCTGGACTATGACCTGCTCTGCAGCACATGCAAGTACGACAAGCTCTACAGGTGCGAGTTCGATGTGGTAGGCGAAGTGACCTACGGCAGCAGCGAGGGTATCTACGGAGATATCTTCCTGTATGGCAACTGGTCCAAAGAGCGGGATGACCCGTTCAAAAGCCGCGCCCGCGTCTATGTGCTCAAGACCTTGAAGCAGGACAAGGAGTCGTACTTGGCAGTGGGAATGCTGGTCAACCTCATTTGCTACTACGCAAATGAATTCGTAGCCACACATCTCGACCGATTTGATTGAGGAGGAACAAATGCATAGCAGAATTATTGAACTGGGCAATGCGCCCATTTTACCTGATGACCGTATGGGAGAGTGCAGTGTGCCGGAATGGTTCTACCACTCGATTGCGGACTACACGAATGCGGAAACGGACCGGGATGAAGACCTGAAATGGTTCCTGGAAATCGTTGCCCACATCGTGGATGTCGCTGAGGATGGAGAGAGCTTTACGTTCAAGCCGAACGCCAAGAAGAAGTACTTCCACAGACAGTACTACGCCTTCCTGGATAAAGCGAGAGAGCTGACAGGCATCTCAATCGAAGCCTTCTGTGCTGAGACCCCTTACGACATTGGCATGGCCATGTATAAGCTGAATGAAGCCTACCAGGATAAGTTCAGTTTCTACATCTACTACCAAGATGAATTGAAAACACTGGATGAATGGATTCGCGAGACTGATCTCAGCGAGTCTTTTTATTTTGGTGGGACACTCGACTATCACTTTTAAGAAGAGGAGCAGCGCATTATGGGAACCTATACCGATTTTACAGGTGCCATCCGCATTACCCCTTGTCTGAAAGAACCGTTGGCGGGAAGATTTCGTCAGTTTCTCGGCATCCGGCATATGAAGCGGGATGTCAAAATACTGGAAGCCCTTTTCCCAACATTGGAAGAGCGCAAAGCTGTCACGCTGTTTGGCGATGGAGATTTTGGAGAGGATGGTGCATTCTTCCTGCCCATCCATACGAGGGATCTCACGCGCCGCATCTGTTTGCACGAACGCTATGCGGAAGGGCTCACAGATGAGCGTGACATGAATATGACACCCGGCCCCTGCCCGAGCCTTTATTGTGATCTGGAGCTTCGGAACGATCCTGACAACGGACACTCCTATCTTGGGTGGAATGAGGCTGAAAAAGCCTACTACATCACGGATTGGATCGGGTGCATTGCTGAGTGGCTCTCGAAGCTTGGCTATCACCTCGATGGCAAGATGTTCGCTGTGGTCGAGGGCGGCATGTCCTACTACACGATCACGGTGGATGGCGACAAAGTGACTTCTGAGGAATTCATTCCGGACGCAACCTATGTGGATGAATTCTACGCATGTGAAGAAAGTGAGGATACCTGAAAATGGAAGATAATCGCATTCAAAACCAGATCGCGATCTACATGACCAACAAGAAGCTCTGCGAGTTTACGGACAAGCTCAAGCCGGCACCGATCGAGTACTATGCTCATATGCATGCCCAGGGCGAGGAGCAGGCGGATGGTATCCGTGCCTACTCTTGCATTGGTGTTGTGCTGCAGGATTACTCCAACGGTACTGGCGACAAGACCGTTCGTGTCACAGCGAATCTCTCCCCTGGATTTTTCCCCTTCGTTCTCAGCAGAATGCAGAACGATCTGGATCGCTTCGACTTCACGGAAGATAAGATCTTCGGTGAGCCGGACGAGCATGGGCTGAGTACGGTGACAAAGCTCTCGGTCAAGCGTGCGTCGGTTGGAAACGATGGAAAGCCCAGAAATTATCCTTGGTGCGTCATCGTGGAAAATGGACGCGCTGTCAAAGAGAAAACCGCAACAGGCGGCACCCATATCAAGTCGGGCACCTACAAAAAGCAGCGCTCTGTGTATGTCAACATCAACGATCTGGACTTCTTCAATCTTGTCTACCGCACGACACGATTCATTGAGTCGTGGGAGTTGACTTACGGCCCGAAGCTGATTCGCGACGCCAGAAAGCTGCTGAGTGAGCAGCGCGCGGCGGCGCAGCAGTAAGGAGGTGCAGTAGGCATGAAGAGAAATTGCGAGTTTATCGACCTTGGCGAGTTTGAGATGACTTCTCCAGTCATGCGTGTCAGCGATCCCTGTTACGAGCGTGATGTCTGGTGCTGTGGCACCGTTGACCATTGCAAGCTCGGGACTTGGGAGGCAGGCGTCCTGAAGACGGATGAAGGCGAATGGGGCACACGCTGTGCCGTCCTTGCCGTCCGTCATAAGGATACTGGTCCAGATTTCAATGTGATCCGCTTAGGCAAAGTGCGCAAAGTGGCGTGCAAATGTGTCGAGCAGTCATTTGAGGTCGGCGTTGATTCCGGACAGGCAGGGTTCTTTGATGATGCGTTCTATCAGAACGATACGGTTTTTGAGGAACTGCCTGCACCGGGTTTCGCTATTGGTGATCTCTGGTATCGCCATGTGTGCGACATCACACTCAGCAAGATGTCAGCCGGCGTGTTGCCTTATGGTGCGGTCTCATCGTCCGGTTTCGGCGATGGCGGCTATACCTGCTATACACACGCTGATGAGAATGGGGTAATTGACTTTGCGTTGATGGTCTGCTGAATTTGCCTATATTTTAGTCCGCCATCTCAAAGCATTCGCACGGCTCGTTGTTCTGTTCACCGTAGAACCGGATGTCGTCATCCTGAGATACCTCAATGTTCTTAACAGTGCATTCGTGGTCGCCGTTGCAGATGTCGTTCGGTCGGCAGTATTTGCATTTTCCGCAGGTCATCTTTTTGTCCTCCTTTCAATCTTCAATCGACGGGCTTTATCTTTCTTTACATTCTTATTATAATACTTTCAGTCGTAAAAGTCAAGGTTTTTCCGAAAAAATTTTGCCAAAACAGAACTTTAAGTCGCAAACAGCGGCAGCCGCAAACGAAGCAGCTGCCGCTGTTTTTCTTATGCGTTGAGCAGCTTGCTCAGCAGACTATCGTACATCTGCTGTAACACTGCGCACCGTGCCTCGGATTCAGCGAGGCGTGTTTCCAGCATGGGGGGGGTCTTGTTTTGCAGCTCTGGTGCTGCGTGAGGTGTGAGGCCGAGGGAAATCAGCATTGCCTCCTCGATGTCCTCCATCTCCTCGGTAGTTACGCACCCGCGCCGGGAGCCGAAACGCTCCGTCGATACCGAGGTGATTTGCTCGCACAGCGCGATGCTCTCTCGGCTCAAGCTGCTGATGGCAACGTGGGTCGGCATCTCACGCTTCGGCTGGGTGGTGAGATACACCACCTCAATCGTGCCGCTGTACTGGTTATTGCGGTCGTTGGACACCACAATGGCGGGGCGGCCCGCCCGCTGCTCGCTACCTACGGTGTAGCCGCTCTCGATGTACCAGATGTCTCCGCGCTTAATATCCATTTTCCATTCCTCCTTACAGGTCGAAACCCGTGTCACAGGTTTCAAAGTTGGTTCCGTAGGTCTTGTTGAAGTCCTCAATGCAGTCCATCGGGATGTAGCAATCTCCCTCTGCTCTGACCCTGCCAGCGGAGATAATCTCTCGCAGAGTATCCGTGGCGAGGCTCTCATCCTCGCCGAAGATGATTTCTGCCTCCTCATCAGTGATGTTCAGCATCACACCGAGGCGCATCCAGAGCTTCTTCCCAGCGGCAGGGTTATACCGGCAGCTGTCCGTGTCATTGCTGTAATCACACCGCCCTTTGCCCGTGTGGAGGCATTCGTCGCACAGCATAAGCCGCTTGCCGCATACCGGACAAAACGCTTTGAATCCACGCTCCTCCGTGTTCCAAACCATCTCGATCTCACTCTCGCAATGCGGACAAGTTTCCGTGACGATGTAGGTACGGGGTTCAGGCTCGTCCTGCATTCTGACCTCCGCAGATTTCTTGCTGGCAATCTCCATTCCGCAGGCAGCATACCCAGCGAGGTCAATGTAACTGTCTGCTTTATACGCTCCCGTAGAAACCCGCGCGATTTTTAACAGAGCCATAAGCAGAGCCACATCCTCGGCCTTTACGCTGTGCTTCATATAGGCGCTCCACAGCTCCGCAATCATAGCGAAGTTATCTTCGGGAGAACCGTACTGGCCCTCTCTCTCGCCGCATACGATTTCAGTTGCCTTTCGCAAGCAGTCCTCGCGAACGCTCGTCTTTTTCGGGTATGCCTTTCGCAGCAGCTCTGTTGCCTGAAAAACCGTATCGTCTTTGGCGGGGCAGCCATTGCAGGTATCGCCTTTCACCCAGCTTTCCAGCCGCTCGATAACATCTTTCGGCTCGTTCGACACCACCTTTTCTGCGGTGAGGTCCGTAATCTCAGAATCGAAGAAATCAAACCCCGCGCGGGTGGCTTTACTCTTGGCCTCCCGCTCAGACGCTGCATCAACTTCGACTTCGCCGTAGCGAAGCTCGCTCACTCTCACTTTGTATTTCATCCAAACACAACCTCCCCGAATAAAGCAAACTGGATAATGGCGTCGGCGCATTCAGCGTCAATGCCTCCGGTATCGACTTCGTTTCCAATGAGAACACCAGCATCGCTGGACCCGGCTTCGAGCCAGAGTTTGAATCCCGCGAGAAATTTATCTCGCGTCAGCTCCCACTTGTAGCTGCTCTCTGCATCGTAAAGAATGAGCGAACCGCCACGCGAAATCTGCTCGTGCGCAAATATGCCCAGCCTTTTTCCGACCGGCTTTGCCTTGCAGCACCAGTGGGTGATTCCACCCTCCAACGCCGTACACATAATGTCGTCGATGTCCTGCGTTGTAACCATAACTTCGAGTGTGGGTTCAATCGTGAACCCGCTGACTTCGTTTCTCATATCAGACCCTCCTCACCACGTTCTGCGCAGACCCGCCGCGGCGGTTCTGGATACTCCGATAGAGCCAAACTCGGAACAGTCCGGCATATCTTTGTTGAAAACATACACCAGCTGCTGCCCGTCCTTGATGTCAGCTCTATCCCGCTCCCATTCTTCGGGATAATCGCTGACGTACAGAAAGCTCTCCATCTCGCCGATAGTCGTGAAGCTGTGGATGACGTGGTACACGAGCGCGTTATTTCGCTCCTCAAACTCATGAACTCGCGCCATCTGCTCCTCATTGAGCCAGTAGCAAGCCCCGAGGGGAGGGGCGCTCTCGGAAACCAGCCCGTCCTCCTCGAACTGCTTTACGATAGGGGCGTAAATGCCCCACAGCTTCATGCGGGAAATCGCTTCGGATTTCTTTTCGTCTCTTGTCATTTGGAATTCTCCTTTCAATCTTCGTATTCATCCAGCAGCTCATCCAGTCAACGCTGATAGCGCGGGAATCGTCTCAGGATTTTATCGAGTAGCCACACAATGCCTCCGCAGATTCCGAAATAGATAAACAGCAGGAGCAGCGTAAATGTGCCCATGAATAACTCATCGAGCATCGCCCGTCACCTCCTCATATTCGGAGCAGGTCATATCTCCGGTTTCCGTGTTGAAAGACAGGCTCTTGACCCCGCCGGGGCGCTCACAGACGTATTTCATCCCGCCTGTTTTCGTGACGACCGTTCCGTCGTCCAGCCGAACCTCGAACTGATTGCGCGACACGTGCGCGAATCTGCAAAACTCACAGCTCTTTTTCATTTCTGTTCCTCCTCCATCTGCTTTCTCAGCATCCGGGCGTACTCGTTGTACGCCCGGACACTTTCTCTGCTGTTCCAATCGGTCTGCTTGTGCTTCTCGGCGAGAAGTGCGTAATATTCGTCCCGCGTCATTTCAGATCCTCCTCGTCATAGGCATCGCCGTAGTAATCGGCCAGCTCGCTCTCGAACATCATGTGGATTACGTTGTCTCCGTGCTCCTTACGCAGAGCCTCAAGCTCGCCCTCGGTGTAAAAGTCCAGCAGAGCAGCATATTCGTCCCGAATATCCTCTGGGATTTTCTTGAGGTTAGGAGCATCCTCCAATTCGAGCGGGTAAACGCCCGAGGACTTTCTTCCCCAATCGCCCCAGCCACCGTACATTCCGTAGCCGAATCTGCTGTATCGGTAGCTCTCGATGTACTCATACTTCGGGAAGTCAGGACCTGCCGCATCCGCAACGATTTCCACAACCCGCTTGACTGTGGCATTGAGATGCTTGCGGTCAATGTACTCGTGCTGTGTGTGGGCGTTGTAATAACCAGAAGAAAGGTTTACCGCCGCCACACCGAGCGCCGGAGCGATGAGGGAAATGTCGCTGAACGAACCCCAATCCGTCTCGAATCCTTTGCTCGTGATGTACTCCTCAAATTCGGGGTTATCGCAGTCGTAATAAACGGCGTCGTTTCTGCCTTTGCGGTCGATCTCCACCAGCATTTTCAGGTCAGCCAGCTCTTTCGGCAGCTTTCCTTTCTGGTAGCGGGTGCAGAACGCGCTCGCTCCAACGCCTCCGACTTCCTCATCGCAAGTGAACAGCAACCACGGTTTTACCGCAGACTGCTCGTGAACCGCTGTGAGCGCGTAAACGCCGCAGCGGTCGTCGCCTCCAATGCCCTGCGGGGACATCAGGATGCCGCCATTCTGCGTCTTGCAGATATGCTTCACCGGCGTCTTGTGAACCGTATCGAGGTGCGCCACCAGCATAATCGGCGCTTCTCCCCGAACGAGAATGTAGCTGTTCTTGCAGGTCATCGTGCGGCCTTTATACATCCCGCTCAGCTTGGAAAACAGCTCTTTCTGGGTAGGCATCAGGAAATCTTCTAACTTTTTCATGCCGTTTCAACCTCCTCTTTTTCCTCGATGACGGCGCCGCATTCAGGGCAAGTTCCGTCTTCGCAAATATCAATCAGCGAATCGCAATGCGGGCAGCTCGTGTGATTTTCCATGCAGTTCTCGCAAACGTAAACGGTGTCTCCGTCCGCTTTTGTCAGACGGAAGCAATCCTCGCGGATGTGGTACTCCCCGCAGTCCTCACAACGCTCATAAAGCCGGTCGAGGCAATCTTCGCAGACGTAAATCTCGTTTCCACGAGAATCCACAACCAGCGTCATATCGTCGCTGCGGTGGTATTCGTCGCATTCTTCGCAGCAGCTGTAATACTCCTGCACACAGCTATCGCAAACGTATCTACCGTCGATCTCGGTTACGCAATCGTTCGGCCAGTATTCCTCACACTCATCGCAATAGGTGTAATTCTCATCGCGGCAGTCCTCGCATACTTCAATCCAATCTCCGCGGCTGTTTCTTACGGAGAAAAGTTCACCACACCGGCGGCCGCAATCCTCGCAGGTTTCGCCACCGTCACAGTCGTCACAGTAAACACCGCTGCTTATCTCGCATCCGCAGGAAACGCACAGGCCCCACGTTCCGACAACCAAGCTCTTGAAATCATCCACATGGTCTGCTCGAATGCTGACCTTGCCGTCAAAGTTCTCGTATTCCCAATCGGGATAGCCGCCGAAGCCGTCTCCGCGCTCTACGCAGAAGTTCTTTTCTCCGACCGTCGGGTAGGTCTTCCACAGGTTCGGAACGTTTTCCAGCATCGAAATCTCACGCTGGATGAGGTCGCGGTACAATTTGGAATCTTCGCTGGCCCCGTAAACGCCGCCAGAGGTGTTATACATTCGGCTCTGCAAAAGCAGTCCGTTGCCGGGTTTGTACGCGAAAATCTGCCGTGTGGTTTTGCGGTTGTTCAAAGTCTCCCTGTCAGCTGGGTCTGCAACGGTGAACGCGATGAACGACACCTCATCCCTTGCATAACCCGTGCAGCCGTTGTTGTACTCGTACTCGGTCGAGTTGAGCGAGTGGCAGCTTGTAAGGGTGCTTCCGCGTCTGTCGCATTTCGGATTGCTCATCGTGAGGAAATGCGCCGGATTGATGGAGACGTACAGCTTGAAACCAATCTTCTTCGAGGTCAGCTCGTCCGCAAACTGCGCGTAGAGCCTCTGGAACTCGCTGCCCGCTGTCTCATCCGCAACGCCCAGCGTCTGGCAGAGCGCCTTGAAAACGCGGCTCTTTTTCTTGTTCGGGGCGTATGCTTTCGGAGCGAGGCGCTTGATTGCCTCGATACCCGGCTCCTCGGAACCGTTGTCGTAGAAAAACCGGAGCGCGTCGAGAATCGTGTGCGCTATCTGTGTATCGCTGTGGTAAATTGCTTCGTGCAGGATTTCAGTCCCGAGTGCATAAATTCGGTCGGGGTCAGGATCGTGCGTTCTGGTTCCGTTTATAACCAGCGCGTCCAGCTCCGCATCCCACACAGGAGACTTGCTGAACAGCTCCCGCAGTCCCTGCTTTGCATGGCAGCTATCGGATGCCAGCTGGCTTACAAAGCTCTCTGTGCAGTCATCCAGAACGCTTGTCTGGCTGGTGTATCTGCCGTAATCCCCGAGAGCTTCCCAGATATTACGCTTCGTGCGCTCAATGAGTTCAGTCATTTCCATGTTCTTTGAACCTCCTCAACATTCCGTCGTTGATGTAATTTGCAAATATCCAATTTCGGCAGGTTCTCTGCCGGCGTGTGAAATATCCGGGCGGGTTCGGAACGTAATCTTGGAACTCAACCCGCTTGGCATCCGTAATCGTCAATCGGATATTTGCGTTGTCCACAAATACCGTCTCCCCCGGAGCCGGGATAAAAGCCACGTGCGTGTTCTGGTGGTAATTGAACCCCGCGCTCAAGCCGCAGAGGTAATACGCAACCGCGCGGGGATTTTCAATTACCTCAATGTCGATGAATGCTCGGGGCTGGTGCAGGGTTCCGTGGTAAACCCGGCTGTCCCGATTGCCGATGAAACATTCCGCGCAGCATTTATAGATGTTCACCGCCTGAATGTCTCTCAGCCAAAAGAATTCGTGGTATCGCTTTACTTCCAGTGTCAAGTGCATTTATTTAAGCCTCCTTTTTCTTTCGCCCGCGCTTCTTCGGCGCGGGCTTTTCAGCGCCCTTTTTCGTGACCGGCTCGCTGACCGACCAGCTCAACTGAACCTTGAAGCTGCCGTCGCCCATCTTCTCGATGCCGCAGTTCCAGCCCTCGCCGCTGGTGGAAACCTCATCATCCTCGCGGTTTGCACTTTCTGCCGCGCTCTGGATCTGCGCCAGCACCTCGTCAGCAACGATTTGCAGCGCCTCCGCAGCTCTGAGGTATTCGCCCAGCCAATACGCGGCTTTCTTGTAGCTGCGAACGGTGTAGGTGGCCTCGGCCTGACAGCGGCCAGTTCCAATCACGATGTCCATAACGTTTTCGTGCTCAACAAAATTCGCCTGTCCGGGTTCATGGACTTTCACCCAGCGGCCCTGCTTCAACTCTGCCATTTGTTTGTCCTCCTTGTTTTAAGTAATCGCCCTGTCATCATCAGGCTGGGTGGGGCAATTCCCAGCGACGCCCTTTCGGGCGTTTCGACTTAAATTGTTTTCAGGCGCTTTATGTACTCTCGCTCGGCTTTGATATATGCAATGTCGTCTTCGCTCGGACCGTTCTCGGATTGAATCAGGTCTTCGATGAACCCGCGCAACGCGCTCTCAATGATTTCGATAAACTTCTTATCCATCTCGAAGTCTCCTTTCTTGACTGCGAGTGTTTTTGCTCAAATCCAGCAGACTATTGAAATAGCCAAAATTACAAAAACCCTGATAGTTCTTGCTGCTGTTCCGCTGTTGCTTACAGGCTGCGGATCTGACAAAGACAACGATTTGATTCTGCCGTCACCGGAAACATCTGCGTACCAATCAGAAATGCCGGTACAAACAGAAACGCCCGCCCCGAATCAGTGGACGGACGAAGAAATTGACGCTATGGTGCTCACTCTCGCGGGAGAGTGCTATGACGATAAGGTGCAGGACAAGCGCCTTGTGTGTGAAGTAATTCTCAACCGCGTCAGCGATGGACGCTTCGGCGATTCTGTTTTGGAAGTGGTTTCCGCGCCCAATCAGTTCGCAGGATATTGGGAGCAATCCCGGCCTATCTCCGATAACGACTACGATGTTGCGTCGGAAGCTCTCAATGACTGGTACGAAAACGACTGCGAAGCCCTGTCGGAGTACCTGTTCTTCGTGGCCGGCGATAACCGTGAGAACGTATTCCGCAGTGAATACTAATCAATAAATTCTAAGGAGGACAAAAACCATGCTCGAAATGAAAATCACAATCGAAGCACCCGAACTGGCAAACGCGCTGAACAATCTCGCCGCTGCTATGGGTGCGAAACAGGCCCCTGTGCAGCCCCAGCCTGTTGTAGCTGCTCCGCAGACCGCTCCGGCACAGCCTATCGCGCCCCCTGCTCCTGCGGCCCCTATGCCGGCTCCGGCAACTACCGCGCAGCAGAGCGTACCTGTTGCGGGCGTTCCCCTCGCGCAGCCGCCTAAGTACACGGTAGACCAGATTATGGCCGCTGGCGCCCAGCTGATGGATGCGGGTAAGGTAAACGACCTGATGAACCTGCTCCACTCTTTCGGTGTTCAAGCTGTTATGGATCTGAAACAGGAGCAGTTCGGGGCATTCGCTACGGCATTGCGTGAGATGGGGGCAAAGATTTGAGCGCCCATGCGCTTCTCTCGCCATCCAGTGCGCATCGCTGGCTAAACTGCCCTCTGGCGCCACGCCTTGAGGCACAGTTACCTGAGAAGCCAAGCGAGTATGCGAGGGAGGGAACGATTGCGCACAGCGTTTGTGAGGTAGCCGCCAAGAAGCACTTCAAGAAAGTGAAAGCGGCTGAGTACAACCGCGCCATTAAGAAGTACAAGACCGACCCGCAGTGGGATGACGAGATGTTGCAGACTGCGGAAACCTATGTAGAGCATCTGGCTGAGAGGGCGATGGCTTTTGACAATGAACCGTACATCGCTTTCGAGGTAAAGGTGGACATATCCGATGTAGTTCCAGAAGCCTTTGGCAGATGCGACTGCATTATGTTTGGCGGTGATACGCTCGTAATCACCGACTATAAACACGGAAAAGGGGTTCCTGTTTCTGCTTCGGACAATCCGCAGTTGAAACTGTACGCTCTTGGAGCACTGAAACTTTATCAGCCTCTTTTCGGCAGCTCGCTGAAAAACGTAGAAATCACCATCGACCAGCCGAGGATTGACCTCCACGACACATGGGGTTGCAGCGTTGAAGACCTGCTCGCGTGGGGTGAGGAAATCAAGCCCAAAGCGATGATGGCCTATATGGGTTTTGGCGAATACCACGCTGGCAGCTGGTGTCAGTTCTGCCGAGCCAACGGTATCTGCAAAGCGCAGGCTGAGCAGCAGACCGGTGCGTTTGATGATTTCAAAGAGGCGGTCAGCAATCCGGCTATCCTGTCTCCCACTGAGATGGGTGATGTCCTTGAACGTGGAAAAACTCTTGTTGCGTGGTATGAAGCCGTTAAGGAGAGGGCTTTGAACTCCATCCTCAACGGCGAGAAGATTCCCGGCTGGAAAGCTGTCGAGGGCCGTAGCTCCCGCGTTTGGAGCGATCAAGACAAGGCTATCGACAAGCTGATTGCGGACGGTATTGACCGAGCAGTCATCTACGACAGCGTTCCTAAGACGCTTGCTCAGTTGGAAAAAGTGCTTGGTAAGAAGAAGTTCGAGGAAATGGTCGGAGAGTTCGTGGTTAAACCGCAGGGTAAGCCTACCCTCGCAGACGAGAGCGATTCCCGAAAAGAGTTCAGCAGCGCCGCCGCCGATTTCGCGGGCGTGGCCTCGCAGAGTTAAAGAGACATGAGTTTATTCGACAAAGGTGAATATGACGCAGAGCAAATGCTTCAATATGAGAGGAGAAAATCAGATATGTATAACAATGTTCCTACCAAAGTTCTGACCGGCGAGGTTCGCCTGTCCTACGTCAATCTTGTCGCTCCGAGAGCGAACAACAATGACCCCACCGCTACCCCCAAGTATTCTGCGACCCTGCTTATCCCCAAGACGGATGTGGCTGTGAAGCAGAACATCGACGCCAGCATTGAGGCGGCTGCCACTGACGCGCAGGGGAAGATTTGGAACGGTGTTCGTCCTCCGGTTCTTCCGGTTCCTATCCACGACGGTGACGGAGTTCGTGAGAACGGCACTCCATACGGTCCTGAGTGCAAGGGCTGCTGGGTTATTACGGCAAGCTCCAAGAACAAGCCGCAGGTGGTTCATCAGAGCGACATCAACACCGAACTGCTCCCGCAGGATATTTACAGCGGTATGTACGCTCGCGTGACGATTAACTTCTTCGGCTACAACCGAGCTGGTAAGCGCGGCGTGGGCTGCGGCCTCGGCAATGTGATGAAGACCCGCGATGGCGAGGCGTTGGCTGGCGGTGCATCTGCTGCGGCTGACTTTGCTGGCGTAGGCATGGAAGCCGGTGCGCCTGCTACCCCCGCCTACGGAGCTGCGATGCCCGCTACTCCGGGTCAGGCAACGTACCCCAACACGGGTATGCAGCAGCCTAATCCGCTGGGCGTCCAGCCGGGGGCGATTAACCCCTTAACCGGCCAGCCTTACTTTGGATAAATCAAGCAAAGGCGCACGGCCACCCATAAAGTGGTCGTGCGCCTTTTTCATTAAGGAGGACAGTGATATGAAGAAACTAACTTGCCCTGTTTGTGGCACAGAATTCATTCCGCAGAGCAGCGAACACTACGTAGCTGCGGCTGATAATGCCGGTTCCGGGCTGAGCCGCCTTGCTGGTAGCGCCAAGCCCGAAACCTACTACGACGCTTTTGACTGCCCGCAGTGTGGCTGCCAGCTGCGCCCCAATACTCGTTTGATGGAGGTTCCTGTAAAGGCCGGTGAATGCGATGACGAGTAACACCTTTCGCATTGAATATCCGACCGGATATATGGAACTGAATGTCGGAGAGTTCTTCGCCACAGCAAACAAAAAGCAGGTCGCCAAAGCCCTCAAGTTAGCGAAGCAGTATTGCAGCGATATTCGCAGGGATGAACTCATAGATGCCATAGCTTTCGAGATCGACCGGAGAGATGGCGCGATTACGAAGCTGGAAAGCCTGAGAATGGCTGAGAGCAGCCATCTGTGGGAGTTCTTTCCGCAGGCGTACATCGAGCCGTCCAGCTATGAAAAAACCCTGCGAAAGCAGAGAGATAAGCTCACAGAAAACGCGGAGCTGGTTAAAAAAGCGAGGTGGGACGGATGACGCATTTATCTATCGACATTGAAACATACAGCAGCGTCCCTATCGCAAAAGCCGGTCTGTATAAGTACGTCCAAAGCCCGGATTTCGAGGTGCTGCTGTTCGCATACAGCGTAGATGGAGGCCCAGAGGAGATTGTGGATCTCGCGCAGGGCGAGATTTTACCGGACTGGTTGTTCGATGCTCTGGGCAATCCCGCATACATCAAACACGCCTATAACGCAGCGTTCGAGTGGTTCTGCCTCTCCAAGTTCTGCGGGCGTATGCTTCCGGTGGAGCAGTGGCGAGACACAATGCTGCACGGTCTGTACTGCGGATTCACCGCAGGTCTGGACGCCACAGGCAAGGCTCTCGGACTCCCTGCTGAGAAGCAGAAGCTCTCTGTAGGCAAGGCGCTGATTCGCTATTTCTGCGTTCCCTGCGCCGCTACACAGAGCAATGGAGGCAGAACACGAAATCTCCCAAAGCACGATCCAGATAAGTGGGAACTGTTCAAGACCTACTGCAAGGGCGATGTCGTTACCGAGATGGAAATTGACCGCAGATTGTCGAGGTTCCCTGTTCCTGATGACATCGAAAAGCAGTGGCAGACCGACCTCCTCATCAATGCGAGGGGCGTTGCGGTTGATATGAAGATGGTGCGCGGGGCGTTGGAAATTGACGCAGCCTCTCGTGAGAGGCTGATGTCTGAGGCGGTTTCCATCACGGGGCTTGAAAACCCCAACAGCGTGTCTCAGCTAAGCAAATGGCTCGAAGCCAACACCGACCACACTGTCGGAGATTTGAGGAAAGACACGGTTGCGGCGATGCTGGAAAGCAAGTCCATCAACGGTCCGGCAGAACGTATGCTGGAAATCCGGCAGGAGCTTGGAAAGACAAGCACCAAGAAATATGACGCGATTGAGGCTGCGGTGTGCGGCGACGGGCGTGTTCGAGGACTGTTGCAGTTCTACGGTGCGAACCGAACCGGCAGATGGGCGGGGCGGCTCGTTCAGGTCCAGAACCTGCCTCGAACCTATATCGGTATGCTGCCGTTTGCCAGAAACGCGGTAAAAGAGAGGAACGCAGATAAGCTGCGGTGTATGTATGGCTCCGTTCCTGATACACTCTCGCAGCTGATACGAACATCTTTCATCGCATCCGAGGGAAACACGCTGATTGACGCCGATTTCAGCGCCATCGAAGCGCGTGTTATCTCGTGGCTTGCGGGAGAGCAGTGGCGGCTGGACGTGTTCAGAACACACGGAAAGATTTACGAAGCGTCTGCCAGTCAGATGTTCGGCGTTCCCCTCGACCGAATCAAAAAGGGAAACCCTGAATACGAACTGCGGCAGAAAGGCAAGGTCGCAGAACTCGCCCTCGGTTATCAGGGCAGCACCGGCGCACTGATTGCGATGGGCGCTCTGCGAATGGGCATACCGGAGGATGACCTGCCGGACATTGTTTCCCGCTGGCGTGATTCCAACCGCCGCATTGTGGACTTATGGTACGCAGTGGAAAATGCGGCGGTGTCTGTCATTCAGACGGGGCGGCCAGCCGGTGTACGAAACCTCATTTTCGCAAGGGAAATGGACATCGAACACGGTCTGGACTTCCTTACAATAACCCTGCCGAGCAAGAGGAAGCTGTACTACGCGAATCCGCAGCTCGGCGTCAACTCTTGGGATAAACCGTCCATTCTGTATGGCGGCGTGAACCAGACTACGAAGCAGTGGACGCAGCTTGAAACGTATGGAGGAAAGCTGGTAGAGAACTGTATTCAGGCCATCGCCCGCGACTGCCTTGCGCTTGCGATTGAGAATCTCGAAGCGGCAGGCTATCACGTGGTTTTCCACGTGCATGATGAAGTTGTTATAGATTGTCCTGCTGACCGAGCGGATCTGGATGACGTTGTGCGGCTGATGACGAAGCCGATTCCTTGGGCGCCGGATTTACCGTTGAATGCAGACGGTTGGGTCGGGGACTTCTTTAGAAAGGACTGACGATATGACAAAGAAAGAGCGAGAAGAAAATCCCGGCGAATCCTTTGACGGTGGATACCACATCTATGCGAAAGAAAAGCACGCAGAGCGCGTTGCGAAGAATCCAGACCGGGTTCAGTACGCCATCGAGCAGTTTGAGCGCAACAATGTGGAGTACACGCTAAAGAACGCTCAGACCGGCCACTTCCACTGCCACAGGCAGTCAGACGATAAACTGTTCCAGTTCTGGGCGGGAACCGGCAAAATTATGGGATACAACAATGTCAGGGGTATTCACGCGCTGATTAAGCTGCTTACAGGTAGGTGAGATTATGGCGCAGGACAAAAAACCGCATCTCTACAAAAATTCGGAGGGCTACAACGACCCGACGGTTGGAGAGGCGATGAACAATATTGAGGCAGAAGAACGTCGGGTCCTTGAGCGGATAAGCGCTCTAATCCCGGTTATGAAAAAGACCGCTGAACTTGTCGGGTTTGAAGTGGTCGGGAGGATAGTCCTTGTGGACAAGGAAACCGGCAAGAAATACAAGTAAAGGAGGGCTGGGTCTAAATGCAATACGACAGAGAGATAACGATAACTGTCGGCAACAACCGAAAGAGCGTAAACTGGCAGCCCCAGTCCATTATGCTGTCGGAGTTCTACGAGAAGCTCAGAATACCGAATCGCTCTACCGAGACGATGCAGGAATACCTGAGCCTGAAAAAGTCCGAACAGGATGACCGGAAAGACATCGGCGGCTTCGTAGCCGGTAGTCTGTCGGGTGCTCGCCGCAGAGCGGGCGCCGTCACCGGCAGAGATATTATCACGCTGGATTTCGATACGATACCGCCGGGAGGGACAGATGAAATCCTGAAACGGGTTGACGGTCTGGGGTGCGGCTACTGCATTTATTCTACACGCAAGCACTCCCCGGCAAACCCTCGTCTCCGCATTCTTGTTCCACTCGATAGAACTGCAACGGCAGATGAATACGAGCCTGCTGCGCGTTTCGTGGCGTCAATTATAGGTATTGAGTTCGCAGACCCGACCACGTTCGAGGCTACGCGCTTGATGTACTGGCCGAGCTGCTGCTACGACAGCGAGTATGTGTTCACCTTTGGCGACAAGCCGATGCTCGACACTACGGCGCTGCTGCACATGATTGGCGAGAAATACGGCGACTGGCGTGATGTATCGAAATGGCCGCAGGTTCCGGGCGCAGATAACGCCTATAAGAAGCTGGCGATGAAGCAGAGCGACCCACTCAGCAAAGCTGGCGTGGTCGGTGCGTTCTGCCGGACATACGACATATATGGCGCAATGGACACGTTTCTCGATGGGATTTATGAACCGGTCGATAATTCGAGAGGCCGATTCACCTACCTCGGAGGAACGACCACTGGCGGCGCTGTGGTGTACGATAACGGGATGTTTCTGTATTCCCACCACTCTACCGACCCCTGCTGCGGCAGGCTCGTAAATGCGTTCGATTTAGTGCGAATGCACAAGTTCGGAGAGATGGACGACGGAGCAGACCCCAATACCCCCACGAACAGGCTGCCGTCCTACACAGCGATGTGCAACCTCGCAATCGAGGACCCCAAGGTTTCCCGGCAGCTGGCAAAGGAGCGGGCTGATTCTGCGGTCAGTGACTTTCAGGGGCTTACGGATTCTACCATTGAGGGTGACAACTTCGACTGGACGCTGGATTTGGAGCTGAATAAACAGACCGGCACGATAAAGGCCACCATCGACAACATTTGGCTGATACTCGAAAACGACCCGATGCTCAAGGGAAAGTTCGCGCTGAACGAGTTCGCGGGCCGCGGGGAGATCCTCGGCGACCTGCCTTGGAGCGCTTTTGAGAAGCGGCGCGGCTGGACAGACAACGACAATCAGGGGCTGTACTGGTACTTTGAAAAGGTCTACAAGATTACCGGCAACGGAAAGATTGACGGCGCCCTGTCCCTGCACAGCGAGAAGCATAAGTTCAATGATGTGCGGAACTACCTGTCCTCCCTATCGTGGGACGGCATTCAGCGCCTTGATTCCCTGCTGATTGACTACCTCGGCGCAGAGGATAAGCCCTACGTGCGGGCAGTCACGAGAAAGGCGTTCACGGCAGCTGTAGCGAGAGCGATGGAGCCGGGGTGCAAATACGACACAATGCTCATTCTCTCAGGGCCGCAGGGCATTGGTAAGTCCACGCTGCTGGATAGGATGAGCAAGGGCTGGTTCAACGATGGAATCAGGACATTCGAGGGCAAGGAAGCCAGCGAGTTGCTCCAAGGTGTGTGGTTGGTGGAGATCGGCGAGCTGGACGCTTTCAGGCGGACAGACGAAGCCCGAATCAAGCAGTTCCTCAGTCTTCGTTCAGACCGATTCAGGGCGGCCTACGGGCGGCACGTAAAGGATATACCGCGATGCTGCGTGTTCTTTGGCACGACAAATACTCCGGTGTTCCTGCGGGACAGAACGGGCAACCGCCGCTTCTGGCCTGTGGATGTCGGCGTTGTTCCACGCACGAAAACGGTGTGGGACGACCTCGATGACGAGATAGACCAGCTGTGGGCTGAGGCAGTTATGCGCTGGCGTCTTGGCGAAGCGTTATACCTTACAGGTGAGCTGGAGCAGATGGCGAAAGCTGAACAGGAAGACCATCGCGAGGTCAGCAGCAAGGAGGGCATCGTTCTTGATTTCGTTGAGAAGATGGTTCCAGAGGACTGGCAGAAGTGGTCGCTGGACAAGCGGAGACTGTTCCTCAACGGCACTGTGGAGGGCAACGTTCCTCTGATGAAGCGCGACAGGATATGTGCGTTGGAGGTCTGGTGCGAGGCTTTTGGAGGCCAGCCAAAGGATTTCAAATACGCAGAAGCGACAGAGATAAACGACATCCTGCGGTCTATGCCGGGGTGGGAAAAGTCCTCAAATGGACTGCGTTTTGGCTACTGCGGATACCAGCGTGGCTTCCTCCGTCGCTGAAACATTGGGGATGAAACATTCGAGGCAGATTTCACCATAAGTCTAACATCAGGAAAAATTAGAGAAGTTTAGGCGGGAAATTCAACACAATGTTTCACCCCTTGAATGTTTCAATGTATCGGGCAATGTTTCACCAATGTTTCGGCTAAAACCCGCACCGTTACTGGCTTTTTTGGCTTTTGAAACATTGAAACATTCATTCTTAATAGAGAGTGAAAATAGGGATATTAGAAAGGATTTAGAAATATAGTCGCACGACTTACGCGCCTAAAGCGCCTAATGCGCCTATACGCGCGTAAAGTATAGAAACACCAATGTTTCAGGAGGAAAACATGAATGAAAGTCGAATTGAACGCCGCCTTGTTGATGGCGTGAAGAAGTTGGGTGGAATGTGCCTAAAGTTCGTAAGCCCCGGTACACCGGGCGTTCCAGACAGGCTCATCATTACTCCGACAGGAAGAATTATTTTCGCAGAGCTGAAAACCGAAACCGGTCGTCTGGCGAAGATCCAGAGGTACACGATTGGAGAAATGCAAAAGCGCGGAGCAGATGTCCGCGTGGTAAAAGGCATCGACGAGGTATTGCAGCTGCTTGCAGAAATTGAGGGAGGCGAAACGCGATGATATTTAATCCTTATCCGTATCAGCAGTATTGCATCGACAGCATTATTTATAACAGGGCTGTTGGCTTATTTCTCGATATGGGTTTAGGTAAGACCGTCATCACCCTGACCGCCATCCACGACCTGCGATACAACAGATGGGAAGTTGCAAAGCCTCTCATCATTGCCCCGAAAAAGGTGGCAGAGGCCACGTGGACTACGGAAGCAAAAAAGTGGGAGCACCTGAAAATGATGCGGGTCATTCCGGTTCTCGGCACAGCACAGCAGCGGATACGCGCATTGGCGACGCCAGCAGATGTTTACGTTGTGAATCGGGAAAACGTGCAATGGCTTGTGGAGCATTTCAAAAATGCGTGGCCTTTCGATATGGTGGTTCTCGATGAGAGTTCGAGCTTCAAGAATTCCCAGAGCAAGCGGTTCAAATCCCTAAAGCTGGTCCGCAGTAGGATAAAGCGAATCGTTGAGCTGACTGGTACTCCGTCCAGCAACGGTCTTGAAGATTTGTGGGCGCAGATTTATCTTCTGGACGGCGGCGCCAGACTTGGCAAAACTCTCGGTGCGTATCGGGACAAGTATTTCGTCCCCGGCAGAAGAAACCGCACGACGATTTTCAATTACGCGCCGAAAGACGGCAGCTTCGAGATGATTAAGCAGGCCATCAGCGACATCTGCATCAGTATGAAAGCGGAGGATTATTTAACCCTGCCAGATATGCTGGTAAACAATGTGCCGGTGGCGCTTGACAGTGCGGCGGCGAAAGCCTATGCGCAGCTTGAAACGGACCTGCTTCTGCAAGTGGACGAGAATATGATTACCGCCGGCAGCGCGGGAGTTCTGACAGGCAAGCTGCTACAGCTTTGCAATGGGGCGATCTACGATGAAAACAAGAACGCGGTCAAAGTTCACGATTGCAAAATCGACGCCTTTTTGGAATTGATTGAGCAGTTGAACGGGCAACACGCTTTGGTTTTCTATAATTTTCAACACGACCGCGACCGGCTGGTCGAGGCGTTGGCAAAATACAACCTGCGAGTTCGGGTTTATTCTCAGGCCAAAGATGAGCAGGACTGGAATAACGGGGAGATTGACGTTCTCCTCGCCCACCCTGCGCGCTGCGGCTACGGCTTGAACTTGCAGCAGGGTGGCCACCATGCAATTTGGTTCGGGCTGACTTGGAGCTTGGAGCAGTACGAACAGGCGAACAAGCGGCTGCACCGTCAGGGGCAGGAGCATCCGGTCATTATTCATCACCTGATTGTGCAGGGCGGTATGGACGAACAGGTGGTTGAAGCTCTCGAAAACAAAGGCGATATGCAGAACGCCTTGATGGACGCTTTGCGAGTGCGTATCAGTAAACTTCGCAGTTAAAAAAGGAGGTGGCGGTAATGAACAAAGAAGAAATCGCAGAGGTGGCGCGTGTTGCTGCGCAGGAAGTCCTCGCCAGAAAAGATGCCATCATCGACGAGGAATTTGACGCCCGATACCACGACGTTAATCTGTTGATGAAAAATTACCGGAAGTTGAAAGCGCATTACGCGAACGTCTCTCCCGACACGTTGGAGGTCAGCTGCATCTGTTCCATACGTCGGAAGACCGGATTGATGATGAGCCACGTTGACAAGATGCTTACGGCATACGAGGCACTGTGCAAAGACGCGGTGAACCCGGACGAGGCCCGCCGGTGGGAGGCTCTCAACTTACGGTACATTGACGGCGAACGGCTGAGTGTGGATGACATCGCCGAGCGCCTTAACATAGACAAGCGGACTTTTTATCGGGACATCAACCGTGCGATGGAGGATATGGCCGTTCTGCTGTTCGGCATAGAGGCCATCGGTTCGTGGAAGCACAAGAAATGAGGAATCAGGGAGCTGAAAAAGCTCCCTGATTTTTTATTCTCCGTTGCTTTTCGAGAAAATTTTTCCGAAAAAATTTTAGGAAAAACCTTGACGAAAACGACTGAAAGTGCTATAATAAGAATGTAAAGAAAGATAAAAGAAGACCGTAGGAGGTAAAAGAATATGAACGACTGCATCAGAGCTGAAATGGAATATCGAGAATGGCGCGAATGCCCGCAATGGTATTGCGTGAAGACGCTGTTCAGAGCCGACGGAACAATGGAAAGCGAGATCGTCTCTGATGAGAAAACCAAAATCCCAATCGCCATTCAGAGCCTTGAGAAACCGCAGGACGGGGTGTTCGAGGATATGAGCGGCACGACGTATTACACATACCACCAAGGATATGAGGCAGCAGCGAAGCAGGTTGCAGCCGCGAGAGTATAGGCAAATACAGCAGACCTTTTCAGTCATTTGCAACTCCTACTTCACCACCGCCTCTCGGCGGCTTTTTCTTTGCCTGAAATCATACTGGCTAAGGAATAACTTATCATCGAGGGCTGTTTCACGGTAGTAAACTCCGTTTTCGTACCACTCGCGCTGTATTCTTTCGCCCTCTCTCATTTCAGGCATACTGGACTTCGCCTGCTGTGCAAGCTCCGTCGCAACCGCGAGTAGAACAGAGGTGGCAGCAGTCATTCTTCTTGCTCAACGTCGTCAGCCAATAGCTCCTCGATGGTGCAACCATACAGCTTTGCAAGCATCGGCAGCTTATCCGCTCTCGGCTTGGCAAGACCACGCTCCCATTTGCTTACGGCAGATTCCTGAACACCGACGGCCTTTGCAACCTCTCGCTGCGTAGGAATCGCCCCGCGAAGTCTGCGCTCTCTCATTACGTTCATCCTTACACCTCCTTTTATGTCCTGCGGGTCGCTTTCTTTACTTACATTCTTATTATAGCACTTGTATTCCTCAATGTCAACTCCTACTCTTAAATTTTTCCCGAAAAAATCTTAGGTTGACAACTTGAATTAAAAGACATATAATAGACTTACAGTAAAGGAGGTAGACTTATGGACGGATTCGGAGAGCGACTGAGACGGTTGAGAAAAGACTGCGACATCACACAAAGCCAGTTGGCAGATGTTATCGGGGGCGTGCCGTCCGCCATCGGGAAATATGAGCGCCTGCCGCAATCGTTCCCGAGTGTGGAGGCGCTGATAAAGATAGCCGATTACTTCAATGTGAGCATTGACTATTTGTTGAGAGGAACGCAGACCGTTCCTGCCGTGGAGAATAACATCAGCGGGCAGCTCACAAACAGCCCGTTTATTCAGGCCAACCACGGTGGTATGGTTATTAACGGAGAGCAGGCTATTTCGCCGGAGGCGATGGAGCTGCTGCACATCTATGAAATACTGAACGGACGTGACCGGTTGAAACTTCTCAACTTTGCCGTTGAATTGGAGGAGGGGACGAAATAATGAAAGTATCGCTGGAAATAAAGAAGAAGTGCGCTTTCTTCTGGCTGCGGGCGATCCGCAATGCCCGGATAGATAAGTGCTGCGCGAAGTGCTTTATTGGAGATGCCTTTCACGAGGTCTTTGAGGGGACGCGCTATAAGGAAAAAGCTCTGGTGAAGCTGGACATCACGCCCGATGAGAAAGTCAAGGCATATTATCTTTGCGGTCTGAGCAACGGCTTCAAGTACGACGAAAATACGCACGTTGCTTTCGTACCATGTGAGGGTCAGAATATCGAGATTGACAACGACCGGATTCGGCTGGTAATCACCGATGCTCGCCAGATAGACTTTCAGAGCTACCAACCCCATCCAGAGGGCGAGTTTACAGAGGAACAGCGCACCTGCCGTAACTGGATATTCGCCAACTACCTGTTAGACGGGATGCCGCTGTGAAACGCGCAGCCCTCTACATCCGCGTCTCTACATTGGAACAGGCGCAAGAGGGCTACTCCGTAGGCGAGCAACGGGAGCGCTTGATTGCGTACTGCAAGGCGCAGGATTGGCTCATTGCCGACATATACGTGGACGGAGGCTACACCGGTAGCAACCTGAACCGCCCCGGCATTCAGAAACTGATTGGCGAGACAGAAAAGTTCGATGTGGTGCTGGTCTACAAGCTCGACCGCCTATCCCGCTCGCAGCGGGACACCCTCTATCTGATAGAGGAGATATTCAGACCCAACAACGTGGACTTCGTTTCCATGCAGGAGAGCTTCGATACGTCGTCCCCGTTCGGGAAAGCGATGATAGGTCTGCTCGCTGTGTTCGCCCAGCTTGAGCGTGAGCAGATTAAGGAGCGCACGTGGATGGGTCGCGTTGCGCGGGCAAAGACCGGGCTTCATCACGGAGGAGGGAACATCCCCATCGGCTATGACTACTCGGACGGCAAGCTTATCGTGAATCCCTATGAGGCTGAACAGGTACGTAAGATATACGAGTGGTATCTTGCCGGAGACTCTCTGAAAGCCATAACCGACAAATTGCAGGACGCTGGGTATACAAACCGGTACAGCAGCTATAATTCGTGGACGAGTGTGCGAAACATCTTGGAGAACGAAACCTATATCGGTCGTCTGCACTTTGGAGATGTGGTTGTAGACCACGCACACGAGGCCATCATAACGGAGGAACAATTCAATGCCGCACAGATATTACGCGGAAAGCGCAGGGAACAGTTCGGGAGCCACGCTTTCCAATCCAAACACGTGCTGACCGGGCTTCTGTTCTGCGGACACTGCGGCGGCAGATACTACCTGCGCAACACCGGGAAATACTCATATTATGCCTGCTACTCCCGAACCAAGCAGATGAAAAACATGATTAAGGACCCGAATTGCCAGAATAAAATATGGCGGGCGCAGGATCTGGAACCTATCATCGAAGAAAAGATACTCGCGTTGCTCCGCAATCCGAAGCTGGCAGAGGAGCTTTCTGCGAGCCGAAGAAAAGCACCAGCCCCTGTGAGTAAGAATACCGACATCGAAAAGCGTATCCGCGATATTGACCGACAAATCAGCAAGCTGATGGAGCTGTACCAGCAAGATGATATACCGCCGGAACTTCTCGGAGAGAGGATAAACCGGCTCTATGGGGAAAAGACCGCTTTGGAAAACACCCTCACCCCGGTTGTAGAGCAAAACGCTGTGCCGCTCGATTTGGTGTCGGAACTCATCGAAGACGCCGCAGAGATTTGGGATTTTGCAGATGAGGGGCAGAAACGCCGCATTCTGCAAAGCCTCGTATCTCGCATCGTCCTCACCGACGACCAAGTTGATATTGAGTGGGCATTTTAGCGCAAAAGAAAAAAGCCCTCCCGCGCAGGATAATTCCTACGTGGGAGGGCTTTTAAGTTACTTCTTTTCAGTGCCGAGCTGGGAAACGGTGATGCTTGCGGCGGTAGCCGCGGCAGTGCTGGTTGCCACCTCCGTGGCGCCGTTTGCGGTAGCAGGCAGGGTAATCTTCTGCTTACGCACCTCTGCCTCAATTTTGGTTGTCAGGTACTCCTTGAGGTCGCCGTACAGAGCTTCGATAAACGCCTGCGCAGCGGGGCTGATAGAGGCAAGGCAAGCGGTAAGGGCTTTCTGCGCCGCTTCTTTCTGCGCCTCCAAATCGAATTTACCAGCCTGCTTCAAAGCGTCAACATAGGTCTGGCTGGTAGCCGCGACAGCAGCGGAAACCGCATCGGCGATCTCCGTGATGTACCCCTGCGCCTTTGCGTTTTCCGTTTCAGCAGCGATGTTCGTCGCCACTTTCTTCAAGTAGGCGATGGCGAATGCCGTGAGAACTGGAACCACAGCCGTGACAACGGCAATCAACAAATCAGATAACAGTTCATTCATCGTGATAACCTCCTATTTCCATTATGCTTTTTCGCAATAGTCAAGAGAGATCCAGCCCGCGCCGGATTTCAGCTTGCCCCACTTAGATGCTCCCGTGCCGGAAGCCTCCTCAATAATCGTGTAAACACCCGGCTTGATGAACCCCTTTTGGGCATAATTCGTGCCCGGGCCGCTGCGGATGTTCAGGTCTGCGATTTTCACGCGCACCGTATAATTGGTTGCTCCGGACACGTCAGCCGCATCCACCCAGCCATATACGTTGCCGGTGGTATCGGTATGAACCACGTGGTACGGGTGCTTTGCGTTTGCAGACACAGCGGTAATTTTGGCGGGGCCTGCCTTTGCAGCAGAGCCGCTGGCGGCATTTGCGCTGGCATAGTGCCTGCTTCCGGTGAAGTTTACCACGGCTCCAACGCTCAGCCCCGTGGAGGGCGCGCTGGGAGCCGAGGGCTGCGAAGCGGAACCTCCGAGCTGCACTGTAACCTTGCTGGCAAGGTCGCCCATGCGAGCGTACATCCAGTTGCCGGGGCAGCTTTTGTTGGCAAACCACCTGTGAACGGTCAAGACCATCTCGTCCGATTTCGGGGAATAGTTGAGGGTCTTGTCCTTATCGCCCAGCCAGAGCAGTTTCTTCTTACCGTTACGCTTGCAGATGTCCACGCACAGGGCAATGAGCTTCTGATACACCACATCCTTAAAAGCGTAAGGTTCGGTGGTATCGGACGCGCATTCGATGGTTACTGCTCGCTGGTCGTTGGCGTTGGAGGAGGTACACCAAGAACGGTTCTTTTCCTCACAATACATTCCTACACGACCATCTGCACCGATTCCGTAGTTGCAGGATGCTTGACGGGACGTGGGTGCGAAGATGTTTCCCAGCGTCTCCACGGAACACTGACCTACCACGCAATGCGGCGTGATGCGGTCGATGGCGTGGGTGCGCTGGCCGGAATGGTTCGGACTGAGTTTCGTATAACTTACAAGGGTGCTGTTACTCATAGGGTTTCTCCTTTCAACCGGAGCCGGAATCTGTGTGTTCTTCTGCGGGCCTGTCCTTATCCGGCCACCGGTTATTTTTGCTCAGGTTTTCAACAGCGGATTTTATACAGTAGGATAGCACCACGCCGATAATCTCCGTAACTGCTACTTGGGACAGGCTCTCTGCAATCTGCGGCTTGTCAAGGTAGGCGAGTATGTAGCTGCACCATACCCAAGCGAAACCGTTTATCAGGCAGACCCAGACCACTTTTTTGGTGGTTTCCATTTTCTGCTTCTTCGTCTTGCGGCTTTTCTTACTGCCAAAATGAAGCAGCAGAAGTGAGCCGCCCACGCCGATAAAAACGGACGCCGCAGCAATCAGAACAATCTCCATAGAACACCTCCTTTCATCCGGCAAAGGTTCTTACATTCCAAACTGCGTAAAGATGAAGCCGATGATGATACCGACAACGGCGGTAATGATGTAGCCCACAACCTTGCGCCACATTTCACCGTCCCTGCTCTCAAGAACCTCCAATCGTTTGCCCTGCTTTTCCTGCTCCTTTACCATGCCCTCGATATTGGTCGCCAGCTTCTCTACCGAGGTAGTCAGCGCGCTCATATCCCGGACACTTTCCTCTAACAGCTCAATGCGTCGGTCTTGCCGTTTATCCCATTCTTCGAGCCTCTTGCTGAACTCCTCGTGTTCCGCTCTCGTGATTGTATCCTCCACGTTTTCCTCCTTTCCCGCCGGCCACGCCGCGTAGTTTATTTAAGCAAGGGACGCACTCGCACTGTAACAGGAAGAACATTACCCCGCTTACGATTACAGGCCGTCAATAACCTCCACGGCGTAGTCCAGACAGCTTTTCGCCGTCTGGTCCTTTTCTCGCCAGTATTCTGCCGCTCCCCCTGAAAGGCTGTCCGCTACCACTTTGATGATGAGACACGGCACTCGGTTTCTGTCGCAGGTCAGCAGAATCCCGGCAGCTTCCATATCACAGACATCAGCTCCGAATTCATTGTGCAGCCACGATTTTTCCGCTGCGTCCCCGATGAATTTGTCACCGGACGCGCAAACCACGCGGCGAAGCTCGGATGAAACCAACTCTGTCAAAGCGGGAGGAACAGGAATCAAACGGTCTGGATACTCCATATACCGTCCAGCCGGTACGTTATCCACGTCAAACAGATCGTACTGGTAATGAACCACTTTCGTTACGACGCAAGGTTCTCCCGAGCGAAAATCGTTCGTGCAGCCGCCTACAACGCCGTAGTTGAGGATTGCCGCCACTCGATACTTGTCAATCAGATACTGCGTTGCTGACGCCGCGTAGATTTCACCCGCTCCACATCGGAGCGCATAAAGCTGACAGCTTTCTGATTGATAAAGGACCGTCCCCATCTTATCTTTCAGGGGGCGGCCCTCTCCAAACTTCTGCCGCAATGCTTCATCTTCCACAGCGACAACTAATCCAATTTTTCTCACATCTGCTCACCCGGCGAAGAAGCCTCATCCTTTCTGCACATCGTCTATCGTACCCAAGTCCTCCCATCGCTCCGGCATAGCGGAGGGAGAGAACTCATTGTTGTCATGCGTGTTCTTCCACACGTGGTTCAATTCCGTGCAGCACTCATCCAGTGCGTACAGGCCGCTGGTTCCGTTCGGAGCGAGCCACGGTTTTGCCTTTACAGGGTCTTTCGTGTGACAAATACTCCACAAAGCGGGGAGCGTGGAGGGAGAACCCTCAAAGCTGGACGCATTGTAGGGCGTAATCAGCTTAAACACCTGCTTCTCGTCATCCACTTCCTCGTAGACGGGAGAACCGGCAGGCCAGTCCGTATAATCCTTTTCTGGGTCGAACTTCGGCACTTTGACTTCCTCGGCGATAATTGCTGTTCCGTCCAAGTCAGAAGCCCTGCCACGGAGATCCAGCGCATCCGCTGTTCCCTGCGAACGCAGGGCCTGCAAAACTACATCTTTGTTTGTCATGCTGTCTCAACTCCCTCCTGATAAGCCGCCGCCATCTCATTCCAGATTGCCTCGGCTTTTGCAACCGCGACAACCGGGTCGGAATAGCGATAGTGGCGGTCGATTTCGTACCAATCGTAGCAGTTTTCCTCATCGTCCTCCTGACTATCAATCTTTCGGACAATGCGGAAGCAGTCGATGATGGTCTGGTCTGGATAGACCCTCTCGATTTGCTGGAAGCCGGTCAGGTCGGTATGGGCATCGCTTTTAATTTTAAGGACCTCAATGTCTTCCTGCGTTCCAAATACGTATTCCACGTCAGTTCCTCCTTTCGTTTCTGGTTACGGATGATTTTCTTCAACTCCCGAACGATATGTTCTCCTTTGTAGAGATACCGGTAGAGGTTGAAGTTGTTGCAGTGCTTTAGCTGCCCAAGTCGGGAAATCAGGCTTGCAGCTGCACCCGCCAAAATGCGCTTACCCCTGCGCTTTCTCTTTCGGTATTTGGCTATCGCCCGCTTGATACGGAGCAGATTGTGCTTGCGCGGAATTGTGAATCCACGCCCATACCGATACCCAACAGCGTCAGGCAAGCGGCTCTTTTGCCTTTTGAACCCATTCCTCGGAGGGTCCAGAGGCATTTTAGGGTTTGTGCGAGCAACGGGGAATATCTGCCAATCGTCCTTTAGACGCAGCTTATGGGCAACCAGCCATTTCTCGATGAGCACCCTCAACTTTTTCAGCTTTCGTTTGTTTGAGCCGAATATTGTGAGGTTGTCCATATACCTGACGTTGTGGTCGCTAAGCCCGCTCTCCCGTATCATCATATCGAGCGGCTGCAAAACCGTGTTTGCAAACCACTGCGAGGTGTATGAACCGATGAGGATTCCGTCTTTTACGATGCGCCAGATAAGGTCGAGAACACGATGGTCTTTAATCAGATGCCGCATACGGTTCATCACAACATCAGCTTCAAGGCTGTCGTAGAAATGGTAGATGTCACCGCACAGCTCGTACCTCGTGCCTTTCGGGTCTTTTCTCATCCAGCCCTCGATAGCCGCTCTTGCGTGATGCGGGCCTCTGCCGCGAATGCTGCCGCAGCAGTAATGGTCCATACCCCGCATGAAAACCGGTTGCAGGATCTGAATGAGCGCGTGATGCACGTACTGGTCGGGCCACTGCGCCGGTTTACTGACGGTACGCCACTTCCGAGCGCTCACGTCCCATCTCTGCGTAACGTGAGGCGGCTTTGGCTCAAAGCCCTCGATGATGATACGCCGCAGTTCTTCAATGCGCTCACTCTTTGTTTCCTCTACCCAAGCAGTGCATCTGTTCGGGCGGTGGTGAGTGCGCCAGTGATGAGTGTGGTTCACTTCGTCGATGGCTAAAGATAAATTCTCATCTGAAATTAAGGGTTCAAATAGGTTCTTTGCTCTTTTCACAGGGACATATTTCCTCCTTTTAGCTTTACGAGCTTTCCAGCGCTCCTTTCGGAGTGTACTAACCCGCTCCCTGAACTGCTTATCTTCACCGAGAGGTGCGCGACTACCTGTGCCGTGATAGAGGATTGTTAGCAAAACACATAAAAGGGTGCGGCAGCCGATGTTGTCGTTCGCATTCGATGTGCTGTTGTAGTTGACGTAGAACAAGCCGTGGTTGGTGTTCTGGTTGTAGTTGCCACCAACGTAGAGGCACGGGTTCGACGAGTAGAAGTACCAGCTATCGCACGAATACGTAGAATCACTGCCGCTCGCAGCAGTCGGATAGAACATCGGGAATCCTCCCGTTGTCGATACATTAAACGCAGACGGATAACCATTGCTCGGCGTACCAACGCTCGTGCCGCCGCTGCTGTCGCTGAAATTGGCAGGGTTCAAAATAAGATTCATACCGCCGCTGTTGTAGTAGCAGCCGTCCATCCAGTCGTAGCAGTTGCCCCACAGGTCTTCGATGTTTCGATACTGCGTACCTACGCCATAAGCCGTGCGGGAGGACTGCATCGTTCCGGTATGGTACGGCATACTATCGGACGCGCCCATATTCTGTACCGCGCTGCCGTTGCCACAGCCGTACCCGATTTTTGCCTGCGAGTTCCAGTCGGCGAACTCCACAATATAGAGCAGCCAGATGGTGAATCGCATTGCGAAATCCATCTGCCAGATGTTCGCGCCAAGTCCGTGAATCGAAGAACGCGCATTGGAACGAGTGATGCTGACTTTCGGCTTCTGGCCGGACACGCTCTTATAGCCAGATGTACCGCAGTGATAACGCCCGATATAGACGACATCTCGTTCGCCAGCCCCGTCTCCACGGTTCATGTGTGCAGGAGATACCGAGAACCCAGCGGTTTCTTGGTCGGCAATCTGAATTTTCATTCCGCTGCCGCTCTTGGTGATTTTGTACCAGAACTTCGGAATTGCCACTACAACGTTGCCAGAACGGGTGCTCTTTGTCATACCCGCCCAAGGTTGCAGGTTATCGAATGGAGAGCTGTAACTTGAAGCACCGGCGACATAGGGAACAGGGTCGGTGAATCCGGCGGCGTTATCAGTACGTGACCACTTAGTCGTGCTCGTTCCGTCCCAGCTCACTCCGTAGATGTTCACGAAGTTCACCGTAATTGCGCAGGTCTTATCCGCAGGAGCGTTGTGGTTTGTGCCGGCGGCAACCTTAACCGTCACCGTAGTCGTGCCGGTTGCCTTGCCTGTAACGGTAATGGTATTTCCGCTTACGCTGACCGTCGCAACGCCCGTGCTGCCGGAGATAGCGGTGATTGCGCCGTCTCCCGCTCGCGTCACAGTAATCGTGCCAGTCTTTGTGGAGTTGTTCAGGGTCAGGTTGGTAGGATTGAGGCTCAAAGAACCGGCGGCCTTTGCAATAGTCCAGTTCACCGTCTTAGCTGCGGTCGTGTTGTCAGCCCACTTGTAGTTTGCGGTAGGTGTAAAGGTGGCGCCATACGTACCGGCATTTGTGCCGGAAGAAGTTCCACCGAGGGTCATTTTGCTGGAATCGTAACCCGTCCACGTAGGAGACTGCGCCGAACCGGTATAGGTAAGGCTGCTGCTTACCGTGGGAACCGCGATTGCAGCCCTGTCAATCGTCCACTGGACGGTCTTTGCGGTAGAAGTTCCGTCAGACCACTTGAAGCCAGACTTCGGCGTGAACGTAGCCGAATAAGTGCCAGCGTCCGTAGCTTGCGTAGTACCGCCGATTGTGAGTTTGTTCGCATCGTAGTTGAGCCACGTCGGGGACTGCTGCGAGCCTGTGTAAACCAGCGTTTCGCTTGCAGACGGGATGATGTTGATGGTGTTTGTGAAGTCGGTGATGGCATCGGACGCGGACTGCGCAAGGTTTTTCGCGTCCTGCGCAAGCGTCTTCACCGCATTCAGTTCCGACGCACTTACGCCGGGGGTATTTACAGATCCATACGCCATAAGTAATTCCTCCTTTTAGTTTTCGGGCTTCTTCAAGAGCGCCAGTGTAGCTGTGATTTCACCCTCTGGCGCCGTTTCAGCATACAGTCGGATACCGCCGGAAAGGGTTCTGCTGACCGTATATAGCCCGCATTCTTTCGCAGCCGCAAGGTCCTCTGGATGCACACTGACAACCGGAATCATTTCCTCCGTGACGCCCTCCAATGGAATATCCACATATCGGATTCCGTCAGGAGCTTCGGATGCGCCGATGTCCCATCCAGTGGCGGGGATAGTCAGCGCCCGCTCCTCAACACTGGAAAGACCGCCGTGCGCAGAGGGGTCATTATTGTGCGAGATAATTGCCTGTTCGACCTCGCCGACGGTTGCAATGGTGTCCGGGTCAATCACAGCTGTAACCGTATCCACATCGCCGACCGCCACAATCAGGTCAAAGGTGGCGAGTTTGCCTACAACGGAACTCGCGGGGCGAATCCATTCCGGCTCATTCTCCAAGCACAGATAAGTGTACGGAACTTCACCGTCATCAGGGTCATCCGCATACAGAACGATGTTCGTCAGGTAAAAGCCGGTTTCTACGTCCTCGCTCTTGATTCGCACCGTTACCTGACACTCGCCGTCAACCGGATTGGAGATAGATGCGATTTGCGCATCCATCACATATTCGGCAGGCCCCGTCATCGTCTTCGGAGTCAAACCGTCCGGTATCTCCCCGCTGCCGACAGAGGCTTTCGTGTAGTTCATTGTGCAGCGTCCGGCAAGAACTTTTCCGATAAGAGCGATACCGGACATAGAGCCGTAACTGCCGTCCTCAAATTTTGACATTCTTATTCCTCCTTGTCAATTCGTTTGGATGTTATGCGGGTGTGGTAGATAATGCCCGCTGTGCCGCCGCGTGTATCCGTATGCGCTCGTTTCTGCGGGGCATAGGGTGCAGATACCTCCGACGGCTGAAAGACGCCGTAGAGCGTTTTCAGGGTCGTCTGCGCCTCTCTGTCTTTTGACGGTGGCAGAACAGAGTAATCCATCCCTATCAACCCGCAGTGCTGCATAAAAAGCTCTCTCCTGTACTTCTGATGCGTCCGCAGATAAAGCCGCAGCCCTACACCCGCAGCGAGGATACGTTTGATGGCACTCGCTATCAGGTCCAGCATTTCAATGCGTTCAGGGGCAAGCAGATTCTGGTCTACATACAGCTCGATTTTGGCCGGGTAAACCTCGTCCAGCATAACTTCCGATACATCGACTTCCAGCAGCGCACTCGCAGCCTCAATTACCGTGTTGATGTCGCCGCCGGAGAGCTGCGCCATCAACTTCACCTTTATCGCCATTCGATAGAAGCGGTCGTCGGGGCTGATTCGGGCGACGCCAAAATTGGCGCCGTAGCGGTCAAGAACCGCACCCTCCGCATAGTCGATGTCTTCCCACAGCTTTATCAGCTCTGCCTGCTCCTCTACGGAATCCAGCCCCCAAGCGAGGATAGCGAACAACTTTCCGATGTTCGTTTCGAGCGGGAGATCCAAATGGCGGTTGTTATAGTCTTTTCGCGTGTAGGCGCTCGTTAGAGCGTACAGCATCTCAGAAAGGTAATTCCTCATGCCACCGTCACCTTACTTTCATCGGTGATGGCTTTTTCACGTGCGGCGATGATGATGTTTTCTCTGCTGTAATCTGAGCCGTCAGAGCTAATTTCCAAGTCAAAGTCAACCACGCCGGGGACTTTAAGCACTTCGGTGGGGAGCGCAACACAAATCACGTCCTGCCCGATTGCCATTCCTCCGCGCGTATTGGAGCCGATGAAATTCACGAGGTTCTGCTTGATACGGTCGATGCCATCCAGAGGGAACACGCTGTTCGTTTCAAGGCCCGTAATCTTTATCCACACATTGACGGGAGTGGGTCGGCTGAACTTGATATTGTGCGTCGTTCCGGCAGAGCTTACAACCGCCACGGTCGTATTGCCATAGGTCTGAATCCCGGCAGCTTTTCTTCGGAAAATTGCCCCCGCTACATCTTCATCAAGGCCGCCATAGGCTATGATTTCAAAAGAGTGGGGCGGCAGACCACTTTCGCTAACGCCGTCCGTGTCGTTTTCCTCGCCCGCAACAGCGATGACAGCTTCTACACTCTCGTAAATCTCGGCGATAATAGCATCAAGGTTCACGCCACCGGCGAAGTCAACCGACAGATAATATCGCTCTCGGAACTCCGCATCCGTCTCAGTATTTCTGCCGCCCTCGAACGAGGACGCATTCGTTACCGCTTCGATACCGCTCATAGGGTTCACGATATTCGTAATCGTGTTCTTGTCGGTGTTTCCATCAGGACCCGCAACAACCGCAGACGCAGACAATGTTACACTGCCATTGGTTATCACGCCCGATTGGAGCGTGATATACTGCTCTCCGGCGTTCGTTTCAGCAAGATACCCCTCCGGCACTTCTACCCCGCTTGTTCCAGTGAAAGTCAGGTAGCCAACTGCTTTCTGAGCACCGAGCAATTTCAGCCCGATTGCCCGTCCAAGATTGTAGAGGCTCGCCCCTACAGCGGTATCAATGAATCGGCTGTTATACACATCTTCCAGTGTGGAAAACAGGAGATTCAGCATCCAAGCGTAAATACGCAGGAACACACCAAGCGGGGAGCGCACCGTCAGGTTTGCCCGCGACCCAAACAGCTCACGGGCTTTGTATTCCAAAGCGTCCAGCAGTTCTGCATAGGTGGGACGCCTGAATCCGGCATCTGTCAGCCCCCAATCCGTTGTTTTCGCCATTACGCAGTCACCTCCAATGCTATTTTCTCGCCATCTTCAAGCGTGGCAGTTAGTTCAACAGTTATTGTTCGGCCTTCAAATGTGACCAAAATAGAATCAATCCGGGAAACAGCGGGTTCCTGAAACACCGCTTCCCGGATTACTTCTTTCACCTCGTCATCATCAACATCGTTCATACTGACGCCGACAATGCTTTCATAATCAGTCCCGTGCGTTTCATCTGCAAAGAATTCAGCTTTCCACGCGAGAAGTGCGTGACGCACGTTCTGAACCGTAGTGTCATCTCCATAAATCTTTCTGAACGACCCGTCCGTATCGAAAATTAAATCTCGTGTTTCGGGGTCAATCAGCAACGTCATATTATCCATACTGCCTCCTTATCCGGGCTGCCCTGTGCTGCCGCCGGAACAACCGGGGTGCGTGTGATGGGCGCCGCTTACACTGTTCTCAGCCAGAACATCGCCGGAAGCAGTTATCTTTCCGTTGACGGTCAGGTCACCTTTTATGGTAACGCCCGCCGCCGATACAGCCACGTAGATTCCTCCGCTCTCCGTCGCAAGGACAAGGCTGTCAGAGGGCAGACCAGAGGAGGAGTACCCGCCGGCCACAATCGCACCGATGAAGATAGCGTCTGTGGTCGCGTGATTTCTTTCCGTAAGAGGCTTAGCTTCTTTGCCGCCCGTTACCGTGCTGTCCATATCGTGGTCGAGATAGACCACAACGCCGGTGTCTCCGGCTTTTATCCACGGTCGGGTAATGAAGCCTCCGCATCGGGTACACGCCACAGGAACGCCCAAAATCGGCGGCTGGCTTTCATATTTTCCGTTTTGTAAATGTTTCGAGAGCGGCTGAACATCCACCGTCATCTTCGCCGGATCAAACGACGTAACTTTGACAACTGCCGCCACGCAGATTGATTCAGCAATCCTCTTGTCGTGGATCTGCTGATACACATATTCGTTTATGCCAGACATCTCACCGCTCCTTTCTCAATATGGCTTTAGCTCCATCGAGGTTTTCCAGTTCCCCGTCCTGCCGCCTTTGTGTGAGCCTTTCACGACGATAAACCGGCCATTCAGATTGCTGGACTGGATTTTAACTACCTCTGCGGTAGCAATCCGGTAGTTGAGCAGGCAGGAGCGGGAGATGGTATCGTCCTCTCGGTCCTCACCTGTTTTTTGTGAATTCAAGTCAGTCTCCACAGGGATAACTACTTTTTCCTCGTCTGCTCTCAACAGACCGGTAGCGGAGGTCAGCGTAACGCCGTTGTTGATTCCGTCATCGGCTTTTGTGATGTAGATTTGGCCGGTCGCTCGGATAATGAAGCGGCTTTTACACTCGCTCACCACAATCTCCGTCAGCACCTGTTTCAAATTGCCCCGGCACACTCTGCCTCTTGGGTAGCTGATGTCTTCTGTCAGCTCGCATTTTGAAACCTCCACGCCGAAGATATTGAGCAAATCTCGGACGATAGCCGACGCTTTCATTCCCTTGGCGTAGGTCTTGTTTATCAAACTGCCGAGTATTTCATCTGCACAGGGCTGCACAGTCAGGGTAGAAGTCCAGTCGGTGTTTGCCTGTTTGTGTTTCAGACCGACCACTTTTCCAATCAGGACGCAGCCTACGTCGCCCTCATACCCTGCGTTCAGAACAACAGGGTCGTTCTTCTTTATGCTCGCTCGCGTTGTTTCGGACAGGTTCGTCACCGTTATTGTTGCCACAGGCGGCTCATCGCTGTCTTCAAACGGAATATCGAACGTGAAGTTCAATCCTCCAAGCGTGTACTGCTTGTTTCCGATTGTGAGCGAGGCATCTCTAATCCAAAACGCCATATCACTGCACCGTCCTTTCCCGCAGATACAGCTTCACGTCCTTGCCGAAATTGTCTTTCGTGACTTCGGAAATGTTATCTCCTGTAATACACAGAGGAATTATGACCGGTATTGGAAACCGCTCGTCCTCAACAACATTGAACAGCGGACGGGCGTATCGGACGATTTCTCCGAACACAAGGACGTTTCCGTTCACATCGAGCAGGTCTATCGTGTAAAACCCGCCGATGTCGTTGTATTTCACAGTAAAGCTGAATGTCTTATCCGTCAGCTTGATGGAGAACGAATACGGCACTTTTGAGGCGTCGATGTTGATATATTCAATATCTTCGTTCAAATCAATCAGTTGCAGCGCCATATTTCATCCCTCCTTTAACGCCGCGACAGTCCATCATACCCGCCCGTGATACGGGTCAGGGGAGCGGAGCTGCCGCCAGAAACATTGACTGACCGCAGAACTGCGGCACTCGCCGAGCTTACTGACTGAATTGCCAAGATAGCCAGACCCGTGCTTGCTGTTCTGGCAAGCTGCGGGTTCTGGCTTTTTCCGGCGTCTTGGCTCGTCATTGCGATTTCTGCGTCCATCGGAACGAATTCCGAGGACGACATCTGCACCTGCTTGAGCGTTGCCGAAAAGGACGCGCCTTTCCGGTTCTTGTACGTTCGGTCAAACTTCAAGCTGGTAAAAACAAGATTTGTCATGCGGGTCACGCCGATATATGTGATGACATCCCGCGCTTCCCGCATAGCTTTCAGTGCGTTGATTGCGCTGTCGCCGCCAACAATCGTGCCAGAAATATTCAGCGTTCCCGCTGCGTTATTCACGTGGTCGTCGATGTTGGTGCCGTCTTCAACAGGATTGGAGGTGACAGAGCTGCTGTAGCTCTCGCTTTCCTTTTCCACTACACCGTTTTCGAGCGGGATGAAACGGACAGTGCCGCCTTTTCTCCCTCTCAGCACATAGGCCATTTACAATCCCTCCTGTCAATAAGCGTACTGGTTTTTAAGAGCCATACGCTCGCGTTCTTCCTCTCTAAATTCCTCATACAACTCTCGGACAGTATCTCGGAGAGAGGTCTTCATATTCTCCGTGGCTTCCTCGTCTGCGCCACCCTGAACGATAACCATAATCTGCGGAGCAAATGCAGGACTGCCGCCGCCACCGTTAGGCGCTGTGTCGGGATCTGGCACATCAATATGTGTCCCGCCATCCCCATCGTCCTCCGGCGTAGTATCCGGCGGGTTGAAGTCACCGACTACAGGAGTGACGGAGTAGGTGGTGTCAGCAACGGTAGGAGCCTGCGCATCAGCCACAATCGGGTTTACGGTAAAGGCGGCGTTTGCCGGACCATCTACGTCGGGCATATCGAACTTTGTCGGAATGGCGTTCTTAATGTCTTTCGTCACGCCGCCCATCGTGTTCTCAAAGCCTTGCCCCAGACCAGCAGCCATATTGTCACCGATACCAGCAAACACTGTGGACGGACTGTGGATGCCGAGGAAGCCCTTTACACCGTTGACGATTCCGCTAAAGAACCCTGTGATTTTACTCGTTATCCAGCCTACCATCGACTGTATGCCCTGCCAGATACCCTGCACGATATTTACACCGATGTTTACGATAGATCCCATCAGAGCGCCGATTCCGCTTACGATAGCGGAAATAATAGCGGGTAGCTGCGCGACAAGCTGCGGTATGGCCTGAATAATACCGGCTGCAAGCTGGATAATCAGGTTGACACCCGTTTGAACGATGAGGGGCAGGTTCTCGGTAATGAACCCGACAATTCCTGTGATAATAGCCGGAAGCTGTTCCAGCAGCATCGGCAAAGCATTTAAGAGGCCCATTGCCAACGTGAGTATGATTTGCGACCCCTGCTCCAAAAATATCGGAAGATTCTCAGACAGGAATCCAAGGATACCCTCGATTAGAAGCGGCAGCTGCTCAATCAGCAGAGGCAGCGCTTCCAAGATGCCGGTCGCCAGTCCATTAAGAAGCTGCATACCCGCATCAATCAAGAGCGGGGCGTTTTCTATCAGGGCGTTTACCGCAGTTATCAGACCCTCAATGATGACCGGAATCAGCGTCGGGATAGAATCACCGAGGCCGGTAGCCAGATTAGCGACGATCTGCACAGCCGCCTCCGCAAACATCGGCAGAAGCTCTCCGATGGCGCCGACCAAGCTATCCACGAGACTGACCGCCGCATCAACAATCATCGGGACGCTTTCAACCAGCGTCTCAGCCACAAGGGAAATGGCGTCAATCACGACTGGAATAAGCTGCGGTAGCAGAGAAATGAGGGAGGTCAGGACCTGCCCAAATACGCCGCCTACCGTACTCACAAGAGTGGGCAGCAGCGACCCTACCGCCGGGATCATCTTTCCGATTGCGTCCGGCAAAGCAGCAGCGAGGTTCTCCACCACGGGTGTGATATTCTTAACCACGTGACCGAAACTCTCAACCACGTTATCGACGAGCTGCCCGATGTCCGCATCCGCATTACCAAGACCAGCGACGAGGTTTCCGAATGCAGCTTTCATACTCGAAATAGAACCGGAAATCGTCTCTGTGGCTTCTTTTGCGGTCGTACCAGCGATGCCCATTTCTTCCTGAATGATGTGGATAGCTTCGGTGATGTCCGCGTAGGAAGAAATATCAAAGTCCTTACCGGACAGCTTTTCCGCGTCGCTCAACAGGCGTTCCATTTCCTCCTGCGTTCCGCTGTAACCCAGCTTGAGGTTGTCCAGCATCGTGTAGTTTCCCATTGAGAAACCACGGTACGCATTCTGAATGGATTCCATATCCGTGCCCATCTTATTTGCGTTGTCGGACATATCCGTGATTGCACGGTCAGCATAAGACGCGGCCTTTGCAGTGTCGCCGCCCAGAGATTTAATCAGGCTGGCAGAGAAACTCGTTGTGAGTTCCATGTACTGGTTTGCCGACATACCCGCGGTTGCATAGGCGTTCGCGGCGTAGTTCTGAACGGTCTTGGACGAATTGCCGAACAGCGTATCAATACCGCCGACAAGCTGCTCATAATCCGCATAAGCCGATACCACCTGCACACCGAGCGCAACGGCTCCGGCAGCGGCGGCGGCAGTAACCGCAGCTATCGCTGTGCCAGCACCCTTTAAGACGCCGCCGAATTTCTCGAACTTGCCGCCAGACTTTTCAGCTGCGTCACCGAGTTCCGTTACATCCTGTCTGGCGTTTCCGGCAGCGTCGCCCATATCGTCTGTCTCGTTGGCGGCCTTATCCGCGTTCCGTATATAGTCGGTAAACTTGTCCTTTGCAGACTGGATCGCGTTGCCCAGCCCGTTTCGGATTGTAGAAATCGGGTGCGTAAAGCTGTCCTTTATGCTTTGCGCACCCGATACAACATTGTTTTTGAATTCGGTGGCTTGCCCCATCACGTAGGAGAATGCGCCACCAACACCCGAGCGGAGGGAGGAGGCGAAGCTATTTCCGCTGTCCGCTCCTGCAAGGAAAGAACTGCGGAACGCCGAACCAACGCTGCTGGCCTGAGACTGCAAACCACCAAGGTTGCTTGTCACGTTTCGTATGCTCGAATCGGCCTGCGAACTGTCCGCGCTGATGTTGATTCTCCCGCCGCTGCCCTGTAAATCCCCAAGGCTGCTCGTGACACTACGAATGCTGGCTTCTGCCTGCGACGTATCAGCCTTTACGTTAATGCTGTACGATAGGTTGCGGGCTTCATCCACAGTTCATCCCTCCTCTCATTCTTTTTTATTCCACTCGTCCTGCCACAGTAGGCGAGCCTGTTCCGTTTCGGAGAACTCGTACAAATCCATTTCTTTGAGTTCTGAGTAGGTCACGCCTCCCATGCAGAACACGAGCCGCCAGAACCGCTCGTTGTTACGAGCGCGTTTCTCAGCGGCCCTGCGGTTTAGTTCGTTCGCTAAGAAAGGATTCGATCTCGCGCACCAGTTCACCCGGAGTGGCGAGGTCATCCTGTTCATCAAAGTATTTCAAGCCGGCCTTTGCGACCTCAGCGGGCGCGGTTACACAGCCCTTGATGAGAGCGTCGGCGTATTTTGCGGTGTTCTTTCTGCCGTTGGCAGGGTTGATATAGAGGTCGGTGAGGTTAGAATACCAAGTGAAGTTCACGCTTTGGAGCTGGTATTCCACGTCGTTCACAACGACAGTTTTGGTTCTTGCCATAGGTAAATCCTCCTCTGAAACATTGTCGTTTTATACTTTATACGCGCATAGGCGCATTAGGGAGACGGGTATATACATTACTCTCTAATCCCCCTATTTTCATACTCTATTAAGAATGAATGTTTCAATGTTTCAAATAGCTATAAAAGCCAGTAACGGTGCGGCTTTCAGCCGAAACATCGGCGAAACATTGCCCGATACATTGAAACATTGGAGCCTGAAACATTTGGTTGAATTTCCCGCCTAAACTTAGACTTTCGTGCCTAATACTTGAATTTAGGCGGGATGTTTCAACGCAATGTTTCACCTTATTAGAGCTGGATGTCAGGAATGAGGAACACGATGCTGACATCAGCAGCTTCCTTGCCTCTCGTCTTATCGGGCAGCTTCTCCACCATACAGTTCTGAGCGAAGAACAGGGAGCCGCTGTCGTTGGCGTCCGTGATAGCAAGGTTTGCCATCACGTTTTTCTCCGCGCACTGTTCGAGGTACGCCACATCAGGAGAATCCTGCAACAGCGTAATGGTGAGCTTACCGGCTTTGTTCGCGTTGAGGATGTAGGTGCTGTCGCCCTTAACACCCTTTTTCAGCGTAACATTTGCCTCGTCACGAGCCAGCGTGAACATATTCTCGCCAAACATACGGAGCTGCCGATTGTTGAAAGACACGTTTACTTTCATCGGGTCAAACGTAGCTAACATTCTTTATCCCTCCTTTACAGCGTCGCACGGAGGACGCCCTTGGTCTTTACCTGATGGACCGCACCAGCAAGCTGAGCCTCCCACGTGATGTCAGGCATTACGCGGTTTCTGCGCTGGTCCTCGGTACTCTCCGCGTACTTCGGAATTACGACAGTGAAAACGCCGGTCTTGCTTTCCGGGTCGCGGGCAATGATGTTGAGGTCAGTAGCCTCCGCAAGCGCCTGCACCACAGCGGTTCCAATCAAGCCGAAGCCGTCATCGCCGTAGTTGATGTTGGCGTTCGCAAGCAGAATGTCATAGAGCAGGTCACGCATACGCTTGGCGATCCAGTCACCACCGAGCACCACGTCAATGAACTCACCGTTGAGGCAAGTACCGTCCTTGACATACTGGCGTTTATACTCCTCGGTCAAGAAATTTACGTGGTTCTCAAGCAGAGCGTCCCTCTCTCCGTCGGTAAGGATGGGGAGAGTGATGAGCTTTGTGGTAGTGGCGTTGCCGTCCTGCGGACGCTTGAACTTCCACGTTACGCTTGTAGGGTAGAACGGACCAACATTGCCGGTGTAGGAAGCGTCCGGCTCCTCGTTCAGATGGTCTGCGTCAGCGTAGATGACAGCAGCGCGGGCGGTGTTGCACACGAACGCCTTGTTGCTGGTCTGGCCCATGTAGAACTTACGATGGTCCTCCACACCAGCGCCAAGCTCCGCTTCGCTCGGCTCGCTCGCCTCTGCAAACTTCGCCAGAGCGATGACATAATCGTCATCATCCTTGTCCGTCAGAAGATAATACCAGTCATTATCAACCTCGGACTGGAACTGCTTAATCTGGTCGATGAAGCTGTCCGCTGCACTCTTGGCGTTCTTGCCGTTCGTGAACTCGGCGGTAGGCGCTTCAACATCAACGGCAGGCTCTGCAAGCAGCTCATCAGTGAACACTTCCACGATTTCGGGAATCGTGTCAACCTCGCCCTCGACAGATGCCGTAAAGGTCACAGTGTCCTCAGACACGGAGGCCGTATAGGTCTTTCCGTCTTTCGTGAAGCTGGTTCCGGTAAACAGCGCTGCGAGATCCTCCGCAGTGGATACGGTGGAAAGCAGAGCGATATGCACTACAGCCTTGCCATCCCCGCCGAAGCGGAACCACAGCTCGTCGTCAGAAGTCAGGTTGACTTCATCAGAGAAAGTGCATACGAGCTTTGCAGTAGCCGCCGGAGCAGAGCTTGCAGGTGCAAAGCCTACGATTTTGAATTTGCTCACAAGACTTGTGGCAAGGGTGGTCTTACCTTGATTGAGCAGGGTGGTAGCCTTTCGCACGACCTTTGCATTGGGGCTTGCCCCATCAGGGCCGAACACGGCTTTTACGCTCTCCACATCTCTGTACGTCCCGACCGGGTATTCTCCGGTGGTAGATACAAGGAGAATGTCGAGGCTTTCTTTCTCGCTGGGCAACGCATCACGCTGCACAACGACAATTACGTCTTTTGCCATTTGGCGATTCCTCCTTTATGGTTTTACTTCCCCTATTGGGTTTCCCGGACGCTCCACCAGTGTTGCGGGCATCGTGTCGGTTCGTACATAGGAGAAACGAACATCGAACCCGTATCTTCGTATTGTGTCCTCTACGAAAAAGCTGGATCGGCTTGAAACTGACCCAACATTCTCTACAACAACCTCTCCGTATTCGGTTTGGATGTTGTGAGCGTTGAGCAGGAAAAAGCCATTCGCCTTTTCTGCGAGTTCGAGGGCTTCATCCTCACCAAAGATGTATCCGTTATCGGTTTCTCGATTCGTACTGCAAAAGGTGAATGACATCGTTGCCGACACTTGCTCCGAGCGGATGAGCTGCGGTTCACCGGCAGTCTCAATGATTTCTCGCAAACCGAATGAATACTTCGGTATTCTTGGAGCAAGAACACTGTAATAGCAGTAGGGAAACTCGGGTATATCCGCTATCTGCTCTGACAGATTTACAGGACAACCTATATGCGCTTCCAGACCTGCCACAATCGCGTTTCTGGCCTGCACAAACGTCATTTCTTCACCCCCTCTACGAGATACCGAACCATCGGATGGATAGAGTTATGGGAGAGTTCCTGCGTAACGGTGTATTTCTGACCGTCGTAGGTGTCCAGAATAATTTGACCCGGATTTATCTCAACCGGGTCGTCGGTGTATAGCTTCTGCGAATTGTACGTGTACGACCCCTCCGGCAGTCGTTTCAGATCCAGATTGGAGAGCGGCATTACGATTCCCCAAAAGGAAGTCACCGGCTCATCAACCGGTCTGGACTGGCCGCCTTTTGACGGGTCGCGCACGAACGTCCTGTTTGAAACTGTCAATATGTGCAGCAGCGCCCGAGGAAGTTTTGGGGTTGCGAAAAACATAGTTCAAACCTCCTCTATTTTGTATGTGATACGGTCACGTATGTGTGTACCTGTCTCATACAGCGTTGTATGCTGCGTTTTCTTGGAGAAGTCTGACTGCGGCTTTACTCGGTTATCGTCGATGAAGTTCTGTACCAGCTGTGCGGCTTGCGCTCCGATGGCGTTCGCTGCTGCATCGGCAGACATCTGCCCCGAAAGGACCTTACCCACAGAGCCTGATACAATTTCTCCAAGCTGGGCTTGGTCTGCATCGAAACTCGCGCGTATAAACGACCGCTCCGGCAGTTTATCCGTTCCATACTCATGCGCGCTGGCAATTTTCAGAACTTCTGAATCAACGCCGCCGACAAGACCGACGAGTATTTTCTTGCCGGCCATATCTTCGCAGGCGCTCTTTAACTTCTCAAAGTCGTTCAGGATAATATTGATGTCCATATCAGTACCTCCTGTAGAGACTTACGAGCTGCGCCCACTCCGATTTCTGGGTCTTGTCGAAGTTCCACGTCACATCGGAGATGGAGAACGAGCTTAGACCCTGCGAGCCGTTCTGCAAGTTGGTGTACGCCTGAGACACCATATCCCACACAAGCCCCTCAAGGTCGGCAGGAAGTGTCTGCGGTTCATCTTCGGTAGCATCCTTTGGGAGCACATACCCCGCTGTGTAGCTGACCTCGATTACGCGCTTCGGCGCCACAATATCAAACGCCAGACCTTTTCGATACCCGGCTTTCAGCCATCCCTCATCACGGTAGATGACGCCCACATCGCCTGTTTGAGAATAGTCATAGCGGTCTGGGTTCACTAATTTCCCGTCCTCCTTGACATACTCAACGTCAATGATGGGGTACTCTATCGTGACGAGTTCCTGCTGCCCATCTGCATCGTACCATTGCCGGTACGAGCGTTTGCCCAAATGTCTGCCGGTCTGACGCTCAATCCAAGAAGAAGCCTTGTTTATCAGCAGTTCGACAATCAGATTGACCTTTTCATCGTCGATGTCGGATAAGCCGAGCATCAGCTTCATCCTTTCGATGGTTGTTAATGCGTTTTCTGCAAGCATAAGGGCCTCCTAAATGGGGCAACGACGGCTACTCGCCGTCGTTGCTTTCTTCTTTCTTCTCGTCCTTTTCAGCGGACTTGGAAGTTCTCGGTTTCTTGGTTTCGCGCGCAGGAACCTCAACCTTATTCTCGGTAGGCCCCGGCAGCTGCTTATAAATGCGAGGCATAGGTCAGCCCTCCTTTACACAGGCTGGTTGGCGGTGTCTCCCAGCGCGATTGCGCAGGTCGCAGTGCAGGTCGGGGAAGAACCGTCGGTGCAGGTAACAGTTACGGTGGCCTTAACGAACTGCTTGCAGCCGATGAGGTCAAGGTCGATGTTGAACAGATCGCCGCCGGCAGCGTCAGCTTCAAGGGTGATGGCGCCGTCATCGTCCGCAATCTTGTCTGCGAACACCTGCTTGTCCTTTACGGCAGAGAAGCTGCCAGCGCGGGTGTCGCATTCAGTGATAGCCACCTTTACGGAAATACCGGTGGGGGCTCCGGTGGCCTTGCTGAGAGAAACAGCAAGGACGCCGGACAGGAAACCCTCACGGTCAATGGCGCTCTCGCTCGTATAGGGGAGCACCTTAACGTTATGGATAAGTTCTCTTTTCATTTCGCTACCTCCTCATTACACAGGGACAGAAACCTTGGTTGCCACAGCGAAGCTCTCATCGTGGCGCAGGCCGGTGTCCACATTGTTGATAGCACGAATCAGGGTCTGGTCGTTCTCGAAAGCAGAGACAAGGTTGCCCGCATCGTCAGTCCAAGAACCCTCACGGCTGGTTTCGATTTCGAGTGCGCCCTGCTCACCGATAACGAGGTCATTCCAGTTACCGAACACGATGTTGGTCTTACCGGCAGTGGTTTCGAGCAGGTTGGTGGTTCTGTAAGGATAACCCACCAGAGTACCGTTCTCATTCATCTCCTTGGCGAAGATGAAGCCGCCAACCTCGTCACGCAGAGACTTGAAGAACTGCTCAACGCTGGTGTTGAACACGAAGCCCAGACCGTCAGCGTAAACGTTGTTCTTCAAAACAGAGGCAACCAGATAGTTCGGGAACGCGGCGGTCAGAACACCCTGAGAGCTGGCGTATTCAGCGTCAAGGGAAGTCACGTCGATGTTGAGCACACCCTTGTTCTTGATGATACCCAGAGGCTGGAACTCACCGCCAGTGCCTAGCAGCGCACCGTAATCCACACCAAGAGCCATCTGCTTGGTAACATCCTGACCGACAATGACATCGTTGTCGAAGTTGGTGGAGCGGAGCAGGTCGTTGCTCATAGGAATGAGAGCAGTCAGCTTCTTGGCAGAGAGCTTGAGGTTGCCGAACTTGGGAGCGCTCTTGGAAAGCGCACGATTTTCGCCAGCAAACAGCGCACGGGAGCCGGTCTTAATCTTAGGAATATTCAGGTTGCCATTCGCCATGCCGAGGCGGCGAGCGCCGAGGCTGTAGATGACAGTGGACGGATAGAGCAGCTCGATGATTTCATTGGCGTAGACCTCGGGAACGAGGTAGCCGCCGTCCGCAGGAACGGTAGCGGAAAGAGCCTTGAACTCGTGAGCCATATCCGCATCGCCGAACTTACGCTCGGCAGTGTAAGCGGCACGTTCGACATCGCCACCGGATGCGTGGATGCACTTCACAGCGCGGCCAAACATACCATAGGCGGTCTTGCGGCGCTCGGGAGCGGACATAGAAGCGATACGGGTCTGGAAAGAGTTCTTCTTCACACCGTCGGGACCGGCGCCGGTGGAGAGGAACAGGTTGGAGTATTTGCGCTCGGGCTGCTTCACAGCAGTGCTGGGGCCACCGGACTTCTTCTCGGTTGCGCCAGTGCCGCTCTTAATGCCCTGCCCCTCAAGTGCAGCGATAATGCCTGCAATGAGTTCGGGAGTAATGGCGCTGCCGGTCTTTTCGCCCTCAACAGGGTTTGCGGCAGCAGCGGGGTCGGTGGTTGCGGCAGGGTCGGTAACAGGGTCGGTAGAACCCATATCCTCAAGGATAGCGGTCACTTCCGTGAGGATCTCATCAGTGGTGATGCCATCAAGGATGGCTTCACCGTCTTCCTTGCAAGCCTTGCGCTTTTCGTCGAGGTTGGTAAACACCTTGGCAATCAGCTCGGCGAGCTGTTCCTGAGTAAGTTTCATTTCAAATTCCTCCTTGTTTTACGGAATAATCTCAAAGACGAGTTCCGATTTCTTTGTTTGTTTGACAGGGTTGTTTGCAGATTTCACAATGTTATTTTGCGTCTGCCCATCTTCGGGCGCGGCGGGTTCCAGAAACGGGCCGAGAATCTCAGCCAGCTCTCGAACGACCGCGATGAAAGGCTTCAAAGCGTCAAGCCTTGCGCGGGTAATTCTGCCCGCTTTGACTTCCGTTTTCAGACCCTCCACCAAGGATTTGACCTCATCAATCTTGGCTTGGTCGTTCATCGCCCATGTGACGATAGATACTTCCCAAAGCCTGATTTCTTTCAGCCGGCGCACACCCTGCTCGCTGTCGAAATCAAACTCAACAGCGTCGTATCCGATGGACAGCTCGTTCAGAACACCGTCTTTCATAAGTGTCTGAATATCGCGGCCCTTGGTGGTATCGCTGATTCTGCCCCGGATGAAAAGACCTTTTTCATCTTCTCGCAATTCCAGCGGCTTGCCAATGGGCAGCTCGCAGTCAGAGTGCTGCGACAAGATTTTGATGCGGTCAAAATCCTCCCTGATGGTCTTGGAGAATGCGCCCCTCTCAATGATGTCGCCTCCGCTGTCTCTGTTTCCAAACACAGCGGCATACCCGGAGAACTCGCCGCTCTCGTCCGTGCTTTCCAGCTCGAACTTGAACGACTTGTACTCGTGGGTGACGGGCGCCTTTCCAGCAGTACGCTTTCCCTTGTTTGCCATACGGTTCTTCCTCCTTTCCTCAGAGATTAGGGCATCTTAAAAACCACCGTATGTAAGATAACAACGGCAGTTGATAAGCTCCTCCGGGCGAGGGTCGTTCGGGTCGCGCGGATAGCGCAAACCGTTCGAGAATTTGGCGTCAATCGCCACTGTCTCGCCGTTCAGTATGACGTGGTTAGGACCGTGAGAACCGTCACGCGGATTCTTCTGCGGTCTGTGATGCCACGTTTTCGTTTTAGCACCGGCAGCTTTCATCGTGTCAAATTGACCCGTTGCCAGCGCGGTCATGGTTTCCTGACGGGCAATTAGCTTTGCCCGCGATTTTGAGGTACTCATCGTGTTTTGAATGGATTCCCGCAGGCTGACTTGGCTCAGGCCCTCCGAGACGCCGCGCACGATGATGTCAGCAATTTTAGCCCTCGTGGTTTGTTCAATCCCTACGACGCGCTTGCCGCCGTTGATTTTGGCAGAAGATACGAACTCCGGTCGAACAAGGTCTGTCAGACCGTAGCCGTCCTCGCTGATTGACACGCCATCGTTGTAGGTCTTGCGCCATAGAGGATTGAACAGGTTCATCAGCTTTTCAGCTTCTTTGTCCCAATCGAGCAGCCCAGCTGCAATCGCATCGGCAAGCCGCTGCTGTTCAATCTCCGGCAGCTGCGCCCACAGTTCGGGGTCAAACGTCCCATCGGGGAGAAGATAATCAGACAGCCCCGCAAATACGTCTGAGACATCAGCTTTTACCGTCCCTCCGATAGCCGCTGCAATCGCAGTCTGTTGGCTCGCAAAGTGCTTAGACACTGCCGCCTCAAACAGCCGTTCGTTTTGCTGGATAGCCAAAGATTCACGCCGGAGCATAGAGGAGACATTCACGCGCATGGACTTTTCACCGTGCGTAGGCTCGTCGTACAGTGCGGACAAATCCTCTCGAACTATCTGCTGCGATATTGCAGCAGGGTCATCGCTTTCGGACAGAAACAGGTCGTTGAGGGATACCTTGAACACATCCCCGCCATCTACGTCAGGCAGATCAAGCAACCGCCTCGCTTCATTCTGCATCAGCAGGCCGGAGTTCCAGCCGTCGATAGCTTTGGCTTTGTCAAAGTCCTTATCATAGGGGATAACAGGGTCAAAGCGCCACACAAGCCCGCTCCCGAACATCGGCAGCAGCTGCGTGTTAATGGCTTCCTCCCGCATTCTGATTCGTGAAGTCAGAACGTTCTTGGCGTAGATATACTGCGCGGCGTCAGCGGTGGAACGGTTGCTGTTCTCGGTAATGCCCATGATTTCACGCGGCACACCGAAGTGTTCCAGTACGGCATCGCGCATAGCGATTCGGCTTTCGATGAAGCCGAGGTTCTTGCCGTCCGTGCTTCCCAGCTCTTTCACTTCAACATTGCCGGAGAGGGCTGCTGCACGATGGCTGTTCTCTACGCCTTTGTGCTTCTGATTCCAGCGGGCTAAGAAAGCGTCCCGCTGCTCATTCGTAGCGTCAGGCATAAGGAACACCACAGGAGGCGTGGCGTCGTTGTAAAAGAACCGCTTTTGGAACTTGGCGGCGTATTCGTCAATCTCTACCTCGTCCGCAATGCTTTCCGCTATACCCAGACCACGCAGAAACGGGTCGAGCGGGTTCAGCTGTTTCATCACGAACATATCATCCACCGGAACAGTCATTGTCAGCCCGCCGGAGGATGTGATTTGGTAGGTGGGGTTTCCGAGATAGGGCGTTAGCTTCACCCAATGTGGAGGAACATTCCACAGCTCTACCGGCCTGCCTCGTTCATCCCGCTCGATGAGGAAAAAACTCTCGCCTACGAGCATGAGATAGATTTCGTGCAAGCGCCAGATAGCTGAACTCGTCATTTCATACAGCGGATTCGGATGGCTCATAAAGTCGAGGAACGGGTGGTTTGTGATTTCCACCTCCGTTCCATCGTCCTCAATACGGAGCAGCTTTCCGCTGATATTGGCGAGGTCACTCGCAATACGATCTACGACCGCAAGGCGAGGGCTGGTAGAGAACATACCCAGCCATTCGGCTGTGTTCATAGAGGGCGGTCTTGCCCAGCGCGAGACGAAGCTGTCGCTGCCGCCCTGATACACGTCTCGCACCTTTTTTCGTCGTGTGATTTCGATGTTAAATAGTCTCATTCTGCACCTCGTTAAAAAGAGAAGCCGAATTCTGGTTTCCCGTTTTCCAACTCTAAATAGGCGTTTGCCGAAGCATCCACCATGTCTTTTAGCTTTCCTACTGGGAAGTTTTCAAGCTGCCTGAAATAATCATCATTCCAGTCGGCTATTTTCACATCCACGTTTCCGGCAAGCCATTGGGAAGAAAAAGGCTCAGCACGGGTTACTTTGTCGCCGCTTTCCAGCGATGTCGTGACTGAGTACCCGCCGAGCATTCTTACGAAGCTCTGCGCCTGATCCTTACCGGCTTGTCCGGGGTCCTGCGGAAGTCTGATTGTTACGTTGCCATAAAGCGCATTGTCACTGGCAGCCGTGTTTAAGATGAGCTGTCGGACATCTGCGCCGTTCTCGCGGACATTGATAACGTCTGCAACAAAAACGCGCCCATTTTTCCGCTTGCCGAGCAAAACTCCGGCGGTGTAGGCGCTTTCGTCGCCTCTGCGGTTTGTTCGCATTGCCTGCGGCATACCGTCCAGCTCGTCCATCTCCCCGGAGGCGGTTGCCGCCAAGTCCCACGCGCGTACCCATTTGACAACATCGGTAGGCGTAGAGCGGAACATCTGCCCGACCTTGGAGCGTTTGAAGTAGTGACCGGCAGACCGTCGGATTTTCCAGTTACCATTAAGCAGCTGCTCTTGGTCGAACTCGGACATAGCTTTCAGCGCACCGATATAGCCGGGGTCGTGTTTCATCATCGCGGCATTGTCCGTCAGCTTCGCGCTGATAAAGGACACGGACTTGACTTCCTCCATCTCCTCTGGGCTGTATAAGTGGAACTCCTCATACAGCTGCTGCGGGGTGTCTGCCCAATGGATGATGTTGCTTCTGCGGAGGAAATACCGCAGCTTTCCGCATCGGCTCTCGTCCGCATATCCTGTTTCGGGGTCAATCCACCAGTCAATGAACCGAGCAACCCAGCTTTCTCCGTCCGGGTTGCAGGTCGCCCGAATGTATGGTCGAACTCCACAGGTTGAACGGTTTCGGGAGAACATATAGAAGAACTGGCTTTCCGTGAAATGCACAAGTTCGTCGAACATCAAGAGCGGGATCTGAGAACCCTGCCAGTTGTACTTCTCCTTTTCGTAGAACATGTGGGCGAAAGTCACTTTCGCCCCGGACTGGAATCTCCACTGGACGTTCGGGGTTAAAACGCTGGTGGCGCCGAGATGCGGATAGATTTCCTGACTTGTGGCGTAAAGACCACCGGCGCTCATAATCTGAGGCCGCGATTGACGGAAGATAACCGCCTCAAACAGCTTGTTGTCTATATGGCGCAGGCATTCAAGCAGAAGTGCGTAGGTCTTACCGCCGCCAGCCGCGCCGCCGTAAATGCAAATATCGGCCGGAGAGCGAAGAAACATTTCCTGTTTGCCCTGCTGCGGCCGAATGATGATAGGTTTGTTATTCGTTTTTTCCGTCTTTTTTCTCACGTGCGTCACCCACCTCCGAATCTCGCTCAGGCAGGTAGATTTGAACTTGCGGCTGAACAGAAACCGGTGTGCCGGTTATCTTCGCCTCAACTGATTTCCTGTCATTGAAGAAGTCGCCGCCGTAGACTTTCAGCGCGTAGATGATAGCGGTTGTGTCCCCGCTGGATACGCGCTCCATCAGTTTGTTCTGGCACATCGCCACAACGGACAAGCGCCCCGCCTTAATTGCTTTCTCCAATGCGGGATGTTCCTTTTGGAGCTTCTGCAATGTCCGGCGGGTGATGTCAAAAACGTCGGCGATCTCCTCCATAGACTTGCCTTGCATAGACAAGGACTGGATAATGGCGAGATTATTTTCTACTTCACCGGCTTCTACCCACTGTTCAAACAAGTCCTTTCTCTGACGCTTCGCATCAGACATACCTCTCCGCTACCTTTTCGAGCAGTTCACGCATCAGACCGCCGTGCTTGTTGTGCTTGAAGCCGCCGGGGTACTCGATGTTCAGCTCTTTTTCCAGATATTCCTCGTAAACTTCCATCGGCAACTGCTTGGGTAGCGAGCAGGCGCAGTAAATATAGCCGGCATTGCAGGCAAGTACCGCTACACTGTCGAAGTAGCTTTCGAGGAGAGCAACGAAGCTCTCACGGGTGTGGAACTTCTGCTTGAATACGATTCCGTTCGTCACGCCGAGGGTGTAATTCTTGTCGTCGAGATACCAGAGGCAATCCCCGGCGCCAGCGGACAGCTTCGTCTTATCGTATGCCTTTTCCACATAGGCGAGGTTTCTGGTGCAGGTAATCAGCGTACCGGTGGATTTCAGCACCGCGTTGCAGGTCGTGAGGACAGCTTTCTCGAACTCGTCATCCACAACGGAGTTGATGACCGCTTCCAAAACACAGTAATCAAACAGGCCGTTTGTCCTGACCTGCTTCTCGGCATTGAGGATATTGGCGATGATGCCTTTCATATCCAGCTTATTCGCGCCTTTCACCATCAGGGACGGCTCGTAAGCGTGAATGTTGAAGCCCTTGGATTTGAGCATCTTCGGGTACGCCATGCGTCCCGCTCCGATGTCAATAAGGCTGTCAGACTTCTGCAAGCGGGGGATTACGTACTTCTCATACAGAACGGAGGCGTTGGACTGTCTGCCATCGGTACTCAGGCGCTTCGGCTGCGCCAAGAACTGATGGTAGGTTTTAACACCGAGGTTGTCAAAGTTGTACTTGCCGTACTCGATGCCCATACATTCAAGGAACTCCGGGACATCTTCGTTCGGGATGGCATAGCTCAAAACGCCATACCCCAGCTTTTTGGAGCAGTAAGCGTATTCGGCGTTGAGAATGACGTTTCCGTCCCCGTCGGTTACAACACTGCCCCACTCGCCGTAGCGGGACATCAGCTTTGTAATCTCGGAGCAAATGAGTACATTCTTCGGCTCGCTCTCGATGTAGACTTTATCCGCAGGGCAGTAATGATAACCGCCCACAGTGTATTCCTCAAGACGAACCGAAGTCTTGCTCGTCTCAATCGAGTTGTGCATAAGGTTGAACAGGATCTCGTCCTGCAAATTCGGGCTGTTGATTCTAATGCACGGCAGATATTCCAGCCCAATCGCCGTCGCAGCTTTCTTTCGCTGATGTCCGGCGGTAATCACGTTGTTAGAGGCGTTCACAATCAGGGGCTTCACCATACCGAAACGGCGAATGCTGTGCTGCAAAGCCTCTAACGCCTCGGGGGTAATGGAGCGGGGGTTGTATTCAGACCCCGTGACTTCCCCGATAGGTACTTTCTCCACAAAATCAATCACGGTTCTCCACTCCTTTCAGCAGATAGTCGGCAAAACTGCCGCTCAGAATTGCGCCAGAATCAATGTACTCCTGATACTTGGCGTTCATACGGTCAAGCTCCACCTGAGAGATAAAGAACGACACATCGCCGAAACGGAACTGGCAGAACGGAAGAACCGCTTTGGATTCCTTTTTCTTAGGCTCGCCATCGGAGGCAGCAGCTTCGTTTTGCACAGGGTCAGCGACAGAGGCGGGTGCATCATAAGACACCTCTGTGTGGGCCACAGGCTCGCTGTAGGCGGCCTCCGGCTGCTGGGTGGGCGCATACCCCTCCTCAACGTCCGCGTCGCTCTCAGCGGCATCCTCGCCGCCGCTGTAGATGGTGCTGACCGTAGGCTTCTTCTTGGGAGGCTTGGGTGCGTCATTGACGCCCATAAAATTGAACGCCGGGATTTTGATTTCAGCCTGCTCCGGCTCAATGTCAAATACCTCGGTGCTCAGCTCGAATCGCTCCAACAGAAGCTGATTCTCGTCGAGGGTCAGGTCAACAAGAGACAGCTCCTCTTTGAGTTTCTCGAAGTCCCAATCGCTGTACTCGCTGGTCTTGTTGTCAACCAGACGGAAAAGATTGATTTGCTCCTCAGTCAGCTCGTCCGCAACGATGCAGGGAACGGATTGGATGCCCAGCTCACGGCAGGCACGGACACGGGTATGACCGGCAACGATAGTGTAGTTCATGTCCACGACAACAGGGAACAGGAAACCAAACCGCTCGATGCTGTACTTTACCTTTTCAACCGCAAGGTCATTGTTGCGGGGGTTGTTATCGTAATCTCTCAGTCGAGAGACGGAAATTTCTCTGATGTTCATTCTGCGTCACCTCCCGTGAGGAACATTACAAAACCCAGATAGGTTTTGTTCTTGCTGATGTAATCGTCGTAGACCGCTTTCAGGCGGGCGTATTCCTCCTCGGTGATAGGAAGCTCGTTGTTGCCGAAGATGAGGAATTTGTTGTCCTTGAAGAACTTGCGGTCACGGTTCGGAGTGAAGAACGTGGTCTTGAAATCAAGCCCGATTCCGTTCAGCTCCTGATGCAGCTTGCCGACATCCCACGTGGAATACTCGTGGCTCTTGTTGTCGATGATACGGGCGAGCTTCGCATCTTCTTCCGACAGATTCTGAACGATGCAGGGTACTTCCTCCATTCCAAGCTGCTTGGCAGCTTTCAGGCGGGTGTGTCCTGCGATGATGACGTTGTTTGCGTCAATCGTAATCGGATTCAAGAATCCGAATTCACGAATGCTTTCGGCGACTTTTGCGACGCCCGCATCGTTCCTACGGGCGTTGCCCTCATACTCGATGAGGTCATCAACCTTTTTGTAAACTACCTCCATTTTTTGTCCTCCTTGTACTGAGCATAAAAAAAGGGAGCTGCACACTCGTACAGCTCCCATGATTCACTGTATTAGGTTTTAGAACAGGCCCCACTCGGCAAACGCCTCGAAGCCGCCAATGTCTTTGATGAACTGGCGGGCCTGCTCCACGATTTCGGAGTACGGCTTACCGCCGATCTCATCATCGCCGATGGCGCAGCATAGTTCGACAGGCTTTCCGGTTTCCTGCGCCTTGAGGAAAGCGTAGATATTGACGGACACATCCGCTTTGGACAGGTCCTTGCCGTGCAGCCCGCCGCCTGTTACGGAATCAGCCATATCCGAGCCGAGCTTACGGTTGGTAGCGCCGGTGTCCACGTCAGTGCCGCCGGTCCAGTCGCCGAGCGGGTTAATCTGCGCGGTCGGATACAGCTTTTCGAGGTCTGCCTTTGCCGCGTTGCTCTGGCAAATGATGAGCCTGTCGTTGTTGAGGATGTACTTCCCGTCGCAGTGGTACGCATCGTAGATGTCGTGGGCAATCGCGGAAAGGGTTTTCTGCTCATCGGTCAGCGGCATTCCCTTGAAAATGCCGTTGTCGCCGCAGCGGAAACCTTTCTGCTGGTTGTCAGCGAGGTGCGCGTCCTGCGGGACGATGCAGAGGTTGACCTGAACAAACCCCGCGATGCGGTGGATCGCGTTGTGGATTGCCCCCAGAATTTCGGGGCGAAGCATAGGCGCGGAGGTTTCCACAATGGCATGGCAAACCCCGTGGCCGATAAGAACCTCAACGGCAATCTTAGGGTCGTCCTGAACCTGATACGCCAAATCCACAATGGCGCCGGCAATTCGGTCAGCAATTTTGTCCGGGTGGGACGGGTTTACTTTCTCAATCATAATATCAATTCCTTTGCTTGATTTTTTCGTTGCCGTTCAACGGCGGTCCTAACAGGTCGCAGTCCGCATCCGGCGGGTCTTGAACGTAGCCGTAATGGTTTGCGTAGCAATAAGCGCACCCGTTTCGGCAGGTGCTGTATGCGCCAATATCAACGCTCTCGACGCATTGACACAGCCCTCGCTGGTTGCGGTCTTTCGGCTTATCAACGCCGAACATCTTACCATCCACGCAGCTGGAATGGGGAAGTCCGAGTTCCTCCGCGCAAGACGAGAGAACAATCCCGTGCTGCGCTGCGATTTCAGACAACTGCTGCGCCAGCTCAATTTGCTGCTCTGTCGTGAGCGGCTGAATGTTTAATGGCCTCAGATCCACGGTTCGGTAGGAATCCACAAAACTCATAACGGCTTTTGAAGTGTAGCCCTCCAATGCCTCTGCAATCTTCGTGAACGCCCGAATGTGGTAGTCCCAAGTGTAACGGTCGTTCAGAAATACCGGGTCGTAACGCCAAATGGCTTTGTCAGCCCCGATTCTTTTGAACGCTGGAATCACAACCTCGTTCTTGTCAGGGATGTTCTTTTCAACGTCCCGTCCGTAAGGCGTGATGGTGTACTGGAAATAATATTTGAATGCGTCCAGCTCGTGAATCCTGTCGAGCATAGGCGCTGCATTCTTCGTCCAAAAAACGAACCCGTCTACTTTGTCGGGCGTGAGTGAAACACGCCCGACTTGTAGAGGGTTGTATGGGTTTCTAAGGAGGACAAATCCTTTCCCAACACGGTTGTAAAACCACTCGGAAAACAGTGCCGGAATGTCCGTCCTCCTGCTCGCACTCACAATCATAACGGCATCCCATCCTTTAGGTAGTTTGCGAATATCCAGTTACGGCAGGTTCTCTGCTCCTTGGTGTAAGTCCCCGGAGGGTTCGGCACATAATCCCAGAAGTGGATGCGTCGGGCGTTCGTGATATGCAGCTTGATTCTATCGTTTTCGATTCGGATTTCAGAATTGCTGTCCGGCACGAATGCCACATGGGTGTTCAGCTCCCAGACAAAGCCGTCGCTCAAACCGCAGAGGTAATATGCTTTGGCGTGAGGGTGCTGTTTTACGATGATGTCCACGACGGCGTTGGACTTGTGCAGCGTTCCATAATAAACGCGGTTGTCCTTGTCGCCGATGAAACATTTTGCGCAGCACTGCGATATATCCACATTGCGGATGTCTCGGAGCCAGAAGAAGTTGCACTTCTTGAGGATTTCCAAGTGCAAGTGCATAGGCGCGTGTTTAATTATAAAATCCGATGGTATCATTTTATCACTCTCCTATATGACGGGTCAATGACAGCTTTGTGACACGACGGACACCTCCGCTATCTCAGGGTTCTGCGCCTGAAAATACTCTCCAAGCGCGTAAAGCACAGTCTCGCAAACGCTCGGCAGAGCGGGGTGGAACGCAAATCCGCACCCCGACATTGCGCTTTTGACCGCGACAAACTCTCGGTCGAATCCGCTCACGCGAGTTCTGGCGGCTTTCATTCGTCTGCCGTGGTCGTCAAAGCTCTCAAACAAAGCATGGGAGAGCGGGTTGCCGGCGCTCACCGATTCACCAACAGTCAGCTTGGCGAGGGTGATTTCATAACCCCCCGGAACCGTGCCGGTCAGCGTGAACGTTGAAACGTTTGTGACGTAGCTCGGCAGCGGGTTGAACCCGTCGTAAGGCTGCGGCTCGAAATTCTTAATCATCTTTGTTTACCTCCTGTTCTTCGTTGCATCTCCACTCGTCAAAGCAGACGGGAGACATCCCTGCAAATTCCTCACCGATATGAGAGAACACCCAATCGGCAAGATAGTTCAGATAACGCTGCCACTCGCTCGTGTCGTCGAAATCTGCGATGAAGCCCTCGGCCATCGTTACACCGCACAATTCGAGCATCTCATGCTCTAAATAATCCAAGGTTCCACGGTCGGCGGCTATGGCTTTTTCGTCATCAACCGTCAGAATGGCAACAACCTTTCTCTCTGTCATTTCACATCCTCCTCTCTTTTTTGCTCGCGCAGATGCTCGCGTAATTCCTGACGGACCATTGCGGCCTCAACATCGTTGCGCGTGGCGTTATCGACCAACACGTTCCAGCTGCCGTCGTTCGTTTTGAACGTGTGAACTTTCCGCTTTGCACGGAGCGCATTCACCAGATCCACTACGTATTTCAGGATGCAGCAGACCAGAATCGTGAACCCAAGCCAAATCCAAGGGCTGGAAAAGACGAACCTCAAAAACTCCATCACGCACCATCCTCCAATTTCAAACGGGCTTCAAGCTCGCGGATACTCTGCAAAAACTCTGTTCGGCAAGACAGCTCGCTTTCCTCCACCGTGGCGCGGAGACATTTCAGCGCCGCCGCAACCGGCGTGTCGAAGCTGTACTTCTGAAACACGACCCCGGTTCTATCATCCGTGGTGAAAATCTCGAACGCATCTCCCTCCCGGATGCCGAGGTTCAAACGAACCTCACGCGGGATGACAACTCTGCCGAGGTCGTCAACTCTACGGATAATTCCTGTTGCTCTCATTTCTGTTCCTCCTCACAATTCGTATTCTTTGTGGTGGGCAGCCCTGCCTTTGTAGCGGACAGAGGGCTGAATCCAAACAACCTTGCCGGACTTGTACCGGCGCAAATGACCGCGAACGCTTACCTCGTGGTCGGGCTTTGTGTATCCGCGCTTTGCCTGTTCCGGCTTTGGCAGAGAGGCTCTGTCAAACTCCTCCACGGTATAAACCCTGCGGATGAGCGGCTGCCG